>Ga0208783_10001321_pt1 | contig 14715 bp, 9 predicted proteins | sample DEB19_08_DNA_2_FD_184529 | JGI IMG/M metagenome (GOLD analysis project Ga0208783, IMG submission 184529) | Aqueous microbial communities from the Delaware River and Bay under freshwater to marine salinity gradient to study organic matter... | ecosystem: Environmental > Aquatic > Marine > Coastal... | reverse complement strand
AGCGGTTCCGTCGTCCACGCCACGATCACCCCGCCGGTGCTCCCCGGGTTGACGTAGCAGGCCATCCGGCCGGCCGGCTTGCCACCAAGGGTGTACGCCCCACGGGCCGGGCCCGTCCCGCAGCGGCCCTTCTTGATGCCGTCCGGCACGGAGGCCTCGAAGGCCGCGGTCATCGCCGCGACATCGCGATAGAGGTAGTACTCCGCGATCCCGAGGCTCCCGGCGGGCCGGCAGAGGGCGCCCGCGAGGACATCCTCGGTCGCGTCGGTGGCGATCCGCTCGCAGGATGCCGCGAAGTCGCTCGGGAGGTGCGCCCAGAGCTCGACCTCCGCGGCGTTCGGGGAGGGGGCCGGGGTCGGGGTCGGAACCGGGGTCGGCGGTGCCGGCGTCCCCACGGCCGTCGGATCGGGCGCCGGTCCGGGCGGTCGGGCCACGATGAGGTCGCCACCGAGGATCCGCGCGTCGTCGAAGCGCGCACCGCCCTCGGGGATCCCGCGTGCCGCGTAGATCCCGAGCCGGTCGAAGGGGCCGATCCCCGCGAGAAGGAGCTCTGCCACGGTCGCCCCGTCGATCGCAAGGCGGATCCGATCGCCACCGCCCTGGGCCTGGCCACAGGCGAGGCCCAGCTCGGCGCTGCCGTCCGCGGGCGGACGCGCCAGCGGTCCGCGCGCGATGACCATCATGCCGCTCCCGGTCACGCGTCCCACGAACCAGGTCCCGTCCGTGGCGAAGCCGCCACCAAGGAAGCTCCCGTTCGCCGCGGCGGCGGAGGTTCCGCACAGGAGGCCCGCCGCGGCCTGCTCGCCGTCCAGCCGGACGGTCATCGATCCGCGGAGGATCGAGCGCATCCCATCGAGGTTCACCCAACCCCACGCCGCCTGGGAGGGACGGAGGAGCTCGATCCGGAGCGCGCCATCCACGCGTCCCATCCGGTACGCCTCGTTCGCGAGGTCCGGCCACGGACCCTCGGCCTCCATGTCATCGCTGAGGAGGATCCGCGGGGCCGGGAAGTCGGTCTCCGCCGGGGGGAAGGGGGGCGGAGCGGGTGACGGGGAGGCGCCCGCCGCGCCGCCGGCCGGGAGGCCGAGCGCCATGAGGAGCGCGACGAGGAGGGCGGGGGAGCGGAGAGGATCCGGACGATCGGTCATGGGGCGCATCGGGAGGTCCTCGCGCACGGGCGCGGGCCGGGCGGCCTGCTGCCGACATCCGACCACGAGAAGGGCCTTGTCGGACACGGCCGGAGGTCCCGGGCCGGGCCGTCCGTCCGTCCTCCCGCCCGGTCAGGGCTCGGCAGCCACCTCGGGGTCCGGCTCGATCCGCGCCGCCCCGATCGCGACGAGGATCCCGCCCACCGCGGCAAGGTAGTAGTTCGGGAAGGCCTGCTTGGAGAGCGCGAAGAAGACGAGGAGGACGAGCGCGCTCCCCAGCGCAAACCCGGACGGCGTCCAGGGCGCCCGGATCAGGGCGAGGAGGAGCGCCCCGGCCGCGGCTCCGGCCGCGAGGAGGAACGGGGCCGGCGTGCCGAGAAGGACGGTGACCGCAGGTCCGAGCCCGAGCGAATCGGGCCGGTAGGGCTGGATCCACTGGAGCTCCACGACCGCCCGGAGGAAGGGCGCAACCTCCCAGAGGAGGAAGGGGAGGGTGACGAGCGCCGCCGTCCCGACGGTCAGGAACCCGAGGCGGCCGAGGTCCCGGCCACCGCTTCCCGGGCGGAGGAGGAGGAGCATGAGCGGCACGATCGCAAGGACGTACTGCTTCGATGCGATGAGGAGCCCGAGCGCGACCCCGGTCCAGCGCGGGGCGCGGCAGGCGGCGGCCACGCTCGCCGCGAGGAGCGCGAGGGTGACCGGCTCGGTCCAGGCATAGGTGATGAGGAAGGGAAGGGGCGGAAGAAGGAGGAGGAGCCCCGCGGCGCCCCGCGCGAGCGGCCCGGGCCGCGCGATCGCGATGCACGCGGCCGCCACGAGGATCGCGCCCACGAGCGCGATCCGTGACTCCCCGCCGAGCACCTGGCCCGGGAGGATCGCGAGGAGCGTGGCAGGCGGGTAGGGGTAGCCGAAGGCGAGCCGGTCTCCGTTCACGACCCCGGGGCCGTAGTAGCGCTCGCTCGCGGCCGCGTCGTAGATGTTCGGAAAGTCCATCGCGTAGGGGTTCCCCCCACCGGCGAGCTGGAGCGCCGCATCCCGGTGGAAGACCCAGACATCGATCGGCGGCTGCGGGAACGAGGCGACGACGAGGAGGAGGGCGGCGCCCGCGAGCCCGAGAAGGACGGGGAGGTGGAGCCGGCCGAGCGGCGGCCGGGCGCGGAGGCCGGTGAGCGCGACGAGCGCGGCCCCCTCCATGAGGAGCTGGAAGGGGATCCCGGGACGGCCGGGGACGGAACCCGGGATGAGGACGAAGACGAGCGCGCCGGCCACGATCCCGGCGGCGAGGCCGCCACGGAGGAGGAGCTCCCAGCGACGGCGCCCCGCGCTGCCGAGGGTGATCCGCGGCACGAGGAAGGCGGCCGGCAGGAGGATGAGCGCTGCCACGAGCGGGAGGAGGAACGCGTTCCCGGCCACGGACCGGTGGACGTCCATCGCGATCGCGAGCGCCGCACCACCCGCGAGCGCGACGAGGAGCGGGAGCGGGTGGTCCGGGCGCCCCGCACCGAGCCGGAGCGTGAGCCGGGAGATCACGGTGCCGGGGCGGCCCCGGGCGCAGATCCCTCCGCCACCACGATCCACTGGAAGGCGAAGAGGCGCGGCAGGAGACGGAGCGCCACCCCCTGGAGCGCCATCGCGAGGGCGAGAAGCGGGCGTAGCCTGCCCTCCGGCCAGATCTGCTCGAGCGGGACCGGCGTCGTGGTCCGGCTCACGACCCGGAGCCCGGCCTCCGCGAGGAGGGCGTCGAAGGTGTCGCGCGTCCAGAAGTGGAGGTGCGTCCGATCGAAGATCCCCCGCTCCATCCGCGGCCAGCGGCCGGCGAGGAGGAGGAGGCGCGCGGAGAGGTGGGCGACGTTGGGGATCGAGATGACGAACCGGGCGTCGGCGGTGGCCGCCGACCGGAGCGCCCGGAGGGTCGCGACCGGGTCCGGCAGGTGCTCCAGGACATCCGCGCAGACGACGAGCGGATAGCTGCCCGGCGGGATCGGCGCATCCTCCACCCGTGCCGCCCAGACCGTGCGGTAGAAGGGGCGCGCCTCCTCCGCCCACGCCGGATCCGGCTCGATCCCGTCCACGACCGGCCGTGGTCCATCGCGGCCCTCCGCGAGGAGCGCACCGAGCGTCCCGTGGGCGCAGCCGACGTCCAGGACCGGTCCGCGTCCGTCCGCGCGGACGATGCGCACGATCCGCTGGTGGCTGCTCGAGGGGTGAAGGTGGAGGTCGTAGCGCACGTCAGCGCCGGCGCATCCGCCACGCGTGGGTGGTCGTCGTCCGGACGCAGTTCCAGGCGTAGGGGATCCCCTCCACGTAGCAGATCTCGTCCCCGTAGTAGGTGGGGATCGGGACCTCCACGATCCGTTTCCCGAGCCGGCGCAGCTCGAGGATGATCTGGGTGTCGAAGTGCCACGAGTCGGTGAGCGCGTCCAGGTCCACCTCACGGAGCGCGGCCACGGAGTAGGCCCGGTAGCCGGAGTGGAACTCGGAGAGCCGGGTCCCCGCCACGAGGTTCTGGTAGGTGGTGAGGATCCGGTTGCCGATGTACTTGTAGAGCGGCATCCCGCCCCGCCGTGCCGCCCCGGGGACGAGCATCCGCGAGCCCATGACGAGCTCTGCCTCCCCGCGCTCCAGCGGGCCGATGAGGTCCTGCATCACCTCCGGCGCGTACTGGCCGTCGCCGTGGAGGAGGACGACGATATCCAGCGCGTGCTCCATCGCGATCCGGTAGCCGAGCTTCTGGTTCCCGCCGTACATCAGGTTCACCGGGTTCTTGCGCACCACGAGCTTCCCGTCGAGCTCCGGGCGGCGGTACTCCTGCCCCACGTCGTGCGTGCGGTCCGCGCTCGCATCGTCCAGGACGATCACCTCGGTCGTCTTGGCCGCGATCTCCGCGGGGATCCGGTCGAGCACGGAGGCGAGGGTCGATTCCGCGTTGTAGGCGACGACGAGGATCCCGATCCGCGGGCTCATCGTGCGCTCTCCCCGGCGAGGGACGCGTGGCCGAGCCGGCGCCGGAGCGGCGGTCCCGCAAGGGCGAGCGTGCCGCCGGCGACCGTCACCCCGAGGATCATCGCGTGGACGAGGATCCCGACCCCGAGGGCGGTCGCCGGGTCGATGCCGAAGAGCCCGAGGACCGCCACCGCGGCGAGCTCGAACGAGCCCACGTAGCCGGGTCCGCTCGGGATCGCGGTCACGAGGCTCACCGCCGTGGTGGCCAGGACCGCCTCCGGCAGGTCGAGCGAGACCCCGAGGGCGGCGCTCCCCGCGAGCCAGGTCCCGACCCCGATCGCCCACGCGAGGGCGCTGAGGAGGAGCCCACCCGTGAGCGCACGCCGGTCTGCCGCCACCACGAGCCCCTCCTGCAGCCGGGCCGCCAGGCCCGCGAGCCCGGGCCGGCGCGCTGCCACCCGGGCAACCACCGCAGGGAGGGGGACCGTGCGCAGGATGACGGCACCCGTGATCAGGCCGGCCAGGGCGAGCGCGAGGATGAGGCCCGCGATCGCGGCTTCCTCCGCGGCCCCATGGACACCGAGGGCGAGGACGGCGCTCGTGCCGAGCAACGCGAGGACCGCCATGTCCAGGACGCGCTCCACGATCACCGTGCCGAGCACGGTGGAGCGGCTCAGGTCCTGCTCGCGGCCAAGGAGGACGCTCCGGACGATCTCCCCGAGCCGGGCAGGAAGGACGGCGTTGGCCAGGAAGCCCACGGAGGTGCAGCGGAGGACGGGGCCGTACGGCAGGAGCCGGACCGGCCGGAGGAGGACCTGCCAGCGCCGGGCGCGGACGCAGACATCCACGGCCACGAGGAGGACCCCGAGGCCGACGAGCGGGAGCCGGGCTCCGGCGAGCACCTCGGCCGTCTGCGCGGGATCGACGCCGCGGACCGCGATCGCGAGGCAGACGATCGAGACGACGATCCCGATCGCGGCGCGCAGGGCGCGACGGTCCGGGCGCGACGGGAGGGGCGCAGCGCCGGTCACGGGGCGCGCGTCGGGGACGGACATGCGGGGAGTTTCGCACGCAGGGTGCGCCTGTGCACCGGTACGGAGGTCATCCCTCGGTCGGAGAGCGTGGCCGCGCGGATCCTGATGCTAGGATGCGGCGTCGGGTCGCGACCCGGCGCCGGCGTGCGCCGGTCGAGAGGAAGTGGAGGTTCACGGGATGGAGCTGATGCGGTCGCCGCGCGCGTGGCGCAGGCGGATGGGGAGCGCGCTCCTCGGAGCGGGGGCTCTCGTCCTTGCCCTGGCAGTGGGGGCAGCGGCGGACTCGCCGGACCCCGTGACGATCGACGTGGAGCAGGACGGGGCGACCGTCACGCTCTCCGGCACCTGGGAATGGCTCTCCAAGGACGACCCGTGCGGCCCCGGCACGCGCGACAACCGCGCCGCCGGCTGGGCCGTGGACTGGGATGAGGGCTTCACCGGCAACATCGTCCCGTCCAAGGGGAACTCCGTCCTCAAGTACCACATGGGCTCCGCCACGGACAACCGCGTCTCCGTCTCGGAGGAGAACGACGGCCTCGGCGACTGCGGCTGGTCGCTCGGCGATTCCGGCGTGGAGGGGACCTGGGGTCCGATCAGCTACACGTACACGGAGCCGGGGACGTACGACATCTGCGTCCTCATGTACGACGTCCGCTACACGATGAAGAACGGTGTCCCGGTCCTGCGGGACACCAAGCAGCTCACCGCGGGCGGCTCGAGCCGGAACACGGACAACTCCGCGGAGACGAACTACTACAGCGCCGGCAACCAGTGCGCCGAGGCGACGATCGAGATCGGTGAGCCGGAGCTCTCCCTCGAGAAGACCGCCCTCACGGAGAGCTATGCCGCGCCGGACGATGTCATCGACTACGAGTTCACCGTCGAGAACATCGGCGCGATGCCCGTGGCCGGCCCGGTCACGATCGACGACGACCTGACGACGGACGAGGAATGCCCGGCGGTGGACACCGTGGGCGATGAGGACACCGATCTCGACCCCGGCGAATCGATCGTCTGCACCGCGACCTATACGGTCACCCAGGACGACATCGACCACGGCCAGGTCGACAACACCGCGATCGCCTCGGCGGACGGCTACGACTCCAACGAGTCGAGCGCCACCGTCTACGCCGATCAGACCTTCGAGCTCACGCTCACGAAGACCTCGCTCCAGGACACCTTCCTCGAGGCCGGGGACGTCATCGACTACGAGTTCGAGGTCGAGAACACCGGGAACGTCACCCTCGCAGGCCCCGTCACGATCGACGATGACCTGACCGACGACGAGGCCTGCCCCGATCTCGTCGATATCGGTGACGAGGATGCCGATCTCGACCCGGGTGAGATCGTCACCTGCACCGCCACCTACACGATCACGGAGGACGACGTCCTCGCCGAGGAGGTGACGAACACCGCCTTCGCGAGCGCGGACGGGACCGATTCGAACGACGACTCGGTGACCGTCTACTCGGACCGCGAGATCCTCATCACGCTCGAGAAGAGCGCGATCCAGGAGGACTACGACGCGCCCGATGACGTCATCGACTACGAGTTCCTCGTCACGAACGAAGGGAACGTCCGCCTTCCCGGCCCGGTCACGATCGATGACGACCTGACCGATGACGAGTCCTGTCCTGCCCTCACCGGGGTCGGGAACAACGACACGTACCTCGACGTGGACGAGTCGGTCACCTGCACCGCCTCCTACACCGTCACCCAGGACGACATCGACGTCGGCGAGGTGACGAACACCGCCATCGCCACGGTGGACGGGAACGACTCGGACGAGTCCAGCGTGACCGTCACCGCGGACCAGCTCTTCGAGCTCACCCTCGTGAAGACGGCCAAGGAGGATGCCTTCCGCGAGGCGGGCGACATCCTGAACTACGAGTTCGAGGTCGAGAACACCGGCAACGTGACGCTCGCCGGCCCGGTGGAGATCGACGACGACATCACGGACGACGAGTCCTGCCCGGAGCTCACCGGCATCGGCGACAACGACACCGACTTCGACCCCGGCGAGACGGTCACCTGCACCGCCTCCTACACCGTGACCACGGATGACGTGGATGCCGGGTCGGTGACGAACACCGCCTTCGCGAGCGCGGACGGCGTGGACTCCAACGAGGACAGCGTGACCGTCGACTCCGATCGCGAGACGAGCCTCAAGCTCGTGAAGCGCGCGCTCCAGAGCGAGTGGGCACAGCGGGCGGGCGAGATCATCGAGTACGAGTTCGACGTCACGAACACGGGGAACATCCGGCTCGAGGGCCCCGTCGAGATCGACGATGACCGCACGGACGACGAGATGTGCCCCGACCTCACGGAGATCGGGAACAACGATGAGTTCCTCGACCTTGACGAGACGCTCACCTGCACCGCGACCTATGAGACGACCGAGGACGACGTGATCGCCGGGGCGGTCTTCAATACCGCCTTCGCCTTCATCGGTGACCTCGAATCGAACGAGGACTCGGTCCGCGTGAAGATGGCGCCCACGGTCCTCGCGATCCTGGATGCCAGCGGATCGATCCAGTCGCGCACGGTCCAGACGATCCGGAACTACAACGAGTTCCTCGCCAAGTGGCAGTCCCGGACCCAGCTGGCCCCGTACACCTTCGTCCTCTTCAGCACGGTCCGCTACAACGAGCGCTATGCCGGCCGGCCGATCGGGACGGTCCCGCGCCTCACCCAGTCCACCTTCAGCCCGGTCGGGCGCTCCCCGATCTACGACTCGGTGGCCCGGGCGATCAAGGACCTCGAGGCGTCCCAGCCCAAGGGGCAGGTCCACGTGATCATCGCCACGGATGGCGCGGACAACGCGAGCGTCGACTGGACGAAGCGCCAGCTCGCCCGGCTCATCGCACGGATGGAGAGCGAGAACGACTGGAGCTTCACCTATGAGGGGGCCAGGCTGGCGGCCCTCGAGCGGGCGGTGGCTGCCGCCCGCCGCTGATCCCGGGCGGCCGGCGTGCCGCCCGCCTCTCGCAGACAGGAACGAGCCCCCGGGAGCGAACGCTCCCGGGGGCTCGTCTTCTCTCGGGCTCCGCGATCCCCGGGCTACTCGATGAGGCCGAAGGAGTAGAACTGGGTGAACTGGTTCGGGTCGAAGACGAAGTTGAAGCCCGCGTTGCCCTGGACGGAGACCTTGTCCGCGATGACCTGCATCGTCATCTGCGCGGGACCTGCAGCGTCCGAGTTGCCGCCGAAGTCGAGGAGGCCGAGCGGGGAGTAGACGGTCCCCACGACCTGGAGCGCGCCGCCGCCGCGCATCCAGACCTCCGCCTGGGGGCTCACCGTGCCGTCCTGCCAGATGACGATGTTCCGGTAGGGCTCCTCGGCGGCGGTCGTGGGCTGGAACTGCTTCATCAGGAAGTTCGCGCCACCCTGCATCGCGATATTCCCCATGTTCACCGTGGGGCTCGTCGTCTTCGCAGTGTTGTAGATGAGGACGCCGCAGGTGGAGGCACAGGCGGCCTTCCAGCGGTTCGTCACCACGGTCGTCGACTCGCCGGAGAAGGCCTTCTGGCAGGTGGTCTGGGTGAGCGCCACCGCGGGCGCCTGGTCCACCGTGCACAGGGTCGCCGTTCCCACGTCGATCCCGCCACCTTCGATCCGGTAGATCCCCGGGCGCATGAAGACGTAGGCCTGGCCCTGGAGGGCGATCCCGCCCTGGTAGATCCCCGGCAGGAGGATCCCGCCATCGTTCGTGAGGCAGTTCGTGGTGGAGCCCGCGAGCTTGCAGGTAACCTTGCTCGTGCTCCGGACCGTGAGCGCGGTGGGTGAGGTGGATGTGATCGGGGGGAGGGCGGCGAGCGGATCCGCCACGACGGGCTGCCCCGTCTTCACGGGCGGGTTGAGGACGTTCCCCAGGTACGAGCCGTTCGTCCGGATCACCGAGCCGTTGAGGAGGGTGACCGTGGGATTGCCGCCGTTGTAGAGCGCCACGTTGCTCGAGTTCGTCCCGTTGCAGGGCGAGTTCACCTGGAAGGAGCCGCCGAGGATGATCGTGGGGCCACCGCCGAACGACCCACCCTGGCAGGCGGTCTTCTCGAGCGCGATGATCGAGTATTTGCCGATCTCCGAGCGCGCGTAGCGGGCGGTCGCCTGGGCGGTCACGGTGAACCCGGAGGGCGTGGCGCCGAAGACCCCGAGCGCACCGAGGAAGAAGGCGGGCGCCTTCGCGCTCACCGCGATGCGCACCTTCTCGTTCGGGTCGGGCTCGGTCATCGGGCAGGTGACCGTCACGGTCAGCTGGGAGACGCCGGCGAGGTTCGACCCCGTCGAGCCCGTGGCTGCCGTGGAGACCGTGCCCCGCGGGCTCGTGGCGCTCGTCCCGTTCGTGGAGCAGCCGAGCGGCGTCCCGCTCTGGAGCTGGCTCGCGGCGGCGATCGCGGCCGCGTCCGCGGCACCCTGGAGCCGGCGCTGGAGAACGACCGCCTGGGCCGCATCCAGGAGGAGCGCCGCCATCGAGAGGATGACGACCATCCCCACGACGAGGACGACGATGACCTGGCCGCGCTCGTCGCGGGGCCGGCGCCGGAGGCGATGGAAGAGGGTGCGCATCGGATCCCTCAGTAGTTGATCACGAGGGTGGAGGTGCCGGAGACCTGGAAGCTGCGGTCCCCGAGGAGGGCGGTGACGACGAGACCGAGGTTCGCCCGCACGGTCACCTTCACGATCGCCCCGGGGGCGTTCGTCGTCGTGTCCGTGCTCCCCGAGCAGACCGGGTCCTCCTCGCGGAAGTAGCAGACGTCCACGGAGATCGTCCCGGCGGCGGTGGAGGCGCGGGCGCGGGCGGCGAGGATGATCGCCTGCTTGCTCGGGGAGGGGTAGGGGCAGGAGGCACTCGCCTGGGGGATCGCCACCGTCTCGTTCGCCGGGCCGACCGGACAGGCCTGGCCGGGGGATCCCCCGCGGACCGCCGCGAAGCGCGCCGCGACCGCGGCCGCGTTGCTCACCGCGTCTGATGCCCAGACGACCCGGCCCATGTCGAAGAGGGCGACGAGGAGGAGGAGGCTGACCGGCAGGATGAGGGCGAACTCCACGAGCGCCCGGCCGCCCTCGTGCCGCTCCGTGCTCATGGCGCGAGCACCCGGATGAACGAGTAGGCGGAGCTCGCCCGGAGCGTGAAGGCGCCGTCCTCCGTGGAGAGGAACGGGTAGGGAACGAGCGTGGAGAAGGGGAGCGTGGCGCTGACCGTCACCGTGCTCGGGGTCGTGCTCGTGGCGCTTGCCGGCGTCTGGAAGGAGGGAACGGTGACGGTCACCGTCGTGCAGGCGGCCGGAAGGTCCATCGCGAGGCAGATCCAGCCCTTTGCGTTCGTGAGCGCGGTGGCGGCATTCGCGATGTGGATATCCCTCGCGATCCGCTCCGCGGCGTTGCGCACCGCCCCCTCGAGCTTGATCTGCCGCTCGTAGGCGCGCGAGAGGTCGAGCGCGCCCACGACGATCGTGAGGACGATCGGGAGGAGGATCGCGAGCTCCACGATCGACTGCCCGCCATCCGCCGGGCGCGCAGAGGAGCGCCTCACGAAGAGGCGCCGCGCGCGGATCCGGAACGATGGCTCCCGCATCACCGGCACTCTACCGGGACGAGCGGGTCCCCCGGTAGGGGACGGATGGGGCAGTACCGTCGGATGGATCCACCGTTCGCCGGAGCCGCCGCTCGCCGAGGATCCCGAGGAGCGGGAGGACGACGAGCCAGTAGCCGAAGCTCGCCCAGTGGTCGAGGAAAAGGACGATCGCGAAGATCGCGCAGCCCGCGACGACCATCGTCTCCCAGGTGCGGACACGGAGCGCGAGGACGGCGGCAGGGAGCGCGACGATCCGGAGCACGGGGACGTTCAGCGCGTTCTCCGAGACCGGGTGGATCGCGCGGGCCATCTCCACGGAGGCGAGGAAGCGTGCCGGGCCCCAGGAGAGGATCGGGAGCCAGAGGAGGATCGTGGCGGTGAGGAGCGGGACGGCCAGCGCCACCCCGCCGAAGCCGAGGAGGGGAGGGGCCCACGCGAGGAGATAGGGCTTGATCGCCGCCCCCACGCCCACGAGGAGCGCGCCCGAGCGCCGGCCCCGCTCCACGAGGAGGAGGCCCGCAAGGAGGAGGAATGCAGGGAGCTGGTCGTTGATCCCGCAGGTCCCGAGCTCGACCCAGCCGACCCAGCCCCCGAGGAGCGCGACGGAGAGGACCGCGCGCTCGCGCGCGAGGAGAAGAAGGATCCCCGCCATCGCCGCCACCTCGAGCGGGACCCCGATGAGCGCGGCGGGGACGGCGAGCGGACCGTAGGGGAACGGGGCACCCGGGGGGACCGAGGCCGCGTACCCGATCCCCCAGGGAGAGCCCCCGGCGAGGATCGGGCCGAGGGCCGCCCGGCTGACCGCGAGCTGGTCGCAGGTCTCCGGGATCCCGAGCGCCGCGATCCGCAGCCACGCACCCCCGAGGGCGAGGACGACCCCGAGCGCGACCGGCCGGCGGCGGAGGAGGAGCGCCACCGGGACCGCGGCGAGGGCGAGCCATGCGACGGGCCGCTCGGCGGAGCGGGCGGCATCGAGCGCGAGGAGCGCGTAGAGGAGGATCGCGAGCTCGGGCGCGGCGACCCACCCGCGGACGCGCGAGCCCTGGCCGGTGAGCGGGGATCGGGTCCTCATCACCCCGATGGTCGCAGATGGGGAGTACTTTCGGCACCCTGCCGGTCCCCCGTCCGGGTCGGGTAACCTTCCAAGGGTCCGCGGGTCTGCCGTGACGCGGGCCACAGATCGAGGAGATGGAACCGTGCCCGCCACCAGGACGCGCCCCGCCGCCCGGACCCGCCGCCTTCCCCGCGGCCGATCGCTCCTCCCTGCGATCGTCGTCGTCATCGTCATCGCCGGGCTCCTTCTCTCGATGATCCCGGCTCCCGCGGCCCAGGCCGCGGACCGGAAGGACGCCGGCGCCCGCTCCTTCGCGCCCGGACGCGTCATCGTCGGCTTCCGTCCGAGCGCCGGCCAGCTCGCCCGCACGCAGGCGATCTCCGCTGTGGGCGCCACTTCGAGCCGCTCGCTCACCGGGCCCGAGGGCGATGTCGTCCTCGTGCGACTCCCCGCGACCGTCGGCGTGCGCGCCGCGATCCGCCGCCTCGAGGCGCTCCCCGGCGTGCGCTACGCGGAGCCGGACTGGCACGTGGAGGCCGCGGCGACCCCCAACGACCCCTATGTCACGAACGGCCAGCTGTGGGGGATGTACGGCGGCGGGACGACCCCCGCGAACCAGTACGGCAGCGGCGCCCTCTCCTCGTGGGATGCGGGTTCCACCGGATCCCGGAGCGTCGTCGTGGGCATCATCGACGAGGGCGTGGATATCACCCATCCGGACCTTGCCGCGAACATCTGGACGAACCCCTACGACCCGGTCGACGGCCAGGACAACGACGGCAACGGCTACATCGACGACACGAACGGCTGGGACTTCTTCTACAACGACCGCACCGTCAAGGACGCCGGCGAGGACAGCCACGGCACGCACGTCGCGGGCACGATCGGCGGCGTCGGGAACAACGGGATCGGCGTCGCGGGCGTGAACTGGGAGGTCACGATGATCTCCACGAAGTTCCTCGGCCCCGGCGGCGGCTCCACCTCTGGCGCCGTCTCGGCGCTCGCCTACCTCACGGACCTGAAGACGCGCCACGGGATCAACATCGTGGCCACGAACAACAGCTGGGGTGGCGGCGGCTTCAGCCAGGCGCTCCTGGACGCGATCGAGGCGGCGGGCGACGCCGGGATCCTCTTCATCGCCGCGGCCGGGAACAGCACCTCGAACAACGACAGCGTCCAGAACTACCCGTCGAACTACCAGTGCACCCAGACCGCCGCCGGCGCGGCGCGCGGCTGGGACTGCGTCATCGCGGTCGCCTCGATCACCTCCACCGGCGGGATCTCCAGCTTCTCCAGCTACGGCGCGACGACCGTCGACCTGGGCGCCCCCGGCAGCGACATCTGGTCGTCGCTCCCGGGGAACACCTACGGCAGCTACAGCGGCACGAGCATGGCGACCCCGCACGTCACCGGTGCCGCCGCCCTCTGTGCCTCGGTGGCGCCGGGGATCACCCCATCCCAGCTGCGCGGCGCGGTCACCTCCGGAACCGTCGCCCTGAACAGCCTCGCCGGCAAGACGGTGAGCGGCGGCCGGCTGGACGTCCCCTCGGTCCTCACCGCCTGCTCGCCGCCCACCGCCCCGGTGACCGGCTCCCCCTCCGGCCTCACCGCGACCGGGATCTCCTCCACGCGGATCGACCTCGCCTGGACCGACGGCGCGAGCAACGAATCCTCCTACGAGGTGGAGCGCGCCCCGGATACCGGAACCTGCGGGACCTGGTCGCGCGTCGCGGTCCTCGGCCCGAACAGCACCGCGTGGCGGATGACCGTCGCGTCCGGCCAGGGCGGCGACTTCTGCTTCCGCGTCCGGGCCACGAACGGATACCAGGGCGGGACGGTCTCCTCGTGGTCGAACGTGGCGAAGGCCGGGACCCTCCCGCCGCCCGCCCCGTATACCTGCCAGAGCACCACCTACGACTGGCTCGATGCCACCGCCGGCACACAGCACGCGCTCACGGACGACTCCGGTGTGGGGGTCAGCCTTCCCTTCACCTTCCGCCTCTACGGCGAGCCCACCCAGAGCGTGACCGTCTCGTCGAACGGCTTCCTGACCGTCGGCGGCGGCGCGGCCACCTATGTGAACACCGCGATCCCGGACCCCTCGGACCCGAGCGGGATGGCCGCGGCATGGTGGGACGACCTCAATCCCGGTACCGGCGGCCAGGTCTGGACCCGCACGATCGGGAGCTCGGGCTCCCGGCGCTTCGTGGCGACCTGGCTCAACGTCCCGATCTTCGGACAGTCCGCCACGGACGGGGTCACCTTCCAGATCGTCCTCGAGGAGACCACGAACGCGATCGTGCTCGCCTGGCAGGACGTCTCGATCGCGAACGCCGCCTACGACGGTGGTGCCTCCGCCACGATCGGCGTCGAGAGCCCGGACGGGACTGCAGGGACGCAGATCTCGCTGAACAGCGCGACCCGGACGGCCGGCACGGCGGTCCGCTGCGCGGACACGTCCGCCACCCTGCCGAGCGTGACCACGAACCGCCTCGCCGCGGGGACGATCGGCGCGTCCTACCAGGTCGATCTCGCCGCGAGCGGCGGGCAGTCCCCGTACACCTGGGCGCTCGTCCAGGGGACGCTCCCGGACGGCCTCTCCCTCGCGAACGGTGGCCGGATCTCCGGAACCCCCACGACGGCCGGGAGCGCGAGCCTCCGGTTCCGCGTGACGGACGCCAACAACGCGACCGCCACGAAGGACCTGACCCTCGACGTGGCGACCGCCGTCAGCGTGACGACCACCTCGCTCCCGAACGCTCCGGCCGGCGCCGCGTACTCGCAGGCGCTCGCCGCTACCGGCGGCACGGGGACCTACACGTGGGACATCTCTGCCGGCAGCCTCCCCACCGGTCTCACCCTGGACGCCGCGACCGGGACGATCTCCGGCACCCCGAGCGGGAGCGGGATCGCCTCGTTCACCGTCCGGGCCACGGATGACTCCAACCCCGGCCGCGCGGG
>Ga0208783_10001318_pt1 | contig 14724 bp, 13 predicted proteins | sample DEB19_08_DNA_2_FD_184529 | JGI IMG/M metagenome (GOLD analysis project Ga0208783, IMG submission 184529) | Aqueous microbial communities from the Delaware River and Bay under freshwater to marine salinity gradient to study organic matter... | ecosystem: Environmental > Aquatic > Marine >... | reverse complement strand
AGGAAGACAAGGTATTCAAGGATCTCAAGGTATCCAAGGATCCAACGCTAATGTTCAAGGAATCCAGGGTACTCAAGGAACTTCTGGTCCTTCAACAACAATTTTTGCTGCTGATGACACAACAACTGCTACGTTGTATCCAGTTATGGTTGGAGCAACTGGAAGTAATCAAACAGCAAAAGCAAGAAGTACTGCAACAGCATTTAGTTTTAATGCAAGCAGCAATTTCTTAAGTGCTGCGAATGTTTATGTAAATACTACAACAGCAACAGGAACCGCATCACAACCACTTCAAGTCACTGGTGGTGCTTATGTTTCCGATAATCTTGGGGTTGGTGCTACTAATCCATTAGGAAATCTTCATGTTAATAATACATCATATCATGGAGTTGCTGGAGATGCTTTATTAAGACTAGTTAGCACTGGTGGTGCTTCTTATGTTCAATCAGGCATTACTGCAACATCAGGTTCTTCAGCACCACTTATTTTTACAAATATTTTTAACGCTAATGAGTGGGCAAGATTTACATCTTCCGGCAATTTCCTTGTAGGTTCTGCGACAGCAACAGGAACAGCATCACAACCACTTCAAGTCACTGGTGGTGCTTATGTTTCTGGTGATGTTGGTATAGGAACCACAAATCCAACATCAAAATTACAAGTTCACGGAAATGTTAATATTAATAAAACTTTACCAGTTACAGTTTCATATGGTGCAAGTTTTTCAGTTTCCGCTCAAGATACTACACCAAAAGATATTTCTTTCGGTAATGATGGAAAAACGATGTATGTGTTGGGTGATAGTGGAAATGATATTACCTATTATACTTTAAGTACTCCTTGGAGTATTACATCAGCATCTTTTGTATCTCAATTTAGTGTTGCTGGACAATTAACTTTTCCTTCAGGATTATGTTTTAAACCTGATGGAACTAAGTTTTATGTTGTAGGTACTATAGGTGTTGCAGCAACATCAGTGAATCAATATACTTGCTCTACTCCTTGGGATTTAACAACAGCATCTTATGATAACGTTGCTTTTAGTGTAATTTCTCAAGATAGTTCTCCACAATCAATTCAATTTAAACCTGATGGTACTAAGTTTTATGTCTTAGGTTCTGGTGCTGATACTTTATTCCAATATTCTTGCTCAACTCCTTGGAATGTTTCCACAGCATCTTATGATTCGGTTTCAAAAAATATTGGTACTGAAGAAATTAATCCAGAGGGATTTGCATTTAGTTTGGATGGAACTAAATTACTTCTTACGGGTTTTAACGGCGATGATATAAACTACTATGTATTATCAACTCCTTGGGATGTTTCTACAGCATCTTTTGTTGGTATTATTACATCTTTAAGTTCGGCAATTGGCGAATTAAATCCATCAGGTCTTTATTGGAAACCTGATGGAACCAAATTATATGCAACTGGATTTGGTTTTGATAGTGTTTATGAATTTAATGTAACTTCTGATGCTGATTTAGAAGTTACGGGATCTATCAATTCATATGGAAATTTAGATGTTTATCAGTCTCTGAATGCTTATGGTGAGCAAAATAATTACAAAAATGCTTATTTTTATAATAAGGTCGGTATAGGGACCACAAATCCAACATCAAAATTGCATGTTGGAGGTGGAACAACAATATCCAATACTGCACCATTAAAGATTAATAGTGGAAGTCTTTTGACTACAGTAGAAGCAAATGCATTTGAGTATGATGGTGCTCTTCTTTATCATACTGCAAACGATACTACAAATGGAAATGGTAGAGCATTAATACCAGAGTTCCAATTTATTAGAAGAACCAGTACTAATAGTATTAGTGATACTACTTCTCCTGGTACATCAGTTTTTGGGACAACAACTAGACCTGCATTATTAGCGGGTAATGTTTATAGGGTAGAAGTTGATTTTTTTGTAACAAAGGTAACTAATAATGGAACTGTAACCGTACAATTCGCACTTTCAACCGGAAACTTTACTTTTGTGACTGCACGATCAGAACTTTCTGTTACATCTAATGTTGTTGGTGGTACAACTAGTCCAGTAACAATACTTACATCATCAACTCTTACTGCAGGAACTACTTATTCATTAGGAGTTACTGGTTTAGTGCAACCAGTATCTAATTCTAGATTAGATATTCTATTGTTTACTTCAACTACAAGTATAGATGTATTGGCGGGAACTACAGTAAGAGTGTTTAATTTGGGAACATCTGCAACTATTGGTAATATTGGTTAATATATAATTAAAATTTATTTTTAGATAGATGGAATTGACCTACACTTGGAAAATCACTCAAATGGAAAGAAAAATTTCCAATGGTTATGTTTTTAGAGTTGATTATGATGTTATAGGAACTGATGGAGAATATACAGATTCAACTTCTTGTAGTACGATGTTGGAAATGCCAGAGAATGATCAAGATTTAATTCCATATCAAAATCTCACAGAAAATTTAGTACTTCAGTGGGTACAGGAAAGACTTGGGGAAGGATCTATTGCAAATCTTAAAAAAGAAGTTGAAGATAAAATTAATCAGAAAAAAGTTACTGGATTTGGACTTCCTTGGCAATAAATTGACTTGTGGTATAATTGAATAAATACCAAAAATAATCATAATGATTGTATGAGTTTTGTAAAATTTGCTTTAGAACGGGGTGGATCTATTCACCCTCTTATTATTCCATCTGAGTTGACAAATGGAACTGGAATTATGAATCCATCTATTTTCGTAGATGGAGATAAGATCAGAGTAATTATCAGACACGTTAATTATACTTTTTATCATTCGGAAGAGAAACTTTTTCAACACCAGTGGGGTCCTTTAACTTACGTGCATCCAGAAAATGATATGCACTTGAGGACCACCAACTATTATTGTGAACTGGATGAAAATTTTAATATCTCAAGATATAACAAGATAGATACTTCTGAGTTTGATACTTATGAACCTCAGTGGGATTTTGTTGGTCTTGAAGATGCAAGAATTTTCAAATGGGACGGTAAACTTTATACAACTGGTGTCCGAAGAGATCTTGATACAGTTGGAACAGGTAGAATGGAACTTTGTGAGATTGAAGTTGGTGATGATTATGTGAAAGAAATTTCAAGATTCCGAATTCCACCTCCAAATGATCCAAATTCTTATTGCGAAAAGAATTGGATGCCTATTTTAGATAAACCATATCATTATGTAAAATGGAGTAATCCTACTGAAGTTGTTAAAATTGATCCAATCAATAAAACTTCAAAAACAGTATCTCTTTCTGAACAAATTGATTTGCCAAGAGATTTGAGAGGTGGTTCTCAAGTTATTCCTGTTGGGGATTTTTATTTTGCTTGTACTCACGAAGTTGAATTGTTCAGTAGTGAAGTTGGAAGAAAAGATGCTATTTACAAGCATAGATTTGTAGTATGGGATAAAGATTTCAAAATAGCATTTCATTCAAAAGACTTTGATTTTATGGACGGTCACGTTGAGTTTTGTGTTGGAATCGCAAAGCATAATAATGATTTCTTAATGACTTTTGGTTTTCAAGATAATGCTGCATATTTACTTAGAGTTTCTGAAAGTGCTGTAGAAGAATTTATAAATGAGAATTACATCCAATGAAAATAGTTCAGGTAGGGGCAAATAAAGGATATGATGATTTATCAAATCATCTTTTATCAAATTACGAAAAAGTAGACTTTGCTTTATTTGTAGAGCCTAATATTTTTCATATTGAAAGTCTGAAGAATTGCTATGAAAAGTATGAAAATACAATCATAGAAAATATTGCAATCAAAAGTCCAAATCACAGTGATGATAAACTTGAAATTTATTATCATACTTCAGACCCAGATTATCAAATTGCTTCTTGTAAGATTGAGCATATTGAATCACATTTAGATTGGGCTAAAAAGTATAATATGAATTTATACAATGCTTTTAAAGATGGTGAGATTAAAAGTTTTGTGGTTGATTGTATAACTTTAGAACAGTTATTTGATAAGTATTCAATTAGAGAGATTGACTGGTTGTGTTTAGATATAGAGGGTGTTGATGCTGAAATTTTATTAACATTTGATTTTAAAAAGTATAAAATCAAGAGAATTGAATTTGAACATTTGCACCTTGGGCATTATAAAGATGCAGTCAAGAATATGTTTCTTGGAATGGGATATACTCAAGTTAATTCTTTGCACGAATATGATTGGGCTTTTGAAAATAAAAATATATTATTTGTAAAAGATAAATTAAAAAATTTTCCAACAGTAAACATAATCAGTATTGAAGAATCTGAAGATAGAAGAAAACTTTTATATGAGAACTTTGAAAGATATGGAATAAAAAACTTTATTCCTCACATTTATAAAAAATATAATGATGAGGAACATAAAATTGAAGGAAGAGATCTTGATAACTTAGCACCAAAAACTCATAGAGGTCCTGTGACTTCTCATTTAAAGGCAATTAAAGAATGGTATGAAAATACTGATGAAGAATATGCAATATTTTGTGAAGATGATATAAGTTTTGAAACAGTTGAATACTGGAACTTTACTTGGAACGAATTCTTTAATAGACTTCCAGAAGGATGGGAATGTATTCAATTATCTCTCACGAGCACTCACGAAATTTATTTTGATAAGATTTTATATAAAGATCAAAATAAGTTTAGACCCAGAGATTGGTGTGATTGGTCTGCTGTTTCATACTTAATGAAAAGAAGTCACGCTAAAAAAATAGTTGAAAATTATTTCCCAAATGATGCTATTATTTTAGAATATAAAGGAATTGATCTTAATAGTAGAATTGCTTCTGGAGAAATATGGCCTTTAATTCCAAACATAGAAACATTAGCATATTCTCTTTTTGAAGAGAAAAAGTATACTTTTGTATTTCCTTTATTCGTTGAACTTACTCAGTTCAATTCAACTTGGGGAGATTATGTAGGATATAATTACGTTGATAATGAAACTCATATGCTTTCATATAATAAGGTTGTTGATTGGTGGAAAAATGTAGGGCAATATACAAGTTTGGATCAATTAATTTGCCCAGAATACCTCAAGCACTGGGGCATATAAATATCAAAAAATCATTTAATATTAACTGAAATTTGGAAAAAATTTATGAATAATAGTGTTTCTGATCAAAAATTGAATGAATTGCTTAATCAATTTGCTCTTTCTCCAGAAGATTCGGAAAATAATTTTAATTTAGGTTTTTATTATGAATCAATTGGACAAACTGCTTCAGCAATTTCTTATTATTTGAGATCTGCTGAAAGAACTTCAAATCTTTTGTATCAATATGAATGTTTAGTTCGTGCTTCTATGTGCTTTGATGATCAAGGCACAAGAAATTTTACGGTTAAAGGTCTTCTTCAGCACGCTATTTCTATTTGCCCAAAGAGACCAGAGGCATATTATCTACTGAGTCGTTTTTATGAAAATGAGAACAAAGACGGTAAGTGGAACTATTCGTTTTTGATTGCTTCTATTGGAGAAAAAGTAGCAGACTTTAATTCTCCTTCACTCCGAACAGAAGTTGATTATCCAGGTAAGTATGCTATTCTGTATCAGAAAGCTCTTGCTGCTTGGTGGTGTGGTCTTTGCGACGAATCAAGAAACGTTTTCAATGATCTGATACAAAATTATGACTTAAATGAGGATCATAGAAATAAAGTATTAGAAAATCTTAAAAGATTTAACGAAACAAATAAAAATCTTCATCAAATTTATTACAAGAATAAAGAAGAATTTGATTGGGGAATCTTTAAAAATGATTCGTTTATGTACGAATGTTTTAAAAGAGACATTATAGATCAACGTCAATATGAAAAGTTCTTTGAAGTTGAAGAAGGTGATATTGTTTTGGATGTTGGTGCAAGTGTAGGACCTTTTACTTATTCTATTCTTGAAAAAAATCCAGAACTTGTGATTTGTCTAGAACCTCACAAGGAACTCTTTCAAACACTAAAATCTAATTTCAATAAGAATAAAAATGTAGTTTGTCTGAATAAAGGTATTTCTACAATTGACGGAGAAGTAATTTTCCATACACTTTATGATGATACTACAGATCAAACTTCCTGGGAAAAAAATGATTCTGGATATGGAATAAGTCTCAAGAATCTTGTAAAGGAGTATAATTTAGAAAAAATTGATTTTCTTAAAATAGATTGTGAAGGTGGAGAATATGATTTCTTCACTGAAGAAAATTTTGATTGGATTGTTAATAATATTAAGAAAATATCAGGAGAGTTCCATTTTTATAGAGATCACACTAGAGAAAGATTTGTTTGGTTTAGAGATAATTATCTAACTAAGTTTAAAAACTTTAGTATTTTCTTCGTTGATAATGATGGTAATTTCAATGATATTACCGATAGAGTATGGGATAATGATTTCTTCAATACTTATGGATGGGTAAACATTTATATTGATAATAGAAATACTGGCGGTAATAAATTAGATGGATTCCCTTCAGTTCATTTTTGTACTCTAGAAGAATCTAAAGATCGTAGGAATAATCTTTTAAAACAGTTTGCCGAATATAATATTCGCCCAAAAGCACACTTTTTTGAAAGAAATAGAGAGAATACTCATTATGGATTAACTCTCTCCCACCTTACAATGTTCTATGATTGGTATCATACCACTGATGAACCTTATGCTATTTTCTGTGAAGATGATGTTTCTCTAGAGACTGTTCCTTATTGGAATTTCACTTGGAAGGAATTTATGAATGGTCTTCCAGAGCATTGGGAGTGTATTCAGTTATCTCTTCTTTGTGAGGTTGATTCTGAACTTAGTGAGGTTAGATTAAAGCCAAGACTTTTCCAGCACTGGGGAACTCAGATATTCTTGATCACAAGAGAATATGCTAAAAAGGTTTTAGATCGTCAACATTACAATCGTCAGGAGATGACTTACGATTTCGTTGTTCACGGAAAACCATTTTTAGAACCTCACGTAGAAAATCTTTTATTTGATAGTGGAACAGGGGGTTTCATTTATAACTGTCCATTATTTGTAGAATCAATTTATCAATTTGAGTCTACTTTTGATAAGTCAGAAAGGCCAGAACATTACTGCGGCAAAAATTCTTATGATCTGATTACAAAGTGGTGGAAAGAAAAAGGTCCTACCACAAAGTTAAGTGATATTATGAAAAAACCATATAAGGTTGTAGATTTTTGTTCTTTCTATGGTCCTTATGGTAGTGAAATGCTTCTTCTGAGATATCACACTCTTAAAGGATATGTTGATGAGTTTGTGGTTTCTGAATCAAGTTATAGTCATACTGGAATTCCTGTAAAATTTGAATGTAAGAATAAAATTAAAGAATGGGGACTTCCTGCAGAAAAATTCAAAGTTATTGAGTTGCAAACTCCTCCCGATGAGGAATTGGTCATTGAACAAATTGATGAGATGAATTGCTATGATGCATTGAGTGGAAATGTTCAGGAGAATATCAAATCAAAATATGCAAGAGTAAGAGATAGATTATCTAAGGATGCTCTTCTTCAAGTTCTTGATGATTATGATGATAATACTGTTTTTATTCACGGTGATATTGATGAGATTATTAACCCTTCATATATTCCAAATGTTGCAGATATTTTCATTAAGAATTTCCCACACTGCTTCTTCTACATTCCTCTAATTTATCTTGAAGGAAGAGCAGATCTGAGAGTTTATAATAAGGATTGGAATTGTCCTGAATCTTGGGATTGGGCAATGTTTATGTGCAATAAATCTCTTCTCAAAACAGTCACTCCAGTTCAAATCAGATCTAATAAACTAATTCCAGAGGGAGTTGGTACATTCCATCTTAATAATTCTTGTACTGGAGAACGTTGGACTGATGTTGGTTGGCATTTTTCTTGGATGGGAGGAAAAGAATCCCGTCTCATTAAAAAGCAATCTTGGGAGCACCGCTATGATTCATTTGATTGGTTGGTAACTAAAAAATATGATGATAGTGATGAGTTTCTATCTCAAGAATATAAAGAAGGAGATACTCCTCCTTGCGGAAAAGTAAATTTAGTTCTTAAAGATTTTTCTAAAGAATCTCTTCCTGAAGAAATCTTTGAACTTCCAGTTGTAGAAAACTTCTTATTTCCAACAAATAAAAAGAAAAGAATTGTAGATTTCTTCCCTTATTTTGATGCAACTGGTAGAGAACTTTTAGAATTTAGAGTTAAATTATTGAATGATTATGTTGATGAGTTCGTTATTTGTGAATCTAATAAAACTTTAAGTGGAATTCCTATTGAATTTAATTTAAAGGAAGTTATTGAAGAGTTAAATCTACCGAAAGAAAAAATTAGAATTATTCAGTTGGAAATTCCAGAAGATGAAGAGTTGCAAATTGAAGAAATTGATCGTATTAATGTATGTTCCTATAATTCAAATAATTTAGATAATTTGAATTCTTTAAGGGCAAGAGTAAGAGAACGACTGCAACAAAATTCTTTACTTAAAGTTCTTGATTATTATGATGAGGATACTATTTTTATTGTTGGTCATCAGGATGAGATCATTATACCTGAAGCACTTTCTTGGATTCCAAATGTAGTTAGACAGTCTGAAGACACTCAAATCATTAGAATTCCTTTAACTTATCTTGAGGGAAGAGCAGATCTAATGGTTGTCAATAAAAATGATATGACTCCTATTCCTTGGGTCACTTTATTTTTAGCAACTAAAAAACAACTGAAGAATATAACTCCTTATCACGTAAGATCTAATGTTCTTGGAAACTATCAAGCAGTTTCTCCATCAGAGGGAGGAAAAATTATTCCAGAATTGGGATGGCATTTCACTTGGATGGGAGATTTTGATAGAAAAATAACCAAGTGTAAATCTTGGACACATTATGATGATTACAATTACAAAGGTTTTGGTGGGGGAACGGAAAAGATATGGGAAGTTGAGCAATTAAAAAGTAGACTTTCTAAATTTAATATTAAAGAAGGAGACATATCTCCAATATGGGGTAGTGAAAATCTAATCTATAAGAAGTATCCTACAGAAAAACTTCCAAAGTTAATTTTTGAAATGCCACATATTCAAGAGTTTTTGTTACCAACTCAGGATTCTAAAACAAACAAATTAACAGAAGAAGAGGAAAGAATGTTTAAAATTTCTAAAATTTCAGAAAAAGTTAGTCAAACTTGCTGGGTAGTAGATAACTTCTATGAAAATCCAGATGAAGTTAGAAAATTTGCTCTTGAACAAGAGTATGTTGAAGGTGGATTTGGTAGAGGGTTTATTGGAAGAAGAACTGAAAAGCAATTTTTGTTCCCAGGACTCAAAGAAAAGTTTGAAGAAATTATGGGAATGAAAATTACCAAATGGCAAGAGCACGGAATGAACGGAAGATTTCAAAATTGTCATTCTGGCGAAGCACTAGTCTATCATTGTGATAGTCAAAAGTGGGGAGGAATGTTGTATCTAACTCCAAGTGCCCCCTATCAGTGTGGTACAACTTTATATGCTAATAAAAAAACAAGAGCAAGAAGTTATCACGATCCAGGTTGGAATGATGCTTGGGATAATATGCCAGGAGATCCACATTTAGATAGGACTCCTTTTGAACCTGTTGATGTGGTTGGAAATGTTTATAATCGTTTAATGATTTTTGATGCAAGTTGTATTCATTCTGCTTCAGAATATTTTGGAACAGTTATGGAAAATTCAAGGCTATGGCAAATGTTCTTCTTTGATACTGAAGGGTATGAAAGTTTTATATATTGATTTAATTTTATAAAATTAAACGGTTATAAATAGAAAAAGAATACGCCGAGTGGAGACACGAAGATGGCAATTAAAATTAATAATACCAATGTAATTGATGATACTCGAAAATTTATTCCTGTCACAATTGAAGCTAATTCAAGTGTAGGCACTGATGGGCAAGTTTTAGAGTCTACTGGTACTGGACTAAGGTGGGGAAATAAAGTAAGTGCGAAGGCAGTTGCTTTTTCAATTCTTTTTGGTTATTAATAAATAAAAAGAGGATTTATAAAAAATGGCCGCACCTAACATAGTTAATGTAACTACAATTACTGGAGTCACTACGGCAGTTAGCATTGCAAATGCTAACACTTCCAACGTTATTGTTTCTAACGCAGCATCTAGTAATAAAGTTTTAAAAATCAACACCATTCTAGCAGCAAATATTGATGGAGCTGCAGATGCTGATGTAACAATCAAGTGGTGTAATGCTGCAGCAGGAGCAGGAACTTCTTTTGCGATTGCAAATACGGTAAGAGTTGCTGCGGATGGAACTCTAGTTGTAATTGGAAAGGATAGTCCGATTTATTTGGAAGAAAATAGATCTATTATTGCTCTGGCAAGTGTTGCAAATGATATTTGTGTCATTTGTTCTTATGAAGAAATTTCTTGATAGGGAGGTAATCTAATGACTTTTGGGTATAATCAATTTACTAGATTTGGAAGGCAGAAACTTTCCAATAATGAAAAATTTTTAGGTACTGGATACTCTCCCCAGTATGCAAATACAATTACAGGAACTGGTGCAGGAACAACATCGGCAACTCCAGGAAATGGTTACACTTATCAAACTTATACTGCATCTGGAACTTTAACAGTAACCGCTAGTACTGAGGTTGATATTCTTGTAATTGCCGGTGGTGGTAGAGGTGGTGATGCTAATTTAACTCCACTAGTAAAAGGTGCTGGCGGTGGTGGTGGCGCCGGTGGTGTTGTATATGTACCTAATTTTACTCTTTCGGCAGGTACTTATACAATCTCAATTGGTGCGGGAGCAGGTGCTGCTTCTAGTGTTAGAGGAACTCCCAGTTATATTCTGACTGGTGCGGGAACAACGTTAGTTTTTGCTCGTGGAGGTGGAAATGGTGCTGACCACACTTTGGGATATCAGTCAGCAACTGGTGGATCTGGCGGTGGAGGGGGAACTTTTACTCCACCAACTGCAGTTAATGCAGATCCACTTGTAGAACCTGGATCTGCGGGAACACAACCAGCAATACCTCAACCTGGAATTACTACTTTTATTTCTGGTGGTAATAGAGGTGGTGATGGTTCGAGCAGTATCTGGCCATCGTACTCTGTTGTCGCTGGCGGAGGTGGAGGGGGATCTGATCAGGTAGGGTCTACAGCAAGTCCTGCTAATGGAGCGATCAATGAAGGGGGAGATGGAACATTTGTTCCCCAATTTAGTGGATCAATAATCGGAGTCCCCGCATTAAATCCATATGGGCAATATTATGCTGGCGGTGGTGGAGGCGGGTCTTACAGTAATGCTCCACTACCGAGTCCTAGGTCTTGTAGAGGTGGGTTAGGTGGCGGAGGAAATGGTTTTGATTATTCAGATCCCGGCACAGCAGGAGCACAAAATACTGGTAGCGGTGGAGGCGGTGGAGGAGGATACCCTGGTTTAGTGGATGGCGGTCCAGGTTATACAGGAGGGTCTGGACTTGTTGTTGTAAGATACATAACAGGTCCAACATAAAAAAGAGGAGGGTAAAATGGCACATTTTGCAAGACTTAATGAAAATAATGAAGTTATTGAAGTTATAGTTGTTGGTAATGGTGATTTATTAGATGAAAATGGTAATGAATCCGAGCAAAAAGGTATTGAATTTTGTCAAAAACTTTTTGGAAATAATACCAGATGGATTCAAACATCTTACAATGGTAATTTTAGAAAAAGATTCGCTGGTGATGGTGCAAGATACATTCCAGAAACAGATATTTTTGCAAAACCACAACCATTTGCCTCTTGGACTTATAATATTGGAGAAGATATTTGGGAACCACCAGTTTCAAAACCACCAGGTGGACAAAATTATGATTGGATTTGGGATGAAAAAATTCGGAATTGGCAAATAATATACTTTATTCCACCAACATAAGAGGTTTAAAAATGAAACTTTATTCATATAAAGGACAAGAACCATCAAGACTTCCCGTTCGTCATCGTCTTGAAGATGGATTAACTATTACAAAATTAGAACAATTATCCGATGAGACTCTAGCATCTTATGGATTTATTGCTGTTAATCTACCTATCATAGATCAAACAAGGCAAGAAATTTCTTGGAATGGACAAGAATATGTTGTTTCAGATTTTACTGAAGAAAAAATAAATGATATAAAATCTAAAGAAATTCAAATTTCCACTAGTGTTAGTACAATAGACTTTTTTAAAAAACTTAAAAATACTTCTTTTTATAAAAAAATTAGAAAAGAAGCGTCAAAAGATTTAAAAATTAATATTTTATATACAGAATTTCATACCGAAATAAAAGTAAAAGAAAAATTTATTGATATGATTAATGATTTAAATAAATTTTTATCATTAATCTCTTTTGAACAAAAAGAAATTTTAGAGTTAAAAAATATTATAGAAGAATTTAACCTTAATTTAGTTTATAATATTCCTCAAAATAATGAAGAATGTTATGACTTTGATTCGGATTCATTTTTTAATATTAAAAGTCGTCCCTTTAAATCTTGGGTATGGAATGGAACAAAATGGGAAGCACCAATTCCTTATCCACTTGATGGAAACTACTATGTTTGGGATGAAATTACAAAGAAATGGAAATCAATTTAATTTGACATTTTTTTAAAATTGATATAGAGTATTTTTTGAATATAGATTTGAATATAGAATAGTATATGGCACATCAAAGTATTTGGTATTATACAAATCTTCCAAACAAAGTAATTGATATTATTGAAGAAGACCTTAAAGATAATTTTGATTATCAACTTCAAGATTCAAAAGTTGGTGGAGGTGATTATGGAACTGTAGATAAAGATAAAAGAAACGCAAAAAATGCTTGGATTCCAACATCTCACTGGGTTGCTGGATTTGTTTGGCATTATGTAATGAGAGCAAATCGTGAAAATTTTCTTTATGACCTTACAAATATTGATGGAGAAGCACTTCAATATACTGTGTATGGAAAAGGTGAGTATTATGGGTGGCATAATGATGCCGGAATTTCTAGTTCCTACAAACCAGTTTCTATAGGAAATCGTGGTCACGGTGGCGAAATACTTCAAGATTTTGTGAACGAAAATTGCGAAAAAGTAAGAAAACTTTCTTTTAGTTTGCTTCTTTCTGACCCAGAAACTTATGAAGGTGGTAATTTACAACTTTTAGATGATGCAGGAAAATCTTATATTGCACCAAGACAGCGTGGAACCATCATTCTTTTTGATTCTAGATCGCAACATAGAGTTCAAAAGGTAACAAAGGGTGTTCGTAAGAGTTTGGTGGGTTGGACCGTAGGACCACGCTGGAAGTGAGGTAAATTATGGCAGAACAAATGACGCAAGAGCAAATAGATTTTCAAGAAAGACTAAATGCAAATACTTCACCTACAAATAATGAACAATTTGACAAAGATGGATATCTTGTAATTAAGAATCTATGGGACCCAAAAGATCTATATTGCAAACCTCCAGAAATTAAAGGTAGATATCATTATTATGGAAAAATAGATAAATTTGATCACGTACCTGTAGAAGAACAAGTAGAAGGTTCTACATCAAGATATTATTATCCACCTTATAAATTTGTACATTCTCAAGTTCGGTTAAAACTTGAGAAAGCAATTGGTAAAAAACTTTATAATACTTATTATTACGATCGTTTTTATAATCCAGGACAAGAACTAACAAATCACGCTGATCGCCCTGCTTGCGAAATTTCAGTAACTGTTCACATAAGCAGTAATGTAAGTAATCCTTGGCCAATTTGGATTAAAACTCCAGATACTTATGATGATCCAAAAAGAAAAACTAACATTCTTAAAAAAGGAGAAAATCGTTCAGTAATTCTTCAACCCGGAGATGGAATGGTTTATAAAGGATGCGAAAGACCACATTGGAGAGAACCCCTACCAAAAGAATATAGAAGAACTTGGTATGGTAAAAAAGTAGAAATTGAAGGACTTTATTATCATCAAATCTTTTTCCATTATGTTCTTGCTGATGGTCTGAGAGCAAATTGTGCTGGAGACAGATAAGCACAGACACTTTAAAATCTGTCCACTGAGACCCCGTAGCGACTCTGCGGGGTCTTATAGTATCAGAGCACTTGACAACTCATCAATTCCCTGTACAATAACCTTTGTGGAGGTTGAAAAGTTATGAACTCTATGAAAGCTCTTAAGATGAAGAAACGATTTGTAAGTGTAACTCCATTGAGTTCCAAAGCAAAGAATCGCTTTGTGAATATTATGAGTTCTTTGCATTCTTGTGAAGTAGAGCAAGAAACTTCTGATAAATTCTTTTTGGTTTCTATCAATCGTCAATATTGTTTTTGGATTCAGAAAGAAGGTAATGAGCATTGGAAAGTTGAAAAATGATTGGACTGATTGCTGGATTGACCTGTGGAATTTCAACATTCTATGGATTAGGTGATGGATTTCACGGTCAAACTACTGCAAATGGAGAACGATTTGATGCTTATCGTTGGACTGCAGCTCATCCTTATCTACCTATGGGTTCAAAAATACGGGTGACCAATCAAGATAATGGAAAGCAGGTTATCGTTCGTGTTAATGATAGGGGTCCTTACTCTCACGCTGACTTGGACCTCTCTTATGCTGCATTTGCACATATTGAATCGGTAAAAAAAGGTAACGCTACTGTTTGTTGGAGGGTTGTTGGATGAAAAAACTGATTGCACTGATGCTTCTTCTGCCTCTTCC
>Ga0208783_10001316_pt1 | contig 14727 bp, 13 predicted proteins | sample DEB19_08_DNA_2_FD_184529 | JGI IMG/M metagenome (GOLD analysis project Ga0208783, IMG submission 184529) | Aqueous microbial communities from the Delaware River and Bay under freshwater to marine salinity gradient to study organic matter... | ecosystem: Environmental > Aquatic > Marine >... | reverse complement strand
CCCCGTGGTCCGGGACGAGGGCCGCGTCCAGCTCACCGTCCGCTTCGACCGGGTGGACCACCCCTTTCCGATCACGGAGCGGACGACGCAGACCGTCCGGGTCTCCCTCGTCGCGAGCGAGGACGGCTGGCTGATCGATACGCCGGTCATCGGCATGGACCGCTGGTAGCGGACGGAGGAGACGACGATGCCCACGATCCGCCGGATCTACTGGTACCTCGCGCTCACGGTCGGCCTCGCGGTCACCTTCGCGGGCCTCAGCCAGCTCGGGAGCATCGGCCTGGAGCTCCTCCGCCAGTGGGGGCGCGCCGGCATCCACCTCCCGCCGGACGAGCTGAGCCGGGCCGTCGCCTTCACGCTCGTGGGGCTCGCGATCTGGATCGGGCACATGGTCGCGATCGTCCGTGCGGTCGGGCGGGATGACCGCGGCGCCCGGGTGGAGCGGGGCTCCCCGATCCGCGCCACGGTGCTCACGGTGACGATCGTCGCCCTTCTCGCGGCGGTCGCCGTCTCCGCCTATCAGCTCGTGGACGAGTGGGTCGGGACCGCGTTCGGCGAGCGCTTCCTCACCTGGGAGCGCCTGGACGTGGCCGCGCAGACCGCGCTGATCATCGTCGCGCTCGCGCTCGCGATCCCGTCCATCGCGTGGCGGATCGCGGACCACCGCCGGGCGCCGGCGCACCTCGCGGACGATCTGGCGACCCGCGTCGGCGTCTACGGGCTCCTCGCCGGGGCCACCCTCCTCTCCCTCGTCGGCATCGCCGACCTCCTGGCTGCATCCATCCGGGGCATCGCCGGGATCGACTGGGAGACGCTCCGCGGCGCGATGGCGAGCGCGGTCGCGATGCTCGCGATCGGTGCCCCGGCGGTCCTCGTCCTCGGCTGGGCCGCGGGCCGCCTCGCCCATGCGGAGGACCCGATCGGGGTGGCGCATCGCCGCTCCCGGGTGCGCGCGGCCGGGTGGCAGGCGGTCGTCCTCGGCGGGGCGATCGCCCTCGGTCTCGGGCTCGCCCAGACGATCGGCGGCGCGGCTGCCTGGATCGCCGGGACCCCCGGCGTGGGCGACCTCGGGCTCCGGCTCCTGGACGTCGCCGGTCCGCTCCTCGTGGCCGTCCCCTTCGCCATCGCCGCGCTCCTCTCCGCTCGCCGTGCCCGCGGGGAAGGGCGCGTCGCGGACGGGGAGCCGGGGGCACGGACCGCGCTCCGCGTCTCCGCGCTCACCGTCGCGATGACGGGCGTCGTCCTCCTCGCGGACGGGGCGATCCGTCTCATCGTCATCGTCCTCTCGCCGATCCTCCCGGCCTCCACGGTCCTCCTCGGCGGGGGTGCCGGGGACCCGGATCTCGGCCCGGCGATCGGGATGCTCCTGGCGGGCCTCGTCCTCTGGGCGCCGGCGTGGGCGCTCCTCGCCACGCTCCGCAGCGTCGATCCGGTGGGTGAGGCTGCCGCCATGACCCGCCGTGGCGCGCTCGTCCTGACCGGTCTCGGTGCGCTCGTGGTCTCCGTGGTCTCCGGCGCCTTCCTCCTCGACCGGCTCCTGCGCGAGGCGCTCGGGGGACGGATCCCGGCGGACGGAGCGGGAGTCACCTCGTTCGCGGTCCTCGCGGTCGCGCTCGCGGTCCTCCTCTTCCACGCCGTGGAGCTATGGCGCGACCTGCGCCTCCTCCGGGGCATCCCGGTGACGGGTGATGCCGTGGACGTGGCGATCGCGGAGGAGCTCGACCTCGTCCTCCCGGGTGGCACGGACGTGGAGGCGCTGAACGAGCGGATCCGCGCGCTCCTCCCGCCGGGGACCACCCTCCGGGTCCGCCGGCACGCGCACGGGTAGCGGCGTCAGGCGGGGAGGCGGCCCGCCGCGCGGAGGAGGTCGAGGCAGATCTCGGCCGCCTGGAGGTGGAGGTCCACCACGGCCTCCCGGGAGCTCGCCGCCACGTGCGGCGTCTGGACCAGGTTCGGCGACCCGGCGAGCGGGTCCGTGGCAGGGTCCGGCGGCTCGGGATCGCGGACGTCCAGCGCCGCCCACGCGATCCGCCCGTCCGCCATCGCCGCCGCGAGCGCCCGCTCGTCGATCAGCCCGCCGCGCGCCACGTTGACGAGGAGCATCCCCGGCCGGGCATGGAGGAGGGTCCGCTCGTTCAGGAGATGGCGCGACTGCGGGGTGAGCGCCGCGCACAGGATGAGCGCATCCGCGCGCTCCAGGAGCTCCTCCAGCGGCACGATCGGCAGCTCGGGCCGCGGCTCCACGAAGGGATCCGCCGCGATCGTCCGCAGCCCGAAGGCCCGCGCCCGCTCACCTACCCGCGTCCCGATCCGTCCCGCCCCCACGATCCCCAGCGTCTTCCCGCGGATCCGCCGGATCCCGTCAACGTGCGCCGAGCGGCGGATCGCCGCCCACCCGTGCGCCTCCACGAGGTCCACGATCGGGACCACGGAGCGCCAGAGCGCGAGGAGGAGGGCCATCCCGTGGTCCGCCACCTCGTCCGAGCAGTAGCCGGGGACGTTCGTGACGGGGATCCCGCGGGCTGCGGCTGCCGCATGGTCCACCTGGTTCATCCCGATGCTGTAGCACAGGATCCCCGCGCAGCGCCGGAGCCGGGCGATCCGCTCCGCATCCAGGCGCGCCACGGAGGTGGCGATCACGACATCCGCCTCCTCGATCAGCCGGTCCGCCTCCGCGGGGTCCGCGGGGATGAGGAGCTCCACCCCGGCGGGGTCGAGGACCGAGCGCTCCAGCTCGTAGGACCAGGCGCCGGGGATCGGATCGAAGAAGACGACACGGGGTATGCGGGCGGGCATGGGCGGGAGCCTAGGGGCGGCCCGCCGCGGTGGTCAAGCCGCCCCGGATCGCGCGCGGAGAGCCGTCGCGCGGGGATGGCCGGATGCTAGGCTGCGGCGGGGGCCGTCACCGGGGCGGACCGTGTCCCCGGTGATCAGCGCCCCGGCCATGGTGAGGAGGTCCGGATGCGGTTCCGTAGGCTCGGGCTGGTCGTCGCCGGCGTGATGCTGGCGTCGCTCGGCGCAGGGGCGGTGAGCGCCCAGGACGGTGGATCCGTCCTGCGCGTGGCACGGCTCGCCGACCACTTCAACACGTTCCACCCCGTCCAGTTCCAGACCGGGAACCAGTTCCAGTGGTGGAGCAACATCTTCAACACGCTGGTGAAGGTGGACACCGATTCGCGCACCGTGGTGCCGGATCTCGCCGACACGTGGGAGATCTCCCCGGACGGCCTCGTCTACACCTTCAACCTCCACCCGGACGTGACCTGGCATGACGGCGAGCCCTTCACGGCCGCGGACGTCGCCTTCACGATCGACTGGTACGCGAACAACTCCACCCTGGACGACACGGGCGCGCTCGTCCCCGGCTACAAGGGCTACGTGCCGAAGTGGGGCCAGATCGTCGGCGTCAACGACGTGGTGGGCACCCTCAACGAGGACGGCTCCGTCACCCCGGGGACGGGCCACGTCTCCGGCGTGGAGGTCGTGGACGACCACACGGTGAAGCTCACCCTGGGCGCGCCGGATGCGATCTTCCTGCCGGGCCTCTCGGACCCGGCGAACGCGATCATGCCCGAGCACCTGCTCGCCGGGATGACCGCCGCGGAGATCGAGGCGAGCCCCTTCATCATGGGGACGCCCGGCGCCACGATCGGGACCGGCCCCTACAAGCTCGCCGAGTTCATCCCGGATCAGCAGCTGACCCTGGAGGCGAACCCGGACTACTTCAAGGGCGCCCCCGGCATCGACCGGATCGTCTTCAAGATGTTCGCGGACCCGGCGCTCGCGATCGCGCAGCTCGAGTCCGGTGACCTCGACCTCGCCTTCCGCATCCCGCCCTCCGAGTTCGACCGGCTCGCCGCGAACGAGGGGCTGAACGTCATCTCCGCGCGGAACCCGGGCGTCGTCCGGATCGTGATGAACACGGACACCGCCCCCTGGGACAAGCCGGAGCTCCGCCAGGCGATCGCCTACGCGGTGAACAAGCAGGCGATCGTCGACTCCTTCTACAAGGGCCGTGCCGAGGTCCTCTACAACCACCCCGGCTTCACGACCTACGACGACATCAACAAGTACGAGCACGACCCGGCCAAGGCGGCCGAGCTGCTCGCGGCCGGCGGCTATGCCGGTGAGCCCTTCAAGATCGTCTACGACTCCACCTTCCCGGACGCCGGGTCGATCATGCCGCTCATCCAGGCCGACCTCGTGGCCGCCGGGATCTCCGCGGAGCTCGTCCCCACGGAAGGCGCGGAGGCGTATGTCGCCACGCTCGGTGACCGGAGCAAGTGGGATGGCGCGATCGGCGTCGGCGGGAGCGAGGCGCTCCATCCGGACCGCTCGATGCAGTACTACTCCACCTCCGCGAGCCCGGCGTCGGGGAACTCGAACTACACGAATCCCCGGATCTTCGAGCTCTGGAACGCGGCCCGGGCGGAGCCCGATGACGCGAAGCGCGACGAGCTCTACCACGAGCTCGCGCTCATCCTGAACACGGACCTCCCGATGATCCACCTCTATGCCCCGAACCTCGTGATGGTCTCCACGAAGGGCCTGGGTGGTGGCTTCGCGGTCCACCTGAACGAGCGCGAATCGTTCATGAACTCCGAAGCCTGGACGCTCGAGCCCGCCGGCTGACCTGCGGTCCCGAACGCTGAAGATGGCGCCCATCGGCCTCCCCTCACCGGGTCGCGGCTGATGGGCGCCTACTTCATCCGGCGGATCCTCATCGCGATCCCGGTCCTGCTCGGGATCACCCTGCTCGCCTTCTTCGTGGTGAGCATGACCCCCGGCGATCCGCTCATCTCCCGGATGGACCCGGAGACGCTCGCGCGGATGAGCGCGAACCCGGAGCAGCTGGAGGCGATGCGGCGCCAGCTCGGGCTGGACCAGCCCGTCCCCGTCCAGTACCTGCGCTGGCTCGAGGGTGTCGTGCAGGGCGATCTCGGGTACAGCATCAGCACCGGGCGCGCGATCGTGGACGAGATCGGTCCGCGGATCGGCCCGAGCATCACCCTCATGCTCCTGGCGGCGCTTGTGGCGCTCGCCTTCGGGCTGCCGGCCGGGATCCTCTCGGCCGTCCACCAGTACGGGAAGCTGGACTACGCGCTCTCCGCGCTGACCGTCTTCCTCGTCTCCACCCCCACCTTCGTCCTCGGGCTCGTCGCGATCTACCTCTTCGGGGTCTCGCTCGACTGGCTCCCGGTGGGCGAGATGGTGACGATCGGAAAGGAGGACGACCTCCTGGACCGGCTCTCCCATTACATCCTGCCTGCGCTCATCCTCGGGCTGGTGAACGCGGCGCTCCTCATGCGCTACACGCGGGCGAGCATGGTGGAGGCGCTCGGCGCGGACTACATCACGACCGCGGAATCCAAGGGGCTCGCCTACCGGATCGTGGTCATCCGCCACGGCCTGCGGAACGCGCTCATCCCCGTCATCACCGTCCTCGCCTTCCTCATGCCGGAGCTGATCGCGGGTGCGGTCGTGACGGAGACGGTCTTCAACTGGCCGGGGCTCGGGCAGCTCTCCGTGAAGGCGGCCAAGGCGGGCGATCCCTCCCTGATGATGGGGATCGTGCTCATCGTGGGGACGGCGGTCCTCATCGCGAGCATCGTGGCCGACCTCGCCTACTCGATCGCGGACCCGCGGATCCGCTTCGACCGTGGCCGCTGAGACGCTCGCGCCGGCGGAGGCCGAGCGCGCGGAGCAGATCGTGGCCGGCGAGCACGAGGGGCTCGTGCGGATGGCGGTGCGCCGCTTCACCCGCCACCGCCTCGCGATGCTCGGCCTCGTCACCCTCGTCACGATCATCGCGATCGCCGCGCTCGCGCCGGTCCTCCTCCCCATGGACCCGATCACGCCCGACTACGAGAACCTCGGGATGCCGCCGAGCGCCGCGCACCTCCTGGGTGGCGACCTCTCGGGACGCGACGTCCTGGCGCGGGTGATCTACGGGACGCGCGTCTCGCTCATCGCGGGGCTCGGCTCGGTCGTCGTCTTCGTCTCCATCGGGACCGCGGTGGGGCTGATCGCCGGGTCGCTCGGCGGGGTGGCGGACCAGGTCCTCATGCGCATCACGGACATCTTCCTCTCGATCCCGCCCCTCCTCCTGATCATCGTCTTCATCTCCATCGTGGGGGCCGGGCTCGGCTCCGTCATCGCGGTCATCGGGCTCGTCTACTGGCCCCAGACCGCGCGCCTCGTCCGGGGCCAGCTCCTCGGCCTGCGGGAGGCGGAGTTCGTCACCGCCTCGCGGGTGATCGGCGTGCGGGAGCGGGAGATCGTGGTCCGGCACATGATCCCGAACATCTTCGGGCCGCTCACCGTGGTCGCCACCTTCGGCGTGGCGAGCGCGATCCTCCTGGAGGCGGCCCTCTCCTTCCTCGGCCTCGGGGTCAAGCCGCCCACGCCGAGCCTGGGCGAGATGATCGCCTCTGCCCGCACCCCGAGCGTCCTCCAGGAGCAGCCCTGGGTCTGGCTCCCGGCCGGGATCGTCATCGCGCTCATCGTCATGTCCGTGAACTTCGTGGGCGACGGCCTGCGCGACGCGCTCGACCCCAAGGCATCGCGCCGTGGCTGAGACGCCCCTTCTCTCCGTGCGCGACCTCCAGGTGGAGTTCCGCGGCCGGCGCACGGTCCGCGCGGTGCGCGGGATCTCGTACGACCTCGCCCGCGGGGAGACGCTCGGGATCGTGGGCGAATCGGGCTCCGGCAAGAGCGTCAGCGCGCTCTCCCTCGTGGGGCTCCTCCCCCGGCGCGCGGGGCGGATCACCGGCGGCTCCGTCCGCCTGGACGGCCGGGAGCTCGTGGGGCTCGCCCCGGACGAGCTGCGCGGTGTGCGCGGCGCCCGGGTCGGCTTCGTCTTCCAGGATCCGCTCTCCAGCCTCAACCCGGTCCTCACCGTGGGCCGCCAGATCACCGAATCGCTGGAGGCCCACACGGGCCGGAGCGGTTCCGCCGCCACCACCCGGGCGATCGAGCTCCTGGAGCTGGTGGGGATCCCGAACCCGGCCCGGCGCGTGAAGGAGTACCCGCACCAGTTCTCCGGCGGGATGCGCCAGCGGGCGATGATCGCGATGGCGCTCGCCTGCGAGCCCGCGCTCCTCATCGCGGACGAGCCCACGACCGCGCTGGACGTCACGATCCAGGCCCAGATCATCGAGCTCCTCCGGCGGCTCCGCGAGGAGATGGGGATGGCGGTCCTCCTCATCACCCACGACCTCGGCGTGGTGGCGGGCTTCGCGGACCGGGTCGCGGTGATGTACGCGGGGCGGATCGTGGAGACGGGGGTGACCGAGGAGGTGCTCGCCGCGCCCGCGCACCCCTACACCGTGGGGCTCCTGCGCTCGATGCCGCGCCTGGACCGGGCGCGCCAGGGACGGCTCACCCCGATCGAGGGGTCGCCGCCGGACCTGGGGGGCACGCTCGTGGGCTGCGCCTTCGCGCCACGCTGCGCCTGGCGCATCGAGCGCTGCCGGTCCGAGGACCCGGATCTCGCCGCGGTGGGCGGGACGGCGGCGCACCGGGCCGCCTGCCATGCCCAGCCGACCCCGGCGGAGGTGGTGGCCGGACGACCCCTGCGGGACGGGGAGGGAGCGGCATGAGCGACGACGCGGGACGGCCCGACGCCCCTCACCTGGCGGTGGACGGGCTCGTGGTCCGCTTCCCGATCATGGGCGGCGTGCTGCGGCGGACCGTGGGCTGGGTCTCCGCGGTGGAGGATGTCTCCTTCGCGATCCCGCGCGGCCGGACGCTCGGGCTCGTGGGCGAATCGGGGAGCGGGAAGACGACGATCGGCCGCGCGATCGTGCGCGTGAACCGGCCCCAGTCCGGCACGATCCGGCTCGGCGGGGAGGACCTCCTCGCCCTCTCCGGCGAGGAGCTGCGGCGGCGGCGGCGCAGCTTCCAGATGGTCTTCCAGGACCCCCAGTCGAGCCTCGACCCGCGCCAGACGGTGGGCCAGATCCTCGCCGAGCCGCTGCGCACCCACGGGCTCCCCGCGAGCGGGGAGCGGAACGCGCGGATCGCGGAGCTGCTCGGGATGGTGGGCCTCGATCCGCGCTTCACGAGCCGCTATCCCCACGAGTTCAGCGGCGGCCAGCGCCAGCGGATCGGGATCGCGCGGGCGCTCGCGGTGGAGCCGGAGCTGATCGTCTGCGACGAGCCGATCTCCGCCCTGGACGTCTCGATCCAGGCGCAGGTCCTCAACCTCCTCGAGGAGCTCCAGGAGCGGCTCGGGCTCACCTACCTCGTCATCGCCCATGATCTCGCCGTGGTGCGCCACCTCGCCCACGACGTGGCGGTGATGTACCTGGGCCGGCTGGTGGAGATCGCGGACGCGGAGGACCTCTACGCCGCACCCGCCCACCCGTACACGATCGCCCTCCTCTCCGCCGTCCCCGTCCCGGACGCCGCCGCCGAGCGGCGCCGGCGCCGGATCATCCTCACCGGCGACATCCCCTCCCCTGCGGACCCGCCATCGGGCTGCCGCTTCCACACCCGATGCTGGCTCCGTGACCGGCTCGGGGGTCCGGAGCGCTGCCGCACGGAGATCCCGGTCCTCGCGCCGCCGGACCCCGCACGTCCGGGGCACCGGGCCGCCTGCCACTTCCCTGCCGAGGCCCGCGCCGCGATCGACCCGGCGACCCTCGTCCCCGTCGCCCGCGAGACCCCGGGCGCCTAGCGACCGAGCACGGAGGAGCCGCGATGCTGCACGCATGGGTGATCGGCCCGGTGATCGTCACCGTGGGCTACTGGGAGCAGATCGGCGTGGAGACGGAGATCGGCGCCCGGGTGGAGATCCGGCGCGTCCAGCCGGAGCCCGTCCCCGGCGCGAACCCCGGCGTGGCGGGCTTCCGCGTCCTCCCGGTGAGCGAGGGGATCTGGCGCGCCGATCTCTTCACGGGGCCGGACGGGCCGATCTACCACTACCACCCCGCCTTCTGCGACGGCGACGTGGGGGAGCGCCACCTCGATGCGCGGCTGAGCGTGGACCCGGTGGGCTGGACGATGGACCGGCTCGCGGATATCCGCGGCCTCCTCGCAGGCTCCGGCGCGGCGGACGTGGCGGACGCGGTCCCGCAGGCGCACCTCGACCTCGTGCTGCCCGCGATCCGCGCCGCCATCGAGCTCTCCTTCGCGCCGATCTCCGCGCACGCCGCGCGCGGGCGCTGACCGCGGGGAGGCGGGCCTCCCCTCAGGGCCGGGACGCGAGCGCCCCGAGCAGCGTGTCCAGGTGCATGACGAACTCGAGGGTGATCCAGACGCGGTCGTTCGCGTGCGTCTCCACCCACGGCCGCCAGGCGCCGTCGTCATCCTGGTGCGCCACGTACCAGTCGCCCATGCGCAGCGTCCAGTCGCGGTAGACCGGCTCGCCGGTCAGCGTGTAGAGGAGGCTGGAGCCCCAGGAGCTCTTGCACGCGGAGGGGTAGCGCAGCTGGGCCGGCGTGGCCGCGAGCGAGAAGGCCTGGTAGTCACGGGCGAGCGCGAGCCATGCCCGGTCCCCCGTGGCCAGGACGAGCCGGGCAAGGAAGCCCGCCGCGATCCCCCCGATCGTCCAGCGCTGCATCCGGTCCGCGCCGTTCTCCACCGTCATGTGCGGCCCGTAGCCCGGATCGCCGGGGAGCATCGGCCGCTGCCGGGCGCGGGACCAGAAGCAGTGGAAGGTCCGGGGGATCCCCGTGGCCGGGTCCTCGGAGGGGGCCTGCGCGGCTCGGATCGTGCGCAGGAAGCCCGCCACGCGGAGCGCGACATCGATGCGGCCCACGGCGAGCGCCGCGAAGCCCGCGCCACAGGCGTAGGGGATATCCATCACGTCGCTCATCGACCCGTCCGCCTCGCGGTCGTTCGCGAAGGCGCCGCTCACCGGGTCCTGCCAGCGGAGGAGCTCCGGGAAGAGGCCCACGGAGAGGTCGTAGGCCCCCACCCGCTGGGCGCCCACGATGAGCGTGGCATCGCGGTAGGACCAGTCCGTGCGGATCTTCCGCAGCGGGCCGTCGATCCGCCCGTCCGGGGTGAGGAGGTTCCGGCGGATGAAGCCGCAGACCGCCTCCGCGGCCTCCGTCTCCCCCACGAGCGAGAAGGTCCACGGCGCGCGGTAGTACTCGAAGCCACGCTCCGGGTCCCCCACGCAGCCGTCCGGCCGGAGCTGCGCGAGAAGGTAGTCCGTCCCTCGGCGCCGCGCCGTCCGGATGGCCGCGATCCGCTCCGCGTCCGGGGCGCCGGCGAGGCGCGCCATCCGCTCGCGGTCCGCCGCACGGGCGGGCTCCGTCCACCAGCCCGCCGCCTCCGGCCGCCGGCTCCCCGATTCGTCCAGGGTCTTGTCCGTCATCGTCCCGCCTCCCCACGCGCCGCCAGGGCCTCGTCCACCATCCCGGTCACGCTCCGCTCCGGCGCGTAGCCGAGGACGGCGCGTGCCTTCGCGGAGCTGACGATCCAGCTCGGCCGGGCGCCCTCGAGGGTGACGGTCACCACCGGCAGCCCGAGCCGGCGGCCCAGGTGACCGAGCAGCTCGGCCTCCGCGTACGGGGCGGCCGGCCCGATGTTGAAGGCCTCGCCCACCGCGAGCGGGTGGCGGAGGGCCCCCACGATCCCCGCCGCCGCATCCCGGGCGTCGTTCAGCGTGGAGATCGCCGTCCGGCCGTCCGGATCCGCCACGAGGTAGAGGGCGGGTCCGGCATCCGCGTGGGGGCGGAGGGCGGCGAGGAGCTCCCGGTCCGCGGCGGACGGGGCGCGGTGGGCTTCGATGCGGCGGATCGCCGAGGCGACCCACATCCGGCTGCCGAAGACCCCGTCCGGGTCGATCAGCTCCTCCGCATCGGCCGTGGCGCTCGGCCGGACGATCGTGACCGGGATCCCGTACGCACGCTGGAAGGTGAGCGCGAGCTCCTCCGCGGCGACCTTCGTGGCGCCGTAGACGCTCGCGGGGATCCGCGGGTGGGTCTCGTCCACCGGCGAGAAGGCGGGCCCGCCCCCACCCCAGTAGACGGCGTCCGAGCTGACGATGCAGACCCGGTCGGGTCGCGAACCGCTGTCCCGGATCGCGGCGAGGAGGTGGTAGGTCCCCGCGGCGTTCGCGGCGAAGAACTCGTCGTCGATGCCGCCCCGGCTGGTGAGCGCGGCGGCGAGGTGGACGATCGCCCGGGCACCGCGGACCGCGGGCACGAGGCTCGCGCGGTCCTCCAGGCGTCCCTCCACGATCTCGACCCCAGCCTGCGCGGCGAGCCAGGCGCGCCCGGGGTCATCCGGCAGGACGAGGGCCCGGACGGGGTCGCCGCTCGCGCGCAGGATCCGGGTGACGTGGCGGCCGATCCGCCCCGCGGCGCCGGTGACAAGGACGGTCATCGCTCCCTCCGCTCAGCCGCACCAGGCAAGGGCGACCCGCGCGAGGACCCGGGTCACCCGGGCCACGCTCGCGAGATCGACCCACTCATCCGGACCGTGCTGCCCCCCGCCGGACGGTCCGTAGTAGAGCGCGGGGATCCCCGCGTCCCGGAAGAACCGGGCATCCGCAGTCCCGTAGAGGGGCGCCGTCCGCGGCCGGCCGCCGTCCTCGGCCACCGCCTGCGCGAGCGCGGTGGCGATCGGCGCATCCGCGTCGATCTCCCAGCCCTCCGCGCGGAAGCCGTGCCAGCGGATCGTGGGCGGGTGCTCCCGCAGCCAGGGGTCCGCCTCCGCGATCTCCCGGACCCGCTCCGCGAGGAGCGCCTGGGCGCGGGCGACCGGCCAGCCGATGGGGAAGGAGAAGCGGATGCCGGCGCGGCAGGCGAGCGGGAGGGAGGAGGGCCAGTCGCCGCCCTCGATCGTCCCCACGTTCAGGGTGAGGGGCGCGGGCTCGGTGGGGAAGGCGGGGTGGCGGAAGCCGGCGTTCAGGGTTGCGGGGAGGCTCCGGAGGCCGGCGAGCAGGTCGAGCATCCGGTCGATCGCATTGACCGCAGCACCCGGCTGCCCCACGTAACCCGAGCGCCCCACGGTGGTCAGCTCGGCCCACAGGACGCCCGGGGTCGCCACGAGGAGCGCCTCCTCGCTCAGCTCCGGGATGACCGCGGCGTCCGCCCCCGGACCGCGCAGCCGCGCGGCGAGCGCCCCGTTCCCCGTGGCCTCCTCCTCGATCACCGATTCGAAGGCGAGATCGCCGCGCAGCGGGACGCCGCTCACGCGGATCGCGGCGACCGCGTGGAGCGCCGCCACGAGCCCGCTCTTCATGTCCAGCGCACCCCGGCCGTAGAGGCGGCCGTCCACCACCTGCGCCCCCCACGGATCGCGGGACCAGGCGCCCGGCTCCCCGATCGGGACCACATCCACGTGCCCCGAGAGGAGAAGGGATCGTCCACCCCCCGTCCCGGGGAGACGGGCGAGGAGGTTGGGGCGGGGATGGCGCCCGAGGTCCGCGAGACCGGCCCGCGGGTCGTCCTGGAGGGCGGCCGGATCCACCTCGTGGAGCGCGGCGGCGAGGCCCGCGTCAGCGGCGGCGCCATGGAGCATCTCCTGGGCCGGCCGCTCGTCCCCCACCACGCTCGGCGTGGCGACGAGCGCGCGGAGGAGATCGTGGTAGCGCGGCGCCAGCGCCTCCACGGAGGCGAGGACCGCGGCGAGGCGGGGGTCGCCGCTCATCGCAGCGCGATCCCGCCATCCACCGGGAGGACCGTTCCGGTCACGAAGCCCGCCCCGGGGGAGACGAGGTAGCGCACCGCGGCGGCCACGTCCGCCTCCGTGGCGACCCGCCCGAGCGGGATCCGCGCCGTGATCGCCGCGCGCATCCCCGGCGCATCCAGGGTCTGCCGGCCCAGCTCCGTCTCCACGAAGGTGGGGGCGACCGCGTTGACCCGGATCCCGTGCGGCGCGAGCTCCAGCGCGAAGGAGCGGGTGAGCATGATCAGCCCCGCCTTGGCCGCGGCGTAGGCGGTCCGGCCGGGGAAGGCGATGAGGCCCGCGGCGGAGGCGATATTGACGATCGCGCCCGCGGTCCCCGTCTCCACCATCCGGCGGGCGACCGCCTGGGCCACGTGGAAGGCGCCGGTGAGGTTCGTGGCGATCACCGCATCCCAGTCCTCGGCGCTCTGCTCCAGGACCCCGCCGAGACGCTGGATCCCCGCGTTGCTCACGAGGACCGTGATCGGCCCGAGCGCTTCCTCCGTGCGGGCGACGGCCGAGGCCACCGACGCCGGATCGGTGACCTCGAGGACCACGCCGATCGTCCGCGCCCCGGGGACGGCATCCGCGATCGCCGCCGCGGCCGCACGGGCATCCGCCTCGTGGCGCGCGGTGCACGCGACCGCGTGGCCCGCGGCGGCAAGGTCCGCGGCGATCGCCCGGCCGATCCCGCGGCTCGCCCCGGTGACGAGGGCGACGGGAGGGGCGGGGGCGGGGGCGCGCTCGGGCATCCGCTCCATCCTACGGGCCGCTCATCCCCGCGGAGCGGCCCGCTAGCATCCCGGGATGACCGATCCGGCGGGGGATGCGCCCCTCCACGATCCCGCCCTCCAGGCCGCCGTCCTCGCCGATGCCGCGCTCGCCTTCTCCGGGATCCCCGGGATCGAGACGGCGGCGGAGGCGGACCTCGTCCGGACCTTCGCCCCGGGCCGGCCGCAGCCGTACGTGAACGTGATCACCCGCCTCGCGATGCCGCCCGACACGCTCCCCGAGCGGGTCGCCGCCGTGGAGCCGGCCTACCGCGCCGCCGGCCTGCCGACCCTCTGGTGGGTGGACGCGGCGGCGCGCTCGGCAGGGCTGCTCGACGCGCTCCGGGCGACCGGGATGCGCGACCCGGGGCCGGAGACCGTGATGGCCCGGCGGCCGGGGGGAGAGCTGCCGGAGCCCCCGGCAGGCGTCGCGGTGCGCATCGTGGCGTCGATCGAGGCGCTGGACGACTGGATCGGCGTGATGGCGGGTGCGTACGGCTGGTCCGACCCGGCGCGGGCCGCCCTCATGCGCGGCCTCTACGATCCGCGCCTTCCCCACGGGCGGGACGGGGCACGGGTCGTCCTCCTCGCCACGCTCGCGGGCCGGCCGGTGGGGGCGGGGTCGCTCTTCCGGGCGGCGGGCCAGGGCTGGATCACGAACATCGGGACGCTCCCGGCCGCGCGGGGCCGTGGCGTGGGCCGGGCGGTCACCCGCGCGGCGCTCCACCTCTCGGCGGAGCGCGGAGACCCCACGACCTGGCTGGCCGCCTCGGAGATGGGCGAGCCGCTCTACGCCGGTCTCGGCTTCCGCTCCGTGGGCCGGATCGACCACCTCGTGGGTCCGGCCCCGCGCGGCTGAGCGCGGGCTGGGCCGCGGCCCGCCCCACACGCCCCCACCCGGCGCGCTATCGTCGCGCCACCGGGCCGCTCCGCACGGGAGAGAGCGGCCCTGCCGTGCAGGGAGAACGCCGTGCTCCGTCGTCACCGGCTCGCATCGCTCGCGATCGCCGCCTTCCTTGTCGCCGGCCTTGCCGCCCCGGTCGCGGCGGCGCCCACCTGGACCACGCCGGTGACCGCCACGGGAACCGCCGGCTGGGGCGGTGTCCAGAGCGTGGTCGCGAAGGATGGGACGGTGATCATCGTCCGGGCGGTCGGGGTGGGCGGGACCACGAACCGCCTCGAGGCGCGGGTCCGCGCCCCCGGTGCGAACCGCTTCCGCTCCATCGCCCAGTCGCCGGAAGGGGACTTCCTCGGCCTCACCTCGCTCGTCGCTTCGCCGGATGGGGATGGCTGGGCGGCCACCACCGCCGACGGCCCGGCGGGCGTGGCC
>Ga0208783_10001314_pt1 | contig 14748 bp, 12 predicted proteins | sample DEB19_08_DNA_2_FD_184529 | JGI IMG/M metagenome (GOLD analysis project Ga0208783, IMG submission 184529) | Aqueous microbial communities from the Delaware River and Bay under freshwater to marine salinity gradient to study organic matter... | ecosystem: Environmental > Aquatic > Marine >... | reverse complement strand
CCTTTCGCCTGTTCGAGGCGATGGGAAGACGTGGTCCCGATTTCTTCCTGCTACTGGGCGACACCGTCTATGCGGATTCGCCCCTCGCCCAGTTCTACCCATCGCTTCGGCACTACCGCAGCAAGCATTACGCCAACCGGCGGGACCGCCACCTGCAGGATTTCCTGTTGAGCCACCCCACCTATGCGATCTGGGATGACCACGAGACGGAGAACGACGCGCACAGCGGCCACCCGCACATGCCCCTGGCTCGCCGCGTGTTCCGGGAATACTGGCCCTGCCAATCCCTCGCGGACGATGGGCTGTACCGTCGCTTCGCCTGGGCGGGCGTGGACTTCTTTATCCTCGACACGCGCAGCTACCGGTCGCCGCAGAACGTCGAGGACGGCCCTGGGAAAACCATGCTCGGCCCGGCGCAGAAGGCGTGGTTTCTCGAAGCCCTCTCCGCTTCCACGGCGCCGTTCAAGTTCGTCGCCACGCCTACGCCATTCCAGGGCGGCGGGCAAGACACCTGGGGCGGCTACCGTGCCGAGCGTGACGAGATCGTCGCGCACCTTCGCGCGCGCAAGATCCGCGGCGTCGTGTTCCTGACCGCCGACTATCACCTCGCCCGAGAGTGGGCGAACCCCAGGATGCCGTTTCGCGACTTCATGGCGGGCCCCATCGCCACGCGGGGCCACTACTGGTCGTCCCCCCTCACCCGTGAGCGCAACGACAAGGCGGGGATCTTCCACTACGACGGCTACAACTTTGGCCTGGTGAACGTCGACCCCGGCGCTGGCACAGGAGAGGTTTCTTACGTCGACCAGCACGGCAAGACATTGCACACGGTCGCCATCACCGCCTGACCGTATTGGTGGACGATGCCAGCGCGATTACTTCCCTTTCCGCAATCACGAACACCTGGTCGCCGCGCTTAGGCCGCACGACGGCCGACCCGGTGAAGGCGCCAAACGCAGGCAGCACGCCCACGCGGGCCCCGAACCAGAAGCACGGCAGCCGCAGTGATTGCCGGCCCGTCTCCGTGAGGCGCACCGCAGGATGGATGTGCCCCGCCAGCGCGTAGCCACCGCGAACGGGCGCGGGCTCATGCACGAGGCCAAAGGGACCGAGGCCGGTGCCCGGGTCAACGCATTCGATTCCCCAATCGCTCGGAGGATCGCCCGCGCGGTCGTCGTGATTGCCTCGCACGAGCGTGATCGAGAGCAACGCGCGCGAGCTACGCCACCTCCGGAACCGCGCGAACGTCTCGGCCGACCGCCCGTCGCGGCTGTGCAGGAAGTCGCCAAGGATCACGAGCTTCGCAGCACCCGTCTTGTCGAGCGCGTCACCGAGCCGCTGCAGGTTCTCATCGGTGGTGGCCTCTGAAACCGGAATGCCCGAGCGCCGGAAACTCGCTGCCTTGCCCAGGTGGAAGTCCGCAATGAAGACGACGCCGCCCCCGGGCCACCAGGCAGCACGCTCCGGCAGCAGTTGAAGTCGCTCGCCCTGAATGTCACAGGGCGTCACGAGAAGAGCTCCGGCTGGGTCGCGCCAGCCATCTCGCCGCAGGCCTCGTCATACTCCAGCTGCATGCGGCGCACGCGGTCGGCGAGTTTTTCGCTGGAGAGTTTTTCGCGCAAGCGCGCCACCATCAGCGGAAACGCGAACGGGGACGGCCGCCGGGTCTGGCGCACCACGACAAGCGAAGCAGCCAGTTGCCGCATCGCCCTGCCCAAGCGGGAAAGCTCCAACTCGCGCTCGAGCACCTCGCGCTCGGCCTGCGCAAGCAGCGGGTTGCCGGCGTCCCACCGCTTGAACACATCGAACAAGAGGCCACTGGTCGCTTGCACCTGCCGCGCACTCTTGGGCTGGCCCGGATACCCCTGAAAGACGAGCCCCGCCACACGGGCGATCTCCCGGAACTGGCGACGGGATAGCTCTGCGGCATTGAGGCTGGCGATCAAGTCATCCAGAAAGCCCTTGTCGGAAAGCAGCCCCTCGCGAAGCGCTGGCCCCAGTTCGACTTTCACGCGGGAAAGCAATTCGAAGCCGTAATCGTTGAACGCGAGGGAGAACGACGCCGGCTCCCGCCTGGCGAGGCGGAAGGCAACCAGCGCCGAGAGCCCGACGTGCGCGTGACGCCCCTCGAATGGATAGAAAAACAGGTGATGGCCCTCACGGCTCTGAGACTGCTCCACCAGCAACTCGCCGCGCCGGGGAATGCGCGAGACGCTCTGCTGCAATCCGAGCAGCCGCGAGATCGCACCCACCTCAGGCTCCTTGGCGTGGCCATCGAGGTAATCCTCGAGCAAGTCGCGCAGGCTGTCGGCGAGCTCCGACGAGAGCGGGCTCTTGCCGCCCTGCCAGCGAGGCACCGTCGCCGCCCCCGCCTTGGCGGGGCGCACGAGCGCCGTCATGTTCTCGACGCGCACAAGCTCCAGCGCGTGGCCTGCGAAGACGAAGGCGTCGCCCGGCGAGAGCCATGCGATGAACGATTCCTCGACATGACCCAGGCGGCGGCCGCGAACGAATCGCACGTCGATCGAAGCATCCGAAAGAATGGTTCCGACAGCCATGCGGTGCCGCCGCGCAATTTTCGCGTCTCGCACGACATGCCAGCCATCCACTTCCGTCACGCGCTGGTATTCGGGATACGCCTCCAGCGAGGAGCCACCGCGGCAGACAAAATCGAGAGCCCACCGCCATTGCCCGTCGGAGAGCTCCCGGAAGGCGCGCGTTGACCGAACCTCCCCGAGCAATTCCCCTGCTACGAAGCCTTCGCCTGAAGCAATCGTCACCAGGTGCTGCGCGAGCACGTCGAGCGGCTGCTCCACGGGCCGGCGGGCTTCGATCTTGCCTTCAGCCGCCGCTCGTCGCGCGGCAGCCCCCTCGAGAAACTCGAGCGCGTGCGTCGGAACGCACGTGACGCGACTCACCTGCCCTGGCGAATGGCCCGAGCGGCCTGCCCGCTGCAGCAGGCGCGCGACGCCCTTGGGGCTTCCCACCTGGAGCACCCGCTCGACCGGCGAGAAATCCACCCCGAGGTCGAGGCTCGAGGTGGTGACCACCGCCTTCAGGTTGCCAGCCTTGAGCTCGCGCTCCACCCACCGCCGCGCCTCCGGGTCGAGGGAGCCGTGGTGCAATGCGACCAACCCTGCCCAGTCAGGCCTTGCCTCCAGCAGACCCTGGTACCAGATCTCCGCCTGGGAGCGCGTGTTGGTGAAGATGAGCGTCGAGCGCGAGCCCTCGAGCGCGGCCACGACGTCGGGCAGCATCACGAGGCCCAGGTGGCCCGCCCAGGGGAACCGCTCCACCTCGGCTGGAATGAGCGTGTCAATGTCGATCCGTTTGTCGCTCACGCCACGCACCAGGCGGCCGGGCGCGCCGGCGAGGAGCGCATCGAGCGCCTCAGGAAGGTTGCCAAGCGTGGCCGAGAGGCCCCATGTCCGCAAACCCGGGTTCCAGCGCCGCAGCCGCGCAAGCGCCAGCTCCGCCTGAACACCCCGCTTGCTGCCGAGGAGCTCATGCCACTCGTCCACGATCACGGCCGTAACGCTGGCGAGCCGGGTGCGTGCGTCGGCAAGCGAGAGCATCAGCGACAGGCTCTCGGGCGTGGTGACGAGCACCGACGGGAGCTTGCGCGCCTGCTTCGCCCGCTCTGCAGGCGACGTGTCGCCCGTGCGAAGGCCGACCGTCCAGCCCAGACCCGAGCCGGCGAGCGCTCGCTCGAGCGACAGGGCCGTGTCGCCCGCCAGCGCGCGCATCGGCGTCAGCCAGAGCACCCGCAAGCCCGAGGGCGCGAGGTCACCGCGGGCCTGCGCCTCGGCCACGGGCCCGAGGAACGCCGCGAGCGTCTTGCCCGAGCCGGTCGCGGAATGAATCAGCCCGGACTCACCGTCGCGGTAGGCGGCCCAGACCTCGCGCTGAAACGGGAACGGCGTCCAGCCTCGCTCCGCAAACCAGCGCTCGAGCTGTTCAGGCGGCGCGTCAGCCGCAACGGCTGGCTCCGTCACGCCCATAGCTGCTGCGCCGTGAGAATGGTTGAGGCATGAATCGCCACGGTGTCGCCAATGTCGTTGCCGTAGCCCCCCGCCATCGCGATGGCCACGGCAACGCCCTCCTGCTTCAATCGCCCCAGCACGAGCCTGTCCCGGGCCGCGAGCCCCTCGCGAGTCACCGCCAGGCGCCCGAGCCGGTCGCCCTCGTGCGGGTCTGCCCCGGCGAGGTAGATCGCGAGCTGCGGGCGCGAGCGCGCCAGCGTCTCCTCCAGGCCCCCGCCCAGCGCGGCAAGGTACAGCTCGTCCCCTGTGCCATCGGGCAACTCGATGTCGAGGTCGCTCACCTCCTTGCGGAAGGGAAAGTTGCGCGCCCCGTGGATCGAGAAGGTGAACACGGAATCATCGCCGCGAAGAATCGAAGCGGTGCCGTTGCCCTGGTGCACGTCGCAGTCGATGATGGCGACGCGCGCGAGGCCCGCCTCGGCCTGCATCGTCCGCGCGGCGATGGCAGCATCGTTGAAGACGCAAAAGCCTTCACCGCGGTCCCGGAAGGCGTGGTGCGTGCCGCCCGCGAGGTTCGCTGACCAGCCCTGCGTCAGGGCGTCGCGCGCAGCCGCGATGGTGGCCCCTGCCGAGCGACGCGAGCGCTCCACCATCGCCAGCGACCACGGAAACCCGATGGCCCGGACCTCTGCCGGGCTCAAGCTTCCCGACACCACGCGAGCCAGGTAATCGCGGTCATGCGCGCGAAGGATCTGCGCATCGGTGGCGCCATCGGGGACGCGAAAGGCCTCCGGCGCAAACGCGCCGCTTGACGCCAAGGCGTCACGCAGCCGCGCGTACTTCTCCATCGGGAACCGGTGCCCCGGTGGCAGCGGCAGGACGAAGTGGTCGGCGTAGTAGAGCGTCACCGGCCCAGCGGCAGGGCCCTGCCCTCCGACGCCGCGGGCGCGCGCACGCCCAGCACGGAAGCGATGGTGGGCGCCACGTCCGCCATGTCGGCTCGCGTGTCGATGCGGCCCGGCTTGACCCACGCCGGCCCCCAGAAAAGGATCGGCACGTGGGTGTCGTACGGGTGGGGTGAGCCGTGCGTCGTGACGCCGCGCGATGACGAGCGCATCCAGTTGGGCTTCATCACCACGTGAAGGTCTGGCGAGCGCTCCGGGTACCACGCCTTGCGAACGGCGGGAAGATGGGGCCCGTCAGCGGGGGTGTGCCCCTCGATTTCGGCCCTTGTGTACGCCGCCTCCACGCCCTCTTCCCGCAAGACGAGGCGCTTTGCCTCGGCGGCGATGGCATCACCGCTGACACCACGGGACTTGAGCAGCGCGCGATCGAGCAACAGGCCGCCTGCGCTCCAGCCTCGCACCCAGCTCCCTTCGCCGAAGCGCGCCGCGAGGCCCGCGTTGATGCGGGCGACCGATTGCGCCGGATGCAGGCGCCCGCCGTCCTCGCCACGACTGCGGGCGAACTCCGGATACGGCATGAAGCCGTGGTCAGTGACAAGCACGGCGAGGTAGCGATCGGCGCCGACGGTGCGGTCCAGGTCGCGGAAGAAAGCGGCGAGCAGGCCATCCACCTGCAGCACATGGTCGTGCGACAGGCGGGACTCGGCGCCCCACGCGTGGTTCACGTAATCGTGGCTTGAAAGGCTCACCGCCAGGATATCGGGCGCCCCATCGCCGCCGAGCCTCTCGCCGACGATCGCTGCACGGGCGAAGTCGAGCGAGATGGCATCGAGGAACGGCCCGTAATAGAGGTCGGCGTAGAAACGCGGCCCCGGCGCCTCCTGGCCCTCGCCCGGCACCCGCGGCAACTTGCCGCCAGGCGCCATCCACGGCTGCGCATCGGGCACGGAACGGGCATACGCCACGTCGGGCAGCAGCGGCTCCCACGCCTTGCCGAAATAGCGGTCCGAAGGCTTTGCGCCGTTAAACGCCTCGACCCAGGCGGGGTGAGACTCCATGTAGCGAGTTGTCGAGGAGAACCCACCCGTTTCCGGCAGGTAAACGTAAGCGGTGCCTGAACGCCCCGCAGGCAGCACCGCGCCCCGGTCCTTGCCGGATATCGCGATGACCTTGGACTCGGGATTGGCGGCACGCAGCACATCACCCAGGGACTCGGCCCTCAGGTTGCGCGGGCCCGTGCCCAACGCCCGCGCCTTCGGCTGGGCGATGAACCGGTACGAAGGGTCGGCAGCGCAGTAGACCTCGGCGCCCGTCTCGGGGTCGCGCCACTCGTTGCCGATGATCCCGGTCCGGTGCGGGTAGGCGCCCGTGAGCAAGGTGGCATGCCCCGCGCCCGTCACCGTGTAAGCATGGGAGTAGTGCGCGTCGCTGAACCACGCGCCCTTGTCGAGGAAGCGGGCCAGGCCGTCCGGGGCGAGCTGGTCGCGATACGCCGTTACCTGCCACTGGGGCAGCCCATCCACGACGATCATCACCACCAGGCGGGGCGGCAGCGTGCCTGCAGGGCGCGTGGCGCAACCGGCGAGCGCCAGGACCGAGAGGCCGAGCGCAGTTGCGCGGGCCAACTGCAAGGAAAGTCGTCTCATGGCAGCCGAGTTTATTAGAATTTCCCCGTGCCATTCGCCTATTACGACCGCCTCTCACCTGCCCGCCAGCGGGTCTATCGCCGCAGCGACGAGATCACCCGGATTGCAGTGCCCGACCTGGGGGCGTTGGAGCCTCTGGCAAGGGCCATCGAGCCCGCGCTGGGATCGGGCGAACCCGCTCTCGCGCAGGCCGCCTGCGCCCGGCTGATCGACGCTCTCAATGCGCAGATGAAAACGCCCGCGGTGCGAACCCGCGTTCTCGCGCGGCGCCCGACCGACGCCGGCGGCGAGCTGCACGGCCTCTATGAGCCGGACAACGGCGAGGGCCCCGCTCGCATCAGCGTCTGGATGCGCACCGCGGCGCGCGACGACGTGGTGAAGTTCCGGACCTTCCTGCGCACCCTGGTGCACGAGTTCTGCCATCACCTCGACTACGAGCTCTACAAGCTGCCCGAAACCTTCCACACCGAAGGCTTCTACGCGCGGGAATCGGCGCTGGTACGGGCGTTGCTCGGGGAGCTGCCCGCGACCGCTTAGGAGCCGGGGCGGCGACGGGGGCCGTCGTCGTGGCTGCGCGGGTCCTCGAGGGGCTCGAGGTGGATCAGCACCTCGGCGTGCGTGACTGCCGCCTCGATTTCGCGCTCGATACGCTCGGCCAGGTCGTGGCCCCGCTGCACGGTCCAATGGCCGGGCACCAGAACGTGCACGTCGACATAGCGCTTCCAGCCCGCCACGCGCGTGCGCAGTCGGTGGAAATCCGCCCCCTCGGTTCGGGCCGATTCGAGAATCTTCTCGATGGACTCCCGGTGCTGGCTCTCGATAGCGCGGTCCATGAGCCCATCGAACGAGCGCCGGATGAGGGAGCCACCCGTGAAGAGGATCTGGATCGCCACCGCGATGGCGATGAGCGGGTCGAGAATCAGCCAGCCCGTGGCGTACACCACCGCCACCCCGGCGATCACGCCGACGGTGGTCCAGACGTCCGTCAGTAAGTGCCGGGCGTCGGCCTCCAACGTGATCGAGTGGTGCTCGCGAGCGCCGCGCAGCAGCAGCCATCCACACAGGAGATTGGCCCCGGCCGCCACCACCGAGAGCGCGAGGCCGATGGCTTCCTGCTCGAGAGGCTGGGGCGAAATCAGCCTCGGCACTGCGGTCCAGATGATGGCTCCGGCGGCCACGAAGATCAGCGCGCCCTCGATGCCGCTCGAAAAGTACTCGGCCTTCTCGTGGCCGAAGTTGTGGTCTTCATCCTCGCCTGCGTGCGCATAGGTGAGCGCCACCAGCGCGATGAGCGCCGCAGCCAGATTCACGCCAGACTCCAGCGCGTCCGACAGCAGCCCCACGGAGCCTGTATACAGGTACGCCCCCGCCTTGAGCGCCATCGTCAGCAACGACGTGGCGAGCGAGACGAGAATGTAGAAGCGCGGCGAGCGCGGGGCGGGTGTGGCCGGCACGGCACTCATGGCTTCGATGCCCCCGCCGCCAACTCGGGACGGCTTCGAAAATGCTCGAGCGCCTCGGGGTTGGCCAGCGCCTCGGCATTCTTCACCGGCAGTCCGTGCACCACCGCGCGCACCGCCAGCTCGACGATCTTGTTCGACTTGGTGCGCGGGATGTCGGGAACCTGCAGGATCACAGCCGGCACGTGGCGCGGCGTGGCATTGGCGCGAATGGTTTGCTTGATGCGCTGGGTGAGCGCCTCATCGAGGGTGAGGCCCTCCCGCAAGCGCACGAAGAGGACCACGCGCACGTCGCTGTCCCATTCCTGCCCGATGACGATGGATTCCACCACTTCATCCAGGCGCTCCACCTGACGATAGATTTCGGCCGTGCCGATACGAACGCCGCCCGGGTTCAGCACCGCATCCGAGCGCCCATGGATCACCATGCCATCGTGCGCGGTGATCTCGCTCCAGTCGCCGTGCCGCCATACGCCGGGATACGTTTCGAAGTAGGCCGCGCGATATCGGGCCCCATCCGGGTCGTTCCAGAAGCCGAGCGGCATGCTGGGGAACGGCGCCGTACAAACGAGCTCGCCCTTGCCGGTGGTGAGCGGCTTGCCGTCGTCACCCCAGACCTCCACCTGCATGCCGAGCATGCGACCCTGCAGCTCGCCGCGCCAGACCGGCCGCGTGGGCACGCCCCCCGCGAAGCAGGCCACGAGGTCCGTGCCACCGCTGATCGACGAGAGGCACACGTCCTGCTTCACGTCGCGGTAGACGTAATCAAAACCTTCCGGCGCGAGGGGCGAGCCAGTGGAAAAGATCGTGCGCAGGGCCGCGAGACGATGCGTCTGCGCGGGCTTCACGCCCGCCTTGCCGATGCCGTCGAGGTATTTCGCCGAGGTCCCGAAGTGGGTCATGCCCTCCGCGTCGGCGAAATCGAAGAGGATCGTGCCGTTCCGGAGCATCGGCGAGCCATCGTAGAGCAACAGCGTCGCGCCCGAAGCCAGGCCCGTGACGAGCCAGTTCCACATCATCCAGCCGCAGGTGGTGAAGTAGAAGAGCCGGTCGCCGCGATTCACGTCCCCGTGCAGCTGGTGTTCCTTGAGATGCATGAGAAGCACGCCACCCGCGCCGTGCACGATGCACTTTGGCACGCCGGTCGTTCCGCTCGAATAAAGGATGTACAGCGGGTGGTTGAAGGGCAGCGCGTGCGATTCCATCGACGGCGCCCGTGCCGGCATAGGGCACGACGACGAGCTTTGCGAGCCCCGGAAGCTGCGCGGAAACCTGCGCCAGCCGGTCTCGGGTGTCGATCACCTTGCCGTTGTAGAAGTACCCGTCACAGCCCACCAGCACCTTTGGCGCCACCTGGCCGAAGCGGTCCAGCACGCCCTGGACGCCGAAATCCGGCGAACAGGATGTAAAGGTCGCGCCAAGGCTTGCGGTTGCCAACATCGCGATGATCGTCTGCGGATGGTTGGGCATGAAGGCTGCCACGCGGTCGCCCTCGCCCACTCCGGCGGCGGCCAGGGCCTGCTGCAGGCGGGAGACGGCAGCGAGGAGCTCGCGGAAGGACCAGCGCTCCCGGACGCGATCCTCGCCCCAGAAGACCAGCGCTTCGTCGTCCGCCCCGCGGGGGCGCAGGAGGTTTTGCGCGAAGTTGAGACGCGCGCCGGGAAAGAAGCGGGCCCCGGGCATCTGGCTTCGGTCGACGAGCACTTCGGTCCCTTGTGATTCGGCGATGACACCACTGAATTCCCACACCGAGCGCCAGAAGTCGTCCATCCGGGCCACCGACCAGCGATGCAACTCGGCGTAGTCGGCGAAGGCGACACCGTGACGCTTGGCAAGCAACTTCCCGAACGCCTCGAGCCGCGAATGCGATACCCGCTCCGCAGACGGCGTCCAGAGTGGCAATTCGGCGGGCGCTGGCTTGAGCATCGTCCCGGCCTCAGTCCAATGCGCCCTCGGTGCGACGCTCGTCCTCAGCCGTCGTGACGGCAGCGGCGATGGCTGCCTCTACCCCGCGAACCATGGTGGCGAGGGCCATTGCCGGGGCGCCGGGGCGAGCGACCGCCTGGGTGTCCAGCCACGGCACGTGGATGAAGCCCGCACGGGCCCCACCGCCCCTTGCGGCCAGGTAATGCAGCACGCCGTAGAAAAGATGGTTGCAAACGAATGTGCCCGCGCTGTTTGACACTTCCGCGGCAACACCGGCCTCCCGGATAGCCGACGCCATCACCTTGATGGGCACGGTCGCAAAGTAAGCGGCCGGGCCCGGCGCGGCGATGGGCTCGTCGATCGGTTGCGCGCCGGCGTTGTCGGGGATCCGTGCGTCGTCGACGTTAATGGCCACCCGCTCGACCGATAGCGCGCTGCGACCGCCTGCCTGGCCCAGCAGCAGGACCACCGCGGGCGACACGCGAGCGATCTCTGTGGCCACGACTTCGATCGCCGTTCGGAAAGCCGTGGGCACGCGCAGCGTGTGGATGCGCGCCGGGCCGATGGCCGCCGGCAGCGCGCGGCAGATTTCCCAGGACGGGTTCACGTCCTCGCCTCCGAAGGGCTCGAAACCGGTGACTAGTACGCCGCCCAAGGGCACGGCGGCCAGTGTCACGTCCACCGCCTTGGCGGCCTTCGGGGAGCGGCTGCGCGGCGCGCGCGGCTTGCGGGCAGCCGTCATGACACCGCCCCGGAATGCAGCATCTCCACGTGCGGGATGCCGTCCTCGTCATAGGGCTCGGACACCGTCTTGAACCCGAGGGACTGGTAGAACCGCTCGAGGCGCTGCTGAGCGCCGATGCGAATGGGCTGGCCGGGCCAGAGCGTCGCCGCTCTCGAGAGGGCCTCGATCATCAGTGCGCGCCCATCGCCCCGCCCCCTCGCGAGGGCAGTGGTGATGACGCGACCGATGGAAGCCTCGGCATATTTCACGCCAGGCGGAATGACGCGGCAGTACGCGGCCACCTCGGCGCCCTCACGCGCGAAGAGGTGCCAGCTTTGCACGTCGACGCCATCGACATCCTGGAACACGCAGGCCTGTTCCACGACGAACACGGCGGAGCGCGCCTGCAGGATGTCGTGGACTTCGCGCGCCGTCAGGTCATCGAAGCGCGCGAAGCGCCAGGGCGTCATGACGCAGCTGCGGGCGCCCGCGCGGCAACCTTGGCCAGGTGAAGCCAGGTTTCCACGACCGTGTCGGGGTTGAGCGACATCGACTCGATGCCCTCGGCCATCAGCCACTCGGCGAGGTCCGGGTAGTCGCTGGGGCCCTGGCCACAAATGCCGACGTACTTGCCCTGCCGGCGGCAGGCCTGGATCGCGAGCGACAGCATGCGCTTCACCGCGGGGTCTCGCTCGTCAAAGGCGCCCATGACCAGGCCGGAGTCGCGATCGAGCCCGAGGGTGAGCTGGGTCATGTCGTTCGAGCCGATCGAAAAGCCGTCAAAGTGGCGCAGGAACTCATCAGCGAGGATGGCGTTCGACGGCAGCTCGCACATCATCACGATGCGCAAGCCGTTCTTGCCCCGCTCGAGGCCGTTTTGCTTGAGGATGGCCATGACCTGCTCGGCCTCCTTGAGAGTGCGGACGAATGGCACCATGAGCTCGACGTTGGTGAAGCCCATTTCATCCCGCACGCGGCGCATCGCCTCGCACTCGAGGTCAAAGCTCGCGCGAAAGTCTGGCGCGATGTAACGGGAGGCGCCGCGAAAGCCCAGCATCGGGTTTTCCTCGTGCGGCTCGTAGCGCGCGCCACCGATGAGGTTGCGGTACTCGTTCGACTTGAAATCCGACATCCGCACGATCACCTTGCGCGGCCAGAACGCGGCGGCGATGGTGGCCACGCCCTCGACGATGCGCTCGGTGTAGAAGCTTGCCGGACTCGCGTAGCCACGGGATTGCCGCAGCACCTGCGCCTTGAGGTCCGCCGGTAGCTTGTCCACCTCGAGGCAGGCCTTCGGGTGAACGCCGATGGTGTTGGAGATGATGAACTCGAGGCGCGCCAGCCCGACGCCGTGGTTGGGCAGCTGGCAAAAGTCGAAAGCGAGCTGCGGATTGCCCACGTTCATGGCGAGCTTCACCGGGATGTCCGGCATGCGGTCGAGCGAGATCTCGAGCACTTCGTAATCGAGCTTGCCGGCGTAAATGTAGCCCGTGTCCCCTTCCGCGCAGGAGACCGTCACAAGGTCCCCTTCCTTGAGCGTGCGGGTGGCATCCTCGCAACCCACCACCGCCGGCACGCCGAGCTCGCGCGCGATGATCGCCGCGTGACAGGTGCGGCCGCCGCGGTTCGTGACGATGGCGGACGCCCGCTTCATGACCGGCTCCCAGTTCGGGTCCGTCATGTCGGTGACCAGGACGTCGCCTGCCTCCACGCGGGCAATTTCATCCACGTCCTTCAGGATGCGCACCCGGCCCTGGCCGATCTTGGCGCCGATGGCACGCCCGGATGACAGCACCTCACCGCGCTTGCCGATGTGGTAGCGCGTGATCCGGTCCTTCGACGCCCGGCTCTTCACCGTTTCCGGGCGCGCCTGCAGCACGTAAATCCTGCCATCGTGGCCGTCGCGGCCCCACTCGATGTCCATCGGGCGGCCGTAATGCTTCTCGATCGCCATGGCGTAGCGGGCCAACTCTTCCACCTCGGCATCGGTCACGCAGAAGCGGTCGCGCTGCTCGGCGGGGACCTCTTCCTGGCGCACCGAGCGGCCCGCCCGCGCCTCGTCGCCGAACGTCATGCGGATGGCCTTGGCCCCCAGCGAGCGGCGCAGGATGGCCGGGCGCTTTGCCGCCAACGCCACCTTCGACACGTAGAACTCGTCCGGGTTGACGGCACCCTGCACGACCATCTCGCCCAGGCCATAGCTCGCCGTGACGAAGACCACGTCCGGAAAGCCGGACTCGGTATCGAGCGTGAAGACGACGCCCGCGGCGCCCTGGTCCGAGCGCACCATGCGCTGGACGGCCGCGGACAGCGCCACGTGGGCGTGGGCGAAGCCCTGGTGGACGCGGTAGGCAATGGCGCGGTCGTTGTAGAGCGACGCGAACACGTGGCGCACCGCTTCGATCACCGCCTCGACGCCGCGAATGTTGAGAAAGGTCTCCTGCTGGCCGGCGAAGGAGGCGTCGGGCAGGTCTTCGGCCGTGGCCGAGGAGCGCACCGCAAAACTCATCTCGCCGTCACTACCGGCGAGTTGCAAGTACGACTGCCGGATTTCACGCTCGAGCCGCTCGGGAAGCGGCGCCTGCAGCACCCAGCCGCGGATTTTCGCGCCCGCCTCCGCCAGGGCCTTCACGTCGTCCACATCAAGTTGGTCGAGCAGCGCGTCGATGCGCGCCTTGAGGCCACCCGCGTTCAGGAAGTCTTCGTAGGCCAGGGCCGTGGTGGCGAACCCGCCCGGCACTCGCACACCGGCCGCCGATAGCTGGCTGATCAACTCCCCAAGGGAGGCGTTCTTGCCACCGACGCGGGGCACGTCGGCCATGCGCAGCGAGTCGAGGGGAAGGACATAGGCGTTTTGCATGGGCCCTCGATGGCAGCGCGGGAAGAGGAGAGTGACGGGCAAGGCGAATTTTGCAATTATAGCGAAGGCTTCCGTTCGGCCTTGACTGCCATCAGGGCTGGTTCATGCCGCGAAGCCCCCATGGAGACCCTATGCCGCAGCGCCACGTTTTTTTCATTTCCGACAGCACGGGCATTACCGTCGAGACGCTGGGCTCATCCCTGATGGCCCAGTTCGACGGCGTTGGCCGCAACCGCACGACGCTACCCTTCATCGACAGCCCCTCCAAGGCCCGGGACGCCGTGGGCCAGATCGGCGCAGCCCATCGCGAGAGCGGCGAGCGGCCCCTGGTGTTCACGTCGCTGGTAGATGAGGCCGTGCGCGCGGAAATCAGCCAGGCCGACGCCTTGGTCCTCGACGTCTTCGAGCGCTTCATCGTGCCACTGGAGAAGGAGCTGGGGCAGCGCTCGTCGCACGCCATCGGCAAGAGCCACAGCGCCGCCAACACGAACGACTACGACCACCGGATGGAGGCCATCAACTTCACGCTCTCGCACGACGACGGCGTCAGCCACCGGGCGCTGGAGGAAGCCGAGTTGATTCTGGTCGGCGTCTCGCGCAGCGGTAAGACGCCGACCTCCCTCTACATGGCGATGCAGTTCGGGCTCAAGGTGGCCAACTATCCGCTCATCCCCGAGGATCTCGACGCCAAGCGCCTGCCGCCCTCGATCATCCCGCTCAAGCACAAGGCCTGGGGCCTCACCATCCAGCCCGAGCGCCTGCACCAGATCCGCACCGAGCGTCGCCCCAACTCGACGTATGCCGCGATGGACAATTGCCGCCAGGAGGTGGCCGCAGCCGAGAGGCTCATGCAATCGGCCGGCATCGCGTTCCTCGACTCCACCACGAAATCGATCGAGGAAATTGCCACGACGCTGCTGCACGAAGCCCATCTCACGCGGAAGGTGTTTTGACGCCCCAGCTATGAGAGAATCCGCGCGCCCGGGGTTACGCATGGGCCGGCCGGGGACAAGAGCCACCCCGCAAGGCCGCAGGAGCGCCACGGCTCGCACAAGAGGAGAAACGCCATGAAGCCCGTCCGCCGCGCCCTTAGCGCCTTGTTGCTGTCTCTCGCCGTCGCCACGCCCACTGCCCAAGCCGCGAAATTCTCCAACGTCGTGGTGTTCGGGGACAGCCTGTCCGACGCGGGTTACTTCCGACCCTTCCTGGCCGCCATCGGCCTGCCGGGGCCCACCGTCGCCACA
>Ga0208783_10001313_pt1 | contig 14751 bp, 12 predicted proteins | sample DEB19_08_DNA_2_FD_184529 | JGI IMG/M metagenome (GOLD analysis project Ga0208783, IMG submission 184529) | Aqueous microbial communities from the Delaware River and Bay under freshwater to marine salinity gradient to study organic matter... | ecosystem: Environmental > Aquatic > Marine >... | reverse complement strand
GCCGCCCCGCCGCCGCCCCGCGCGCGGCGACCGCGGGAGATCGCGCGGGCCCGGCGGCCCGGCCGCGCACGGACCCCCGCGAGCTGCTGCGCCGTCCGCTCGCGGACCTGTCGCCCGACGAGCACGAGGCGGCGCGAGACCTCGCGCGCGAGATCGGCCGCCGCTTCGCCGCGCGCGAGTCGCGGCGCACGCGCCGCATGCGACGCGGGCGCATCGACGTGCGCCGGACGATCCGCGCGTCGATCGGGCGCGGAGGCGCGATGGTCCGGCTCGAGCGCCGGGGGCGCCGCCCCGGCCGGCCCGCGCTCGTCGTGCTGTGCGACGTCTCCGGCTCGGTCTCCCGCGCGACCGAGGTGCTGCTCGCGATCGTGGGCGCGGCCGAGGCGACCTTCCGGCGCGTCTCGCGCTTCGTCTTCGTCGACCACGCCGTGCCGGCGGGCTTCGAGGGCGGGCACGTGACGCCCGAGGGCGAGATCGACCTGTGGGCGCGGTCGGACCTCGGGCGCGTGCTCTGCGAACTCGAGAGCCGACACGCGGCGCTCCTCGACCGTTCCACGGTGCTGCTCGTGCTGGGCGACGCGCGCAACAACCGGCTCGCGCACCGCGCGGACGCACTCGCCCGCCTGCGACGGGCGTGTCGCGGCGTCGTCTTCGCGGTCGCCGAGCCGCGCGGACGCTGGAACACCGGCGACAGTGCGCTCGCGGCCTACGCGCCGCACTGCGACCTCGTGCTGGAGACGACGTCGCTCGGCGCGATCGCGCGTGCGTTGCGCGCGGCGGCGGGCCGGTGAGAGCCGGCGCGGCCGGCACCCCGGGCCCGGCCGTGGCGAGGTGCCGCGACCTCGGCTACCGTCGAGATCCGTGTCTTCCGGTACGAGAGATCCCGAATCGGACGGCGGCCTGCGCGTCCTCGCCGCGGGAGATCTCGCCGACGGCACGTCGGCGAAGTTCCTGCTCCCCTGCGGCGGCCGGCAGCTCGAGTGCTTCGTCGTGCGTCACGAGGGCCGGCTGCACGCCTTCGTGAACGAGTGCCGCCACGTCCCGATGACGATGGACTGGGTCGAGAACCAGTTCTTCACCGAGGACGGCGCCTACCTGCTCTGCCCGACCCACGGCGCCCTGTACGTGCCGGACACGGGCGAGTGCGTGGCGGGGCCGGCTTGCGGGAAGTCGCTCTTCCGGGTTCCGCTCGTCGAGCGCGACGGAGAAGTCTTCGCGCTCTGCCCCGATCCGCTGCCCTGACCGGGCGCCGGATCCCCGGGCGAGGCCGCGGGACGGCAGCGGCCCGCTCGCGGCGGGACCGGCCGGCGCCCCGGAGCGCGCCGGCTCGACGAGCCCTAGTCCTGCTCGTCGCCGAAGTGTGCCCGGATGATGCGCTGCTTCAGGTAGTCGAGCGTGCCGAGGTCCTCGACGATGTCTCCGCCGGTGTCGTAGAAGAAGATCTCGCCGTTCTTGTTGCGGCCGACCGCGACCAGCCACTCGAGGTCGTCGCGGTCCTCCAGCAGGTAGTTGATGGTCTGCGAGACCCCGCGGCCGGGGATGATCGTGATCTTCGGCTTCGCCGGGGATTTTTCCTGCTTCGCCATGATGTCGAGGTTCCTGCCGGGCCCGGGCGCGGCCCCTGATCGAACGGTCCAAGGCGCCCTGCGGACACCCACAGGTCGGCTACGATACGGACAGGGTCTCCGACAAGTCAACCGGGTTTACGGCGCGCTGCGCGCCGCTTCCGGCCGTGCTAACCGGGCCGGGATGCCTCGCGAGCGCGCCGGGACCGAGCAGCGGCGAAGGCTGCGTCGCGCGAACCGCGACGACGTCGGTCTCCTCGCGGGGATCGTCGGCGGCCCCGAGCCCGGGCGGGTCCGGGCCACGCGACGGATCCTCGGCAGCCTGGCCGCCGACGTCTACCTCTCGATCGAGGGAGACGGCTCGACGTCGGGCGTCTTCATGGTCGCCTACCGCCGGAGCCTCCTCGCAGGCGGCCTCGTGGCGGAGATCGACCTCCTGCGGTGCCTCGCCCCGATCCCATCGCCCGCTCGCGAGGAGGTCCTGCGGCTCCTGCTCGAGGGCGCCCTCCTGCGGGCGCGACGCCGGGGCTGCGTCGCCGTCTCGGCCGGGGTGGACGACGAGAGCCGGGGGGCCCTGCTCGAACGGGCCGGATTCGAAGCGTTTGCAGGCCGCGTCCTCCTCCCGCTACTCAAGCAAGACCCGTGATCGGCCGGCGCACGCGACCGGCCTCGACCAGGAGACACGCGAGATGCGCTTCCTCATCGGCCTTCTTCTCGGGATCATCCTCGGCATCGGTGCCGCGGCCTTCTTCCTGACCACCGGCAAGGGCGGCGACTACCTGATCGGGACGAGCCCCCGCGTGGTCGCGATGGAGGAGCGCCTGAAGGGCTTCGAGGCCGACCGCGACTCCTTCCGCAAGCGGCTCGCCGAGGCCGACGCGGCGCTCGCCCGCGTCGAGGCGAGGATCGGAACGCTCGGAGCACGCGGGGCGACGCCAGGCACGACGGGCGCGTCGGCTCCCGCCGAGGGCGCCGCCGACGTCCGCGGCGGCGTGAAGGCCGAACCGGAGAACGGAGCGGGCCCGGGATCCCCGGCGAAGGCTCCCGAGCCCGCCGAGGTCCACTGAGCGTGCACGGAGCGCGGAACGCGGGCGGCCCGGGGCGCGCTTCGGCGGGGGAGTCCGGACGGCAGGCATGACCGGGTCGGGCGGCATGACCCTCACCTGCCTCGGCACGAGCGACGCGTTCGGAGTCGGCGGGAGACACTGCGCGGGATACCTGCTCGAGACGGAACACGGCCGCGCGCTGCTCGACGCGGGGCCGAGCATCCTCGCTTCCCTCGAGCGCAACGGGCGATCGGCGGCGGAGATCGACGTCGTGGCGGTGAGCCATCTCCACGGCGACCACTTCGCGGGCATCCCGTTCCTGCTGCTCAAGTTCACCTACGAGGAGCGCCGCTCGCGACCACTCGTGATCGTCGGCCCGCCGGAGATCGAGAGCCGAACGCGGGAGCTCTACCGTGCGCTCTACCGGGAGGCCTCGAGCGCGCCGCTCGCCTTCGACCTGCGCTTCGTCGAGGCGCTCCCGGGCGAGCCGGTCGAGGTCGCCGACCTCCGCCTCGAAGCCTTCGACGTCCCCCACGTGAGCCAGGGACGATCGTTCGGATTCCGCGCCACGTCGGGCGGCAAGAGCCTCGTCTACTCGGGCGACACCGAGTGGACGGACGACCTCTTGCGGAGGTCGAGCGGAGCCGACCTCTTCCTCTGCGAGTGCACGTCCTTCGAGGGCGAGGTGCCCGGCCACGTCCGCTGGCGCGACGTCGACCTTCGTCGCTCGCGCCTCGAGTGCCGCCAGCTCCTGCTGACCCATCTCGGCCGCGAGATGCGCGGGAAGGCGGGCCTGCCCGACCGCCTCGCCGACGACGGTCTCGCCGTCGTCGTCGGGTCGAACCGCGCCGACTGAGCCGCGCACCGGCGGTCGGGCGCGCGCGGCGCGCGGGGCCCGCCGTTCGCTTGCGCCGGACGGACCGCGGTCGTAGGTCTGCGGCTCCAACCCCAGGAGAACCGAACCGATGGCAGGGATCATCTCGTACGGCGCCTACGTGCCCTACCTGCGCCTGCCGCTCGCGGCGATCGCGGGCGGCAAGCGGACCGAGGGCGGGCCGGAGAAGTCGGTCGCGAACTACGACGAGGACGCGCTCACGATGGCGGTCGCGGCGGCGGTGGACTGTCTCCGCGGGCACGACCGCTCGTCGGTCGACGGCGTGATCTTCGCGTCGACGTCCTTCGCGTTCAAGGAGAAGCAGGGCGCGACGATCGTCGCGAAGGCCCTCGACCTGCGGCGCGACGTACTGACCTCCGACGTCGGGGACTCGCTGCGCGCCGGCACCGGTGCGCTGCGCGCAGCCCTCGACGCGGTGCGCGCCGGGTCCGCCCGCCGCGTGCTCGTGGTCGTCGGCGACGTCCGCATGGCGTCCCCGCGCTCCGGTCTCGAGGCGAACCTCGGCGACGCGGCGGCGGCCTTCCTGGTCGGCGCGGAGGACGCCGCGGCGACGGTCGAGGCCTTCCACGGCGTCTCCGACGAGATGATCGACGTCTGGCGCACCGAGGGGGATCCCTTCGTGCACGCGTGGGAAGACCGCTTCGTGGTCGACCACGGCTACCGCACGAACGTGCGCGAGGCGGTGCGCGGGCTGCTCGCGAAGCTCGACCGCAAGCCCGCCGACTTCACCCGCCTGGTCCTCTACGGCCCCGACGCGCGCAGCCACGCGGCGCTCGCGAAGGAACTCGGATTCGATGCGGCGAAGCAGCTGCAGGACGCGCTCTTCGGCCGGGTGGGCAACGCCGGCGCGGCGTCGGTGCCGCTCCAGCTCGCGGCCGCCCTCGAGATGGCGAAGGCGGGCGACACGATCCTCGTCGCCGCCTACGGCGACGGTGCCGACGCGCTCGCGCTGCGGGTCGAGGCGCCGATCTCGGGCCTCGGCGACCGCCGCGGCGTGCGCTGGCACCTCGAGCGGCGCGGCGAGATGCCGAACTACGACATGTTCATCCGCTTCCGCCAGCTGCTCTCGACCGAGAACGACCGTCGCGCCGGGGCCGGCATCTCCGCGACCAAGCACTTCCGCGATCGCGACTACGAGATCAGCCTGCACGCCCAGAAGTGCCGGAAGTGCGGGCAGGTGCAGTACCCGCACCAGCGCGTCTGCTTCAAGTGCTTCGCGCGCGACGAGTTCGACCACGTCCGTCTCTCGGACCGGGTCGGCACGCTCAAGTCGTTCACCTTCGACAACTTCGCAGGCAGCCCGAACCCGCCGCTGGTCGCGACCGTGACCGACGTCGACGGGGCGCGGCTCTACCTGCAGATGACCGACGCGAACCCGAAGGAGGTCCGCCTCGACCTCCCGGTCGAGCTGGTCTTCCGCAAGATCCACGACGCGGGCGGGACGCCCAACTACTTCTGGAAGTGCACGCCCGTGCGGGACGCGCAGGGAGAGCGGACGCGATGAACAAGGACGCCATCCGGGACAAGGTCGCCGTCGTCGGCATGGGCTGCTGCAAGTTCGGCGAGAACTGGGACAAGGACCCCCAGGACATGATCGTCGAGGCCGCCTACGAGGCCTACGCCGACGCCGGGCTCGAGGACCCGCACCGCCAGATCGAGGCGGTGTTCTGCGGCGCGCAATATCCGTCCAAGGGCACCGCCGAGGTCGCCGACGCGCTCAAGATGTACGACCGGCCCGTCAGCATGGTCGTGAACTACTGCGCGACCGGCACCGACGCCTTCCGCTACGGCGTGTTCGCGGTCGCGAGCGGGATGTACGACACGGTGCTCGTCGTCGGCTTCGACAAGCCGAAGGACCGCGGCGTGTCGGGCCCGAGCGTCGCCGTGACGGGCGTGCGCGGCCTGCCGGCGACCCCGGCGGGCTGGTTCTCCCACTGCGCGGCGCGCTACTTCGACACCTACGGCGCCGGCCGCGAGGACCTCGCCCGCATCGCCGTGAAGAACCACCACAACGGCACGCTCGCGCCGAAGTCGATGCTCAAGCGCGAGATCACGGTCGAGGACGCGCTGAAGGCGCGGCTCATCTCCTGGCCCTTCGGGCTCTACGACTGCGCCGCGCAGTCCGACGGCGCCGCCGCCGCGATCCTCACCCGGCGCGACCTCGCCAAGGGCTTCCGCGACGACTTCGTGCTGGTCCGCGCGATCGGCATCGCGCTCGCGCCCGACCCCAAGGAGGACCCGGACTTCGACTTCCTGCGCTGGAAGCCGACCGAGATGGCGGCTCGCCAGGTGTACGAGCAGGCCGGGATCACGAACCCGCGCAAGGAGATCCACGTCGCGCAGGTCCACGACTGCTTCACGCTCACCGAGCTGCTCGCCTACGAGGACCTGGGCTTCTGCGAGAAGGGCTCGGCGAAGGAGCACATCGCGTCGGGCACCTTCGAACTCGGCGGCGAGCTTCCGGTGAACACCGACGGCGGGCTCAAGACCTTCGGCCACCCGACCGGCGCGACCGGCGTGCGGATGATCTACGAGAACTACAAGCAGCTGCAGGGCAAGGCCGAGAAGCGCCAGGTGAAGGGCCCGACCGTCGCGCTCTCGCACAACATCGGCGGCGCCCCGCAGGCCTGCGGCGTGTGCATCGTCGCGCTGCCGTGACGCCCGCCGCCAGGCGCTCGCGCCGCGCTCCGGGCGGCGTTCCGCGCCGCGCACCCGGCGCGCGTGCCGCGGCGGTCGCGATCCTCGTCGCGGCGACGATGCTCGGCGCCTGCGCCTCGACGACGTTCCGATCGACCTGGGTCGCACCGGGCCAGGCACCGGTCTCGCTCGAGGGCAAGCGCATCGCCGCCGTGTTCGCGTCGGAGCAGGAGTCGACGCGCCGGGTCGCGGAAGACGCGCTCGCGCGCGACCTGACCGAGCGCGGTGCGATCGGGATTCCCGGCTACACGATCCTCGACGCGCAGGAGGCCCGCGACGACGGCGTCGCCCGCGCGAAACTCGGCGCGGCCGGCATCGACGGTTTCGTGCTCATGCGGATCGTCGGCCAGCAGCAGCAGGCGACCTACGTGCCCGGCACCTGGAGCCCGTCCCCCTGGGGCACGTGGCGGGCGGCCTACTCGCCCGGCTACCTGCGCACGGACACGCTGGTCGCGGTCGAGACGCTCGCCTACTCGCTGCGACGCGACGGCGTCCTCTGGGGAGGGCTCAGCGACACGATCAACCCGAACCGCATCGACTCGTTCGTGACCGAGGTCGCCGACGCCGCGGCGCGAGACATGGCGCGGAGGGGCCTGCTCGCGAACTGAGGCCGTCGCCGGTCCCGCGGCGAGCGGGAGGCGCCGTTCGGAACCGGCCGGTCCTCAATCGGCCGACCGGCAGGCCGAGGGCCAGCCCTCCTCGTCCCAGTCGAGGCGGCGCACGTTCAGGACGGGCTCGTAGTTCGCCCGCGCGTCGTAGGCATGGTGGACGAGGTAGTCGTATCCGCCGTCGTGGAACACGTCCGCGTGGCCGGTGCCGATCAGGCTGCCCTCCCGCTCGATGAGCACGGTTCCTCCCCCGTCGAGCAACGCCCGGCCCTCGCGGTCGAGGTAGGGGCCCGCGAGGCTCCGCGATCGGCCGACGAGGATCCTGTACGTCGTGTTCGCGCCCTGGCAGCAGCGGTCGTGCGACAGGAAGAGGTAGTACCAGCCGTCGCGGCGGACGAGGTAGGGCGCTTCGATGATGGGATCCGGCAGCCCGAGATCCCGCGCGGCGAGCAGGACGAAGTCGCGCGGGTGCTGCGTCGGCACGAACGTGCGCGGATCGATCTCGACCAGGTAGATGCCGCCCAGGGTGGAGCCGAAGGCGAGCCATGGCCGGCCGTCGGCCGGGTCGACGAACAGCGTCGGGTCGATCGCGTCGAACCAGGTGCCTTCCGCGCCGCAGAGGAACGGGAAGTTCGCGTACTCCGGGGTCGACCGGAGCACGAGGCCGTGATCCTGCCACTCGTAGTCGGGCGAGAGCGGATCGAGCGTCCGGTTGGTCGCCACGCCCATCGCCGCGTTGCAGGTCCCGGACACGTGGCTCTGGTAGTAGAGGACCCACTTTCCGTCGTACCACTCGACGTCGGGCGACCCGATGTGATTGGCCTCGGGAATCAGGTCGAGGATCCACCCGGGAATCGAGTCGAAGACCGCCCCCCTCCTGGTCCACCTTCGTAGATCGGGGGAGGTGTAGAACGTGCCGGTCGGGCTCGAGGAGAAGACGTAGTAGGTGTCCTTCTCGCGCGCGATCGCCGGGTCGTGGATCGGGCTCGCGTCGCTCGAGCGATCGACGAGGTTGCCGGTGCAGGGCGGCGGCGCGACGCGCGGGGGCGAAGCGGAGTCGCCGCAGGCCGCGACAGCGGCCGCCAGGGACGCGGCTGCGAGGATCCTCCTCGTCACGACGGCGTGCCTATCCGCTGGTCCACCCCGTGCGCAAGCCCGTCTTCGGAGCCCGCCCCGCAACGGGTCCGGCGGGAGCGCGCTCAGGACGGGCGCGGGGCCGGGGCGCCGGCGTGGCCCGCGATCGCCGCGGCGAGGATGTCCGAGAGCTGCGCCGCCTGTCGCTCGCGGTCGAAGGTCGCGATGACCTCCTCGTTCGGGTGCGCGCGCAGCGTGCCGGCGCGGAAGTCCGCGAGGTAGCGCCGCAGCACGGACTCCATCGCGTCCACGTCGGTCGGGTCCACCGTCGTGCCGACCCCCGCGCGCTCGAGGATGCGGCTCGTCACGCCGGGGATCGTGAGCGCGAGCACCGGCTTGCGGGTGTAGAGGTACTCGCACATCTTGCCGAGGATCTTGACGGCCCCGTACTCCTTCACGGGCGTCATGCAGAGCATCAGGACCTGGCTGTCGGCGAGGTACTGCACGCTGTCGGCGTGCGGCACGTAGGCGTGGAAGCGGATCACGTCGCCCAGGCCACGCTCGGCGATCCAGGCGTCGTAGCGCGGCTGGCGCTTCGTGCCGACGAAGTCGATCCGCAGGAGCGCGCGGTCGCCGGCGTCGGACTCGACGACCCGGCGGACCGCCTCGAAGAACGGCAGGAGGTCGAACATCGTCTCGACGTGGCCGGTCACGGTCACGTGGAGGCGTCCGCCCTCGAGGAAGCGCGGCTCGGCGGTGACGTGGGCGAAGTCGGCCGGGTCGAAGCCGTTCGTGACGACCGAGATGCGCCCGGGCGGGCAGAAGGGGTACTTCGCGAGGAACTCCTCGCGGGCCGCCTCGTTCACCACGATCACGTGGTCCGCCTCCTCGAAGATCGACCTCTCCCAGCGCTCCTCGCGCGCGCGGCGCGAGGGGTTGCCCTCGTACCACTGGTTGCGGTGCAGCCCCGCCGTCCACGGGTCGCGCAGGTCGGCGACCCACGGGAGTCCGGTGCGGCGGCGCAGCGCGAGCGCGAGCACGTTCAGCGACTGCGGTGGCGCGGTCGAGTAGATCGCGGCCACGCGGTGGCGACGCGCGATCGACAGGCTTCGCAGGAAGGCTCCGGGCAGCCAGACGATCTGCGGGTCGGGCACGAGCAGGCGCCCCCAGGCGAGGTCCTGCAGGCGTGCGAGCCGCCCGCCGCGCGCGAGCCGGGCCTCGCGCTCGCCGACGACCGCGCCGGCCGCGGGCGCCGTGGTCGTCGGCGTCCGGGCGGGCTTCGCGTCCTCGCGGCGCCTCTCCGCGGCGCCGCCTCGCCCGCGCGCACCGCGCAGAAGTCCGCGCACGCGACCGCCGAGGCGCGAGAGCCCGGTCTCGATCGCCTCGACCTCGACCGTCGGCGTCCGGTAGACGGCGACGCCGGGCGGGACCTCGTCGCCGAGGCCCGGATCCCACAGGTCGGTGAACGGGTTGGAGACCGTGTGGACGACGGGGTCCCAGCCCAGGCGCGAGAGATACTTGACGAACTTGAGCGTGCGCTGGACCCCGCCGCCCCCCTGCGGGGGCCAGCGGAACGTCAGCACGAGGATCGATCGTCCCGCCGGCCCGGCCGGCGGCTCGCTCACGCGTCGCGGCCCGGGGAGGCTGCCGCGCCGGTCTTCGGGTTCTGCGCCTCGTAGGCGCCGATGTCGCACGCCGGCTTCGAGTCGCCGCCGAAGGCCTGCGGGCGCTTCACGCCGCGCTGGTCGGCCGGCGCGCAGGCGCCGTCCTTGCCGTCGGGCGCCTTCGGGCTGCCGCCGCCGATCGCGGGGCTGCCCTCGAGCAGGGCGCGCGTGCGGGTGGGGCCGTCGTTCGGGGCGAGCGGGCCGAGCTTCGGATCCTTGCCGACCAGGTCGCCCTGTCCGCCGAAGTCGCACGACCCGGGCTTGCCGACCAGGTTGTGACCGCGCGAGGTGACCTCGCCCTTGCAGTCCGCCGCGCCGCCGGGACCCGCCGTGTTGGTCGCGACGATCGTGTTGGAGAGCACCACGCCCGCGGCCTTGTCCGACGCGATCCCGCCGCCGTCGGCCGAGGCGTTCTGGGACAGCGTGACGTTGTTCAGGTCCACGGTCGCGGGCGAGGCGTTCGCGATGCCGCCGCCCCGCTTCTGGCCGAGATTGCTGTTGAAGGTCGAGTTGACGACGGTGATCGCCGCGTCCTTGCCCGCGTTCCGGATGCCGCCGCCGACCCCGTCGGACGCCTTGTTCCCCGAGAAGGTGCTGTCGAGGATCTTCACCTTGCCGCCGACGTTGTCGAGGCCGCCCGCGTCGATCGCCGTGTTCGCCGAGATCTGGCTGATCGCGATCGTGAGCTCGCCGTCGTTGTAGATCCCGCCGCCCGCATCGGTGCGCGAGGCGTTGTCGACGACCTGCGAGTTCGCGAGCGTCATCATGCCGCTGTTGCTGACGCCGCCGCCGCGGCCGTCCGAGATGCAGGCCCCGACGATCAGGTTCATCGCGTCGAGGTGGCCGCGGTTGCGGATCCCGCCCCCGGAGCCGTTCGTGTTCAGCGGGTCGACCTTGGCGCGACCGTGGTCGATCGTCACGTTCTCGATCTTCGCCCGGCCGTCGACGAGGATGGACCCGCCGTCGTCGCCGAGCGACATGCCGCCGCGGACGAGCAGGTCGGCGATCCTCGCGGTGCCCTTGGGCGTCACCTCGAAGATGCGGTTCTTCGCGTGCTGCTCGATGATCGTGATGCCGACGCCGCGGCCGACGATCTCGACGTCGGTGTTCAGGTCGAGGTCCCCCGTCGCCGCGAGCGACTCGTCGGGGCCGTCGATGGAGAGCTTGTAGGTGCCCTGGCCCAGCTCGATGCGGTTCGCGTGCGTCGAGGCGTTGGCCTCCTGGACGGCCGCGCGCAGCGAGCAGGTCCCCTGGCCGGAGCCGCAACTCCCGTCCCCGGGCTTGGGGTCGACCATGTCGTCGAAGGTGTCGACCGTGAACGTGTCGGCCAGCGCCGGGGCGGCGCCGAGCGTCCAGAGGCCGAGCGAGAGCCCGAGAAGGGAAGCGATCCTGCGGTTCATGAGTCCTCCGTGGAAGAGCGGCGCGGCAGGCCGCGCGGGACCGTCGGCGGACGCGACCCGCGCGGCCGGTCGTAACCCAGCACCCGGTCGGCGTCCAGCCGGGAACCCGCCTCGGGAGGCGTCGCGCGGTCAGGGCCGGCGCGGGCGACGAGCGGGCGACGAGCGCGAACCCGATCCCTTCGCCGCGGCCTGCGACGCGGTCGCGGCCCGTTCGGTGGACGCGGCGTCGCGCCCGCCCCAGCGCCAGCCGCTCACGCCGATGCCCTTCTTCGGGTTCCAGCCGGTCGACACGCTCGCGACCTTGCCGGCGCCGTCGACGAGCACGAACGTCGGCGTGCCGCTCACGCCGTAGGCGCGATGCGTGCGACGCTTCGGATCGCGCAGGACCGTCGCGGGGAACTCGGGCACCACGCCGGGGGCGAGGAACGCCTCCACGGTCGCGGGCTCCTCGTCGGTGATCGCGAGCACCTCGACCCCCCGCTCGCGCGCGAACGCCGTCACCTCCGGCAGCGACTTCTTGCAGGGCAGGCACCAGGTGGCCCAGAAGAACAGCAGCCGCGTGCTTCCGTCGGCCAGCGAGACGGGCACCTCCCCGCGCAGCGGCGCGAGATCGACCTTCGGCGCGACCGTGCCGGGCTCGGGCGGACCCGGCATCTCGGGGAACTTCCCCGGGTGCGGACCCGGGACGATCGTGCGCTGCACGACCGCCCCGTCGTGCACGACGTCGAGCACCGCGGGCTCGCGCACGGGGCGCAGCATCGTCCACTCGCGCACCTGGCTCGGCTCACGGAAATGCGCCCCCGGAGGCCCGAGGATCACGTCCCCGGCTTCGAGGCCGGCCTGCTGGGCGGGCGAGTCGGGATAGACGTCGTGCACCGCGGTCGCCCCCGGCGCGTCCCCGGGCACGGCCGCCCGCTGCTCGTCGGTCGGCGGCCGGAACGAGATCCCGATCCACGCGGGCGCGACGCGGGTCGCGACCGCGAGGTCGTCGGCGAAGGGGGGCAGGTCGGGCTCGGGTGCCGGCGCGGGCTCGGCGACCGGCGCGCCCGCGAGCGGGAGCGCGAAGTCCTCGCAGGCGAAGAGTCGCGCGAACGCCGCCCGCGACGCCGGCCCCGCGTGTCGGGCGAGGTGCACGCGTCCCGCGATCGAGAGCAGGCCGGCGCGCATCCGGAGCAGCGCCGCCTCGCGGACGTCCATGCGGTAGGCGGCGTCGCGGGCGACCTTCGAGCGCTCGTGCAGCGAGGCGAGGCGGCGGTCGCTCTCCGCGTCCGCGCGGGTGAAGGGAACGAGCGCGTCGAGCAGGGCGCGACCCTCGCGCTCGCGGTCGCGGACGTCGCCCCGGTTCTCCGGGTCGTCCGGGGCCGCGTCGACGTCCGGCGACGGCGCAGCCGCCGGCGAAGCGTCCGTCGCGGGCGACGACGCGGGAGGCGGCGCCGGCGTCGGGGTGCCCGCCGACGGATCATCCGGCCCGGCCGTCGCCCCCGGCGCCGGAGACGTCGAGGGAGACGGCGTCGCATCGGCCGGGGCGCTCCGCCTCGCCGCAGCAGCCGTGCGCGTCGGCGCTCCGGTCGCAGCGCTCGTCGGCGACCCCGGCGACGCGGCGGGCGTCGGCTCCGGAGGAGCGACCCGCGACGCCCACTGCGGGTTCGCCACGAGGAAGCGGTCGAGGTTCGCCTCCGCGAGCTCGTCGCGCGACTGGGTCCACGCGCGCGACCAGGTCCGCAGCGGACCCGCCACCCCGGGAAGCTCCTCCAGCCGCTCGTCCACCTCCGCGACCGACCGCGGCGACGCGATCCCGAAGGTGCGGCCGATCCGGTCGATCGAACGGATCTCCGGCTCCCAGGCCGCCCGGTCGCGCCACGCCTCGTCGAGCATCCGGTCCGCGTACTCGCGCAGGGTCCGGCCGTGCGCGCGCGCCGCCTGCTCGAGCAGGATCTCGAGTTGCACGTCCGAGGAGCGCAGCGGCACGTCGGGGGTGCGGTCGCGCTGGAGCACGATCTCCTGGCTCGCCGGGAAGTCGCCGGTCCGCTCGAGGGCTTCCAGGAAGCGCACCGAGTGACCGACGTTCTCCTTGCCCCGGTTCTCCGGGTAGCAGCCCCAGGCCCGTCGATCGGCGGTCGCCGAGAAGTACCCGCACGCGGCACCCGACGGCAGCTCGGACCCGTCGCGCGCGCGCACGCGGCCGAGCCTCGCGAAACCGCCCGAGTAGCACTGCGACATGAGCGACACGACGCGGACGCCGCGGGGCAGGCGCGCCAGCAGCGCGTCGAGGCCGCGCTCGTCGATCCACTCGTCCTTCCCCCAGAGCAGGATGCGCGTCTCCTCCGGCCCCTTCTTCCCGCGGGTGCCGTGATCGGTCACGTAGAGGAAGAGCGTGTCACCCGCGCGCAGCGTGCGGCCGCGGGTCGCGAACCAGCGGTCGAGCGAACGACGCGTCGCCGGCTCGAGCCGCACGCCGTCGATGCGGGTGCTCACGGTCTCGATCGGCCGGCCGTGGCTGAACTCGAGCCGCGTCCCGTCCAGCAGGTCCGACGCCTCGCCCGCGCGCACCTCGCGCACGGCGAGGTCCGGCGCGGGATCCTCGCCGTCGCCCGAGAGCACCGTGATGCTGTTCGACGCGACCCCGGAGCGCTCGAGCCACGCGAGCACGGCCCGGAGGTTCAGGACGTGCGACTGGTAGTTCATCGTCGGCCGCGCACCGCCGTTCACGAGCAGCGCGTGCACGCGGGCGGGGTCGCTCCTGGGCGCGGCGCGGCCGGAGATCGGGGCGAGGTCGTCGGCCTCGGGGACCAGGGCGGGCGTCGCCTCGTCCGCGGCCGCCCTCGCTGCGGGCGAACACGCGAGCGCGAGCCCGAGCGCGGCGACGGCGGTCGCGAGCGCACGGCGCACGGCGCAACGGCGCCGCCGAACGCGATCCTCCGGGAGCGAACTCACCGCCGTCCCGTCAGTCGCCGCAGAGCTCGAGGAGCTCGCGGAGCCGCAGGAAGAGGTCGCGCCCGCGCCGGCGCACGAGACCGCGCGCGACGAGCTCGTCGAGTCCGCGCGGCACGCCGGCGGCGGGGACGCCCGCGATGTCGGCGAGCTCGGTCGCGCCGATCCGCAGCCGCACCGAGCGCGCCTCGCGCGGGGCACTCGCGAGCCCTTCCGCCGCGTCCACCAGGGCGAGTGCGAGCCGGCCGATCTCGTCGTGCGTGAGGAGGCGCACCGTGCGCACCAGCGTGCGGGAGTGGTCCGCGAGCGCGCCGTGCTCGGTGCGACGGCTCGCGTCGGTCGGCAACTCGCGCAGGATGGCGTCGAAGTGCCCAGGCTCGATCGCGAGCGCGCGCACCGGCGTGAAGGCGACGGCGCGGTCGAGTCGCCGGCCCGACGCGACGAGGCTCCTGCCGAGCAGCGCGCCGGGGCGTGCCAGCGAGAGCGGGACGCGGTGGCCGAGCGAGCCCCGCAGGGACACGCTCGCGACCCCGTCGACGATCCAGAAGAAGCGCCGGGCCGGGCTGCCCTCGCGGTAGATCGTGCGCCCCGCCGCGAAGGTCGCGGGGGCCGCGTCCGCGAGCAGCCGCTCGATGCTCGGGCCGGGCCAGCCGAGCCGCTCGAGTCCCCTGGCGAAGAGCCGCTCGCCGGCCGTGCGGCGACGGGCGCGGGGAGCGGCGGCGGCCTCCCGGCGAGTGCCGCCCGTTCGACGAACTCCGCTCATGTCGACGGAGCCTATCACCCGGGACGGCGCGCGCTCCACGACGCCCCGACGACTTGGCCGGATCCGGGGCCGGGGATAGACACCCGCCATGCGATCGCACGCCGAGGC
>Ga0208783_10001309_pt1 | contig 14764 bp, 7 predicted proteins | sample DEB19_08_DNA_2_FD_184529 | JGI IMG/M metagenome (GOLD analysis project Ga0208783, IMG submission 184529) | Aqueous microbial communities from the Delaware River and Bay under freshwater to marine salinity gradient to study organic matter... | ecosystem: Environmental > Aquatic > Marine > Coastal... | reverse complement strand
TCGACCGAACCCGAAACCGCTGCGGACGCAGACCCCGCAGCCGAGACCGACGAATAGGAGCGGATGATGGCAACCATGAACACGAGCGACCTGCTCGATGTCTTCAAGAACATGACCGTCCTCGAGTTGAACGAGTTCCTCAAGGCGTTCGAGGAGGAGTTCGGCGTGACCGCAGCCGCCCCGGTGGCCGTCGCCGCGGTCGGCGCGGCCCCCGCCGGTGGTGGCGGTGCGGCCGAGGAGGAGAAGGACGAGTTCGACGTCATCCTCACGGCGGCCGGCGACCAGAAGGTCGGCGTCATCAAGGTGGTGCGCGAGCTCACGAGTCTGGGCCTCAAGGAGGCCAAGGACCTCGTCGACGGCGCGCCCAAGCCGGTTCTCGAGAAGGCGTCCAAGGAGGACGCCGAGAAGGCCAAGGCCAAGCTCGAGGACGCCGGCGCCTCGGTCGAGGTCAAGTAGCCCCCGCCCCGGGGCCGGGGCGGGCAGGAGATGGTTGCCGGGCGTCCGCCCGGGGTCTATTCTGCCCGCAGCCGACGGGCTATTGGCCGGCTGGGCCGCCGCGCGCTATGCTCGGCCGAGCCGTGTCCCCTCGCCCGCGCTACCCGAAGTTTCCGGTGTTCCGCGGCGCGCGCCCGGACACCGGCGACGAGCGGGTCCGGGCGGTCCCCGGGCCTCGTGCGCAGCACTGCCGTCCCACCGTGTGATCCAGGATTGGAGTGGCGTTGTCCCGCGTCGCGTCCCGTGATCGTTTGTCGTTCTCGAAGCTTCGGGAGGTCAAAGACCTCCCGAACCTGATCGAGGTCCAGACGGATTCGTTCCGCTGGTTCCTCGAAGAGGGTGTCGCCGAGGTTCTGCGCGACATCTCGCCGATCGAGGACTTCACCGGTCAGCTCAAGCTCGAGCTCACCGACCACGTCTTCGACCCGCCCAAGTACTCCGAGGCGGAGTGCCGCGAGAAGGACATGACCTTCGCCCGGCCGCTCTTCGTCACGGCGCGCTTCATGAACGCGCAGACGGGCGAGATCAAGGAGCAGACGGTCTTCATGGGCGACGTGCCGATGATGACGGCGCGCGGGACCTTCATCATCAACGGTACCGAGCGCATCGTGGTGTCGCAGCTCGTGCGTTCGCCCGGTGTCTACTTCGGCGTCAACTACGACAAGACGACCCCCGACAAGGAGATCGTCGACGCCAAGATCATCCCGAGCCGGGGGGCCTGGCTCGAGTTCGAGGTCGACAAGCGCGACGTCGTCTACGTGCGCATCGACCGCAAGCGCAAGCAGCCGGTCACGGTGCTGCTCAAGGCTCTCGGCTTCGGCGAGAGTCCCGACGACCTGCTCGGGCTCATCACCGACGAGCAGGACCGCGCCTACGAGTCGATGCGCAACACGCTCGACAAGGACAACACGGCGACGGTCGACGACGCCTACATCGACATCTACCGCAAGTTGCGGCCGGGTGAGCCCCCGACCCCGGACTCGGCCCGGGCGCTCATCGACAACCTCTTCTTCAACGGCAAGCGCTACGACATGGCGAAGGTCGGTCGGCACAAGGTGTCGAAGAAACTCTCCAAGGAGTACCCGCTCCTCGGCCTCGAGCGCTTCGACCTCACCGTTCCCCAGGCCGACGTCGACGCGGGCCGCGACGGCGCCGACTTCACGCTCACGAAGGCCGACATCCTGGCGACCGTCTCGTACCTGGTGAAACTCCACAACCGCGACGCCGGTTACTTCGAGGACGACATCGACCACTTCGGCAACCGCCGGGTGCGCACCGTCGGCGAGTTGATCCAGAACCAGTTCCGGGTGGGCCTCTCGCGTATGGAGCGGGTCGTGCGGGAGCGCATGACCACCCAGGACGTCGAGGCGATCACCCCGATGTCGCTCATCAACATCCGTCCGGTGGTGGCCGCGATCAAGGAGTTCTTCGGCTCCTCGCAGTTGTCGCAGTTCATGGACCAGACCAATCCGCTAGCGGGCCTCACCCACAAGCGGCGGCTCTCGGCCCTCGGTCCGGGCGGCCTCTCGCGCGAGCGGGCGGGTTTCGAGGTCCGTGACGTGCACCCGAGCCACTACGGCCGGATGTGCCCGATCGAGACCCCCGAGGGTCCGAACATCGGCCTCATCGGCTACCTCTCGAGTTACGCCCGCATCAACCGCTTCGGCTTCATCGAGACGCCATACCGGCGGGTCGATAACGGCCGGGTCACCGACGAGATCGTCTACCTCGCCGCCGACGACGAGGACGAGTACGTCATCGCCCAGGCCAACGCGAGCGTCGACGAGCAGGGTCGATTCCTCGACGAGCGTGTGCTCGTGCGGGCCGGCCGCGGCGAGATCGGCTTCTACCACCCGTCCGACGTGCAGTACATGGACGTCTCGCCGAAGCAGTTGGTCTCCGTGGCGACGGCGCTCATCCCGTTCCTCGAGCACGACGACGCCAACCGGGCGCTCATGGGCGCCAACATGCAGCGGCAGGCGGTCCCGCTCCTGCGGGCGACGGCACCGTTCATCGGCACCGGCGTAGAGGGACGGGCGGCGCGCGACGCCGGCGACGTGCTCCTCGCGGAGGGCGACGGCACGGTGCTCGACATCTCGGGAACGACGATCACGGTCGACTACCGCGAGGGCGGCAAGGTCGTGCACCGGCTCGACAAGTTCCGACGCTCCAACCAGGGCACGTGCATCAACCACAAGCCGGTCGTCAGTGCGGGTGACGTCGTCACGGCGGGCACCGTGCTCGCCGACGGACCATCGACCCACGGTGGCGAGCTGGCGCTCGGCAAGAACCTCCTCGTGGCGTTCATGCCGTGGAAGGGTCACAACTTCGAGGACGCCATCGTCCTGTCGCAGCGGCTCGTGAAGGACGACGTCCTCACCTCGATCCACATCGAGGAGCACGAGATCGACGCCCGCGACACCAAGTTGGGGGCCGAGGAGATCACTCGCGACATCCCCAACCTGTCCGAGGACATCCTGAAGGACCTCGACGAGCACGGGATCATCAGCATCGGCGCCGAGGTCGGCCCCGGTGACGTACTCGTGGGGAAGGTGACGCCGAAGGGCGAGACCGAGCTGACTCCCGAGGAGCGCCTGCTGCGCGCCATCTTCGGCGAGAAGGCCCGCGAGGTGCGCGACACCAGCCTCAAGGTGCCTCACGGCGAGACCGGCAAGGTCATCGACGTCCGGGTGTTCTCCCGGGACAACGGCGACGAACTCCCGCCGGGCGTCAACCAATTGGTGCGGGTGTACGTCGCCCAGAAGCGCAAGATCAGCGAGGGCGACAAGCTCGCCGGTCGCCACGGAAACAAGGGCGTCATCGCCAAGATCCTCCCGGTGGAGGACATGCCCTTCCTCGCCGACGGCACGCCGGTCGACATCGTGCTCAACCCGCTCGGTGTTCCGAGCCGAATGAACGTCGGTCAGGTGCTCGAGGCCCACCTCGGGTACGCGGCCCGGCACGGCTGGACGGCGGAGCACCCCCGTCCGACGGAGGTTCGCAAGACCCGGCCCCGAACCGAGCCTGCGGTCTGGATCGCGAGCCCGGTGTTCGACGGCGCCCACTGGGACGAGGTCGAGGAGGCGGGTCCGGAGGGAACCATCCGCTCGCTCTTCGAGAACCTCAATCCCGACGGGGCCGACGGAACCCGACTGATCGGTTCCGACGGCAAGGCGCAGCTCTACGACGGCCGCACCGGTGAGGCCTACGACCGCCCGGTGACCGTCGGGTACATGTACATCCTGAAGCTGTCGCACCTCGTCGACGACAAGATCCACGCCCGGTCGACCGGTCCGTACTCGATGATCACCCAGCAGCCGTTGGGCGGCAAGGCGCAGTTCGGTGGTCAGCGCTTCGGTGAGATGGAGGTGTGGGCGCTCGAGGCGTACGGCTCCGCCTACGCCCTCCAGGAGATCCTGACCATCAAGTCCGACGACGTGCTCGGCCGGGTCAAGGTCTACGAGGCGATCGTCAAGGGCGAGAACATCCCCGAGCCCGGCATCCCCGAGAGCTTCAAGGTGCTCATCAAGGAGATGCAGGCGCTCTGCCTGAACGTGCGCGTGATGAACGAGCAGGGTCAGGAGATCGAGATCCGCGAGCTCGACGAGGACGCGTTCCGCACGACCGAGGCACTCGGCATCGACCTCTCCCGGCCCGAGCGGGGCACGGACGAGGACGACGCGGCCGCCGGTCGGTAGCACTCAGAGGGAAACGGGAGCACCCACGTGTTCGACGTGAACGAGAGCCACCGGCTCACCATCAACCTGGCGACGGCGGGGGACATCCTCACCTGGTCCAACGGCGAGGTGAAGAAGCCGGAGACGATCAACTACCGCACGCTGAAGCCGGAGAAGGACGGCCTCTTCTGCGAGAAGATCTTCGGTCCGACCAAGGACTGGGAGTGCTACTGCGGCAAGTACAAGCGCGTGCGCTTCAAGGGGATCATCTGCGAGCGGTGCGGGGTCGAGGTCACGCGCTCGAAGGTGCGCCGCGAGCGGATGGGCCACATCCAACTCGCAGCCCCGGTCACCCACATCTGGTACTTCAAGGGTGTCCCCAGCCGGCTCGGCTACCTGCTCGACATCGCGCCGAAGAGCCTCGAGAAGGTCATCTACTTCGCGGCGCACCTCATCACCTGGGTCGACGACGAGCGGTTGCACGCCGATCTGCCCGAGCGCGAGGTCGAGATCCGCGAGGAGATCCGGCTCGTGGAGGACGAGCGCGAGCAGAAGCTGCGCGAGCGCGACGACGAGTACGTGAAGGAGCTCGAGGAGCTCGAGGGCCGCGGCGCCAAGAAGAACGAGATCGAGCGGGCCGAGAAGGGCCGCAACCGCGACTTCGAGGACATCCGGGCCCGCTACGACGAGGAGATCGCCCAGCTCCAGACGGTCTGGGACACCTTCCGCGCCCTCAAGCCCCGCCAGCTCATCGACGACGAGCGTGTGTGGCGCGAGCTGCGCTACCGCTGGCCCGACTACTTCGCCGGCGGCATGGGCGCCGAGGCCGTGAAGGACTTCGTCGGCCGCCTCGACCTCCCCGAGGTCGAGGTCGAGCTGAAGGAGACCATCGCGACGGCCAAGGGCCAGCGCAAGGCGAAGGCGATCAAGCGCCTGAAGGTCGTGTCGGCGTTCAACCGCACCGGGCCCGACGGCCGCACGGTCAACTCCCCGATGGGCATGATCCTCGACGTCATCCCGGTGATCCCGCCCGACCTGCGCCCCATGGTGCAGCTCGACGGCGGTCGCTTCGCGACGTCCGACCTCAACGACCTCTACCGCCGGGTGATCAACCGCAACAACCGGTTGAAGCGGCTCCTCGACCTCGGTGCACCCGAGATCATCATCAACAACGAGAAGCGGATGCTCCAGGAGGCCGTCGACGCGCTGTTCGACAACGGTCGCCGCGGTCGTCCGGTCACCGGCGTCGGCAACCGGGCGCTCAAGTCGCTCTCCGACATGCTGAAGGGCAAGCAGGGCCGGTTCCGGCAGAACCTGCTCGGAAAGCGCGTCGACTACTCGGGCCGTTCGGTCATCGTGGCCGGCCCGCAGTTGCGGCTCCAGCAGTGCGGACTGCCGAAGCAGATGGCGCTCGAGTTGTTCAAGCCCTTCGTGATGAAGCGGCTCGTCGACCTCGAGTACGCGCAGAACATCAAGTCGGCCAAGCGGATGGTCGAGCGGGCCCGGCCCCAGGTGTGGGACGTGCTCGAGGAGGCCATCAAGGAGCACCCGGTGCTCCTCAACCGGGCCCCGACCCTCCACCGCCTCGGCATCCAGGCGTTCGAGCCGGTGCTCGTCGAGGGCAAGGCGATCCAGCTCCACCCGCTCGTGTGCGCGGCGTTCAACGCCGACTTCGACGGTGACCAGATGGCCGTGCACCTGCCCCTGTCGGCCGAGGCTCAGGCCGAGGCCCGCATGCTCATGCTGAGCGCGCACAACGTGCTCTCGCCCGCCTCGGGTCGCCCGATCGCGGTCCCGAGCCAGGACATGATCATCGGCCTCTACTACCTGTCCGAGCTGCTCGAGGACCAGGCCGGTGAGGGTCGCACGTTCGGATCGCTCGACGAGGCCCGCGCCGCCTACGAGGAGCGGTTCGGCGCCAACGGCGAGACGCTCTCGGCCCACGCCCGCATTCGCGTGCGCATGTCGGCCGCGAAGTTCCCGGCCGACCGCTTCCCGCGGCCCGAGGCCGACGGAACGACCCGCAGCATCGTCATCCGCGAGTACGGCGCCAACGGTTCGACCGAGGTGCTGGTCGAGAGCTCTCTCGGCCGGATGATCCTCAATGACGCTCTGCCCGCCGACTTCCCGTTCGTCGACCAGGTGATGAAGAAGCGTGACATCACCGAAACCGTGAGCGAACTCGTGAGCGGTTACGACAAGGCGGTGGTGGCGGAGAGCCTCGACGCGATGAAGGCCCTCGGCTACGAGTGGTCGACCCGAGCCGGGCTCACCATCTCGATCGCCGACGTCACGACCCCGCCGGCCAAGGCCGGTCTGCTCGAGCAGTTCGAGGGCGAGGCCGAGACGATCGAGCAGCAGTTCGAGAGGGGCATCATCAGCGACGACGAGCGCCGCCAGCGCGAGATCGAGATCTGGACCGACGCCACCAACCAGGTCACGCACGCCATGCAGGACCTGCTGCAGTCGAGCCCCTTCAATCCCATCGACATGATGGTCAACTCGGGTGCTCGCGGAAACGTCATGCAGGTCCGCCAGATCGCGGGCATGCGCGGCCTCGTGGCCAACCCTAAGGGCGAGATCATCCCCCGCCCGATCAAGAGCAACTTCCGCGAGGGCCTGTCGGTGCTCGAGTACTTCATCTCGACCCACGGGGCCCGCAAGGGTCTGGCCGACACCGCACTGCGGACCGCCGACTCGGGCTACCTGACCCGTCGGCTCGTCGACGTCGCCCAGGAGCTCATCGTCCGCGAGGACGACTGCGGATCGACCCGGGGGATCTGGGTCGAGGGGGTCGAGGAGGTCAACGCTCGCGAACTCGAGACCAGCCTGCTCGGCCGGTGCCTGGCCGAGGACGTCACCCTCGCCGACGGGCGCACCTTCGCCCGCAGCGAGGAGGTCGACGAGGAAGCCGTCGTCGCCATGGCGGCCGACCCGGGTACGACCCGGGTGCGGGTCCGTTCGGTGCTCACCTGCGAGCACGTGTCCGGAGTCTGCTCGCGCTGCTACGGACGCATGCTGGCGACGGGCAAGCCGGCCGAGCTCGGTGAGGCGATCGGGATCATCGCCGCCCAGTCGATCGGTGAGCCGGGAACCCAGCTGACCATGCGGACCTTCCACACGGGTGGTGTCGCGGGTGAGGACATCACCCACGGTCTTCCCCGGGTGGTCGAGCTCTTCGAGGCCCGCACGCCCAAGAGCGCGGCGGTTCTCGCCGAGGCCTCGGGGGTCGTGCGGCTCGGCGAGAACGAGAAGGGCGAGCGCGTCGTCGTCGTCGTCACCGACGACGGCACCGAGCTCCCGACCCCGGTCTCGCGCAAGACCCACATCGCGGTGCGCGACGGCGAGGAGGTCGCCGTCGGCGATCGGCTCACCGGCGACGACAAGAGCCCTCTCGCCCCGAAGAAGCTCCTCGAGGTGAGGGGTCTGCGGGCCACCCAGCAGTACCTCGTCGACGAGGTCCAGCGGGTGTACCGCGACCAGGGCGTGTCGATCCACGACAAGCACATCGAGGTGATCGTCCGGCAGATGCTGCGGCGGGTAACGGTCTCGGAGCCGGGCGACAGCGCGTTCCTCCCGGGCGAGACGGTCGATGCCCGGCGTTACGCCGACGAGAACCGTCGCCTGGTCGACGAGGGGCTCCGGCCCGCCGAGGGTCGGGTCGAGTTGATGGGAATCACGAAGGCGTCGCTCGCCACCGACTCGTGGCTCTCGGCCGCCTCGTTCCAGGAGACGACGCGGGTGCTGACCGAAGCGGCCATCGAGGGGCGCTCCGACGGGCTCGAGGGCCTGAAGGAGAACGTGATCATCGGCAAGCTCATCCCGGCCGGCACGGGAATGCCCGTGTACCGCGAGATCCGCACCGAGGCACCCGACTACGAGCCGCTGCCGTACTACACGTCGGAGGCCGAGGAGGGCATGGACCTCGCGACCTGGCTCGCGTCGGAGAGCGCGAGCCGTCAGACCGAGACCGATCTCGGGATCCTGTCGACCGGTTCGCCGGTCGAGGGGGCGCCCGAGGCGGAGGTCGATCCGACGGGCGAGGTCGAGCTCGGCGGCGAGGACGCCGTCGGCTGAGTGTCGTCAGGCTCGGGGCCGGGGTGTGAGCCCGGCCCGGAGCCGACGCACCAGAGGTCGGCGGGGTGCGTCGACCACGGTGAATGCCAGCGTCGCCCGGCGGCCGCGTTCGCGGTCGACGCCGATGACCTCGACCCGGTCGGCATCGGCCGGGATCGTCACCGTTCCGACGAAGCCGGCGCGCCGGTTCGCGATGCGACCGGTGGCCCGCGCCGCCTCGTCTCGGTGCACTCGGCTCACGACCGGGGTCACGGTCTCGCCGACGCGAACGATGACGGCGTCGGGTGCGTGACCGTCGACGAGCATCCAGCCGCTGATCCGACCGCGTACCCCGGGCGCCGGACGGACGACGGTGTCGGTGAGCGGGCGGCGCAGGTAGCGGGCGGCCCCGACGGCGGGGCCCGGGGCGAGCGGCGCGTCGAGCAGCGTGCGGGTGAAGCGGTCGCAACGCTCGGCGAAGAGTCGGCCCGCGTACTCGAAGAGGCGCCGGTCGAAGTCGTTGTGCGCTGCGGCCGCGTCGCGGAAGGCCGCGCTGCGGAGGTCGTCGTCGCCCGTCGGGGCGGCGGCGTTGCGGACCCCGAATCCCGTTGCCCCGAACCCGAACCGTTCGGCGACGAGCGCGACGCCTGCGTCGAGGGCTTCGGTCGGAGCGAAGGCCGTGCGCGCCAGCACGTCGAGGGCGGCGGCGAGCGCGTCGGCGTCGGCGGGGCGGTCGAGGTCGCGGCCCGCGAGCAGCTTGGTCTGGGCGTCGGCGAGGCGGGGCACCCGCGCGAAGAGCGCGACCGGGTCGCGTACCGGTCGGGCGAGAACCTCTTGGAGGGGGCCGGGACGGGCCCGCAGGTGACGGGCCTGCGAGACGGCGCGGGCGACGGGTTCGCGCAACAGGGTCACGGCATTGGCCGTCCAGTCGGCGCCGAAGTGCCGGGCGAACGCGCCCGCCCCGAGGTGCCCCTCGACGACCGCGAACCCGGCGGCGAGATCTTCTCCCGGGTAGCGGTGGGCATCGAGGAGGGTGCGGTCGGATCCGTACGCGGCCTCGAGCAGGAACTTGAGGGTCGAGCCTCCCGTACGCGGCACGTGGAGGAGCAGGAGGGGTAGGGCCGGATCGGGTCGCCCGGGCACCGGGTCGGCGGGGTGGGCCGAGGATCCGGATGGCATCGGCATTCGTTGCTCCCGTGCCGGGTGGCCCCGGCGCCCGCGCAGATTACCGACGGGCTCCGCGGCCGGGATCGGACCTTTGCCGCGCACCCGGGTCGGCCGTGGCACGATGGCGGACATGACCTCGCGACGGCGGACGGCGGCGCTCGTGGGCCGCGGCTCCGAGCGTGCGGTCCTCGCCGATGCGCTCGCCGCCGTCGGCGACGGGCTCGGTCGGATGGTGTGCGTCCGGGGCGAGGCCGGCATCGGCAAGTCGCGGCTCGTGGAGGACTTCGGGGTCCGGACGCCCGACCTGCTCACCGTGAGCGGGGGCTGCGTCGACGGGGTGACCGAGGGCGTGGCCTACGCACCGTGGACCGAGCTGCTCTGGTGGCTGATCCGCTCCATCGGTCGTGACGCGCTCGGGCCCGAGCGCGACCGGCTCGCCCGGCTGCTCCCCGGTATCGGCGATGCCGCGGGAGAGGACCCGGGTCGGGCCGCCCTGTTCGAGGCGATCGTCGAGGTATTGCACCGCGTGGCTGCCGAGCGCCGCCTGCTCGTGGTGGTCGAGGACGTGCACTGGATCGACCCGGCCAGCCGGGACGTGCTCGCCTACGTCGCCCGCAACCTGCGCCGGCTCCCGATCCTCCTCGTGATGACCGTCCGCACACCGGGGGAGCCGCCCGAGGTGCGGGAGTTCCTGGGCGAACTGATCCGGCTCGGGGCGACCGAGCTCGACCTCGCCCCGCTGGCCGACACCGAGACCGCGGACGTCGCCGCGCTGCTCGCCGGTTGGGAAGTGGACGGCCCGGAGGTACGCGCCGTCGTCGAGCGGGCGGGGGGTAACCCGCTCTTCGTCGAGGAGCTCGTGGCGGCGGGGACGACATCGTTGCCGCCGACGGTTCGCCACCTCATGCTCGGTCGGGTCGGCGCGCTCGACGGTGAGGCCCGGCGTCTCGTCGACGCGGCCGCGGTGGTCGGGGCCCGGGTACCACGGGCCCTCCTCGGTCCGGCGGCCGGGCTCGGGACCGATGCGGCTCGGCGGGCGATCCGGGCGGCGGTGGACGCCGGGGTGCTTCTCGACGACGGGGGCCGGGGGTACGCGTTCGCCCACACGTTGCTGCGTGATGCGGTGCTCGACGAGTTGCTCGCCGAGGAGCGCATTGCCATCCACGGGGCGGTGGCCGTCGCGCTCGACGACCCCGCCCTGGCCGCCGCCGACCTCGACCTCACCGCCGAACGGGCCCGGCACTGGGACGGAGCGGAGGTGCCGGACGCCGCGTTGCGGTGGGCGGTCGCGGCCGCCCGGCAGGCGGCCGCCCGCTATGCGCCCGACACGGCTCACGCCTGGTTCGAGCGGGCCATCGTGTGGTGGCCGGCGGCGCCCGATCCGGTGGCGGCCGCGGGCTGCACCCGGACCGAGCTCGGCTTCGACGCCGCCGATGCCGCCGGGGCGAGCGGGGCCTACGACCGGGCGGTGGAGCTGGCGGACGACGCGATCGGGGATCCGAACGATCCGGTGGGGGCGGCCGAGGCGTTCGTCCGGGCCGCGGATCACTACTGGGCGGTGGGTCGCTCGGAGGTCGGGCACGACCTGGCGGCGGTCGCGCTGGGCGCGCTCGACGCCCTCGACGACGACCGGCGGGCCCGGTTCCTCACCGAATACGTGAGCGCCCTGCTCCAGGACGCCCGACCGCTCGAGGCGCACGCCCGGCTCGACGACATGCTGGCGGCGGCGGCCCGGGCCGACGACCCGGCGCTGCTCGCCGAGGCGCACGACTGCGCGGGCTCGGCCCACGAGCAGACCGGCGATCTCGCCTCGGCGCGCACGCACTTCGAGGAGGCGGTGCGCATCCTCGCGGACCACGACCTCGTGCCGTTGCTGGCCCGTTGCACCTACAACTACGCGTCGACGCTCTCGTCGGTGCCGTGTCGTGACGAAGCGCTCGCGCTCCTCGATCGGGTCGACGAGTTGGTGGAGACGCGCGGTGTGCGCCGCCTTCTCGTCGCGGCCCGCACCCTCCGGGCGACCGAGATGGTGTGGGCGGGCGACCTCGACGGAGCGGCTGCGGTGCTGGCGCCCCTCGACGGCATCGCGCTCGGCGGCGTCGAGGAGCAGGCCTGCGCGCAGGTCCGGGCCCTCGCGGCGCTGCACGCCGGGACGACCGACGCCGCGGCCGGACTCGACGCGGCAGGGGCCGCCGGCGGTCCGGCCTGGGTGGCGTCCGGCTGCTTCGTGCGGGCCGAGGCGGCGGCGTGGGCCGGGGACGTCGATACGGCGGCGGCCGAGGTGGAACGGGCCCGGGTGGTGATGGCCGATCGGCTCGACCCGTTCTGGTCGGGGTTCGTGGCCCTCACCGGGGTGCGGGTCGAGGCCGACCGGGCGGCGGCGGGCGGGGATCGCGCCGACGCGGCGATCCGGGCCGATGCGATCGTGGCGGCCTGGGCCGAGACCTGCTCCCGACTGCACGACCCCTTCCCCATGACCGACGCTCAGACCGCAGCAATCGCTGCCGAGCGGGCCCGACTCGGCGACGATCCGGATGCGGCCGCCGCGGCGGCCGGCGGCGCGGCCCGGGCGTTCGCCGAGATCGGGATCCCGTACCTCGCCGCCGTCTACGAGTGGCGCGAGGGCAGCGCCCGGCTGGCCGCCGGTGACCGCCCGGGCGCAACCCGCTCGTTGAGCGCCGCGGAGCGCCGGGCCCGTGGCCACGGACACCTCGGCCTGGTGCGGGCGGTCGAGGCGACCGCCCGCGGCGCCCGGCTGCGGCTGGGCCGGGAGGCCGATGCGGACGGGGCGTTCTTGTCCGACCGGGAGCAGGAGGTTCTCGTCCTCCTGGCCGAGGGTCTCTCCAACCCCGAGATCGCCGACCGACTGGTCATCGGGCGGCGGACGGCCCGGGCCCACGTGTCGAACATCCTCCAGAAGCTGGGGGCGGCGACCCGGGCCGAGGCGGTCTCGGTCGCCCACCGGCGGGGGATTCTCTGACCCGAGGGGGCCCCGTTGGCCCCGGGAACGGCACCTGCTAACCTCCGCCGTCGCCTCCGAACCGGGAGGCGGTCGCTCGAGCGACCCTCCCCGAGCCGTTCCGGCCCGCCGGGAAGGCCCGGAGCGAGTCCACCCCGATCACCTCCGAAGGAACACGCGTGCCCACGATCGCCCAGCTCGTCCGCAAGGGACGGGAGTCGAGGACGACGACGAAGAAGACTGCGGCCCTGAAGGGTTCGCCCCAGCGCCGCGGTGTCTGCACCCGTGTCTTCACCACCACCCCGAAGAAGCCCAACTCGGCGCTGCGCAAGGTCGCTCGGGTCCGGCTCACCTCCGGGGTCGAGGTGACCGCGTACATCCCGGGTATCGGCCACAACCTGCAGGAGCACTCGATCGTGCTCGTGCGCGGAGGCCGGGTAAAGGACCTCCCGGGGGTCCGCTACAAGATCGTTCGCGGTGCGCTCGACGCTTCGGGTGTCGCGAACCGCAAGCAGGCCCGCAGCCGTTACGGCGCGAAGCGAGAGGGCTGAGATGCCGCGCAAGGGACCCGCACCGCGTCGCGACCTCGTTCCCGACCCGATCCACCGCTCGGTGGTCGTCACCCAACTCGTCAACAAGGTGTTGCTGAGCGGTAAGCGCTCCACGGCCGAGCACATCGTCTACGCAGCGCTCGACGACATCGGGCGCAAGACTCAGGGCGACCCGGTGACCGTGCTGAAGCGGGCGGTCGAGAACGTACGGCCGCAACTCGAGGTGAAGAGCCGCCGAGTCGGTGGCGCCACCTACCAGGTGCCGGTCGAGGTCCGCCCGCGCCGGGCGACGACCCTCGCGATCCGCTGGATCGTCGGCTACTCGCGCCAGCGCCGCGAGAAGACCATGGCCGAGCGGCTCGCCGCCGAGCTGCTCGACGCGAGCAATGGCATCGGCGCCTCGGTGAAGCGCCGCGAGGACCTCCAGAAGATGGCCGAGTCCAACCGGGCCTTCGCTCACTACCGCTGGTGACGCAACCGGTGACGACGGTGACCACTGCACGCTGACGATCGGCGCCGGCCCCCGGGCCGACGCCGGGCGGGTCGGACCCGCCACCCGCGACCGGACCACTGGGTCCGGTCGTCGCCGTTCACCCGGCCACCGGGCCCCACGACCCCCCGTTAACGAGGAAGCGAAGACATGGCACGCGAGTTCCCCCTCGAGAAGACCCGCAACATCGGGATCATGGCCCACATCGATGCGGGCAAGACCACCACGACCGAGCGCGTCCTCTACTACACCGGCCGCACCTACAAGATCGGCGAGGTGCACGAGGGCGCAGCGGTCATGGACCACATGGTCCAGGAGCAGGAGCGGGGCATCACGATCACATCGGCGGCGACGACCGCCCAGTGGCGGGACTGCCAGATCAACATCATCGACACCCCGGGCCACGTCGACTTCACGGTCGAGGTGGAGCGCAGCCTCCGAGTGCTCGACGGCGCGGTGGCGGTCTTCGACGCAGTGGCGGGCGTGGAGCCCCAGTCCGAGACGGTGTGGCGCCAGGCCAACAAGTACTCCGTTCCCCGGATCTGCTTCGTCAACAAGATGGACCGGATCGGCGCCGACTTCGAGCGCTGCGTCCAGATGATGAAGGACCGTCTCGACGCGGTCCCGGTGGTCATCCAGTTGCCGATCGGGGGCGAGAGCACCTTCCGCGGTGTCGTCGACCTCGTCGAGATGAAGGCCCTGGTCTGGCCGCTCGACGACGACACCGAGGGCGCGAAGTTCGAGGTCGTCGACATTCCCGACGACATGCGCGCCGCCGCCGACGCCGCTCGTTCGGAACTGCTCGAGACGGTCACCCCGGTCGACGACGAGTTGCTCATGAAGTACCTCGACGACGAGGAGTTGACCCCGGCCGAGGTCCGGGCCGCGATCCGCAAGGGCACCATCGCCTTCGAGTTCGTGCCGGTTCTGTGCGGCTCGGCCTTCAAGAACAAGGGCGTGCAGCCGATGCTCGACGCCGTCGTCGAGTACCTGCCCTCGCCGCTCGACATCCCGGCGACCGTCGGTACCGACCCCAAGGGTGAGGAGATCGTGCGCGACGCGAGCGAGGCGGCACCCTTCTCGGCCCTCGCGTTCAAGATCGTCGCCGACCCCTACGGCAAGCTCACCTACTTCCGGATCTACTCGGGCACGCTCGAGAAGGGCTCCGAGATCTACAACTCGACCAAGGACCGCAAGGAGCGGATCGGCCGCATCCTGCGCATGCACGCGAACCAGCGCGAAGACCTCGACGTGGCGTACGCGGGCGACATCGTCGCCGGCCTGGGCTTCAAGCAGACGACGACCGGCGACACCCTCTGCGAGCGCTCGGCGCCGGTCATCCTCGAGCGGATGGAGTTCCCCGAGCCGG
>Ga0208783_10001308_pt1 | contig 14772 bp, 20 predicted proteins | sample DEB19_08_DNA_2_FD_184529 | JGI IMG/M metagenome (GOLD analysis project Ga0208783, IMG submission 184529) | Aqueous microbial communities from the Delaware River and Bay under freshwater to marine salinity gradient to study organic matter... | ecosystem: Environmental > Aquatic > Marine >... | reverse complement strand
CTTCTCCGTATCTCCCCGAAATCGAAGAAGCCCAGAGCTGGATCGAAGGGATCGGCCACGAAGCCGGCCGAAGCCGGCGAGATCCTCCCGAGACTGGAAACGCCGGTACTGGGGGTCCAGTCATACGGGCCCCAGTTCGTCGAGCTGTACGAGCGGCTCGGCTTTCCGCCGCTCATGCCCTGGCAGAAGCGCGTCCTGTGGGGCCAGCTGGCGCATGACGAGAACGGGAAACTGCTACACCGGCAGAGTCTCGTCGAGGTGGCGCGCCAGAACGGGAAGAGCACCTGCGGCCGCGCGCTCCTCCTCGGCTGGCTGGTACTCATGCCCCAGATACGCGGTGAGAAGCAGACTGTGATCTCGACAGCTCACGCGCTCGACCTGGCTGTCGCTATGTTTCAGGACCTGGCTCCGATCCTCGAGGAGAAATTCGGCGCGAAGGCGAAATGGTCCTACGGCCGGAACGAGCTCGAAATGCCAGACGGGAGCCGCTGGTATGTTCGCGCCGCCACGCCGTCCGCCGGGCACGGCCGAAGCCCCGATCTAGTCTTCGCGGACGAAGCCTGGGATCTGTCCGAGGAGGCGATCGAGCAGGGACTACTTCCCGCACAGCGCGCCAGGAAGAGTCCCCTCCTTTCGATGTGGTCGACGGCCGGAACCGAAGGGTCGACGCTCCTCCTTCGCTGGCGGGAACAGGGGATCAGGCTCGTCGACGCCGGCGGAGGCGGACAGCTGTACTTCGCGTCCTATTCGCCGCCGCCTGGCTGTGACCTGACAGATCCCGAGAACTGGCGCTACGCGAACCCCGCGATCGGCCATACTCTCGAGCTCGAGACTCTGATCGCCGAATCCCAGAGCCCGAACCGTTCAGCCTTCCTACGCGCGTCGCTGAACCTATGGGTCGCGTCGGACCAGAGCTGGCTCGAGCCTGGCGTCTGGGAGAAACTCGTCTACACCGGCGACGAGCTCCCGCCGGCGACGATCCTCGCGCTCGAGCACAGTCAGGACGGAAGCCGTTACGTCGGCCTGCTCGCGCACCCGCTCCCAGGCGGGAAGGTCGTCGTCCAGACAGCTTTCGCCGTGAAGACTGAATCGGAAATGTGGGCGGCCGTCGAGGAGAAGCTCCCGCCGACGGCGACGCTCGCGCTCCCGCAGAGCCTCGAGATCCACCTCCCGCCCAGATATGCGCACAGGAAGACGAACGTCGGCTACGGCGAGCTCCTGAAATGGACGAGCCTCGTCCACGGGATGATCGTCGCGGAGGGTCGCGTCCTACACCTCGGCGACCGCGATAAGACGCTCGCGGAACATATGGCGCGCGCCGTCGCCGGAAAGACTCAGGCCGGCGTCGCGCTCTCCTCTCAGCGTTCCCCTGGACCGATCGAGCTCGCGCGCTGTGCTGTATGGGCGATCGCGCTCAGCTCGAAGGCCACCTGGACGGCGAAGCCTTCGATCGGAGGATCCCGCCGGCCGAGGCCGAGATAGGTCCCTGATTCTCTATCTTCGTCCGTGACGAGAATCTGCTACAGCCGCGCCGCATAATGGGCTCGAAATGGGACTCTTCTCACGATCGACAGACGCGACCATTCGCGCCGGCTACGGAGCTCAGGCTCCGACGCTCGGCGGAGGGACGACTAGCGCGCTCGAGGCTTCCTTCGTCGGGGCGACCCGCGAGCGCGCTATGTCTCTCCCCACGATCTCGCGCGGCCGTGACCTGATCTGTTCGCTCGTGAGCTCGCTCCCGATCCGCCAATACGGGACCGCCTGGAATGGTGAAATGCTCGAGGAGATCCCGCTCCCGCCGGAGCCGTGGATGCTTCGGCCGGATTCGCGCACCACGCGAACCCATTCGATCAGCTGGCTCGTCGACGATCTCCTGTTTCACGGTAAAGGCTACTGGTACGTTTCGAAGCGTTACGCCGCGAACGGCGACCGGCCAGTCGGCTTCCCGGCCGAATTCGTTCAGCTTCCCGCGTCTATGGTAAGCATGGTCGCGTCGTCGTTTCACGGAAACGTCCCGCTCGGCGACTATTCGCTGACCTACAACGGCCAGCCAGTCCCGAACCGCGACGTGATCGTGTTCTATTCGCCTATGGCTCCGCTTCTCGCGATCGGCGGCCGCGCGATCCGAACAGCTGAACGACTCGATACCGCCGCCTGGCGTTTCTCGTCGACGACTGTCGCCGCCGGCTGGCTCGAGCAGACCGAAGGCGATATGCTCGACGACGAATATCTCGACGACGCCGCGAACCGCTGGCAAGAGCTCCGCGACCTGAACGCGATCGCCGCGCTCGGCCGCGGCTGGAAGTGGAACGAATCCAGCATGGACCCGTCGAAGCTTCAGCTGACCGAAGCGCGCCAGCACCAGGCGCTCGAGCTCGCGCGACTCGTGAACGTGAGCCCCTTTCTGGTCGGCGCTCCCACCGGCTCCGGCATGACATACCAGAACGCCGAACAGGCGCGCCAACAGCTCGCCCAGGACGCGCTCCCGTTTATCGAAACGATCGAGCAGACGCTCAGCTCGGACGCTGTGACCCCGCGCGGCCGCGTGATAAAGCTCGACCGCTCCGCCTGGTCGTCCGAAATGCTCGACCGCGAATCTGCTCAACAGGCCGCACAGGAGACCCCCGCATGATCCCCCAACAGCTCCGCGCTTCCTTCCACGGGATCGCGATCTCCGCCGCCGAAGACGATCAGCCATCGCGCGAGATCGTCGGACTGGCCGCACCCTACAACGTGACGACGACTGAGAGCGGCGGGACGACGTTCCGGCTCGCGCCTGGCTCTCTTCCGATCGACGGGCCTGCTCCGAAGGTTTACCTGTATCACGATCAGACTCAGGCGATCGGCGTCGCCGCTCAGCGAGTACCGTCCGCCGACGGCGTTCTCGTAGCGCTGAAGATCTCCCAGACGCCGCTCGGCGATCAGGCGCTCACACTCGCCGCCGACGGCGTTCTCGACGGCCTGAGCGTCGGCCTCGACGTCGAAGACGGCGAATATGACGCCGACGGCGTTCTGGTCGTCACGAAAGCGCGCTGGCGCGAAGTGTCGCTGGTCCCGTATGGCGCTTTCCAGGAGGCGCGCGTCCACAGCGTCGCCGCTTCCGAACCTGATCCCCTCCCAGTCGAGGAGGAGAACCCAACCCAATCCACCAACCCCTCCGAGGAGGAAGAAATGCCCACCGAAACCCCCGCCGTCGAGGCGACAGTCCCCAGCGCGCCGCTGTACGCGGCCGCACCGAAGAAGCTCACCGCGGCCGAGTACCTGTCCGCCGTGGTGACTGGAAACCTGAACCCGATCGCCGCCGCCGAGAACGGTACTGGCGACGTTCCAGGAATCCTTCCCGACCCCCTGATCCGCGACGTGTACGATTCGCTCAGCCCCGCCAGGCCTTTCGTGTCAGCTGTGGGCGTGTACGCCGCACCGTCGACCGAAGTCTGGTATCGCCGCAAGATCACCCAGCACGTCGACGTCGACGTTCAGGCCGCCGAATTCGACGACCTGGCCAGCCAGGCGCTCGAGATCTCGAAGCTCACCGTGACGAACCAGCTCGTGGGAGGCTTCATCGACTTGTCCGAGCAGGTGATCGACTGGTCCGAGCCTTCGATGGTGAACCTGGTCCTGCGCGACATGACGAAGATCTACGCGAAGCGGACCGAAACCCTCGCCTGCGCCGCGCTGATCTCCGGCGCGACCGTGACCGACACGATCGCCGACTTCACCGACGGCGACGAGATCCTCGACGCGCTCTACGACGCGGCCGCCACGATCTCCGACGCGACCGACGAGCTCCCGACTCACGTCTTCCTCTCGCCGGACCGCTGGGCCGATCTCGGAAAGGCGAAGGCCGCCAACGGCGACCGAATCCTTCCGTCCGTCGGACCCTCGAACGCCGCCGGAACCATGAATCCTGGCTCCTTCACCGTCGCCGGCCTCGGCCTGACGTTCGTCGTTTCGAACCGTTTCGCGGCCGGCTCGATGGTCGTCGGAAACCCGCAAGGGATCGAGCTCTTCGAACAGAACAAGGGAACGATCCGAGCCGATCAGCCGGCCAATGCGAGCGTCCGCCTGGCCGTGCGCGGCTATTTCGCCAGTCTGGTGATCGACAGCGGCGCTTTCGTGAAGTTCGTCGTCTGATCCTGTCCCCCTGCGATCGCTGACGACTAAGGAGGAGGTGAGGAGAGTATGGCGCTCACGAAGACAGTAACGCACGCCGTCGCCGTGGCCGGCGTCCATACCCTCACCCTCTCCGACGTCGACGACCTTCGCGTCGGCTACCAGATCAGCGTCGCCGGCGTCGGCCAGAACTACGACGGAACGCATACGATCGCAACAGTCGACGACGAGGATCTCGAGATCACCTTCACCCAGGGAAACCAAAACCACGCCGCCGCGGACGTTTACGGCCAGCTGAACGTCGTCGTCCAATGGGTCGACGACCAGGACGTGCTCGGCTTCCTCGGCGTCGACCCTGCGACCCAGCTAGACGAAGACTGGCTCGCCGTCGCCGTCGACTCTGGGAACGAATGGTGCTTCGAACGCCGTCGGAAATGCGGCTACGCCGATCTCCCGAACATCGTCCCGAACCCGTCCGTGAAAGCCGGCACGATCATGAAAGCCGCGCAGGAATACCGCGAACGCGGAAGCGTAGAAAGCTTTCAGAGCTTCGACGCGATCCCGACGCCGGCGCTGATCGGCGGAGGCCTCGGCCAGATCCTGACGAAGCTCGGCTGTAATCGTCCGAGGTTCGCGTAATGGGACTGCTAAACGACGCGCTCGACGCGCTCGTCGGCTATCTCGAAGCCGGCAATCTGCCAGTAATTGACGACCCGCGAAACCTGCGACCGCCGGCTGTGCTCGTCGAGCCGCCGACGATCACCGCCAGATCCGCGAGCCTGATCGTCTGCGAATTCCCCGTGATCTGCGTCGCACCCCCGCCAGGGAACCGCGACGCGACGAAGAAGCTCCTCGACCTGGCCGATCAGGTCGCCGAGCTTCCCGAAGTCCTAACCCTCTCAGGGTCACCAGGCGTCTTTACGACTGGCGGCCAGGAGCTCCCGAGCTACCAGCTCACCGTCCAAATAACCATGAGGAGATAAACCCATGCCCGCAGTAGTCCAAACCGGCCGCTCTCTCACGCTGGAAATCAACAGCGTCGACGTGAGCGTTCAGACAGCCGAGGTGACGCTCACCCCGTCCCAGACTGTCGACCAATACATCACGCTGTCCAGCTCGGCCGCGAAGGCTCAGCCTGTGACGTGGGCGCTCACCGTGCGCGCTTTCCAGGACTGGGGCGAGGCGACCAGCTTCGCCGAGGCGATGGTGACCGCCGCCGCCGCAGGTACGTCGATCCCCTTCGAGCTCGCTCTCTCAGGTGGCGGAACCGCGACCGGCGACATCGTTCCGACCTATCCGAACGTCGGCGGCGCGGCTGACGCGGCGCTCGAAATGGATCTGGAATTCCAGGTCGACGGCGACGTCACGTTCACGTTCTGACGTGGAGCTGAATCTCCGAGTCGTCGCGAACGGCGAGACGCACGAGCTGAAGGCGCTCCCCTGGGTAATCATGCTCTGGGAGCGCCGCTACAAGACGAAGGTATCCCGAGTATCAGCTGAAGGCCTCGGCCTCGAAGACATGGCATACATGGCTTACGAGTGTCTGAAGCTGAAGAAGCACGAAGGATTACCGCCGACGTTCGACCTGTTCGCTCAGACTGTGACTTCCCTCGAGCTGGCCGGAGATAGCGCAACCCCTACGAACGCGGCTCCCTCGGCCGATTAGTCGCCGAGGTGGCCGCGGAAACAGGGATACCGCCGCGGGAGCTCAGCCAGGACGGCACAATGTTGCTGACCCTGGTCGAGGTGCTACAGGAAAGGAATAGGCGCAAGTGAGCCGGCTAAAGATCGACGGCGAAATTCAGAACGTCAGCGCGACCCTGCGCGCTCTGAAACAGATCGACCCCGAGCTTCGGAAGCGCGTCCCCGACGAGATAAAGAGCTACGCACAGCCAATGCTCGCCGAAATAAAGGCTGGCCTCCCTACAGGTCCGCCGATCCCTGGCTGGTCGAAGAAAGGCCGCACCGGCTACCGGCCGAGCTCGGCGCGTTACAAGGTACAGCTCCAATTCCGAGGATCGCGGCCGAAGAATTCGCCTGTCGATTCGTGGCCTGTGCTTCGCGTCCGATCCCGCCACCTCGCGGCGATTATCTACGACACCGCCGGCCGACGCTCTCGAGGCCGCACAGAACAGGGTCGCGCCATGATCGCAAAGCTGACGAAAGAGCACGGCCGCGCGTCGCGTTCCGTCTGGCCGATCGTCGAGAAGCACGTCGACGATATCGAGCGCGGGATCGAGGAATCCTTCGCGAACTATGCGAAGATAGTCTCGAAGGAGCTCGCCTAATGGCTGTTATCGCACCCATAGTTTCCACCTGGAACGATAAAGGCGTCCGCCAGGCTGAGTCCGATCTCGACAGCTTCGGAGGAAGAGCGGCGTCCGCGCTCGGGAAGGTCGGCGAAGCCGCGAAGAAAGCCGCAAAGCTCGTCGCTGGGATCGGCGTCGCTGGAGCTGTCGGAGCGTATAAGGCGATCGACGCCGCGTCTGATCTCGCCGAATCGCAGGCGAAAGTAGACGTGATCTTCGGCGAAGGTTCGGCCTCCGTCGAAGCGTTCGCAGACACCGCCGCGAAATCGTTCGGCCAGTCCCGCCAGGACGTCCTAAACGCCGCCGGCGTCTTCGGAACCTTCGGAAAGGCGGCCGGCCTCGCTGGTGACGATCTCGCCGACTTCTCGAATGGTTTCACCGGCTTAGCGTCCGATCTCGCAAGCTTCAACAATGCGACCCCGCAGGAGGCGATCGACGCGATCGGCGCGGCGCTCCGAGGAGAATCTGAACCGCTTCGCCGTTTCGGCGTCCTGCTCGACGACGCGACCCTGAAACAGGAGGCGCTCGCGCTCGGGATCTACGACGGGAAAGGCGCGCTGACCCAACAACAGAAGATCCTCGCCGCCGAAGCCGCGATCTATAAGCAGACAGCAGACGCTCAGGGCGACTTCGCGCGCACGTCGGACGGCCTCGCGAACCAGTCGCGAATTCTGAAGGCCAGCCTCGCGAACGTCGTCGCCGAGATCGGCGAGAAGCTTCTACCGATCGCGCTAAAGATCGCCGACTTCCTAAACCAGAAGGTGATCCCCGTCGTCGAGAAAGTGGCCGACGTCTTCGGGAAAGAAGGTTTCGCCGGCGTCGTCCGGCTGGCCGGCGACGAGCTGAAGAAAGCGCTCCCGCCGGCGCTCGAGAAAGTAAAAGATCTGATCCTCGCGCTGGGTCGCTGGCTGATAAATACCGGCCTTCCCCTCCTCGCCGACAAGCTCGCAGAGCTCGGCCAGGCGCTGATCGACTGGATCGGCCCCCGCATAAAGCCGGCGCTGAAGAAGCTCGGCGAACTACTCGCCGCGCTCGGCGCATGGATCCTAGACGAAGGCCTTCCCCTACTCGTCGAGAAGCTGATCGCGCTCGGCGACGCGCTCGTCGACTGGATCGGCCCCCGAATCGGCCCCATGCTGAAAGAGCTCGGGAAGCTTCTCGTCGCGATCGCCGACTGGATCGTTACCGAAGCCGTCCCGAAGATCGGCGCGCAGGCGCTAAAGCTCGGCGAAGCTCTGATCGGCTGGGTCGTCGAGCTCGCTCCGAAGCTCGCAAAGGGACTCGCCGGCGCTGTGGTGGATATCGTGAAAGCTCTCCCTGGCCTGTTCGCGAGCCTGATAAAGGCGCTCGCCGGCCTCGGGAAAGATCTCGGCGCGAGCCTGGTAAACGCGCTCGTCGACGCGATAAAGGGGCTCGCGCTGAAAGGCCTCGAAATCGGGAAATCGTTCGCTAACGCGATTATCAGCTTCATAAATGAGCAGATAATCCAGAAGATAAACGACCTGCTCGAATTCAAGATCGACCCGCCAGGCCCAGGCCCGACGCTGACAATAAACCCGCCTGATATCCCGAAGATCCCAATGCTCGCCGAAGGCGGAATCGTCCGATCGCCGACGCTGGCCCTGATCGGCGAAGCAGGTCCTGAAGCAGTCGTGCCGCTTTCCGGCCGTAACGCCGGCGTCGGCGGAATCACAATAAACGTGAACGGCGCGCTCGACCCGTCCGGCGTCGCGCAACAGATCCGCCGAATCCTGAACCAGGACCAGGCTCGGCTCGGAACACTCTCGGCGTTATGACTGTAAACGTCCTCCTCGGCTTCACGTCGCCGACTCAGATCGAGGACGTCGTAATCGAAGGCGTCCGTATCGACCGCGGCCGCCAGGACATAACAGCCGCCGTATCGTCGAATCGCGCCAGCTTCCAGATTCTCTACGACTCGAGCGCCGGAACCTTCGACCCGACGACGCTCACCCTCGGCGAATTCGTCCTAATCCAATACTTCACGCCGGCCGGCTATAACCTGTACGGCGGCCGGATTACCGATATCAGCTTCGATAAAGACCTGGCACAGGTGACCGCCGTATCGGACGGCCTTTCGCGGCTCGGCCGCGGAACACTCTCGACGTACGTCTTCACGGGAAGCGTCTATGCGACACTCGTCGATCTTTACAACGATCAGCTCGTCGACCTTTATCCGAACCTGAACCCGCCAGGTCTGGTCTGTAGCGCGAACGCGACCGAACAGGTAGAGATCGAGCTACTCAGCCCTGGATCGTCGCCGATCTCCGTCCTAACAGAGCTCGCCAGCTCCGCGCCGAACAGCTTCCTATTTGAGGGGCTCTCCGGCCAAATCACGCTTTACGACCAGAGCTATTTCCGACCCTCGACATGGCCGGCCGCGCCCGTGGTGCTCACCGGCGACGAAATCGTCGACGACTGGAGCATGACGAAGACGATCGGCGAGAAGGTAAACAGCTCGGAAGTCGTCTGGACCGGCGGGACCGCCGTCGATAACGACACGCTCGACCAGGATAACTTCGGGACCTACTCGAGCAGTATCTCGACCTATCTCGTGAACGAAGCTGACGCGGACCTGATCGCCGAGCGCACCCTCGCCAATTTCGCTGACCCAGGCTGGCAGATCTCCGCGATAACGATCCCCGTCCACACTCTCAGCACGAGCCGCCAGAATACGATCACCGGCTCGATACAGGTCGGGACGATCGTCGATATCCCCGAGCTGTACCCTGGGCTCCCGACCCGCTACGTCGTCCAGGGGATCAGCGACGTTCTCGGCCAGACCCGCTTCGAGCGGACCCTGTACCTGGCCGACTGGACTCTGCTCAGACCGGCCGAAACGTGGGACGACGTGACGTCGACGCTCGCCTGGCAAGACGTGAACGCGTCGATTATCTGGACCGACTTAGTGAGAGAATGGATCTGATCTATGCCGAACACTTCGAATTTTAATATCGCCTATCCGGCGAATACTGCGCTAGTGAAAGACGGCGCGTCTGCGATGGGAACGATTGCGACCGGCTTCGATTCGCTCCTCGGAACGATCGGCCTGGGAGGCTTCAGAAACGCGATCATAAATGGCGACTTCAGCGTGAACCAGCGCGTATTCAGCTCGACGACGACCACGGGAACCTATGGCTTTGATCGTTGGGCCATGCTGAAGAGCGGCGGAACGACGACCTACAGCTCGCAGGCGTTCACCGTCGGCTCACCGGCCGCGACAGGCTACGAGGCGGCGACCTACGCGCGACTTGTCACGTCCGGCCAGTCAGCCGCCAGCGATTTCTCGTTACTTCAGCAGTCGATCGAAGACGTTCGCACGTTCGCCGGCGCACAAATCGTTATCTCGTTCTGGGCTCGAGCAGGCTCAGCGACGCCATCCGTAGCGCTCGAATGGGTTCAGGCGTTCGGTAGCGGCGGAACGCCGTCCGCGGCCGTCGAGACATACGTCGCGAAGATCCAGATATCCTCCAGCTGGGCGCGCTACCAGGTCGCGTTTACCGTCCCCAGCATTAGCGGAAAGACGATCGGAACCGACGTGAACAGTTCCGCCGTAACGCTTCGGATATTCACGTCCGCCGGCTCGACGTTTAATTCCCGAACGAATTCGCTAGGTATCCAAAATGCGACGATCGACTTATGGGGCGTCCAGGTGGAACGCGGAAGCTACGCGACCCCATTTGAGCGCCGGCCGCCAGGCGTCGAGTTTGCGCTCTGCCAGCGTTACTTCGAGAAGAGCTACGACTACGCGACGGCGATAGGAGCTATCACGTCCGTCGGAGCTGTTACCACGATCGCGCCGACAACTACAGCAAATAAAGTTCTAGTCACCGTCGGCTTTCGAGTACCGAAACGCCGGCCCCCGATCGTGAATATCTACTCGACAGCCAACGGAGCGGCCGGTAACTGGTTCGAGCTCGGCTTCGGTAACAGAGGAGGCGCTACGTCGGCCGTTTCACCGTTTAGTTTCGTCGTCTATAACACGGTAGTCGCCGCCGCCGCGTTCGCCCAGTATGAAACGCACTACACCGCGGAAATCGACTTCTAACTATGGGAATCGTGAATCCGCCTAAAGCTCTGATCCTGCTCGTCGCTCTCGTCTGCGTGACTGTGCTCCTCGCCGTCGGAAAGATCGACCAGGCCGCCGGCCTTCCGATCGTGACCGCGATCGTCTTCTACGGTATCGGGAACGGCGTCCAGGCCAGAACAGGCTCGCCCAGTTCTCCGATTATCGGACCGAAGGAGAAGCAGAAATGAAACGCCAGTACACCGGCCTAAAGGATGGGATCGCGAAACGGAAACGCCCAGGGACCGAACACTTCGCCGCCTGCGTCCAGTACCTGTCCGGCGGGAAGCTCTGGAACAATGGGACTTTCGTGATCCGAAACGCTCGAGGGAAGGCGACGCTCTCCGTTCACGCGACCGGCCGCGCGATGGATCTCTCATTCCGAAAGACGGCGACGCGCCCAGGCTCGAGCAGAACCTACGCTCAGCTGTGGATCGACTTCTTCGTGAAACACGCCGACGAGCTCGGCGTCGAGCTGATCGTCGACTACAGCTATCCGAAGGGGCTCGGCGGCGGCCGCGTCTGGCGCTGTGACCGCGGAACCTGGGTAAACGCGAAACCAGGGCAAATTACCGCCGGCGGCCAGCCGTGGGCAGACTGGATTCACGTCGAGATCTGCCCCTTCGCCGCCGACTCTGTCGAATGGGTCCAGGGCGTCTTCGACAAACTGGTCGGCGAAATCCCCGCCGAATAGGTTCTGGACATTCCGCCAGCCATTCGGTATGGTTCCAGCACCGGCCACCGGCCGGCGAAAGCCCCGACGAAACATAGGAGGGACATATGTCCGCCATGAGTGAGCTATTTACTGTCCTCGAAGAAGAACAGCCGAGACTCTTCGAGCTGTTCCCGACAGATCAGGAGATCGACGCCGCGCTCGAGCGCCACCCGTCGATTCGCCGGAACCGTGAACCCGAACCCGCGCCGGCTGTGACCCCATTCGAGCGCGGAATGGAAGGATCAGCGCGCGCCGCGCAGAAGTGGAGCCCCGAGCAGAAGACGCTCGTCGCCGACGCGATCCGCGGCTGTGCGAAATTCCTCCCGACGTTCACCGCGGACGACGTGTGGGATCGGCTCCCGAAAGACTTCCCCGTGACGAAGGGACTCGGCGCGGCGCTGAACGCGGCCGCCAGGCTCGGACTCATTCGCGCCACCGATACAACGCGCAAGAGCCGCCGCACAGACGACCACGGCCACGGCCAGCGCCTAACAGTCTGGAAGAGCCTCTGATGAAATCACGCCTATTTATGGCCGGCTTCGCCTGTTACAGCGTCGCCGTTCTGATCCTCGCCGACGCGGCGCTGAGCGACGAGAAACCGCCGCAGACGTCGCCGGCGATCGTCACAGAACCGCCGCCGCCGACAGTCGTAACGATCCCGATCGCGACTAGCTCGAGCACGTCGACGAGCGTCGCCGCTAATAGCACAGAATCTGCGCACGAAGCACTTCAGGCCGACATTACGGCGGCCGACGTGATCGCGGCCCTAGACCCCGCTCTCCCGTGTCTCGAATGGGTCCCGTTAGCGCTGGAAGTTGGCTGGCCAGCCGAGGAGCTCCCGACGCTCCTCCCGATCCTCTGGCGAGAATCACGCTGTCAGCCGTGGGCGGACTCAGGCCCCGATCATGGCCTGGCCCAGGTGAACCAGATCCACAGCGACTACCTGGCTCAGCTGGGGATGACGTTCGAGGATATGAAAGATCCGCGCGCGAATCTAGCTTTCGCGTTCCGGCTCTGGTCCGAACGCGAAGCGGCCGGTAAATGCGGCTGGACGCCGTGGAGCGTGACCTGTGACTGACTGGATCGAACGCGCCGCCTGCGTAGGCCTCGGACACCTCTTCTTCCTCGAGCCTGGAGAATCTTCAGCCCCAGCTAAGAAGATCTGCGCCGTCTGTCCTGTGCGCGACGAATGTCTCGCCGACGCGCTAACCCACCCCGAGCCCTGGCACGGAATCTTCGGAGGAATGTCGCCACGCGAACGGCGACGATTCGCCGCCGAAATGGATCTGCCGAAACCGATCCGAATAATCCAGCACGGAACCAGAGCCGGCTACGAACAGGAACGCCGAGCCGGCCGGCCGACGTGCGAACGCTGTCGAGAAGCTCACGCCGCCGCGACCCGTGAGAAGAATCGCGCCTACAAGGCTCAGAACCGCGGGAAGGTGGCTTCGTGAACCTGGACCGCGAACGCGAACTACTTCGCGAAATACGCGAACCGGCGACAGCTCGAGCGCTCGGCCGGCTGATCGACATAATCGAAGCGCAGGACGCGCTCGTGAAGACGCTCGTCCGCTTGCTGGAGCTCGACGAGGAGGAGCCGACGCCGTGGCGCAGGTGAATTTAGGCGATTACGTCGACGTCCCGACCAGGCTTCGCCTAGCGCTCGACAGGTGGCCGGAGCTTCGTATCCAGGAGGAGAAGCCGGAGATCGTCGTCGTCGACGGCCATACGTTCATTTCCGTGACTGTGACAGTCTGGCGGACGCCCGACGACCCGCTCCCGACGTTCGGGACAGCCTGGGAACCCTTCCCAGGGCGAACCCCATACACGCGGGACTCGGAAATGATGAACGCGAGCACGAGCGCGCTCGGCCGAGCTCTCGGCTTCCTAGGCCTCGGAATCGCGAAGTCGATCGCGACCCAGGAGGAGGTTCGCGTCAGGGTCGCCGATCGTGGAAGCGCACCAGAGGCCCCTAGAAGCCCGTCTGAGCGTCCCGCGCCGGCTCAGGCTCCCAGCACAGCCGACGGACCTTCTCAGCCTCAGCTTCGGAAGCTGTCGGCGCTGAAGTACGCCGGCCCAGTCCCGAAGACGAAACGCGAAGCGTCCCAGCTGATCGACCAGCTGATGAATCCGACCCCAACAGAAGAAGAGGAGCCTCCGTTCTAATGCCCCGACTAAAGGAATCAGAGAAAGACTTCCAGGCGGCCGTCGTCACGTTCGCGAAGCTGTGCGGCTGGCGCGTCCAACATACGCGAACCGTTCAGATCCGACCTGGCGTCTGGGCGACCCCCGTCCAGGGTCACGCCGGCTTCCCCGATCTCGTGCTCGCCCACCCGACGCGCGGCGTCCTGTTCGTCGAGCTGAAGACGATCGGCGGCCGACTGTCGAAAGATCAGAAAGACTGGCTGATCGTGCTCTCCGAATCAGCGGCCGAGGTTTACGTCTGGTATCCGTCCGACTGGCCGCAGATCGAGGAGCGGCTTCAGCGTGACCCGAAGGAGGCGACCCTGTGAACCTGCTCGCCGAATGTTCCCTGACCGACCGGCTCGGGATCCTCTACGACATTCTGGCCGCCTGGGGACTGTTCGCACTTGTGATCGTCGTCGGGACCGTCTGGCGGAAGAAATGATCGTCCGCGCACCACGGCCGACGGCCGGCTTCCTGATCGTTCAGAACGCCGTCGTCCGCGACCGCCGGCTCAGCTACCGCGCGCGCGGCGTCCTGCTCACGATCCTTAGCTTCCCTGACTACTGGTCGACGAGCTCCGAGGCGTTGGCCGCTATGGCTCCTGACACTCGAGGAAACGGGAAAGCGGCGCTGAACGCCGCGAAGCGAGAGCTGATCGACGCCGGCTATATGGTCGTCGAGAGAAACCAGAACGCGCTCGGACAATGGTCCACCATTACTACCGTCTATGACGTCCCCCAGATATCCACAGACGACCCCACAGACTGTCCACAGCCGAAAGCTGATTATCCGACTTCGGCGCTCGCGCCTGTAAAGAAAGAACCAGAACTAAATAACCCTGTGAGAGAACAGGCTCTAAACGTAAGTAACAGAAAGCCGCGCGTCTGTGGATCCTGCTCAGGCTCAGGCTGGAAACCAGCCGAAGAGAACGATCTCGAGCGCTGTACCTGCGACGCCGGAATCAGACGATGAGCGCGAACCCATACGCCGCGAAGCAGTACGTCCAGAACAGGAAACTAATACTCGCGTCGAAACCCCTCTGCGCGATCTGCGGCCAACGGCCAGCCGGCACAGTCGATCACATTCTCAGCCTTCACCTCGGCGGCGACCATTCCCTCGAGAACCTTCAGCCGGCCTGTCTCAGCTGTAACAGCAGGAAAGGAGCCCAGGAAGGAAACAGCGCGCGCTCAGCAGTCAACAGAGCACGAAACGCCGCCGTGAAACGCGCAGAAACCCAGCGCACCGCTCGAGGCCCAGAACCCCCACCAGACCCGCCACCGCCACCACGGCGACGAAAACCAGCCGAAACCCCGACCCACCCCGAGGCCACCCCCTCGGGGTCTTTTGGATGCCCCGACCCTTAC
>Ga0208783_10001306_pt1 | contig 14794 bp, 13 predicted proteins | sample DEB19_08_DNA_2_FD_184529 | JGI IMG/M metagenome (GOLD analysis project Ga0208783, IMG submission 184529) | Aqueous microbial communities from the Delaware River and Bay under freshwater to marine salinity gradient to study organic matter... | ecosystem: Environmental > Aquatic > Marine >... | reverse complement strand
GAATGGGAGGCTTCGGGGGAGTCGGCGAACGCTTCCCGAACGAGGGCCGCCGCGGCCTGAGTGAGGAGACTTTTGCCGCTCCCCCGAAGCCGTGTTGAGCGCGTTGGGGATTGAGGACTTCTACGCCGGCTCGTCGGCGAACGGGTTCGCCGTGTCGGTCGGCTTCTCGGCGGGCTCGGCCGGTTCCTCGCGCTCGGCGCGCGGCTTTTCGGCGTCATCGGCAGCCGGCTCTTCGGCCTCGGCAGCGCGGTCATCCTTCGGCGCGGGAGCCGCGAGTTGCTCGGCCGGCTCGATCCGTTCCGGGCGGCGGCGGCGCAGCACATCGGCCTCGGCGTCCTCGATGTCGGAGTAGCGGCGCCGAGTCAATTCGCGGTCGCGCTGCAGCATGGCGACGCGGGCCTGGCCGCGATAGCGTTCGAGTTTGAGCCGATCGCAGCCCTGCACGCGTTCGAGGGCCAGGGAGATCGTGCGGCTGCTCTGGGCGCCGCGGCCTTCGGCTTCGAGGTTCGCGCCCTGCTGGAAGTCGGCCTCGGCTTCGTCGAGACGGCCCAGTTTCAGGGCCGCGAGGCCACGAAAGTAATAGACGCGCGGATCATGGCTGCCGGCCTCGATCACGCCCGACAGTTCGTCGTAGCTGCATTGGTAGTCGCCGTCGTAGTAGGCGTGCACGCCGTTGCCGTAGGCGACGGTGAGGGCCGCAGACTGGGGCCCCGCGTGGGCACCGACAGCGCCGAGGACGACGACACCACCGATTGCCAGCAAGACCAAGGCCAACCGCCGCATGGGAAACGCCTCCACGAAAGGACCCGTTGGGATATCGGCAGAGTACCGTGCGGCAGCGGCGGTTTCTCGGCGGGGCTGGAAAAGCCTGCCAGCGGGGCCCGTCAGCGGGGACGCAAAGTCGCCCCATCTCCCGCCACCCCACGCGCCGCCGCGTGGCGGCGAAACGTCGGCTCGTCGAGAAAGACCGCCGGCTGCACCAATTGAAACATGACGGCCTCGGCCGGCCAGCCGAAGGCGGCGAGCAGCCGGTCGAGGGCGTCCGGGGGACAGCTGCCCTTGAGGTCGACGAGGAGCACGCGGCCGTCCTTCTCGAAGGCGTTGCCGTCGACCTGCCATGAGAGCCCTTCGCGCGGGCTCGTCCATACGAACGACCCATCGGGCTCGGTGAACATGCGCTCGAGGCGATCGAGCCGGGCAAACGCGTCGTCGAAGCCGGTCGCGAAGGGTGCGGCGGCGCGTGCATGCTCGGCTGCAAGCGTCGGCCACGTGCCCCAGAGATCGACATGGAGCGGGCCGGGAGGAGCCACGTCGGCCAGACGGTGCAGCGTGGCATCGAACGCGTACAGCTCATTGCGCGGGTCGATCGGCATCGCCTTGCCCCCCTTCATGACGTGTCACGTCGACTTGGGCCAGCACCCACGCGGCATAGGCGGGCGATGCCTGTGCGGCCGTGACGAGCAGTTCGGGTGTGGCGTATTCGTGGGTGGCGAGGATCGCGGCCACGCAAGACGCCGCCCGCGCCGCGCTCGTCTTGCATGTGCAACGAAACTCCTGCGCCGTCTCCACCGCGTCCTGCCAGCGATACACACTCGTCACGGGACCGTCGATTTGCACGCATGCCGCCAGCCGCTCGTCGATCAAACGCCTCGCGAGGGTGGTCGCGTGATCGCGACATGACACGGTCGTTCGAATCTCGACGATCGTGACCAGCTCCTGCAGCGGCGTTCCGACGATGGCATCGGGCATGCTCGTGATCTCCTGGCAGAGTTACGCGGCATCGAGAATCGGCATCGCCTGCGGACGGCAGGCCTGCGATGCGCCGCCGTCCCACATCGGCCACCACGCCGCTGGCATGCCTCCGCACTCGTCCGCCTCGGGGATCGCAACGGCAGGCAGACGCGTGGGGCAGACGGACGGCGCTGCCTCGATGCATGACGCCCGGCCGGCCACCGCGCGCTCGAACGCGAGCGCACCATAGGGTCGCACGTGCGGCGTGCCCAGGCAAACCACGCCTGGTTCCGCGTCATCGCCACCACTCGCCGGGTGGCCGAGGACCGTCAGCCGATCCACCCGCGGCCGACTCGCCGCCGCGGGCAGCGGCGCTGACAGCGCCGTGATCATCGCCCGCGGCAGCCGCCGAATCGCGGTATCGTCTCCGAGCGCGTGCATCCAGGCGGCGATCGCGGCCACCTCACCGTGCCCATCGTCGCAGCCTGTCCGCCTCGCCTCACGCTCCCAGCGCCCGACGGATCGGCGCCATTCCGTCGTGATGAGCGTCGCCTCGGCACCGCTCCCAGCGAGGGCCCGCAGCCCGGAGGCCAGCCGGAGCGGCATGTCGAGCGGCTGACCATCGGCGAGTGTGCGCACGATCCTGCGCCCGGGTTCGGCCAACCCGGGCCGTGCGGCGAGCGTCGCGGCGAAGCGGGCCAGCAGATCGACCGCCAGGCTGTCGAGGAGGGTCGGCCGACCTTCGCCGGCTGCCAGCGGATCGCACGCGAAGCCGTGGGTGACACACCAGTCGTCACCCTCCCAGATGCTGCCGACGCCGATGCCGCGCCGCTCCAGCCATGCGCGAGCAAGCGGCTGTTCGAGCGTCGCATCGCGATCGCCTGCAAGCACGACCAGGTTGACGGGGACCACGACGCGCCTGTTCATCATGGGCCGCCCGCAACGATCGACGCAGGGCACTGCGACACCGCGGCGCGCCAGGCGCGCGAGCGCGGCCAGCGGCCGACGGGCGTTGCGTGCCGCGGCAGCGAGCACCTCGGCATGGCATGCCAAGGCCCGGCGGCTTCGGTCCCACGGGCGCGCGTCGCCGCCCCAGCGACCGCTCAGGAGGCCATCGAACGTGTCGCCCGCCAGCACCACCACGAGCCGCTCGAGGGGCCGATAGCGGCCGTCGCGCCGCATGCCGGCCCGCACGGCCGCAACCCGGATGTCGTCGAAGAGCCTGGCAAACAAGGCCGCCCGCGGCGGCGCGGCCACGCTCCCGTCCGGTATCGCCCAGTTCGCCGTGACCACGAGCATCGCCCACCTCCCCAGGTGTCATCGGCGATCTCCGCCTCCGCGGCGAAGCTGCATCGATCGGCGTAGGGAGAACCCGGCAAGTTGTGGTGGTCGTGCCGGTCGTGCGGCGTCAGGGCGCGGTGAACGAGGTCGTGCAGGCCGATTCGAGGGAGCCGTCGAGCTCCGAGCCGGTGACGATCGCGGTGGCCCGGGTGGTGCCGGCCACGGACACACGATACGCCACCTCGAACGTGGCGTGGCCGCCAGGCGGCAGGCTGGCGATCGAGTCGAATCCGACGTTCGCCCCGTCGATCCGCACGCGCGACGGAGCCGGCTCACCAATGATCCGTGCCTGATCGGGGAGCACGATCACGAGGTCAAGACGTCCCGTGGGAGCGGTGCCGTTGTTCGTCACCGTGCACACGAGCGAGGTGGCCCCTCCGATCTGCACGGGATCGTCGAGGTCTGCGAGCGAGAGCCGCAGCCCGGCTTCGCGAGGCGTGCGCGGACGCGGCGTCACCGACCGCACCATCACGCAGGCCTCGTCGGCCACCATCACGCCTCCCGGCAGGCCGCCGAGCACCGCGCGCACGCATGATCGCGAGGCCGGCGACTCCCGAAAACTCGTCGACGGCGCCTGGGTGCGCAGATTGATCTGGCGGCGCAGCTGCCCGCCCGGCTCCACCGCGGGCAACGTCCACGAAACCTGGCCCGTGCCGAGCTTGTAGCCATCGGATGCCTCGAGCGGCGAGAAGAGCGGATCCCACGTGAACTCGAGCGTCGTGGGCGGCGACGCGACAGCCCCTGCATTGCGCACGGTGGCGATGCATTCGGCGACCGCCCCCGACATCGCCTCGGCGGGCGCCACGAGGTCGAGCTCGAGCGCGGCGGCACCAGGCTGCGTCGCGGGGAGGAGTGGCGCGGTCGTCGACGCCACCAACGGCGGCACGACGATCGGGGCCGGCGTCGCGGGCACGGCCGAGGCGGGCGTTGGCGGCACGACGGGCGCAGGAGCCACGACGGGCGGGGGCGTCGGAGCCGCCGCCACGGCCGCCGCCACCTGCACGCACTCGGTGGCTCCACCCATGTACTTGTGCGCCTGGTCGAGAATCTCCACCCGGTGGCACTGCCGCCCCGGCTCGTCGAGCAGAAAGTCGAGCGTCAGCCGCCGCGTGGTGCCAACGGCGAGGTCGATCGTGCCCTTCTGCTCGATCGGGCTCGCCGACGCCTCGTGGTGAAAGCCCGCGTCGAAGTAGTCGACAACCCGCAGCCCAGTGAGCGGCCGGCCCGACCGGTTGACGAGCTCCACCTCGAACGACACACGCTCACCGACCTTCGCGGCAAGCGGCCCGGTGACATTCACGAGCACGGGATCCTCCGCCCGCCCCACACCAGCCGCGAACATCGCGACCAACGCGATGCTCCCGATGAGACGACGATTCATACGCCCTGTGACTCCCAGTGGTTACCCAGCCTTCCAGGCCGAGAGCGTACTTCACCCGCCCAAAACGCCGCAACCAGGCTCGGCCGATCACACCCGCACCCTCTCGCTTGACGTTCGCCTTGGCCCCAAAGTCCTTAGCCCGTATGGCGCTGCGCCGGCTTCGGGGGAGCGGCAAAAGTCGCCGCTGCGCGGTCTTTCAGATCCTCACTCAGGCCGCCGCGGCCCTCGTTCGGGAAGCGTTCGCCGACTCCCCCGAAGCCTCCCTTTCCGGTTGAGGAGGCTCGGGGTTACCCCTGCCGTTGAGACGGCGTATGTGACCAGCGCAGGCATGGATGCCGGAGCGCAGGCACATCCGAGTGAGCCGGAGCCTGGAGGGCGAAGGCGAACGTCCGGCGAGACGGTACGGGGTAACCCCGAGCCGGCGCGTACCCAATACGCAGCCAGAAAGTCTGGCCACTGGATATGGGAAGCCCGACGCCGGCTTGGGCGTGTTGACCCTAGGCAGGCTGATTTGCAGACAGGCTGAAGCCTGTCCTACAGAGAGCTCAGTCAGTCGTGCGGTGGCGGACGATGTCGCCTTCCACCATGTAGATCACGTCCTCGGCGACGTTCGTCGCCATGTCGGCGATCCGCTCGATGTGCTTCGACACCGAGTTGATGCGCAGCAGGTTCTCGAGCTGCTCGGGGTGGGCCTTGATCCCCTGGAGGATGCGGCGGCGGATCTGCTGGCGGGCCTCGTCGACAGCGTCGTCCTCCTCGCGCACCTGGCGGGCGAGGGTCGGGTCGGCATTGACGACGGAGTCGAGACACTGCTTGACCATGTCCTGCGCGAGCGTGGCCATCGCGCGAATCTCCGGCGGGAGTTCGACCGCCGGCCCCGTGGCGAGCTGGGCCACCCGCTTGGAGATGTTGCGGGCGAGGTCACCCATGCGCTCGAGATCGTTGTTGATCTTGAGCACGGCCACCACGAAGCGCAGGTCGGCCGCCACGGGCTGGTAGAGGGCGAGGATCTTCAGACACTCCTCCTCGACCTCCACTTCCATGCGGTCGATCTCCTCGTCGCTGGCCATCACCCGCTGGGCCAGGGGCGTATCGCGGTTGATGAGCGCGGTGATCGACTTCGAGAAGGCTTCCTCGACGAGGGTCCCCACGCGGAGAATCTTCTCCTTGAGCTGGTCGATCTGACGTTCGATGTGCTTGGTCATCGTCGTGGGTAGGAAACGCTCAGCCGAAGCGGCCGGTCACGTAGGCTTCGGTCTCGCGCAGGATCGGCTTCGTGAAGATCTCGGTGGTGGGACCGTATTCGATGAGCCGGCCGAGGTACATGAACGCCGTGTAGTCGCTCGTGCGGCTGGCCTGCTGCATGTTGTGCGTGACGATCAGCACGGAGTAGCGGCCGCGGAGTTCCTGGATCAGGTCCTCGACCTTCCCGGTGGCGATCGGGTCGAGCGCGGAGCAGGGCTCGTCGAGGAGGAGCACCTCGGGCTCGGCCGCGATCGCCCGGGCGATGCAGAGCCGCTGCTGCTGGCCGCCCGAGAGCCCGAGCGCGCTGTCGTGAAGCCGGTCCTTCACTTCGTCCCAGAGTGCGGCCCCGCGCAGGCTCAGTTCGCAGACCTCGTCGAGCACCGCGCGGCTGTTCTCGCCGTCGATCCGCAGGGCATAGACGACGTTTTCGTAGATGCTCATCGGAAACGGATTCGGCTTCTGGAACACCATGCCCATCCGCTTCCGCAGTTCGATCACGTCCATCCGCGGGTCGTAGATCGAGTCGCCCGAGAGCCGCATGTCGCCGGTGATGCGCACGTTTTGCACGAGATCGTTGAGCCGGTTCACGCTCCGCAGGAGCGTCGACTTGCCGCAGCCGCTCGGGCCCACGAGCGCCGTCACCTTGTTGTGGGGCACGGGCATCGTGATCGAGTGCAGCGCCTGCTTGCCGCCATACCAGAGGTTGAAGCGGTCGATCTCGAGCACCGGCGTCTCCGCCAGCACGCGGTCGTGAACCTCGGCGGCCACCTCGCGGCCGGCGGCCACGGCGAGCAGGCGATCGGCCGGCGGATCGGCGGCCGGGCCGCGGCCACCCGGAGGTGCGGCGAGCGACGTGTCGGTGGATGCCTGCATGACGGGTGAAACCTCCGGCGAATGATACCGCAAACCGACTCGACCGCTCAAAACTGCTGCATGACGTAGCGGCGTTTGAGCCGCGACCGCAGCCAGATCGCGGCCACGTTCAAGAGGGCGATGATCGCGACGAGCAGGAAGGTGATGGTGAACACCATCGGCTGGGCGGCCTGGCTGTTGGGGCTCTGAAACCCGACGTCGTAGATCAGGTAGGCCAGATGCATGAACTCTCGTTCCGGATGGACGAACGGGAAGGTACCGTCGATCGGCAGGTCGAGCGCGAGTTTCTTCACGCCCACGAGCATCAGCGGCGCCACCTCGCCCGCGCCGCGGGCCATCGCCAGGATGAGGCCCGTCATGATTCCCGGCAGTGCCCGCGGCAGCACGATCCGGCGGATCGTCTGCCACTTGCCAGCCCCGCACGCATACGAACCCTCACGCATCGAGTTGGGAACCGCGGAGAGCGCCTCTTCGGTGGCGACGATCACCACCGGCAGCGTCAGGAGGGCGAGCGTCAGCGACGCCCACAACAGGCCGCCCGTGCCGAACGTCGGCTGATTGTCGGCGACGAGCGCCGGCCGGAAGAAGATCTCGTCGATCCCGGCACCGAGCACGTAGCAGAAGAACCCCAGGCCGAACGCGCCGTACACGATGCTTGGCACGCCGGCGAGGTTGTTGATCGCGATGCGCACGGCCGTCGTCACCGGGCCGCGCGACGCGTATTCGCGCAGGTAGAGCGCCGCGAGCATCCCGAAGGGCGCCACCAGCAGCGCCATGATCAGCGTCATCGCCACCGTGCCCCAGATCGCCGGGAACACGCCCCCCGCGCTGTTGGCCTCGCGTGGATCGTCGGAGAGAAACTCCCACCATCGTGCGAAATACACCACGGCCTTGCCCGCGACGGACAGCCGGTTGGGCTGCCAGGCCCGCACGATTTCCGCGAGCGGCAGCACCCGCTTCGCGCCACCGGCGGCCTCGAACTCGAATCCCCAGCCGGCGTTCTCCTCGCGCAGCCGCGCGGTCGCGGCATCGAGCAGCGTAGATCGCTGCTGCACCTGCGCGGCCACCGCCTGCTCCTTCCGCACGGCCGCCTCGTAGGCGGCGCTTTCGCGGCCTGATCGCAGATCAGCCTGCACCACGGCCAGCCGGGCCGCCCGCAGGTGCCGCTGCAGGACGCCGCGGTCGTGGCGATCGATCCGCACGATCTCGCGCACCCGGCGGCGCACGCCGGAATGAACACGCTCGAACTCCCTCCAGGCTCGCTCCGGGCCCTCGGCCACCGTCTTGTCGCCGTGCACGAGGCGGATCGGCACTCCGTGAAACCGACCGTCCTCGAGCCGCTCCACGGCCGTCGCCCACTCCGGCGACGTGGCCCGCACCACCGCCGAATCGTCGAACCACTCGAAATGGTTGCCGGTGATCTCGAACGTTGCGGTCTTGAGCAGCGTGCGCGTGATCGCTTCGTGGCCTTCGGCCGCCACCGTCTCCCGCCCGCTGACCTCGCCCAGGGCACGCCGGCCGTCGGCGAGCTCCAATTCCACGAGCGGCACGGGCCAGAACGTCGCCGCACCGCGAAACGCGATGAAGGCGAGCAGACCGGTGATCATCGCGATGGCCAGGGCGAGCGCGCCGCCCGTGAGCCACACGAGCGGTTCGCCGTGGGCCGCGAGGCTCGAGTGGGCTGACCGCAGCCGGCGCGGTGCCCGTGGAACGTCAGAGCTCATGCGCTCTCCTCCGGAAGCGTTGCCGCACCACTTCCGCGGCCGTGTTCACGACGAACGTGATGCCGAACAGCACCAGCGCCGCGAGAAACAGCACGCGGTAATGCCCGCTGCCCCGGGCCGCCTCAGGAAGCTCGGTCGCGATCGCCGCCGAAAGCGTCTGGAATCCGGTGAACAGGTTCCAGTCCATGAGGGGCGTATTGCCTGCGGCCATGAGCACGATCATCGTCTCGCCGACCGCCCGCCCAAGCCCGATCATCACCGCCGAGAAGAGCCCGCTCGCGGCAGCCGGCACGATCACCCGCACCGCCGTCTGCCAGGGTGTGGCCCCCGCCCCCAGCGAAGCGCTCCGCAGGTGCTCCGGCACGCTCGACAGTGCGTCGTCGGCGATCGTGAACACGAGCGGAATGATCGCGAAGCTCATCCCGATCGCCACCACCAGGGCGTTGCGCTGCACGTAGGTTCCAAACAGGCCGCCGCGGGTGTCGAGCCGCAAGGCATCGAGGAACATCGCCGCCGCGATCGCAATCGCCACGGCCAAAATCACGCCGACGACGAACGTGGCGAGCGAGGCGAGCGCGGCATGCCGTTGCGACCAGGCACGGCTGTGGCGGCGGAGCCATGGCCGGACGAATCGCGCTGTCATGAGGGCGGCGGCCACCGCCGAGAGCGGCAGGAGCGCCACCACCCAGCCGCCGAAGCCGCTGCCGCCCCGGCCGTCGAGCCACGCCCGGAAGTCGCCGTTGAACAACAGGCCCTCCACAAGCGGAGCCGCCTGCCGCGCGGCGACGACGCCCGCGGGCAGGGCCACGAGCGCGATCGCCGCAAACCGCCAGCCGGCGAGCGAACTGCGCCAGCCCGATGGCAGCAGCTGCCAGAGATGGGCGCCTGCGAGCAGCGTGAGCGGCACCACGAACAGCCCTGCGACCAGCGTCGTCGCCAGCGGCTCGAGGAGCGGTGCGAGCACGAGGCCCGCGACGAACCCCAGCACCACGCTCGGCAGGCTCGCCATCATCTCGATGAGCGGTTTGATTCGCGCCTTCCACCGTGAATGCATGAATTGGCTCGAGTAGATCGCCGCGAGCAGTGCGATCGGAGTCGCAAACAGCATCGAGTAGAGCGTGGCCTTGATCGTGCCAAACACGAGAGGCACAAGGCCAAACTTCGACTCGAACGCCTCGTGGCCGGTCGTTTCCCAGGCGTGGACGGGCCGTGGGTAATTTTCGTACCAGACGCGGCCGAACAGCGACGCGATCGACACGTCGGGATATCCGGCATCGAAGGCCCAGGACGCCACCCCCGCGTCGTCTGCCGCCATCAGCACATTCTCCCGGGGCGCGATCACCAGCCGATCGATCCTGGCGCCCGGCGCGCCCGCCGGGGTGCGGGTCTCGAGCACGCCCCTGCCCGCCGTCGTCTGCAGAAGCCGCACGCGGCCCGCGGCATCGGCGACGGCGAGCAGCCGTGAACGCGGCGACGCGGCCAGCGCGGTGACGGCCGCGCCGCCCGCCTGCGCCGCAAACGAGCGGGCCGCGATCAGGCGGAGGCCGTCTTCCGCCGCCGCGTCGTCGGCCCGTGTGGAGAAGTAGATCCGCACGACCCCGGCCGAATCACCCACGGCGAACGCATTGCCGCCGAAGAGCCGCGCTACGGCGGTCACTTCGGCGCCGTCGGGAACGAGGTCGAGCGACTCCATCAGCACCGGGGTTTCGACGGACCGGATCTGATAGCGGCGGCACGCACCGTCGCGGGCGACCAGAAACAACTGGTCTCCCAGTTCTGAGACGCGGACAAACGCCGGCTTCCATCCGGTCGCATCGCTCCTCTGCTCCGCATCGATCGTCGATCCGGCCGACTCGGTGACCACCTCATCGGTGAGCAGGTTGCGCCGCGTCGACGACGTCTCGATCCGCACGCGGCCACGATCATCGAGCGCCGCCACGAGCGGGCCCGTCGAACCCTGCGTGGCGTCGACATCCACGATCGGGGCGTCGAGGGCGCGCGAGGGCTCCGCGGTCATCTCCGCGACGACCGTCAGCCGCGCATAGCGGTCCGAGCCCGTGCGCACGATCACGTCGTCGCCCACGGCCCGCGCCGCGCCGACCGCCAGATCGCCAACCCCCGGCGGCAGGTCGGCCGCCGGCAGGAATCGCGACTCCAGCGCGAACGCACCGACCCGGAAGGAGCCGTCGGCATGGCCGACGACCGCACGCGTGGAACCGGGCTGGATGCGCAGCGTCGTCGCCCCCGAAAACCCGGCGTCCGCCAGCGGACGATCGGCCAGCGTGGCGCCGTCGCGGATCGTGAACAGTCGCAACCGGGCTTCCGCGCCATCGAGCATCCAGCCGACGAGCCCCTCGTCGTCGCAGCCCACGGCACACACGGCCGCCGGAGTGTGGGCGATCGGGGCGGAGTTGAGGAAGGCCACGCGGGCGGAGCGAAACAGCGGCAGCGCGATCGCGAACAGAAACACGCCCACGAGGAGCACGGCACCGATCGTACCGATGCCACCGAGCGTGATCAGCAACCGGGCCAGGCCATCGCTCGCCTTGACCCACGGATGCGTCGTGCGGCGGCGCGGGCGGCCCGTGAATGTGGGCGTGGAGTCCATGCCGCCTCGGGTGCCGCACTACGGGGACGAAATACCGACGCTGTCGAGCGCGCGCTTCGCGATCGGTGCCGTCACCGGCAAATAGCCGTCTTTCTTGACGTCGGTCTGGCCGCTGCCGCTGAGCACGTAGCGCAGAAACTCACGGCGCAGCGGGTCGAGCGTCGAACCGGGCTTGTAGTTGACGCTGAGATACAGGAATCGGGCCAGCGGATATTCACCGCTGTAGGCGAATTCAGGCTCCGGCATGATCGCCTTGGCCCCGGCCTTGCCCGCCAGCGGAACGGCCCTCACGTCGGCGGTCTTGTAGCCGATGCCGCTGTAGCCGATGCCGAACTTGTCGCTCGCCACCGCCTGCACGACGGTCGAACTGCCCGGCTGCTCCTTCACGGTGGGCTTGAAGTCGCCTTTGAAGAGCGCATGTTCCTTGAAATAGCCGTAGGTGCCGCTCGCCGCATTGCGGCCGTAGAGGCTGATCGGCTTGTCCTTCCATTCCCCCTCGAGGCCGAGGTCGCCCCACGTGCGGATGTCGTCCTTGAGTCCGCCATTGCGATTCTTCGAGAAGATCGCGTCGACCTGCTGCAGCGACAGTTCTTTCAAGGGATTGTCCTTGTGCACGAAGACGGCGAGCATGTCGATCGCCGCGGGCAGAACCGCCGGTGGATAGCCGTGCTTGGCCTTGAAGGAGTCGATCTCCGAAGGCTTCCACTCACGGCTCATGGGGCCGAACGTGCACGTGCCCTCGATCAGGGCCGGCGGCGCGGAGGCCGAGCCCTTCCCTTCGATCCCCTCCTGCACGCTGGGATAGAACTTCTTGAAGCCTTCGGCCCAGTGGGCCACGAGATTGTTCATGGTGTCGGAGCCGACGCACTTCAGCGACCCGGAGACCTCGCCCGGCACCTTCGCGTAGGCGGGGATTTCCACATCGGCCGCCCGGCCGACGCCGAGGAGGGCGACCAGGCACCAGAGATACGCACCCGCCGCCACATGACCTCGGCATCGCGATCGCATCTGCATGCCTTGAACTCCCTTGGTGGCGGTCACTGGGCCGTTGGTACTTCGACGCGGCATTTCAAATCGTCCCTGGGTAGGTGTATTCGCGGAGTGTAAGCGTTTCGTGAGCGAATCCCAGCAGGCCCGAAAACTGCCGGCTCAGTGCACCACAAGTCGCTCCGTCGCTTGGATTTATGGTGCCCTATTCGCCCCTCTTCTGGGGCCCCACGGGTCGCCGTGGCGGCGGTCGTGGTAAACTCCCGCCCGTCGAAGTCGGGCCAGCGAGTGCCCGCCGACGCCCATCGATGCAGCACACACACGTGACTTCCCCGGCAGGAAACGCCCTCGATCCCCTGGCGACGCGTCTGGAAACCCGCGGCCCCGTGGTGCTTCCTGCCCTGCTGTTGTGCGATTTCGGCCATCTCGCCCGCGAGGTGGAGCGGCTCCAGGAAGCCGGGGCCGGGGCCCTGCACCTCGATGTAATGGATGGGCGATTCGTTCCCCAGCTGACCTATGGGCTCGTCGTGGTCGAGGCCGTGCGGCGGGCGGCAAACGTGCCGCTCGAGGTCCACCTCATGGTGGAGCAGCCCGAGCGAACGATCGCCGACTACGCCCGCGCCGGGGCCGACATCCTCACCGTCCATGTCGAGGGCCTTGCCGACCCCCGCGGCACACTCGAGGCGATCGCGTCGCTCGGGCCCAAGGCCCATCTGGCCGTGAGCCCGAATACGCCGGTCGAGCGCGTGCTGCCGTTTCTCGAGTTCTGCGACGGCGTGCTCGTGATGAGCGTCGAGCCCGGCTACGGCGGGCAGCGATTCAATCCGGTGGCCCTCGAAAAGCTCGCCGCACTCGCGGAGATTCGCCGCCAACGGGCCGGCTCGTTTCGGCTGTGCGTGGACGGCGGCATTTCGACCGACACGATCGGGCCCGTGGCCGCGGCCGGCGCCGAATTGATCGTGGCGGGCAGCGCCGTGATCCGTTCGCGGAACTACGCCCATGCGATCACAGAACTCGAACAGCTCGCGCGGCAGGCCGCGTGACGACCATGCACCCTGGAGAATTTTCCGCCTGATGGCAGATACCCTCGTCGTCATCCGTGCCGGCTCGACCGATTTCGACCTGCACGGCCGCATCCGCGGCACGCTCGACATTCCGCTCTGCGCCGAAGGCCTCGCCGAGGCGAAGGCCGCGGCCACGGCCCTCACCACCGCCCCGCCCGCCGCGGTCTACGCGGCCCCCGATGCGTGCTCGCTCGAAACTGCGCGGCACGTGGCCCGCGCGTGCGGCGTGCGGGCCCGCCGCCTCGACGACCTCGCGAATCTCGACCAGGGCCTGTGGCAGGGCATGCTCGTCGACGAGATCCGCCTCAAGCAGCCGCGGCTCTACCGCCAGTGGCAGGACAACCCGTGGGCCGTGTCGCCCCCCGAAGGCGAACTGCTCGAGGATGCCTGCGGCCGTGTGGAGGCCGTGCTCGAGCGCATGCTCCGGCGGCATCCGACCGGGCGGATCGCCCTCGTGGCGCCCGCCCCGCTCGACCAGATCGTCCGCTGGCTGACGGCCGGCCAGTCGCTCGGCGATTTGTGGGGTCGCGGCCCCGCCGAGTCGGCCATCGTGCACGTTGCGCTGGCGTCGCAATGGAAGCGGCCGGCCATGCTCGAAAAGGCCCGTGCATGATCCGGCGCAGCGGCAGAGAAACCACGCCACTACACTGAACTCGACGCCAGGCAAGGATCGCAGGCAGGCCATGGGAACCGGGCAGGAAACAGCGATGGAGCGAGCGAGTGCGGCCGCGGCCCGGCCCAAGCGCGGCGTGCCCGAAGGCCTGTGGCTCAAGTGCGACGGCTGCCAGGCCACGATCTACAAGAAAGAGGCCGAGGAACTCCTCAACGTGTGCCCGCAGTGCGGGTTTCACTGGTATGTGTCGGCGGCCCAGCGGATTCGGCAACTCCTCGACGACAACACGTTCGAGGAGTGGGACGCCGACCTGCGGCCCACCGACCCGCTCGGCTTCAAGGACAAGAAGCCCTACGCGGAGCGGATCGTCGCCGAGCAGAAGCGCACCGGCCTCTCCGACGCGGCCCTCACCGGCACCGGCATGATCCGGGCCCGCCGCGTGGCCGTGGGGGTCACCGACTCGTCGTTCATCATGGGCAGCATGGGGAGCGTGGTGGGCGAGCGGCTCACGCGGCTCACCGAGCGGGCCACGGCCGAGAAACTCCCGCTGATCATCATCAGCGCCTCAGGTGGCGGTGCCCGGATGCACGAGGGCATCCTCTCGCTCATGCAGATGGCGAAAGTGTCGGCGGCCCTCGCCCGCCACTCGCAGGCCGGCGGTCTCTTCATCTCGGTGCTCACGAACCCCACGATGGGCGGCGTGGCGGCGAGCTTCGCCTCGCTCGGCGACCTCTGCTTCGCCGAGCCGCGAGCCCTGATCGGCTTCGCCGGCCCGCGCACGATCAAGGCCACGATCCGCGTGGAACTGCCCAAGGGCTTCCAGACGAGCGAATTCCTCCTCGAGCACGGCTTCATCGACCGGATCGTGGCCCGCAAGGATCTCAAGAGCGAGATCGCCCGCGCGATCGACTACTGCGGCGGCTGACGCGTCGCCACCGCTCTTTCCGCGGCAAATCGCGGAATTCTGCCCGCGAAAAATTTCTCGCGTCCGGTCCGGCGCGGTGTTTCCGCCTTTTTCTGTAGCCGCCCGGTTGGCAACCCTCTCGCGAGCGGGCCGCGCGCCACGAATCGCGCCCATTTCTCCTCTGTCACCGGTGCATGATGCTCAACCGCCTGTCGCGTCTCTTTCAGCGTCGGCCCACCTCGGGCCGCATGGGCCGTCGCGCCCGCCGCCATGCCCCAGCACTCGAGCGACTCGAGGAGCGGCTCCCGCTCACGACCGTGGCA
>Ga0208783_10001305_pt1 | contig 14811 bp, 9 predicted proteins | sample DEB19_08_DNA_2_FD_184529 | JGI IMG/M metagenome (GOLD analysis project Ga0208783, IMG submission 184529) | Aqueous microbial communities from the Delaware River and Bay under freshwater to marine salinity gradient to study organic matter... | ecosystem: Environmental > Aquatic > Marine > Coastal... | reverse complement strand
CTGCCGCGGGTGCCATGAGGATGTCCACCGCGGCCAGCTCGGTAGCATCTGCCAGGCCTGCCACAACGAGGACACCTGGCGTCCGCTGCAGGCGATCGCCGAGCACTCGCGCACGCGCTTCCCGCTCATCGGCGGACACGCTGCGGTCGACTGCACCAAGTGCCACCCGAACGCGAGCGAGGGCTTCTTCCCGCTCCCGAGCATCGAGTGCGAGGCCTGCCACGCGCAGGACGCGCTCCAATCGCAGTCGCTCGACCATGCGGCGCTGGGCCTGACCCAAGGCTGCGCGAAGTGCCACACGCCTGTCTCGTGGATTCCCGCGGGCTTCTCGCACCCGTCGAGCTTCCCGCTCACGGCGGGGCACAACGGCGTGAGCTGCTCGCAGTGCCACACCACGCCCGGCGTCTTCACGGGTCTCTCGACCGATTGCGCGAGCTGCCACCTGCCCGACTACCAGGCGACCACGGATCCGAGCCACGCGGCCGCGGGCTTCAGCACCAACTGCCGCCAGTGCCACAACACCTCGGGCTGGCGCGGCGCGAACTTCCAGCACCCCGCGACGATGCCGCTCACCCAGGCGCACGCGAACCGCCAGTGCATCGAGTGCCACACGACGCCGGGCGTCTTCACGGGACTCTCGCCCGACTGCGTGAGCTGCCACCTGCCCGAGTACCAGGCGACCACGAATCCAGCGCACGCCGCTGCGGGCTTCGGCACCAACTGCCGCCAATGCCATACGCCCACCCTGTGGTCGAACGGCACCTTCACCCACCCGTCGAGCTTCCCGCTCACCTTCGCGCACGCGGGCCACGCCTGCACGCGATGCCACACGACGCCGGGAACCTACTCGGGCCTGTCGACCGCGTGCATCACCTGCCACCAAGATGACTTCCAGCGCGGGCACAACAGCCAGGGCAACACCAACTGCCGCCAGTGCCACAACACGCGCAACTGGGATTGACGCTCACGCCGGCTGCAGGCTCTTCCACTTCGCCGTCGGCACGAAGGCCACGGCCATCAGCAGGAGCTGCGACAGGCAGAAGGCGCTCAGCACGAACACGGCCGAGTCCATGAAACCGTACGAGTGCAGGCCGACGCCGAGCATGTTGGTGCCGAACCACGACCATGCGGTCACCACATTGCCCGCGATCGCCATCGCCGCCACGCCGCGCTCGCGGATCATGCCGCCCCAGCGCGCGTGCAGGATGATGAGGTTCCACGCCACGATCATCGCGGCGCCGTTCTCCTTCGGATCCCAGCCCCAGAAGCGGCCCCACGACTGGTCGGCCCAGATGCCGCCGAGCACGGTGCCCACGAAGCTCGCGAGCGCTGCGAAGCAGATCACGCCGTAGATCATCTTGGGCAGCGCCTTCATCGCCTCGCCCGCCAGCAGGCGCGTGCACGCCCCGCCAAGGACATAGAAGATCGCGATGAAGCCGGCGAGGAAGGTCGCCGAGTATCCGATGGTGACGACCACGACATGGGTCGCCAGCCAGAAGTTCGTGTCGAGGACGGCCTGCATCATCTCCATCGTGTCGCCCGACGCGGACAGGTTGTGCGCGACGATGAGCGTGGCGAACCCGATGAACGACGCTGCGATCGACAGGATGCCGACGCGCGAGAACCACTCGCCGAACAGCGCCAGCGGCACGCACGCCCAGCCGATGAAGACGGCCGAGCTGTACAGGTTGGTGACCGGGGGGCGCCCCTGCAGGTAGATGCGCGCGCAGAGCCCGAAGGTCTGAACGACGAAGGCGACCGCGATGACGACGATCGCCGCGCGGAACAGGCTGGGCTTCCAGCGGTCGGGCGAGATCGGCGCAGCCAGCAGTCCGACGCAGCCGAGCAGGAACGCCAGCATGTAGAGCGCCGACGACTGGTAGAACGGCTCGAGGCGGCTGAAGACGACCTCGAACGCGCCCCGCTGCATCTCGGGCGCCAGGCTCGCGTTCAGCCGCGCGGTGTACGCAGCCACGGCCCGCTCGCAGTTGGCTGAATCTCCCGTCGAGTAGGTCACGAGGATCGCCTGGAACGCGCGCGCGGACTCCGAGTCGTTGATCGAGGTCTTGCCCTTCTCATGCGGATCGACGACGACCATCGGCGCCCACTCCTCGCCCGCTGCGAGCGGCGCAACGACATAGGGCGTGCGCAGCGCGCGGACCTCGGCGTACTCGGAGAGCTTGCCGTAGAGGTCGGCGATCGCGCGCTGGAACGGATCCTGCTGCTTGCGCGAGACCTGCTGGGCGAGCTCGGCCTGGCGCACGACCTCGTCGAGCTTGGGCTCCATTTCCTTCCAGCTAAAGCGCGTGCGCGCGGTGTCGCTGATCGCGAGCAGCGACTTCACATCGGGGTGATCGATGCGGAACACGCGGCGCTCGGCGGCGGCCGACGGATCGGTCCAGAGCTCGAGGATCCACTCGGTGGCCGAGCGGCGCGCGTCGTCGACCTCGAAGGTCTGGCGGCCACTCAGGCGCAGCAGCGTGTTGCGCGCGAAGGTGTCGAGCGGCTTGGTCCGGCCGCCCGCCGACACGGGCAGGCGCTCGATGTCCTCGAGCGCGACGCCGCGAGCGCGGTCGCCCGCCGCGAACGAGCGCGCGATGGCCGAGCCCATGAAGGCCAGCACGCACAGCGCGACCACGATCGGGAAGAAGCGCGGGAAGGACTTCATGCGAGCTTCCTCCGGAACGATCCCGCCAGGCGGATGCCGAAATGCCAGAGCAGACCGATGGTGACCAGCGTGCACGAAATGTAGGGCAGCAGCCAGCCCGGGTTGCGCACCACCTGCAGCACGGTGCCCGAGTCATCGGGCGCGAACGAGGCCTGGTAGAAGGTCTCACCCGCGTAGCGCAGCGGATTGTTCATCGAGATGAGGACCTCGCGGTCGACGCGTTGCGCGGGGTCGCTCAGCCGCACCAGGCTCGAGAAGTTGCGCGCGACCTCGGTGCCCACGAAGCGGTCGTGGCGGAAGTCGACGAGCTTGACGGTGTACGGGCGGTAGCGGCGCTCGAAGCGCAGCGCGAGGTCGTAGCGCTTGCCGCCGACATCGACGGACTGCAGGCTGCGGAGCTGGGTGGTGACGAGGTAGGTGCCGAGCGACGACTCGCCGCTGCGGAGCTCGACATAGGCCGCGGGGAAGTCGGTGCCTGCGCCGTCGACGCCCGATGCCACGCGCGCGGGCACGGCAGCGACCTGCTTGCCGAAGCCGGCGCTGGCGCGCGAGAGCTGCGCGGGCGACGCCTGCATCGGCCCGAGCAGCCGCGAGTTCGGCATCCACTCGAGGATGCGCACCGTGAAGGGCAGCAGTCCGTTGCTCAGGTCGGCGCCGGCGGCATCCTCGAGGATCTGCCCGGGCACCACGATCACGAGGTCGTCCTTCGGGTCGGAGCCATCGATCACGGCGAGCTCGCACGAGCGTGTGTCCTCGATGTAGTTCGCGCTCTCACCCTCCGCGATCGTCATGTTGCCTTCCTTCGCGAAGGCGCCCGTGACGAACTCGCCCACAAGCAGCAGCAGCACGCCCGCATGGGTCACGATCATGCCCGCTCGGTTCCACGCGAGCTTGAAGCGCACGAGGTGGGCGGCGACCAGGTTCACGAACAGCAGGACGCCGAGCGTCGCGCCGCCCGGGAACGGCAGCACGCCGGGGATCTCCGCGAGCTTGCGGGGCACGAACAGCTGGAACGGGATCGCGACATAGATCGAGCGGAAGTAGCTGTCGACGACGAGCCAGACGCCCTGGTCGACCTGCGCGAGCGTGCCCGCGAGGATCAGGAACATCGAGAGCGCGAGCAGCACCACCGTGAGCTTCAGCGACGCGAACGGCTTCAGCAGGTTCAGCACGGCGTTCATGGCTTGCCTCCCTGCGCGACTTCGCGCACGAACGCCGCGAACTTCGCGCGCTCGGCCTCGACGCCCGCTGCGGTGCCGCGCAGCTTGAAGAACCAGGTCGATCCGCCCGACGGCGCGATCACCGAGATCATGCGGTCGGTGCCGTCCGCGTTGCGGAGGTCGACGGCGAGCAGCCCTGCGACGAGGTCGCTGCGCTCGACGGCCGCGAGGTCGGCCAGCGGCGGAAGCCCGAGTTGTCCGCGCCAGCGGTTGATGTTCGCGAGGTCGCCGCCGCCGTCGTTGCCGAGGCTGGTCGCGGTCACGCGCGCGCCGCCGCCGTCATTCGTCGCCTTGAACGCGGCCGCCACGATGTTGCCGCCCCCCGATTCGACCGCCCATCCTTCGGGCGGCTTGAAGCGCGAAAGCCGCGCGTCGATGGACGCGCCATCGTTGGAAGGCGAAGTCGTGGGCGAGGTCGTGGGCGAGGCGGGAGCCGCAGCAGCATCATCGCCTGAGCCCGCCGGAGTTCCGCCAAGTCGGAACGATCGCGCGAACGCGCCGAAGTCCGCGCGCAGCGCATCGGCCTTCGCCGCGTCGGTCGTTGCCTTCACAAACATCGCCTTCAAGAACCAAGTCTGTCCGTCGCCCGGCACGATGATCGCGCCGAGCATGACCTTGCCGTCCTTGCCCTCCATCGAGAGGAGCGACACATCGGTCGGTCCCTCGCGCGAGGTCGTCAGCAGCTGCGCGAGTCCGGCGTCGTCAGTCGGGTCAAGGCCGATCTGCCCACGCCAGCGGTTCACATTCGCAAGCACGCCGCCGGCACTGCCGGGGAATGCGGTCAGCGACACCTCGACGCCGGCCGCATCGAAGGTCGCGAGGCGGAACTGCTGCGTGGTCGGCACTTCCTTCCAGGACGCGGGCACGCTCCAGGACACGGCGCCCGAAGGCCTCCGCTGTGGCAGCGACGGATTCTCACCCGCCCCGCCCGCGAGCAGCGCGTCGGCGCCCGACGCGGACTCCGCCGACTTCGGCACGCGATACGAATGGATCTCGGCGCGGTCGCAGCCGAGGGCCGCAACCGCAAGCACCGATGCCGCAACTGCTCCAGGACGAATCTGCACGCGCGCTCCTTGGGAAAGCCCCCGCCCACGCGGGAACGGGAGGAATCACGGTCTATCGACCGCTGGAACGGGGTGTACGCAGAGATTCGCGCTTGGATGCCCGCCACGGTGGACCGTGAGGCGAACACTGCAGCCGCGCTACTCCTCGCGGACCTTGTTCACGAGGTGCCCGACCTGGGCGATCTTGACCTCGACGGTGTCGCCATCCTTCAGGAAGAGCGGCGGGTTGCGCCCCGCGCCGACGCCCGCGGGGGTGCCGGTCAGGACGATCGTGCCCGCGAGCAGCGTCGTGCCCCGCGAGAGCTCAGTCACGAGGTACTTGATCGGAAACACCATCAGGCGGGTGTTCGCCTTCTGCACCGTCTGGCCGTTCAGGATGGTCTCGATGTCGAGGTTCTGCGGATCCGCCACCGCACCCGCAGGAACGAGGTCGGTCATCGGGCAGAAGGTGTCGAAGCTCTTGCCGCGGCAGAACTGCCCGCCCGAGCCGGTCTTCTGCCACCAGCGCGCGCTCACATCGTTGGCCACCCGGTAGCCGGCGATCACCGACATCGCCTCCGCCTCGGGCACATCGCGGCAGTCGCGCGCGATCTCGAACGCAAGCTCGCCTTCGTAGTCGACCTGCGGCCCGCCCTCGCGGCACACGCGCGGGATGACGATCAGGTCGTTCGTGCGGCACACGCTGGCGGGGTTCTTCATGAACACCATCGGCCGCTCGTCGGTCTTGGTGCCCATCTCGGCGGCGTGGTCTGCGTAGTTGCGTCCGATGGCGATGATCGCGGGGGGAATGCGCATGCGCGCAATCTACCCGCGCCCTGCCGTCCCGTCACTTGCGCTCGGCGTCGGACCGCTCGCTCGCCTTTGCTTCCTCGGCCTTGCGCTTGGCGGCCTCGGCCTGGGCGCGGCGGGCATCCTCGAGGCCGGCGGGCTCGGGCGCGAGGTTCGCGAACACGAGGCCCGAGTTCACCAGCCTGCTGCGGTTGAACTCCGACTCGAGCTGCGGCCGTACGCGGTCGTAGACGAGCGCGCGGATGTCCTCGGGCGCCTTGCGGAAGATGATCAGGCGGTCGAGCAGCGGCTGCGAGGTGTCGAGCAGCACCTTGGTGAGCACGGCGGGGATCGACTCGTCGAGCTCGCCAAGGAGGTCCTTCATGCGGCCCTCGCCGAACTTGTTCACGAAGTCGTTGTAGCGGGCCTCGCGGAAGAAGCGCGTCAGGTCGCGCGCATAGTTGAGCGCCTCCGTGAGGACCTTCTCGTTGTCGAGCAGCAGGCCCTCTCGGAAGCCGCGCTCGAGCACTGAATACACATCGCCGCGCGCCACCTCAGGCTGCATCTCGTACTCGCCGTAGGTCACGGTGCGCACGAAGTCGTCGATGGGCACGGCATAGCTCGTGTTCGCGTTGAACGAGCCGCGGCCGTACAGCCGGTCGAGCTTGTCGAGGATCGCCTGCGCGCCCTCGACATCGCCGATGCGGTAGAGCTCGCGCACCGCCTGCTTCATGAAGTTCTCATGGAAGTTCGTGAAGGTGTCGCCGCCCGAACCGCGCACCTTGTAGTGCTTGGTGTAGAGCTTCTCGAAGTACGCGTCGATGACCTTGATCCAGCGGATGTCGTTCAGGCGGGTGACATTGTCGTTGCTGAACGGATCGAACTGGACGAGACCCGACCGCGCCAGCGCCTGCATGGCCTGGATCTCGATGCGGTCGTTGTTGATCTTCTTGAAGACATCGCTGTCATCGGTGACGCGGTGCTCGCCGTACTCGGTGCCGCGGCGCGCCCAGTAGAGCGCGTGCGCCGAAGGATGGCGCCAGTCGAGGGGACCCGTCTCCTCGGTGTACTTCGCCATCAGCGCGGGGTCCATGTTGTACGAGTCGATCAGCACCCGCTTGCGCATGAAGGCGACCAGCGCCTCCGCCTCGCGGCGGTTCTTCTCGTCGCCGAAGGTCGCGTCGAAGATGCCGACCAGCGTCGCCGCCTCCTCGGTCATCGCCTTCAGGCCAAGGAACCGAGCGTATGGCGAGTTCTTCTGCGCGAGCCACTCGCCCACCAGCAGCAGGAAGCGCTTGTCGGGCGCGAACGCGTAGCGCGGCGGCAGCGCCTTCAGCCGGTTCTCGAGGTCGGCCACGAACGCGGCTTCTCCCGGAACCTTCTGTTCGAGCGCCGACATGGTGTCGGGCGCGTCGGCGATCGCCTTGATCCACGCCTTGCGCTGGTCCCAGTCCTGCGGCGGGATGCCCAGCAGGTACTGCCACTCGCGCGCGAACTGGCGCTTGTAGGTCAGGTGCGCGTCGTCGGCCACGCCGTCGATCTTGTGCGCGAACCAGAACGCAAGCTCCTTGCACAGAAGCAGGCTGTTCGGGTTGTATCGGATGCCCTTGTCGCGCACGAGCGAGATGCCCGCGTTCACCCACGCCCAGCGTTCCTCGGGCGTGTTGGTCATGACCGAGATGTTGTAGGCCATGTTGTGGCCGTGGAACGACCACACCTCGGGGTGCCGCGGCTGCAGCGCCGTGATCAGGTTCGAGTCGGCCATCACCTCGTAGAGCAGGCCCTTCTCCTTCTGGAGCGTGACCTTGATCCACAGGTAGTCGACGATGAGCCCGCGCAGCGCGCCCAGCGCCGTGCCCAGCACCACCATCGGCGGTGCGCCTGCCTCGGCCTCGTCGGTGTAGCGCAGGCCATAGCCAGCGCGCCCCGTCACGATGCCCTCGAGGCTCTCCGCGCCCTTCGGCGTCTCGAAGGTGAGCGCGACCGAGTCGCCGACCTTGCCGTCCCACTTGCGGATGTCGCCCTGGTACTTCACCGAGAGGTCGTCGCCCGCGAGCGCGCCCTTCACGGTCTCGATCGAGCGCAGTTGCGAGATCGGCACGCGGCGCAGCACGCCCTCGGCCGAACCCTCGCGCGCGACGCGCACCGAGAGGTACTGCTCGCTCGCCATCAGGATCAGCCGCGGCTGGATCAGGCCCGCCACCGCCAGCGCGGCGACGCAGACGAGGGCTGCGATGAACTGGACGGATCGCGCGCCCATTCAGCCTCCCTGCCCGCTGTAAATGGCCAGTTCCTTGCGGCGGAACGCGAAGAAGCCGGTGGTCAGGATCACGCCCGACCAGCCGATGCCGATCATCGCCAGCGTGCGCAGCACGTCGAGCCACGAGATCAGGCGTCCCTCGACGAGCGGGCCGTTGCCCTTCGCCTCGCCGAAGCTGCGCACCGAGAATTCGGTCGCGCCCGCGATCGCCTTCACCACCCACTCGAACGCCTTCAGCGTCGTCGACTCGGTGCGGATGCGGTACTCGGCCACGCTGGTCGCGAGGAACGGCCCGAGCGAGCCGGCCGCGAGCACGGTGAAGACCACGAGGCACGCGACGGGGAAGCTCAGCACCGACGCGCACACGACCGACAGCATCCCGAGGAACGAGAGCTTCAGCAGGTTCATCATCTGGGCGCGCACCATGTTGTCGCCGAAGCCGCCCACGCGGTAGAGGATCTCGAGCCCGTCGGGGTCAAAGGTCACCGTGGCCTTGCCGGGCAGGAGCTCGGGCTCGCCGGCGCGGACATCGGGGTTCAGCTTCATGTTGATGACCTGCACGACGAGCGTGCCCTTGTCGTCGATGCAGGTCGCGGGCACAGGCAGGATGTTCGACTGCGCCGCCACGAAGTCGGCGGGCGTGCCCTGCTGGCGGTCGCCCGTGCCGAACAGGAACACGACCGGATAGACCTCGTTCGGGTCGCTCTCGCCTGCGTAGAACTTGTAGCGCAGCGTGAGCGTGCCGCCGGCCTTGCGCTGCTCGGAGAGCCCCTGGAAGCTGAACACCTTGTCGGTGTTGGGCACGATGGTGCGCTGCGACACGAGGAACCGCTCCGTGATCGTGCGCACGAGGCCCTTCTTGACCTCGATTTCGGTGCGGGTGCCGTCGCGGAGGTCGGCCTGGATGTTGGGGTCGCCCTTCATCTCGGTCTCGACGGCCTGCTGCAGTTCCTCGCTGGTCATGCGCCCGAAGACCGGCAGTCCGCCCACGCGCGCGACCAGCACCTCGTTCTGCACGGCGATGGCGTCGTAGGCGTCCTGCGCGGGACGCCCCTTCATCTGAGCCAGGAACGCATAGATCGCCACCGAGGCGGTGAAGATGATCGCTGCGTTCAGCGCGACGATGCCGAGCCACTTGCCCACGAGCCACGAGAAGCGCGAGACCGGCTTGGTGAGCGTGGTCCACGCCTGGCGGTCGCGGATCTCGAACGCCACGGTCGCGCAGCCGAGGAAGACGGTCAGGAACGCGCAGATCAGGTACATCGTGTCGAGCGACTGCGCGAGAAAGGTCTGCACCTGGTAGCGCAGCGGCAGCGTCGGATCGATCGACTGCGGGATGAGCGGGATCGCCACGATCACGATGCCCGCGAACGAGATCGCGACCTTCTGGCGCACCGATTCGCGGATGACGCTGGTGGCCACCGCGCAGATCGCGGTCGGCTGGTCGAGCGCCTCGAGCAGGACGCGCACCACCAGCGAGAACATGAACAGGAACAGCGGGATCGCGGCCAGGCTGGCAGCCATGCTCGGGCGCCCGGCCACGAGCGCGCCGCCGCCGAGCAGCGTCGCGGCGAGCGACACCGCCACGAGCTGCAGCGCGAGGTCGGTCCAGCATGCGAACAGCACGATCGCGAGGCCGAGAAGGCCGCCCGCGAGCGCGATCCACGGCTCCTGCGCGATCGCGATGGGCATCCACTCGCGGCGCTCCGTGTCGATCAGGCGGACGGTGGCCTCGCCGATGCCGTCGATGCGGCCGGTGCCCTCGAACAGGCGCTCCATGAACTTCGCGAGCGCGGGGTCGCCGACCTCGCGTCCGTCGATGGTGAGCGTGCCCTTCTCGACGAGCTGCTTGGCGACGGGATCGTTGGCCTTGAGGTCGGCCTTCTGCAGGATCTCGGGAATGCGCGCGAGGAGCCCGTCGAGGCGCGCGGCCTCGGCGTAGAAGAACACCGAGGTCGCAAGCACGATGAGCGAGAACAGCGCGGCCACCGCGATGCGGAAGCGCTTGGTGCGGCCGAGGTCCGACAGCCGCTGCGCAAGACCGTGGGTGCGCCCCTCGCCGCTCAACCGCGTCCCTCCCCGTCCTTCTTCTTGCCTCCGCCGTCCAGCAGCGAGTCGATGAGGCCTTGGTCGACCGCGGTGTCGGTGCGCTTCCTCTCAGGAATCGCGGGCTTCACCGCGGCCGCGGCCGGCGCGGCGGGCTTGTCGACGAGCGCATCGAGAACGGTCTTGTCCGCACCCTTCCTCTGCGCTTCAGCCAAGGTTGGCGGCGGTGGCGGCGCGACCGCGGGCACAGACGCAGCCTTCACAAGCTGGTCGACCACCGCGCTGCCCTCTGCCCCACCTTCCCCGCCTTGGAGGAACGACGCGATGCGACCGCCCGACTGCGCACCGCTGGTGGCGATTTGCTCTGCGCGCGCGCGCGCAACGATGTCGAGAAAGAGCTCCTCGAGCGTCTGCCTCGGGGCCGACACGCCCTCGATGGCGACGCCCTGCACTCGGTGCAGGGTCTCGTCGACCGCCTTGATGGTCGCGTCGTCGAGGCGCGGCATCTTGAGCAGCGTGTGGCGGCTGTCGGCCAGCAGCTCGGTCGAGGTGCCCTGCGCGCGGATCTTGCCGCCGTACAGGATCACCATGCGCGAGCAGACATCCTCCACATCGGCCAGGAGGTGCGAGGTCAGCAGGATCGTCTTGCCGCGGCGGCCGAGCTCGAGGATGAGGTCCTTCACCTGCCGCGTGCCGAGCGGGTCGAGGCCCGAGGTCGGCTCGTCGAGGATCAGCAGCTCGGGATCGTTCACGAGCGCCTGCGCGAGGCCGAGGCGCCGCGCCATGCCCTTCGAGAACTCGCCGGCGGGGCGATGCGCGACCTGGGTGAGGCCGACCATCTCGAGCAGTTCGTCGGTGCGCCGGCGCCGCGTGCGGCGGTCGAGCCCGAACAGCTTGCCGTAGTAGTCGAGCGTCTCGGTCGGATTCAGGAAGCGATAGAGATAGGTCTCCTCGGGCAGGTAGCCGATCTTCGCCTTCACCGAGACATCGCTCGGGTCGCGCCCGAAGACCACGAGCTTGCCGCGCGTCTTGTGCAGCAGGCCGAGGATCATCTTGATGGTCGTCGACTTGCCCGAGCCGTTCGGACCAAGCAGGCCGAAGATCTCGTGGCGGTCGATGTGGAAGTCGACGCCGTCGACGGCGCGCGCGGTGTCGCGCAGCCAGAAGTCGCTGAAGGTCTTGGTCAGCCCCGCTGCCTCGACGATGCGCTGCTCGCTGCCTGTCTGTTGGTTCACCATGGATCGATCCTGACGGGTCCAGTCATTACGGCGTTCACGACGCTGGGTTCGCGCGGGCAGCGGCTAGCGGCCCACGCCGCCCGACGCGTCCTGCTTGAGGCGGCGCCCGGCCTTCCCGACGAAGATCTGCTCGCTGTTCGGCGCGTAGAACGAGCCCGCCTCGCGCGCGGCCTGCTCGGCCTTCTTGCGGGCGAACTCCGAGTCGCGGCGCGACTGCATGATCTCGTTCGAGCTGGTGAGGCGCAGGTTCAGCATGCCGAGCAGGGTCGGCGCCGCGAACATCTCGGCCTGCGGGTTGTCGAGCGCCTCGCGCACGGCATCGAGCCACAGCTGCTTGACGACCTGACCGCGCGACTCCTTGTAGCTCGCGGCCAGGCTCTCGAGGCGCTTCGAGTCGCGCTCCAGGCGCGCCTTCAGCGCAGACTCCGACGCGCGCGCGCGGCTGACGATCTGCGACACCTCGCCACCCACATCGGTCGCCTCCATGCGCGCACCCAGGCGCGCAAGGATGGTCTCGGCCTCGTCGCTGCGGCCAGACTCGAGCGCCTGCTCGTACTGGCGGATCATCGCGAGAAGCTCGTTGTAGACCTCGCCGCCGGCGATCTGGGTGAGGATGGTCACCGCGTTCTGGCGCGCGCGCTCGACCTCGCCCTTCGCGTTCTCGCGCGCGGTCTGGACATCGCGGAAGCGGCTCTGCACGGCGAGCGGCGCGATGCGCTCGGTCGCGCGCACCGAGGTGAGCTCGATGCCCACGCCGAGGCGGTCGAGCGTGCGCTGCGCGCGCTCGCGCACGGCGGGCCCGACGATGTCGCGCGTGTCGGTGAACTCGGGCAGCGTAAGCGTGCTCGCAGCCTCGACGGCCGCCTGCATGAGCGCGGCGACCACGATGCGGTCGGCGCTCTCGGGCGAGGTCGACTCGAGGTACTTCACGGCGTCGGCGATCACATACTCGGCCTCGAACTGGGCATGCGCGAGGTCGCCCTCCTTGGTCAGGAGCGAGCCGTCCGCGCCAGGCTTCAGCCCCGCGTTCGGATCGGCCGAGTCGATCTGCTCCTGCAGCGTCTTCTGCCGCTGGTCGCCCTGGCTCATCGATGCGGGCCAGAACGGGCGGTCGAGCCGGAGCACGCGGCGCTGCTCGAACACCTGCAGGTCGCCGATCGGATACGGCCAGAACGGCTGCAGTCCGGGCTGGACCTGCTCCTCGCCTTCCTTGCCCGCGATCGCGCCGAACAGCGTCTTGACGCCGGTGAAGCCCTCGGGCACCGACTGGAAGCCGGAGAAGAGGAACACGATCACGAGCGCGACGATGCCGACCTGGAGCAGGCGGTACGAGAGCTTGAGCGCCTCGCCGAGCGACTGCGTGGCGGGGTCGAGCGCGTCGCGCATCCCCTCGTCCTCGCGGCCGGCGACATCGAAGCGCGCGCTCGCTGCGCGGCGCGGCGCCTCGACCTCCATCGGCTCGGGCTGGTTGAGGTCCTCTGGATTGTTCGGGTCGCCCGTCATTGACCGGCCTCGCCTCCCGCTGCGGCCGTCGACGGCTTCGCGGGCGACTTCGCTGCCTCGGGCGGCTGCGGGATGCCGTTCTTGTCGACGCGCGAGTTCAGGTTGAAGAGGTGGAACGGCGCCTGGCTGGTGTCGCCGACATAGGTCGTCGAGCCGCGCAGGCCAGCCTTCATCGCGTCGATCCACGCGAGGAAGGTCGCGAGGTCCGCGTGCTCCTTCATCTTCTCGTAGTAGACGGTCGCCTCGGCGTTGCCCTTGTTCTCGATGCGCGACGCCCATTGGGTCGCGAACGCGCGGATGGTGTCGGCCTGGCTCGAGGCCTGGCTCTTGAGCGCCTCGGCCTGCGAGGTCGCCTTCGCGCCCTCGAGCTTCGCCAGCGTGTTCTGCACCTCGCTCATGCGCGAGAGGACGCTCACGGTCGTCTTCTGCGGCAGCACGACCTGCGAGAGACCGACCGCGATCGGCTCGACGCCGACCTTCGTCTGGCCGGCGACGCCGGCGAGGATCGCCTTCTCGGCTTCCGCGAGCTTCGCGTTCGGGCCGACGAGCTCATCGAAGGTGAAGCCGGCGACCGCCTTCACGGCGCCCGAGAGCGTCTGCTCGAGGCTGCGCGACGCCTCGTCGAGGAGCCCCGGGTAGCTCGTCGCGAAGGCCTGCGCGGCCTCGTCGCTGTCCTTCACCTGCCAGAAGAGGTACGCCTGCACCATCACCTGCAGGCCGTCGCGGGTCGAGGTCTGCACCAGCGGGCTCTCGACGAACTGCTTGCGGCGGTCGATCTTCGTGACCGAGTCGATGAAGAACGGCATCTTGAAGTGCAGACCCGCGGTGCGCTCCACGCCCGCCGGCTTGCCGAAGCGGTTGTGGATGGCGATCTCGTGGTAGTTCACGGTGTAGGTCGTGCTGTAGAGCACGAGCACCGCCACGATGGCGAGTCCGAGGGCAATGGCTGATGATCGCTTGTTCATGTCGTGCTTCCGTCGAAAGAGTCGATGCGGCGGCGCGCATCACTGCTGCGGCTTCTTCTCCATGTAGTCGGCGATGTTGAGGCCGGTCGTCGTCTCCTGCATCTCGATATCGAGCCGCACGCTCTTCGCGTCGGGCATGAGCACATACTTCACGCGCACGCCCGCGAGCGACTGCCCCAGCGCCTCCATCGTGCGGCGCGCGCGGTAGAGCTCGGGATCGACCTTCCACGCGGGCGCCTGGCCAAGCACATCCTGGGCGGTGGCCTGCGCGTCCATGAGCGTGTTCCAGCGCATCGACCTCGCGTTCGAGATCACGCTTGCGGCCTGCGCGCGGGAGTCGAGCACGACCTGCTCGAGGCGCGCGCGCAGCGCGTCGGCCTGCGCGCGCGCAGCGGGGTCGGCCTTGGCGCGCTGCTCGAGCTCAGCGAGTTCGACGATGCCCTTGAAGACCTCGTCGGCGCGGGCCACATCGCCCACGATCAGGCTCATGTTGGTGTTGACGGTGCTCTGCGCGTCCTCGAGCTGGCGGCGGCCGTTCTGGCGCGCGATCGACAGCTCCTCGAACTTGCCGCCTTCCTTGCCGGGCGGACGCAGGCGCGGAATGCTCAGGCCCACGACCTCGACTCCGCAGTCGGACTTGTCGAACGCGTCCTGGATGGCGCGAGCAAGCACATCGACCAGCGGCTTGTCGGTCGGAGGAGAGAGGACCTCCTCGAGGCTGCGCGCGCTCATCGCGCGGGTGACCTCGCGCATCGCGATCGCCTTCAGCGCGCGCTCGCGCATGTCGAGCGCGTTGCGCCGGCTGCGGATGTCGTTCGAGAACCCGAGATACTTGTCGAGCTGCTGGTCGCGCACGCGGTACTGCAGGATGATGTCGGCCTCGACGATCGCGAACTGGTCGGTCGCCTGCGCCGAGGCATCGGACGATGCGCCCGACACGGAGCGGTCGCGCGAGCCGGCGCCCACGAGGAACAGGTTCGTGTTCCGGTCGATCTCGGCCACTTCCTCGCCCCACACAATCACGGGCGGCAGCCCACGCATGTCCTTCACGGCGCCCAGCGGGAGCTCGCGCACGCGGT
>Ga0208783_10001304_pt1 | contig 14815 bp, 16 predicted proteins | sample DEB19_08_DNA_2_FD_184529 | JGI IMG/M metagenome (GOLD analysis project Ga0208783, IMG submission 184529) | Aqueous microbial communities from the Delaware River and Bay under freshwater to marine salinity gradient to study organic matter... | ecosystem: Environmental > Aquatic > Marine >... | reverse complement strand
GTCGACGCGTACACGGGCACGATCCGCTACTACATCGTCGACGCCAAGGACCCGATCATCCGGTCCTGGCAGCAGGCGTTCCCGAAGCTCTTCGAGCCGCTCTCGGCCATGCCGGCCGGCCTGCGCTCGCACCTGCGGTACCCGCAGGACCTCTTCAAGGCGCAGACGGACGTCTACCGCACGTACCACATGACCGACGCGACGACCTTCTACAACAAGACGGACCTGTGGGCCGTCTCGCCCGATCCGGGTTCGGGGGAGGTCGGCACGACCGTGCTCGACGCAACCCCCACGACGATCGCGAACGCCCGGCCGCAGGCGGCGTCCTCGAGCGGTCGGCGCATCGATCCGATCTACCTCCTCATCAGGCTGCCGGGACAGACCGACGTGCGGTTCCAGCTGCTGCGGCCGTTCGTCCCGGTCTCGAGCGGGAACGCGCTCACCAACCTCGTCTCGTTCATGGTCGCCGACTCGGACGAGGGCTCGTACGGCCAGTTGCGCTCGTTCGTCATGCCCGACGGGCGCTCGGTCTACGGACCGCAGCAGGTCGACAGCACGATCAACACGACCCAGCAGATCTCCGAGCAGTACTCGTTGCTCGGGCGCACGGGCTCCCGGGTCATCCAGGGTTCGATGCAGCTGCTCCCGATCGCCGACTCCATCCTCTACATCCGGCCGGTCTACGTGCAGGCCGACACGGGCCAGCAACTGCCGTCGTTCCGGTTCGTGGTCGCGTTCTACGCGGGGCGCGCCGTGATCGACACCTCGTTGCGCGGCGCGCTCGGCCAGCTGTTCGAGGGCGGCGGGGCCGGTGGCGGCACCACAGGCGGCGGCGGGACCGGCGGTGGCGGAACCGGGGGTGGCGGTTCGACGGGTGGCCAGAGCGTGAGCCAGTTGCTGGCCCGGGCCGCTGAGGCGTACGACCAGGCCCAGGCCGCGCTCAAGGCCGGTGACCTCGGTCGCTACCAGGACCTCACCGACGAGGTCGGTCGTCTGCTCAAGCAGGCCCAGGACGCGGCGGGCGCCGCCGGCTCGGGCGGCGGGGGGTCGAGTCCCTCGACCACGTCGACCACCCGGCCCGCCGGCACGACCCAGCAGTCGGCGCTGCGCTGACCCCGCCGATCCCGCCGGAATCCCGCTTGGGACGGGGCTCCGGGGGATTGTTACTATCCCGGTAGTGGAAATCCCCCCACCCCTGGGGGACCCCACCGGCGAAGGTGGCAGCGGTGTCCGTCAGCGGAATCGATCTCGGCAAGTACAAGCTCGGCTGGCACGACACCGAGCAGTACGTCTTCAAGCCGAAGAAGGGTCTCAACGAGGACATCGTCCGCGAGATCTCGTGGCACAAGTCCGAGCCCGAGTGGATGACCGAGTTCCGCCTCGCGGCCCTGCGGCGCTTCGAGTCCAAGCCGATGCTGCCCTGGTTCTCGGCCAACATGCCGGACATCGACTTCGACGACATCTACTACTACATCAAGCCCACCGAGAAGCAGGTCTCCGACTGGGACATGCTCCCGGAGGAGATGAAGGACACCTACGAGAAGCTCGGCATCCCCGAGGCCGAGCGCAAGTTCCTCGCCGGCGTCACCGCGCAGTACGAGTCCGAGGTCGTGTACCACAAGAACCGCGAGGATCTCGAGGCCCTCGGCGTGCTCTTCACCGACATGGACACGGCGCTGCGGGAGTACCCGGAGATCCTGCGCGAGTACTTCGCCACCGTCATCCCGCCGGGTGACAACAAGTTCGCGGCGCTCAACTCCGCGGTGTGGAGCGGTGGCTCGTTCATCTACGTCCCGCCGGGCGTGCACGTCGACATGCCGCTGCAGGCCTACTTCCGGATCAACGCCGAGAACTCCGGTCAGTTCGAGCGCACGCTCATCATCGCCGACGAGGGGTCCTCGGTGCACTACGTCGAGGGCTGCTCGGCTCCGGTGTACTCCTCGGACTCGTTGCACTCCGCCGTGGTCGAGCTCATCGCCAAGCCGGGTGCGCGCATCCGGTACTCGACCATCCAGAACTGGTCGCCGAACGTCTACAACCTCGTCACGAAGCGCGCGGTCGCCGAGACCGAGGCCACGGTCGAGTGGATCGACGGCAACCTGGGCTCCAAGCTCACGATGAAGTACCCGGCCGTGGTCATGACCGGCCCGAAGGCTCACGGCGAGGTGCTCTCGGTGGCGTACGCGGGCGCGGGTCAGCACCAGGACGCCGGCGCCAAGATGACCCACGCCGCGCCCGAGACGACCTCGATCATCGATTCGAAGTCGATCTCGAAGGATGGCGGTCGCACCACCTACCGCGGCCTCGTGCGGGTCGAGGAGGGTGCGCACGACGTCAAGAGCCACGTGCGCTGCGACGCGCTCATCCTCGACGAGGAATCCCGCTCGGACACCTACCCCTACATGGAGGTCGACGAGCAGGACGCCCGGATCGGACACGAGGCGACCGTCTCGAAGGTCGGCGACGATCAGGTCTTCTACCTGATGAGCCGCGGCCTCTCCGAGCAGCAGGCCACCGCGATGATCGTGAACGGTTTCATCGAGCCGATCACGAAGACCCTCCCGATGGAGTACGCGGTCGAGCTCTCCCGACTCATCGAGCTCAACATGGAGGGCTCGGTCGGCTGACCGGGACGCCCCGATGTCGATGCAGCACCCCTTCACGGTCGACGCGGCACGCGCGCTCGGCGGTCCGGACTGGCTCCGCGACCGGCGCATCGCGGCGGCCGAACGGCTCGGCGATCTCGTGTGGCCCACGACCGAGGAGGAGATCTGGCGGTACAGCCGGATCGACGACCTCGACCTCGGCCGGTACCGACCGATGTCGGCCGAGGAACTCGGTCAGCCCGGAGTCGACGCGGTGCCCGGTGGGGGACCCGTGGCCGCCGAGGTGGGCACCCGGGCCGGCCTCATCGTCGTGCGCGACGGCCGGGTGGTGCACCACGAACTCGATCCCGCGCTCGCGGCGCGCGGCGTGGTGGTCGGTGGGCTCGCCACCCTCGACCACGCGACCGTCGCCGACACCCTCGGCACCACCTCCGACGCGTCGCCCGACGCGTTCACGACGCTCCACGACGCCTTCCTCGCCGGCGGCGCGTACATCCACGTGCCCAGGGGCGTGGTCGTCGAGGCGCCGATCGTCGTCCTCCACTGGTCCGACGGGGAGGGCCTCGCCTCCTTCCCGCACACCCTCGTGGTGGCCGAGGAGACGAGCCAAGTCTCGGTGCTCGAGCGGTTCGGCTCACCGGATGTCGAGCACCTCGTCGACTCGGTGGTCGAGCTCCTCGTGCGGGACGGCGCGAACGTCCGCTACCAGTCGGTGCAGGAGTACGGCCCGCGTACCTGGAGCATCGCCCTCCAGCGCGCGCACCTGGGGCGCGACGCGGTGCTCCGGTCCTCGGCCGTCGCGCTCGGCGGCGCGTACGCCCGCCTGCGCAGCGAGGCCCGCCTCGAGGCCCCGGGCGCCGAGTCCGAGCAGGTGGCCGTCTACTACGGCGACCACGACCAGATGCTCGACTTCCGCACGCTCCAGGACCACGTCGCGCCGCGCACCCACTCGAACCTGCTCTTCAAGGGCGCGGTCGAGGATCGCGCCCGCTCGGTGTACTCCGGCCTCGTGCACCTCCACCAGGAGGCGCAGAAGTCCACCGCCACGCAGAGCAACCGCAACCTCGTGCTCACCGAGGGCGCCGGCGCCGAGTCGATCCCGAACCTCGAGATCGAGGCCGACGACGTGCGCTGCTCGCACGCCTCCGCGGTCGGCCCGATCGACGAGGACCAGCGCTACTACCTCGCCACCCGCGGCGTCCCGCCGGAGGAGGCCGAGCGGCTCATCGTGCTCGGGTTCTTCGAGGACGTCTTCGAGCGCCTCCCCGTCGCCGCGCTCGTCGGTCCGCTGCGGCGCGCCGTGCACGACAAGTTGGGCCACCTCCACGCGGGGGACGGCCGTGGCTGAGGTGCGCGTCGCGAGCGTCTCCGAGTTCGGTGCGCGCAGCGCGCGCCGCGTCGACGCCGACGGCCACCGGGTGGCCGTCGTGCGCATCGACGACGCCTGGTACGCGATCGGCGACCGCTGCTCGCACGCCGAGGCCTCGCTCTCCGAGGGCGAGATCGACGGCGCCGCGTGCACCATCGAGTGCCCGAAGCACGGCGCGACCTTCTCGCTCACCACCGGCGAGCCGCGCACCCTGCCCGCCACGAAGCCCGTGCCGGTCTACGGCGTGCGCGTCGAGGGCGACGACGTCATCGTGGAGATCCCATGAGCCTCACCATCCGGAACCTGCGCGGCGGCATCGCCGGCACCGAGATCCTGCGCGGCGTCGACCTCGAGGTGGCCCCCGGCGAGGTCCACGCGCTCATGGGCCCGAACGGATCGGGGAAGTCCACGCTCTCGCACGTGCTCATGGGTCGCGAGGGCTACGAGGCCACCGGCGGATCGGTCACCGTGGACGGCACCGAGATCCTCGGGCTCGACACCTGGCAGCGCGCCGCGGCCGGGCTCTTCCTCGCCATGCAGTACCCGATCGAGGTGCCGGGCGTGCGCATCGCCGACCTGCTCGCCTCCTCGATGCGCGCCCGCGGCGTCGACCCGTCCGGCCTCGACGACGCGCTGGCCACCGAGGCCGCCCGCCTCGAGGTGCGCGACGAGTTCCTCACCCGCGGCGTGAACGTCGAGTTCTCCGGCGGCGAGCAGAAGCGGGCCGAGACCCTCCAGCTCGCGGTGCTGCGACCGGGCTACGCGGTGCTCGACGAGATCGACTCCGGCCTCGACGTCGACGCATTGCGTGACGTCGCTCGGCGCGTGAAGGCGATGACCACCGAGACCGGTCTCGGCGTGCTCGCCATCACGCACTACTCGCGCCTGCTCACCGAGCTCACCCCGGACGTCGTCCACGTGTTCATGGGCGGCCGCATCGTCGCGAGCGGCGGCCCCGAACTCGCCGACGAGCTCGAGGCGGGCGGTTACGACGGCATCGCGGCCCGCCTCGGCATCGAGGTCCCGGGACCCGTTCGCACGACCGCCCCCGACCCGTTCGCCGATCCCGGCTTCTAGGCGGCCGCGAGTGCGCGCCCGCTGGATCAGCCGGCGGGCGCGGTCGTGGTGGTGGGGGCGACCGAGGTGGTCGTCGGTGCGACCGTGGTCTCGGTCGGTGCGACGGTGGTCGGGGTCGGATCCACCGGTCCGAGCGACGGCGGTGCGGTGGTGGTCGGCGTGCCCGACGCGCTCCGCGGCGGACCGCCGACGGTCCGGGTGCCGGGGAGCGCGGGCTGGTTCGGGTTCACCACGTTCGGGGCCTGCACCGTGGCGGCCGTCGTCCCGTCCACGTAGACCGGGTCACCCTGATCGACCAGGGTCTCCCAGTAGTCGGCGATGCGCATCGGGACGCGCACGCAGCCGTGCGATGCCGGGCGCACCGGCACGCTCGGGTACCCGTGCACCGCGATCCCACGGTTGAAGTAGAAGGGCTTGTAGAGCTGGCCGAGCGGGGAGCGGTGCCACGCGTCGACGTAGTACGTGTACGCGTACCGGCCCGCCGGCGTGAGCGCGTTCTCGCACACCCGGGTCGTGGAGTAGAAGGGCGTGTAGCAGTAGCGCTCGCCCGATCCGGTGGAGATCGTGGTGATGAGGCGCACCTGGTGCCCCTCGTAGACCGTCATGACCTGCTTGGTGACGTCGACCTCGGTGCGGTCGGGCTCGGCGGTCGGATGCAGCGGCGTCGGATACTGGAAGTTCTGGAGCGCGGCCCGCTCGGGCTCACCGAGGCGGCCACTCACCGGGACGCCCATCATCTTCTGGAGCGCGTGCACCGCGTAGGTGGTGTCGGTGGAGAAGGTGCCGCGCTGGGTGCCCGGATCGAAGCGCAGGGCGGCCAGTCGCTCCTGGTAGGCCGCGACCTCGGCCCCGGTCGAACCCTGTGACACGACGCCGCCGGGCACGGGTGGGAGTACGACCGGCGCAGGTTGGACGAGCGCGGGCAGCGTCGTCGTCGTGCTCGGCGGCACGGTCGTGGTCGTCGTGGTGGTCGACCGGGTCGTGCTCGACGGTGCGTCCACGGCGACCGCGTCGTCGCTGGAGGGCCAGTAGGCCACGACGGCCCATCCGGTCCCGCCGACGAGTCCGAGCACGGCGACGATGGCCAGCGCGGTGAGGAACCGACGTCGACCGCGGCGGGGCGCCTGCTCGCGCGCGAGGCGCCGCTCGCGCCGGGTGAGGGGAGCCGGGTCATCGCCGGAGCCCGGCGGTCGGGAGGGGGTGATGTCGTCGATGGCGGGGATTCTTCCACGCCATCGCGCCGGAGGCGGGGCGCGGCCGCGTGCACGTGCGGGCCGGCGGACACTCCGTTGTGATCGACCCCGGATCGGGGCCGAGGTGGATCAGCCGATGGCCGGCTCGGACTCCTCCTCGAGGAGCTGGGCGAGCGGGTCGGGCGTGATGGCCGAGAGTCGCAGGTCGAGCAGGAAGTCGAGGACCTCCGCACCCGAGATGAGGTCGCGGCTGCCGAAGCGCTCGAGCCCGGCGTCGATGAGTTCCACCAAGTCGGTGTTCACCATGTGCTCCTCTTCGTTGGACGACCTTCGCAACCTAGCCCGGGGGTGTGACATTCCCGTGTCGGGAAGGCTACGCGCTCGCGCGAGGTGTCCGTGACCCTTTTCACCGGCCCGCCGCACGGGCCCGCCGCCGGTCCCCGGGTGACCACACCGACAACACGGGGCGCACGGATGGCGCGACCGGGTCGAAGGGCTCAGGCGCCGGCGGCCTCGTCGAGGCCCTGGGCGAGGGTGTTCCAGGCCAGCGTGGCGCACTTGATGCGCACCGGGAACTTCACGACGCCCTGGAGCGCCTCGAGGTCGCCGAGTCGCACGCCCTCGAGCGCCTCCTCGGTGGCGGCCGTGGCGTCGCCGCCCTCGAGCTTCGACTCATGGATCGACATGAGCGCCTTGAACGCCCTGATGAGTCGACGGGCCTCGTCGACCGACTTGCCCTTGATCGCGGCACTCATCATCGAGGTGGAGGCCTGCGAGATCGAGCAGCCCTGACCCGCGGTGCGCACGTCGGTCACCGTGCCGTCCGCACCGACCTCGAGGTAGAGCACGACCTCGTCCCCGCAGAGCGGGTTGAAGCCCTCGACCCGGGTGGCCGGGGGCGAGGGCAGCTCGCCACGGTTCCGCGGGGCGCGGTAGTGGTCGAGGATGATCTCGCGGTAGAGGTCTTCGAGTCCGGGCACGACGGGGATCCTAGAGGGCGAAGAACGCCTGCGCCTTGGCCAGCGCGGCCACGAGGGCGTCGACGTCGTCGGTGTCGTTGAACATGGCGAGGGACGCCCGGGTGGTGGCCGGCACCCCGAGCACCCGCATGAGGGGCTTGGCGCAGTGGTGGCCCGCCCGCACGCACACCGCGTCCTCGTCGAGCACCTGCGAGATGTCGTGGGCGTGGATGCCCTCGACGAGGAACGAGATCGCCGATCCGCGGCCCTCGGCGGTCGCGGGTCCGTAGATCGTGATCCCGTCGCCGAACCGGTCGGTCAGCGCCCCGAGCGCGTACTCGGTGAGGCGGGCCTCGTGCGCCGCGATCTCGGCCATGCCGACGCCCTCGAGCCATCCGACGGCGGCGCCGAGGCCGACGGCCTCGGCGATCGCCGGGGTCCCGGCCTCGAACCTCCATGGCACGTCGTTGGTGGTGAAGCCCTCCTTGCGGACGTCGCGGATCATCTCGCCGCCGCCGAGGAAGGGGGGCATCGCCTCGAGGACCTCGCGCCGGCCCCACAGCCCGCCGATGCCGGTGGGCCCGACCATCTTGTGACCCGAGAACGCGACGAAGTCGACGTCCCAGGCGCTCACGTCGGTCGGCTCGTGCGCGACCGACTGGCACGCGTCCACGAGCACCGCCGCACCCGCACGACGGGCCGCCGCGCTCAGCGCGGCGACGTCGTTCGTGGTGCCGAGCACGTTCGACATCGCGGTGAAGGCGAACAACTTCGCCCCGTCGAGCAGCGCATCGAGGTCGGTGAGGTCGAGGCGGTACGAGCCGTCGATCGGGACCCAGCGGATCTCGAGGCCGCGCTCGGCCGCGAGCATCTGCCACGGCACGATGTTGGCGTGGTGCTCCATCTCGGTGAGCACGATCGCGTCGCCGGCCCCCAGGTTCGCCGCGCCCCAGGTACGGGCCGCGAGGTTGATCGACTCGGTGGCGTTGCGGGTGAGGACGAGCTCATGCGGATCCGTCGCGCCGATGAAGCGTGCGGTGCGGGCCCGGCCGTCCTCGAAGGCCGCGGTGGCCTCCTCGGCGAGCGTGTAGACGCCCCGGTGCACGTTGGCGTTCGTCTCGCGGTAGTAGCGGTCCATCGCGTCGAGCACCGCGAGCGGCTTCTGGGCGGTCGCCGCGGAATCCAGGTACACGAGGCGCTTGCCGTGCACCGTCCGCTCGAGGAGCGGGAACTGGGCACGCAGCCCCGCGACGTCGAGGCTCACGGGTGGGCCGCGGCTTCCCGGAAGGCGTCGAAGCCCTCGGTCTCGACTCGGGCCGCGAGCTCGGGCCCGCCGGCGGCGACGATGCGACCGTCGATGAGGACGTGGACGCGGTCCGGCGCGAGGTGCTCGAGGATGCGCTGGTAGTGCGTGATGAGCAGGACGCCGAGGTCGGGACGCGACTCCCGCACGATCCCGATGCCGCGCGCGACCTCGCGCAGCGCGTCGATGTCGAGGCCCGAGTCCGTCTCGTCGAGGATCGCGAGGTCGGGCTGCATGAGGGCCATCTGGAGGATCTCGTTGCGCTTGCGCTCGCCGCCCGAGAACCCCTCGTTCAGGTACCGCTCCTGGAACCGCTCGTCCATGCCGAGCCTGGCGGTCCAGGCCATGAGGTCCATCCGGACCTCGAGCACCGAGAGGTCGGGGATGCCCTTGCGCACGGCGAGGGCCTGGCGCAGGAAGTTCAGGACGCTCACCCCGGGGATCTCCTCGGGGTGCTGGAACCCGAGGAACATCCCGCGGGCCGCGCGCTCGTCGGTCGAGAGGGCGGTGACATCCTCACCCCGGAACACGATGCGTCCGCCGGTGACCGTGTAGGCGGGGTTGGCGAGGAGGGTGTTGGCCAGCGTCGACTTCCCGGAGCCGTTGGGGCCCATGAGGGTGTGCACCTCGCCGGTGCCGACCTCGAGGGTCACGCCGCGCAGGATCGGGGCGCCGTCGGCCTCCACGTGGAGGTCGTCGATGAGGAGGAGGGGGTCGGCCACGCCTCGGATGGTATTACCACTACGTCCGTAGTGGAAATCGGAGCGGCCCGACCGCCCGACCGATCACCAGCCCCGGGCGACCCATTCGTCGAGGTGCGGCCGCTCGGTGCCGACGGTGGTGTCGAGCCCGTGGCCGGGGAGCACGAGGGTGTCGGCGGGCAGCGTCATGAGCCGCCGGTCGATCGAGTCGATGATCGTCTCGAACGAGGAACCCTCGAACGTCGTGTTGCCGGGCCCACCCGGGAACAGGGTGTCGCCGGTGAAGAGCAGCGGGGTGCCCTCGAGCAGGAACGAGGTCGACCCGGCGGTGTGCCCGGGGGTGTGGATGCTGCGGACGCGCAGGGAACCCACCTCGAGCACGTCCTCGTCATCGATGACGAAGTCGTAGGCGGGCAGCATCGTGGCGTCGCCCGCGGCGACGCCGACCTCGATCCCGGCGTCCCGGGCCGCGGTCACGGCCTGGATGTGGTCCCAGTGGCCGTGGGTCGTCAGCACCCGTCGGACCCCGGTCGCCGCGCAGAGCGGGATGAGGAGCTCGTGCTCGTTGGCCGCATCGATGAGCACGGCCTCGCCGGATGCGAGGTCGCGCACGATGAACACGTTGTTGTCGAAGGGTCCGACGACGAGCTTGTCCACCCGGACCCGGGCGTCGGCCCAGTGGGCGGGGCGGGTCGGTGCGGGTGCGGATCCCATGGCCGGAGGGTACCCGGGCACCCTCCGGGCGGCCGCCCGAGCCGGGTCCGGCCCCGTTGGAACCCCCTCCGGTCCCTCCGGTAGCGTCGCCCGCCGTGGACTTCAGGGACTCCCCGGCCGAGGCCGAATTCCGGGACGAGGTGCGGACGTGGCTGTCCGAGCACCTCGTCGGCGAGTTCGCCGAACTCGGCGGACGCGGCGGACCCGCCGACGAGCGCGGCTGGGAGACCCGGATCGAGTGGGAGCGCACCCTCGGGCGCGACCGGTGGGTCGGCTGCTCCTGGCCCGTCGAGTACGGCGGCCGCGGTCTCGACTTCTCGCAGCAGGTCATCTTCAACGAGGAGTACGCGAAGGCGAACGCGCCGGCTCGGGTCTCGTTCTTCGGTGAGGGGCTCTTCGCCCCCACGCTCATCGCGTACGGCACCGACGAGCAGAAGCGCCGGTTCCTCCCGAAGATCCAGAGCGTCGATGAGCTCTGGTGCCAGGGTTACTCCGAGCCGAATGCAGGCTCCGACCTCTCGAACGTGCAGACCAAGGCCGTGCTCGACGGCGACGAGTGGGTCATCACCGGCCAGAAGGTCTGGACGACGCTGGCCCACCGCGCCGACTGGTGCTTCGTCGTCGCCCGCACCGAGTCGGGCTCGCAGAGTCACCGCGGGCTCTCGTACCTGCTCGTCCCGATGGACCAGCCCGGGGTCGAGATCCGTCCGCTGCGCCAGATGACCGGTTCGGCGGAGTTCAACGAGGTGTACTTCGACGAGGCCCGCACCTCGGCGGACCTCGTGCTCGGTGAGGTCAACGACGGGTGGAAGGTCGCGATGGCGACGCTCGGCTTCGAGCGCGGGACCGCGTTCCTCAGCCAGCAGCTCGCCTTCCAGCGGGAGCTCGCCGAGATCATCGGCGTGGCGCAGAAGAACGGCTCGAACCGTGAGGCCACGATCCGCCAGGAGCTCGCCGACTCCTACATCGGCGTCCAGATCATGAAGTTCAACGGCATGCGCATGCTCACGGACCTCGTGAAGAAGGGCGTGCTCGGACCCTCGAGCAGCATCGGCAAGCTGTTCTGGAGCAATTGGCACCGCACGCTCGGCGAGCGGGCGATGGACGTGCTCGGCACCGACGGGCTCCTCGTGGCGAACGAGGGGAACGGGGCGTACGAGCTCGACGAGATCCACCAGATCTTCATGACGAGCCGGGCGGAGACCATCTACGCCGGCGCAAGCGAGATCCAACGCAACATCATCGGCGAGCGGGTGCTCGGGCTCCCGCGCGAACCCCGCTAAGAGAGGACCCTTCCAGTGAACTTCGCTTTCACCGAGGACCAGGACAGCCTGCGCGACGTCGTGCGTTCGTTCATGGACGCCAAGAGCACCGAGGAGGACGTCCGCACGCTCATGGACACCGAGTCGGGCTACGACCCCGCGGTCTGGGCGCAGATGGGCGGGGAGCTCGGCCTGCCGGGGCTCCACATCCCCGAGGAGTTCGGTGGTCAGGGCTACGGCTTCGTCGAGCTCGGCATCGTGTTCGAGGAGATGGGACGCCGGCTGCTCTGCGCCCCGTACTTCGCGACGGTCGCCCTGGCGGCGAACGCGATCCTCAACGCCGGCACCCAGGACGAGAAGGCCGCGCTGCTCCCGGGCATTGCGAGCGGTGAGACCATCGGCGCGCTCGCCTTCACCGAGGCGAACGGCCGCTGGGACGCCGACGGCATCACGATGGTGGCCAAGGGTTCCGGCTCCGACTGGACCCTCGACGGCGAGAAGATGTTCGTGATCGACGGCCACAACGCGGACGTCATCGTGGTCGTCGCCCGTACCGAGGGCTCCTCGGGCGAGGACGGCATCTCGTTCTTCACCGTCGCCGGCGACGCCGCGGGCCTCACCCGCACCCCGCTCGCCACGATGGATCAGACCCGCAAGCAGGCCCGCCTCGAGTTCAAGGGCGTCAAGGCCACGCCGCTCGGCGCCCCCGGTGCCGGCTGGGCCGCGCTCTCCAAGACCCTCGACCAGGCCGCGGTGTGCCTGAGCAACGAGATGGTCGGTGGGGCGCAGTTCGTCCTCGACATGTCGGTCGAGTACGCCAAGGTCCGGGTGCAGTTCGGTCGGCCGATCGGCTCGTTCCAGGCCATCAAGCACAAGTGCGCCGACATGCTCCTCGAGGTCGAGTCGGCCAAGAGCGCGGCGTACTACTCGGCGTGGGCCGCCGCCGAGGACAACGAGGAGCTCCCCGTCGTGGCGAGCCTCTCGAAGGCGTACTGCTCGGACGCGTACTTCCACTCGACCGCCGAGAACATCCAGATCCACGGTGGCATCGGCTTCACCTGGGAGCACCCCGCCCACCTCTACTTCAAGCGGGCCAAGAGCAGCGAGATCCTGCTCGGCGACGCCACGTACCACCGTGAGCTGCTGGCGCAGCGCATCGGGATCTGAGTCCACCCGCTCCGTGACCATGTGAGACGCCCCCGCTGCAGGCGGGGGCGTCCGCACGAGGTGACCATGGCACTCGTCGTCGGCATGCTCGTCCTCGGGGTGATCTGTGCGATCGCGGCCGCGCTCGTGTTCCGCGAGGCCGCCCGCATGCAGGAGCGCGCCCCGCTGGCGGTGTTCGATCCCGACGACGCGTACGAGTTCGTGGTGGCCCACCTCGACGACCTCGTCGCCTCGACGTTGACCCCCGAGGACGTGCGACGCATCCTCGGGTTCCAGATCGAACACTTCAAGCACGCGGGCGTCGCCATGAACGGCTCCACCTCGACGCCCCCGGGACCCGTCATCATCGGTGGGGCCGAGACGGTCGATCACGTGCTCCGCCGCTGCGCCGAGACCGGCGAGGCGTACCTGCCCGAGCAGGTGCACGCGGTCATCGAGTGCCAGCTCACCTACCTGCGGGCGATCGGTGCGATCGGCCGCGTCGCCGGCCCCGACGACGGCCCGGGTCGGGTCGACGGCGCTCGCTAGGCTCGCCCCCATGAGCCGTCCCACGCGTTTCGAAGACTTCCAGTACGTCGGCGACAAGCGCACCCAGGTCGTCTACGACCTCGACGAGCCGAGCCTGGACCCGGCGATCGTCGAGGAGCTCATGGCCTCGGAGCAGTTCATCTGCTTCGGGCCCGACACGCTCCTCGAGGCCCGCAACCGCGGGTACAAGCCGCACCGGAGCGTGCGCACCGCCGACGCCGAGGCCTGAGCCGCGCGCATGCCCCGCGCCATCGACGTCCACGTCCACCCCTCCACCCGCGAGTGGGTCGACGGCGCGATGGGGGAGTTCCGGCCCGCGTGCGAGGACTACTTCCACACGCACCTGCCCGAGCACAGCGTGGACGAGATGGCCGAGGTGTTCCGAGCCGCCGACGTGCTCGGGGTGCTGCTCGCGTGGGACGCCGAGACCAGCACCGGGAACCCGCCGGTGAGCAACGACTTCGTGGCCGGCTGCGTGGCCGCCCACCCCGACGCCTTCCTCGGCTTCGCCAGCGTCGACCCGCACAAGTCCGATGCGGTGGTCGAGCTCGAGCGCGCGGTGCGGTTCCTCGGCCTGCGGGGTCTCAAGATGCACCCGGGCGCGCAGGCCTTCGCGCCGGACGATCGGAGCGTGTACCCGATCTGGGAGACCGCGCAGGCGCTCGGCATCCCCGTGCTCATCCACACCGGGACGACGGGTCTGGGTGCGGGCATGCGCGGCGGGGGTGGCGTGGCCCTCGGCCTCTCGAACCCGATGCTCATCGATCGGATGGCGATCGACTTCCCCGATCTCCAGATCGTGATGGCCCACCCGGCCTGGCCGTGGCAGGACGAGCAGTTGGCGGTGCTCGCCCACAAGCCCAACACCTGGATCGATCTGTCCGGCTGGTCGCCGAAGCGCTTCGCCCCGGAACTCGTGCGTGAGATCCGCGGCCGGTTGCAGGACCGGGTGCTGTTCGGGACCGACTACCCGTTCCTCACGCACGAGCAGTGGCTCGGTGCGTGGGCCACCCTCGACATCCCGGACGCGGTCACCGAGAAGGTGCTGCTCGCCAACGCCACGCGCCTGCTCGGGCTCTGAGCCGCGTCAGACGACGGGGGCCTCGAGGCCGCCGGGGATCGCCTCGGCGACGGCCGCACTGCGCGACTCGTAGGACGAGTCGCTCACCGCCGGATGGGCGGGCAGGCGCGCCGGATCGTCAGGGAGCCCCTCGAGGTCGACCCACGAGGTGCAGCCTCCGTAGGCGTCCGCGTACGGGACCGTGATCGGTTCCTCGAGCACGTGGACGCGCAGGGCGAGGATCCAGAGCGGGTCGCGGGCCTTCCATGCGAGGCGCGAGCCTGCGTACTCGGTCGTCCAGATGAACCGGCCGTCGAGCGCATCGAGGACGGCCGGATCGGTGATGGTCGCGATGCCGGTGATGTCGGCCCACCCCTCGACGCGGATCGCCCGCCCGGGCGGCGCGGCAGTCACGGTCTCGGGGACCCAGTGCCGGTAGGCGGGCTTGAGGAGTTCGGGCCGCTGGTGCTCGACCGTGGGGTACAGCCACAGCCGGGTGCTGCGGATGCCGAAGTGACGACCCGCCTCGCGGATCCCGCCCTTGCGGACGTCGAGGATCTGCTCACCCGCGAGCAGCGCACGGACGACCGCGGCCCATTCCTTGTACGCCGGCACCATGGTCGAGAGGGTACCCGGGCCGCTCGGGTGATGGTCCGGCGTGCGGCGGACGCGCGCCCCCCGGTACGGTCGGCGGAACGCACGGCGGGGGTGAGGAGCGGGGTGGACGATTCCATCGAGGTCGACGGCATCCGGCTCGCCGCGCACTGGGCCCGCCCGGCGCGATCGGGTCGGGTCCCGGGACTCGTGCTCTCCCACGGGTTCCCGCTCCCGCCGCGGGGTCAGGTCGCCTCCGGCATCACGTTCCCCGATCTCGCC
>Ga0208783_10001302_pt1 | contig 14822 bp, 11 predicted proteins | sample DEB19_08_DNA_2_FD_184529 | JGI IMG/M metagenome (GOLD analysis project Ga0208783, IMG submission 184529) | Aqueous microbial communities from the Delaware River and Bay under freshwater to marine salinity gradient to study organic matter... | ecosystem: Environmental > Aquatic > Marine >... | reverse complement strand
CGGAGTACGCGGACCCGACCTCGTTCGTCCTCCCGTGGCAGATCCTCGCCGCGATGGACACCCTCGTCTTCCGGGACCGGGCCGCCGCGTATACCTCGACCACGGCCTCCCAGTCGCGCATCCCCTGGCTGAGCCTCGTCCTCGCGCGGGACGCGGCCCTCGTGGACGGGGAGCTCGCGCGCATGGCCGAGAGCGGGTCGGTCCCCGCCGGTCCGTTCTCCATCGGCGGCAGGGAGCTCGTGAGCGCAGAGGAGCTGGCGGCGCGCGTCACCGCGTCCCGGGACTTCTTCGCCACCACCGGGCATCTGTACATCTCGAGCGGCCCCTACCGGCTCACCCGCTTCGAGACCACCGCCCAGTACGCGGAGATGCAGGCGATCCGGGACCCCGCCTACCCGATGACCGCAGCGGACGTGCAGCCCGGGCCGATCCCGGCCACCACGGTCGGCCGGCCGGCCGACCGGACGCTCGTCATGGGCGAGGAGGCGGTCCTGCCGATCCCCGTGAGCGGCCCGGGGACGCCCGCGCTGCGCTGGGTGCTCGTGGATCCCGTCACCGGGCTCGTCATCGCGCAGGGAGAGGGCGCCCCGGGAAGCGATCCGGGGACGCTCGAGGTCCGGATCGGCGCAGAGGTCACCGCGGACGCCTTCCCCGGGCCGTACCAGCTCTGGGTGGGCGTGACGAACGACCTCGTCGCCCGGATGACCGAGCGGCGCATCGACGTGGAGATCCTTCCCTGATGGGCATCTGGCGGCCGATCGCGACGCGGGCCGCGAGCCTCTTCCTCGTCCTCATCGCCGTCCTTGTCCTCCTCGTCCTCAGCCTCGGCGCCACGGGCTACTCGGACCGCATCCTGACCGCGATCGTGGGCGAGGAGATGCGGGCGGTGCGCACGGCGCTCGCGGCGCAGATCAAGGACCCGGACGAGCTGGAGGCGGCGGTCCGGACGCAGCAGGAGGAGCTGGAGCGCTCCTACGGGCTGGACCAGCCGTGGACCCTGCGGATGCCGGCGATGGTGGCGCGCGTCCTCGTCCTCGACCTCGGCGAGGCGCGCACCGTGCGGACCACGACCGGCTCGAACAGCGTGGCGGAGATCATCCTGGAGCGTCTCCCGCCCACGATGCTCCTGATCACGACCTCGCTCCTCATCACGGCCGCGATCGGCGTGGCGATCGGGACGTGGCTGAGCACTCGCGTCGGATCACGGTCGGACCGGATCGCCTCCTGGATCGCCGCCGTCTCCAACGCGCTCCCCGGCTGGTGGTCCGGGATCGTCCTCATCTTCATCTTCGGCTTCGCGCTCCGCTGGCTCCCCACCGGCGGGATGTACTCCACGCCACCGCCCACCGATCCGCTCGCGCGCGCCCTGGACATGGTCTGGCACGCGATCCTCCCGATCCTCACCCTCGTCCTCGTGAGCATCGGGCCCTCGGTCTACGTGGTGCGCACGATGACGATGTCGGTCGCCCAGGAGGACCACGTCACCCTCGCCCGCGCCAAGGGGATGAGCGGCGGCTCGATCGCGCGCCGCCACATCCTCCGGGTCGCCGCGCCCCCGATCGTCACCGGCCTGATCCTCGGCCTCGCCGCCTCGCTCGGCGGGTCGATCCTCGTGGAGACGGTCTTCGGCTGGCAGGGGATGGGCCGGCTCTACTACGACGCGATCGCGGGGACCCCGGACGAGGCGCTGATCGTGGCGCTCACCTTCATGTTCACGCTCCTCTACGTCATCGCGCGTCTCATCCTCGAGATCCTCTACGTCCTCCTCGACCCGCGCGTCCGGACCGGAGGAGGCCGCCGTGGCGCTGCTTAGGGGGGTCCTCTCCTCCGGCGTGGGCCGTGCGGGCGTGGCGCTCCTCCTCTCCCTCGTCGTCCTCTCCATCGGGGTCGTGCTCACCTTCCCGCCAGGCTTCGGGCTCACCCGCTGGGGCGATCCGGCGGTCTGGGCGGACAACCCCAAGGCCGTTCCTCCCGTCTGGACGAACGTGCTCGGCGGATCGGCGGCGGAGCACCGCACCCTCTCCATCGGCGCGCCGGTGGACGTCCGCCAGAGCGGACCCGCCGAGCTCCGCACGTGGGAGCTCCCCTTCGCGCAGGGGACGGGCGCGCTGCCGACCTTCCTCTCGTTCACCCTCGGCCGGGTCGACTACGCGGGACGCCCGCCCTCCTACCGCCTCCTCCTCGTCCGGCCGGACGGGGTGGAGATCCCGCTCGTCCGGGACGTGGTCCGCGGGCCGCGGCCGGGCGAGACCGGTCCCTACGTGCGCTACGCGGACGAGCCGTACCGCGTCCTCATCTCGTCCGACCCCGCGGTGACGGAAGAGGCGGCGGATGCGCTCGGGGCGCAGTACGGCGTGACGATCGACCCGGCCTCGCTGCGCGGCCGGCCGGAGGTGGCGCTCTTCGGCGTCCCGGACGGCGCGGGTGGCTATACCCCGCTCGCCGGCGACTATCGCTTCCGCCTCGCCTTCGCCTTCGCGGACCCGGCGGACGTGCTCGCGGAGGCGAAGGTCGTCCTCGGGGGATCGGTCTACGGCTGGGCCGGGACCGATACCCAGGGCCGCGACCTGATGGAGGGGCTCCTCTTCGGGCTCCCGATCGCGCTCCTCATCGGCATCTCGGCGGCCTTCGTGAGCACCGCGATCGGGACCGCGCTGGGGCTGATCTCCGGCTTCAAGGGCGGGCGGATCGACCTCCTCATCCAGGGGGCGGCGGACATCATCAACAACGTCCCGCTCCTGCCGCTCCTCATCTTCATGGTCTTCGTCCTCGGCTCCCAGCTCTGGCTCATCCTCCTCGTCCTCGTCGCCTTCAGCTGGCCCGGGCTCACGATCACGATCCGCTCGATGGTCCTCGGGCTCTCCACCGGCTCGGAGGTGGAGGCGGCGCGCGCGCTCGGGGCATCCACGGGACGCATCCTCCGGAAGCACATCTTTCCCCACACCGCGCCGTTCGTCGTCACCCAGATGATCTTCTTCGTGCCGGGCGCGATCCTCGCCGAGGCGGGCCTCTCCTTCCTCGGCCTCGGTGACCCCTCGCTCCCCACCTGGGGCCAGATCCTCGAGGACGGCTTCCGGACCGGGGCGGTCTTCCTCGGCTACTGGTGGTGGGTCCTCGGCCCGGGCCTCGCGCTCGTCATCACCTCGGTCACCTTCATGCTCCTCGCGATCGCCCTCGAGCCGGTCGTCAACCCGCGCCTCCGCGGGGGGGATCGCGGATGAGCCCGCTCACGCCCGCCGGGGAGACGCCCGTGACCGATCCCGCCGCCCCCCTCCTCTCCGTCGAGGGGCTCGCCGTGGAGTACACGACCGCCCGGGGGGTCGTCCGCTCCGTGGACGGCGTCTCCTTCACCCTGAAGACGGGGGGCGAGGCGCTCGGCCTGATCGGCGAATCGGGGAGCGGCAAGACGAGCATCACGAGCGCGGTCACCCGGCTCCTGCCCCGGAACGGGCGGGTGGCGGAGGGTCGCATCGTCCTCGCCGGCGAGGAGGTCTCGCGCCTCTCGGACGAGGAGTTCCGGAAGCGGATCCGCTGGTCGCGGATCGCGGTCGTGGTCCAGGGCGCGATGGCCTCGCTCAACCCGGTCCTGCGCGTCGGCGACCAGGGGACGGAGCGCCTGCGCGCGGATGGCGTCGCGCGGCGCGATGCGGAGGCGCGCTTCGCCGCGCTCCTCGACCGGGTGGGGCTCCCGCGCGGGACGGAGAAGCGCTATCCCCACGAGCTCTCCGGCGGGATGAAGCAGCGCGCGGTCATCGCGATGGCGCTCACCCACGACCCGCAGCTCCTCGTCCTGGACGAGCCCACGAGCGCGCTGGACGTGAGCATCCAGGCGCAGATCATGAACCTGCTGAAGGAGCTGAAGCGGGAGCGGGGGATCGGGATGCTCTTCATCACCCACGACCTCGGGCTCGCGAGCGACCTGTGCGACCGGGTGGCCGTGGTCTACGGCGGGCAGATCCGCGAGATCGGCGGCACGGATGCGCTCCTCGCCGGACCCCGAGACCCGTACACGGAGCGCCTCCTCGCGAGCATCCCGCGGATCCGCTCCGCGGAGGCGCCGGGCTTCCTCCCCGGCGCGCCGCCGGACCTGCGCGTCGCGATCCCCGGCTGCCGCTTCGCCGCGCGCTGCCCGCTCGTCTTCGACCGCTGCCGGACGGAGGCCCCGGACCTCGTGACGGTGGGCGAGGGGCACGACGCGCGCTGCTTCCTCTCCGCGGACGGGCCGCTCCCGGCGGTGCGCGGATGAGCGGCTTCATCTCCCTGGACGGGGTCTCGGTCGACTTCCATGTCCGGCGCGGGCTCTTCGCCACCACCCCCGTCCACGCGGTGCGCGGGGTCTCCCTCGAGATCGCGCGCGGCGAGCACGTGGCGATCGTGGGCGAATCGGGGAGCGGCAAGACGACCCTCGGCCGCGCGCTCCTCCGCCTCCAGGCGGTGAGCGCAGGGCGGATCGTGGTGGACGGCGATCCGATCGCAGACCTCGCCGGCGACGACCTCATGCGCTTCCGGCGGCGCGTGGGCGCGATCTTCCAGGATCCGTACGCCAGCCTCTCGCCCTACATGCGCGTCCGGGAGATCGTGGCGGAAGGGCTCGTGGTCCACGGGACGGTCCCGGCCGCGGAGCACGAGGCACGCGTCCTTGCGGCACTGGAGGCCGTGCGCCTTTCGCCCGCGGCGGAGATCGCTGACCGCTTCCCGCACACGATGTCCGGTGGGCAGCGGCAGCGCGTCGCGATCGCGCGGGCGATGGTCCTGGAGCCGGAGATCCTCGTGGCGGACGAGCCGGTCTCGATGGTGGACGCCTCGAGCCGGGTGGAGATCCTCGCGCTCCTCCGGGAGCTCCAGGTCTCGCGCGGCCTGACGATCGTCTCGGTCACCCACGACCTCGCGAGCGCGCGCCATTCCGCGGACCGGATCGCGGTCATGTACGCGGGCCGGATCGTGGAGGAGGGGCCGGCGGCCTCGCTCGTGGACGACCCGCGCCACCCGTACACGCGGGCGCTCCTCGCCGCCGTCCCGGAGCCCGATCCGGCGAACCGGCTCCGTGACCGCGCCGTGGTCCCCGGCGAGCCGCCGAGCCCGGCCGCGCTCCCCCCGGGCTGCGCCTTCCACCCGCGCTGTCCGGTCGCGATCGCGGGGACCTGCGAGGTCACCGACCCGGCGGCCACGCCGCGCAGCGGCGGCGGGCAGGTCGCGTGCGTGCGGGAGCTGCCGGGCGCCTGAGCCCACCCACGGCAGAGGTCCCCGGGGGACCGCCCTGCTATCGTGGCGCGCGCAGCCGGTGCCGCGTGGGTTCGCACCCGGGGCTGACGGATCCGAGGAGGAAAGATGCGCACGACCCGTTCCCCGCACGCCCCGGCAGCCGCCGCCGGACCCGAGCTGAGCCGCCGGACCTTCATCGCCGGCGTGGCCGCAGGCGCCGGTGCGCTCGCGATCGCGGGCCGTAGCACCGGTGTGCGCGCCGCCTCCGAACCCCTCGAGGTCCGCTCGATGGTCCCGCCGCGCCTGGAGGCGGCGAACCTCGGGGAGCGGATCCTGTGCCACCGCCCGATGCGCCGCGGATCGCCGAACCTGACCGTGGAGGAGGTCGGCGGCCAGGTCATCGCGCACGACTACGGCCACGGCGGGAGCGGCTGGACGCTCGGTCCGGGCTGCGCCACCTACGTCGTGGAGAACGCCCTCGCGATGCCGGCGGCGGCTGCGCTGGCCAAGGATGCCCCGGTCATCGTGGTGGGGGCGGGCGTCATCGGCCTCCTCACCGCCTACGAGCTCGTCCGGCGCGGCTACACGGCGGTGGAGATCATCGCCGAGGCGTTCACCGGCACCACCTCGCACAACGCCGCCGGCCTCCTCGCGCCGGTCTCCATGGACAACGACCCGGAGAGCCAGGCGCTCATCGACCAGATCGGCGTCGAGGCCTACCGGTTCTTCGCGTCGATCGCCGCGGGCACCCACCCGGACTTCGCGACCGGCGCGTCGATCGTCCCCTCCTACTTCGAGACGCGGGAGGAATCGGGCCTGGAGCCGTACGTCGGGATCGTCATGGAGCCCGCGAAGGACGTGATCCTCGACTTCGGGAACGGGACCCAGCGCACGATGGTCGTCTACGACGACGGGATCTTCATGGACACCGCGGTCCTCATGGACGAGCTGACCGCGTGGCTCACCCCGCACGTCACCTTCACCCAGGGGAAGGTGGAGGCCTTCGCCGACCTGCCCGCGCAGCTGATCTTCGACTGCACCGGGCTCGGCGCGGCGGAGCTGGATGACGACGCATCGGTCGTCTCCGTCCAGGGCCACCTCGTCATGCTCCGCGACCAGGTCCCCGCGGACGTCAACACCCAGATCCTCATCTACCTCCCGGAGGGGACCACGGCGGAGGGGATGAAGGCGAAGCGCTCCTTCTACCTCATGCCCAAGCGCCTCTCGGGGAGCGGCCCGAACGACGTGGGGACGGTCGGCGGCACCTTCATCGAGGGCGCCACGCCGGAGACCCCGAACGAGTCCGAGTTCGATCTCCTCATCGACCAGGCGAAGGTCTTCTACGGGATCTGATCCCGCACGCGCCGTCCGTCCCGGTCAGGGACCGGGCGGCGGCGGGGAGGCCGACGGTGCCGGCGTCGGGGACGGCGTCGGCACGGGGGTCGGGGACGGGGTCGGCTGCGGGGTCGCCGTGGGCCGGGGCGTCCGCGTGGGACGCGGCGTGGGTCCCGGGGCGATCCCGAGCATCCGGTCCAGGCCCACGAGCCGGTAGCCGCGCGCCCGGTAGGAATCGATGATCGGACCCACGGCGGCCGGGGTCATGCTCGGGCCGCAGTGGAGGAGGACGATCGCGCCGGGGCCGCCGCTGCTGCCGTAGCGGATGACGGACGAGGTCGTCGCGAAGGATCGGGTGTCGTAGCTGTCGATCGTCCACAGGACGGTCTTCGTGTAGCCCAGCTCGCCCGCGACCCGGAGGACCTCGGCGTCGTACGCGCCGTAGGGCGGCCGGAGGAGCTTGAGCGTCTGGCGCCCGATCACCTGCTCCACGATCCGCTCGCTGGACGCGATCTGGTCCCGGATCTGGGCGGCGGAAAGCCGGTCCAGGAAGGGGTGGCTCCGCGTGTGGTTCGCCACGGGGAAGCCGGCGAGCGCGCGGCGCCAGCGGGACGGGTTCGCCTGCGCGTAGATCCCGTTGATGAAGAAGGTCGCGGTCGCGTTCTTCCGGCGAAGGGTGGCCACGATCGATTCGCAGCGCTCCAGGCTCCAGCCGTCGTCGAAGGTGAGGGCGACCTCGCGCCGCCCCTCCGGCCCACGGGTGATGACCCGCGAGGCCGCCTCCGCGGGTCCGCCCGCGGCGAGGACGACGGCACAGCCGAGGGCGAGCGCCGCGATGAAGGCCCCGGGACGTCCGGCGCGGCGCGCGGACGAGGACGCAGACTCCGGGCGGCGGCGGACGGCGGTCAGGGCGCGCTCGCCGCGGGTGCGCCGCCGCCGTCCACGGCCTCGATCGCCGCGACCGCGGCAAGGATCCCCGGATCGTCCGCCTCCGGGACGGCGAGCCAGTCCTCCGCGATCGGGACGTCCGGCACGACCCCTTCGCGCATCAGGCGCCGGCCGCCGGGGAGCTCGAGGCCGATCGTGGGGAGGGAGAGGTAAGAGCCGTCGGAGAGCGGGAGGTCGCGGATCGTCCGCGTCCGCCCCTCCGTGGGCGCGCCGATCACCGTGGCCCGTCCGGCAGCCTGGAGGATGAGCGCGAGCCGCTCCGCCTCGCCGATCGAGCCCTCGTCCACGAGGACGACGACCGGGAGCGCGCCGAGCCGCCCCACGAGGTCGGAATCGAGGAGCTCGATCGGGGCGCTCTCCGCGCGCGAGTAGAGGGCGCCCGCATCGCCCTCCATGAGGTGGGAGAGGAGCCCGAGGGTGACCCCGGGCGCGCCCACGTTCGTGGAGCGCACATCGAGGACGATCCCGGTCACCGGGTCCTCCGCGAAGTCCGTGAGCGCCTCCTCGAGCGCGGCGTAGAGCTCCTCCCCCTCGAGCGAATCGAGGCGCAGGTAGCCGATCGAGTCGTCCATCCCGATCCGCCGCATGACGGGGCGGATGACGGGGTCGATCCGGCGGCGCTCCACCACGACCGTCCGCTCGCCCTCGCCGGGCCGGGCGATCCCCAGCTCGACCGTGGTCCCCTCCGGACCGCGGATCTTCCCCACGCTCACGCACGGGTCCCCGTCCACGCTCACGATCCGGTCGCGCGGCGCGAGCCCGGCCTCCTCCGCACCGCCGCCCGGGAAGAGATAGAGGATCCGGGGACCGAGCCCCTCCTCTTCCGCGCGGTCGCCGTCCACGAGGGCGCCGATCCCCACGTAGTCCGTCTCGGCGGGCTGGATCGCCTCGTACGCGAGGGCATCCGTGAAGAAGACCTCGTCATCGCCGAGGAGCTCGAGCATCTCGCGCGCCAGGTCCCAGACCTCGTCCGCGCTCTCCAGCTGGAGGAAGTACGGCGCGTACTCGTCGCCGATCGCGGCCCAGTCCGTACCGTTGAAGCTGTCGTCCAGGTAGCCCGCATCGATCGCGCCCCAGACCTCGTCGAAGAGGGTGATCCGGGCGTCCTCGGGCATGAGGAGGAGATCACCGGGGGCGGGAGAGGCGGCGGGCGTCGGCTCCGGGCAGGGGGTGGCGGCACCGGCGGGGATCGGCGCGGCGGCAGGGAGCAGCGCAAGCGCGAGGAACGCGGCGGCGGCGAGCGAGGCGGTCGGGCGCATCGGCGGGTCTCCTCCGGGTCGGGCGGGGCGTCCGGTCGGGAGCGTAGCGCGGGCGGGCGGGGGACGCCGGTGGGCCGCTCCTAGCGAAGGGCGGGCATCACCTCGTTCGCGAAACGCTCCAGCGTCTCCGCGTCATACGGCGGGACGAGGTGGTAGATCGCATGGGTGTAGCCCGCGGCGAGATAGCCCGCCACATGGTCCGTCATCCGGGCCACGGATCCGGTGACGACCTCCCGCTGCATCTGCGGGTTCCGGGCATGGAAGGCCGCCACGAGCGCCTTCGCGTCCGCGTCCTTCTCCCGGATCGCGATCGGCCCGAGGCTGACCGTGCGCTCGATCTCGGCCGGATCGCGGCCGACCTCCGCGCACCAGCGGTCGAGGATCGCGTTCTTCTCCGCGGCCTGCGCGTGGTCCACCATCGAGACGTTCCAGCTGTCCGCGTAGCGCGCCACGGTGGCGAGCGTCTTCCGCTCGCCGGCGCCGCCGATGAGGATCGGGAGGCGGGCCTGGACCGGCGGCGGGTCGTTGCGCACACCGGCCGCGTGGTAGTAGTGGCCGCGAGCGGTCGCCGGGCCGCCGGGGAGCATCGCCCGGATCAGCTCCACTGCCTCGTCCAGGCGCGCGATCCGGTCACCCACGCTCGTCCCGAAGTCGATCCCGAAGGCGGTGTGCTCCGTCTCGAACCAGGCCGCCCCGAGCCCGAGGACGGCGCGGCCGCCGGAGAGGTGGTCCAGGGTGGTGACGACCTTGGCCACGAGCCCGGGGTTCCGGAAGGTGTTCGCCCCCACGAGGAGGCCGATCGTGGGACGGGTCGTCAGCTGGGTCCACGCGGCGAGGACGCTGTACCCCTCGAGGAAGGGCCCGTTCGGGTCGCCGATGATCGGGTAGAGGTGGTCCCAGGTCCAGAGCGAGTCGTAGCCGAGCCGGTCCACATCCTGGCCGGCCGCCTTCATCTCCGCCCAGGTCGTGTACTGGTTCCAGACGAGGACGCCTGCCTTCGGCGTGGGGCTGGTCATTCCGTGGGCACCTCCGGTTCGGCGGCGCGGAGCGCGCCGGACGGCGTTCAGGGTACGTCGCAGCCGTCCGGCGTGCCGACCCGGTGACCTCCGGCCGTGGCGGATCCCGGCCGCTCCCGGTAGCCTTCCCAACGGCAAGACCGCACCGCGAGGGACCGCCATGACCGCCGAGCCGCTCCCGACCCCGCCGCCGACCGAGCGCCCGGAGCCGTCCGCGGTCGCCCCGGAGCCCGCGTCCACCACTCCCGAGCGCCCTGCCTCGATCTCCCTCGTCCAGGGCGGGATCGAGCGCGCGGAGGCGGACCGGATCGAGGTCGCCGTCGGCGGGATCGGCGCTGCGGTGGCCGATTCGATCACCCTCCGGGTCGGCGGCATCGGCGCCGCCAAGGCGGAGCGGATCGAGATCGCCGCAGGCCAGGTGGGCGCGGCTGCCACCGGCACGCTCCACGCACGCGTCTCCGCCCTCAGCCTCGTGGCGGCGCGTCACGCGGAGGTGGAGCGCTCGCTCATCCAGACGCTCGTGGCGCAGGAGGTCCGGCTCGGTGGGCGGACACCGGTCCTTCTCCTCATCGCGCAGCGCGTGGAGGGCGGGGTCCGGCCGCTCCTGGACTGGCGCGGTGCGCTCGCGGCGGGGGCGGCCTTCGCCGCGCTCTCCTTCCTCCTCCGCCGGCTCGGCCGCGACTGACGGCATCCCGGCGACCCCCTCACCCGAAGAGCCAGCATGAGGACCCCCACGGCATGAGCCAGCGCCCCCCGTCCGCCGCCCCCATGGAGCCCGTCTCGCGCGGACGGCGGATCACCGGGATCGCCGTGGCAGTCCTGATCATCGTCATCGCGCTCGGTGCGCTCGCCTTCTTCGCGCTGAACGACCTTCTCGTGGACCGGCTCTGGTTCGAGAGCATCGGCCAGGTCGGCATCTGGGAGCTGCGCACCTTTGGCCGGCTCGCGGTCCTCGTCCCGGTCACCCTCGTCACCTTCCTCGTCCTGACCGTCTCGATCCTCCTCGCCCTGCGCGGGATGGAGACCCCGGTCGTCCGTGCCCGGCCCGTCCGGGAAGGGCGCCGGAAGACCCCCTTCGACCCGATGACCCAGGAGGAGATGGACGCCGCCTTCCGGGAGATCCTCGGCACGGTGGACGACCTCACCCGGGAGCTCTCGCCGCGCGCGATCCGGGGGATCCTCATCGGCCTCGCCGGGGTCGTCGCGCTCCTCATCGGGCTCGCCACGAGCGCGGACTGGGAGACGATCCTCCTGTGGGTCAACCAGCAGGCGAGCTGGGGACCCGGCGCGCTTCCGGACGCCATCGGCCCCGGGGCGGGGGCGCCGATGGACGGCGTCTCGGACCCGGTCTTCGGGCTCCCGATCGTGACCTGGCTCTTCGACCTGCCGCTCTGGCGGATGGTCGTGGAGGCGGTCGGCAGCCTCCTCGATGCCCTCATCGTCCTCACCGGGATCGCCTGGCTCCTCCGTGCGCGGCGCTCGCTCGCCCTTCCGGAGGGCCGCCTCTGGGCGTGGCACCTCGGGATCCTTGTCGCGCTGCGCGTCGCGATCGGCGCGGCCGGCTTCCAGCTGGACAAGCTCGGGCTCGCCTTCCAGCAGCGCGAGTACCCCGCGCCCGCGGGCATCGGCGCCACGGATGCCGCGGTCCGGATCCCGGCCGCGGACCTGATGACGATCCTCACCCTCGTCGCCTCCGTCGTGCTCTTCGTCGCGATCATCCGCCGCCGCTGGGCGTGGGCGGGCGGCGCCTTCGGGGCCTGGCTCGGGGTCGCGCTCCTCGCCTTCGGCGTGGCCCAGGTGAACCAGGCGCTCTTCGTCACCCCGAACCCGCTCGACCAGGAGCGCGCCTGGCTCGCGAACGACATCGGCGCCACCCGGCGCGCCTACGGGCTGGACGGCTGGGAGATCCGCCCCTACCCCGCCTCGGCGGTCCTCACCGCGGAGGCCGTGGAGGAGGATTCGGAGACCTTCGAGAACGCGCGCCTCTGGGACTACCGGCCGCTCGGCGCGAGCCTGGACCAGCTCCAGACCGTCCGCCAGTACTACGACTTCACGGACGTGGATATCGACCGCTACGAGATCGATGGCCGATCCCGCCAGGTCATGCTCTCCGCCCGGGAGATGGCGCTGGACCGGAACCCCGCCGTGGACAACTGGCTGAACCGGCATTTCGTCTACACGCACGGCTACGGCGTGGCGATGGTCCCGGTGAACGCCGTCCAGCGGGACGGGCTGCCGGACCTCATCATCCGCGACCTCCCGGTCGTGTCGGAGCCCGGTGCGCCCCGGATCACCGAGCCGCGCATCTACTTCGGGGAGCGCGCCGCCCCGTGGGTCATCACGGGGGCGCGGACGGACGAGTTCGACTACCCCGGAACGGATGCCTCCGGCAAGGATGCGACCTACCGCTGGACCGGCGATACCGGGATCCGCGTGGGGGACGGCCTGAACCGGCTGATCCTCGGCCTGTGGGCCGGCGACATCGTCAGCTTCCTCACCTCGCCGCAGATCCAGGACGGGTCGCAGATCCTCCTCCGCCGCACCGTGGCGGAACGGCTCCTCAGCCTCGCGCCCTTCCTCGCCTGGGACCGCGACCCCTACCTCGTGATCACGCCCGAGGGCCGGCTCGTCTGGATGGCGGACGGCTACACCGCCTCGGACCGCTACCCGCTCGCGCGCGCCTTCCCGCGCTCCGCGGCCACGGGGATCGCGAACCTCCCCACCGCCCGCTTCAACTACCTGCGGAACTCCGTCAAGGCGGTCATCGATGCGTATGACGGGACCGTCCGCTTCTACGTGAACGACCCGAACGACCCGCTCATCTCCACCTGGGCGTCGGTCTATCCGTCGCTCTTCTCGCCCCTCTCCGACCTTCCGGACGGGCTCTCCGGTCACCTGCGCTACCCGGAGGGGCTCTTCAACGTCCAGACGGGCGTCTTCGAGGCGTACCACGTCACCGACCCCACGACCTTCTACCAGGGCGACAACCTGTGGACGGTCCCGGCCGGCCCCGCGCAGCAGGGCCAGACGCTCCCCGGCGAGGCCTACTACGTGAAGATGCGCCTCCCGGACGCGGAGACGCCCGAGTACCTCCTCATCCAGCCGATGGTCCCCGCCAAGCGCCCGAACATGATCGCGTGGGTCGCCGCGCGGAACGATGGCGCAGACCGCGGTGACGTCCTCGTCTACCAGCTCCCGTCGGACACCACGATCTTCGGGCCCACGCAGATCGAGGCGCGGATCGACCAGGAGCCGGAGATCGCGGCCCAGATCACCCTCTGGGACCAGTCGGGATCGAGCGTCATCCGGGGCAACCTGATCGTGGTCCCGGTGGGCGATTCGTTCGTCTACCTGGAGCCGGTCTACCTCCAGAGCACCTCGTCCGCCTTCCCCCAGTTCACGAAGATCATCGTGGCCACGCCCACCCGGGTGGTCTGGGCGGACACGCTGGACGAGGCGCTCCGGCTCGCGCTGGATGACGAGGGCGGCGGGGGCCCCGTGCCCACGCCGGCTCCCCTCCCCACCCCGCGGCCGGACGGGACCCCGGAGCCGGGTGCGACCGCGGCGCCGGTGACCCCCGCTCCGGTGGCCACTCCGCGCCCGGGCGGCGATCTCCCCTCGGACGTGGAGGAGCTGATCCGGCTCGCGGACGCCGCCTTCGACCGTGCCCAGGCCGCGGCCGGTGCGGGCGACTACGAGACCTACGGGCGGGAGATGGCGACGGTGAAGGCGGCCCTCGACCGGCTCGCCGAGCTGACCGGACGCTCGCCCGCCCCGTGAGCCAGCTCATCGCGCAGATCGGCGCGATGGCGATCGCCGCGGTGATGATCTTCCAGATCGCGGTCCTGGCGGGCGCACCGTACGGTGCCTATACCCAGCGGGGACGCCATCCGGGGGTCCTCCCGCTCGCGGGGAGGATCGTGGCCGCGGTCTCCTTCCTCGTCCTCGCGGTGATGGCGGCTGCCCTCCTCGCACGGGCGGGGCTCGGGCCGCTCGCGGGCGCCGACCCTACGCTCCTGCGACCGCTCTGGTGGGGGAGCCTGGCGGTCGCGATCGTCTCGGCGGTGGCGAACCTGCGCTCCCCCTCCGCGGACGAGCGGCGGATGTTCGGGCCGGTCTCGGTGCTCATCATCCTGGCGTTCGTCCTCTCCGCCGGGTCGGCCCCGAGCCCCTTCTGACGGCCGGCCCCCTACCGGCCGCGTCCCGCCCTGCCGTGTCGTGTCACCCGTACATCCGGGCCGGAGTCGGTAGCCCCGCCTGCTAGCGTCCGCGGCGCCCGCGCCCCCCACCGGAGGCTCCGCCGATGACCACACCGCGCTCCCGCGTCCGCCACCTCGCCAGGGTCGTCCTCCTGGTCGCCGCGCTCGCCGCGCTGCTACCGGCCGGCGCGTCCGCCGCGTCCCCGGCGCGTGCGCGGGACGCGGGCCCGGCGGCGGTCGCGGACTCGCTCTGGGCCGTCTCGTTGTCGGCGATCGAGGCCTGCGCGGACCCGACCTCGCCCGCGTCGCTCGCCGGGTGCTTCGGCGACTCGACCGGGTCCGATAGCACGAGCAACATCGCCACCGACGGTGTCAACGTCTATGCCCGCCGGGATGGGGGCGGCGCGTGGAGCTGTCCGATCGCGGGCGCCGGCTCCGGATGCGTCCCGGTGAGCGGTGGCCCATGGGGGCTCGGCGCGTCTCGGTACTACGCCGCTGCGGATGGCTACCTGTGGATCGCCCAGGGGGGGGATGCGGCGATCTACCGCTGTCCGTCCGACCTGCCCTGGGAGGACAACGACGTGAATGCGCCTGCAGCGTGCGTCCGCCTCGACGACGTCGGCACCAAGGGGATCACGTCCTTCCTCCTCGCGAACGGGAGGCTCTACGCGGGGACCCCAGATGGGGTCATCTGGAGCTGCGACCCGGACGCGGTGGATGCGTGCCTCGACCTCGATGATGCGGGGAGCGCGGACGTCATCTCGCTCGCGGCCGGTGCCGGCTACCTCTGGGCCGGGCTCGACAGCGGGATCATCTGGCGCTGTGACCCGTACGTCGTGAACCGCTGCGAGACGTGGGACACG
>Ga0208783_10001300_pt1 | contig 14844 bp, 10 predicted proteins | sample DEB19_08_DNA_2_FD_184529 | JGI IMG/M metagenome (GOLD analysis project Ga0208783, IMG submission 184529) | Aqueous microbial communities from the Delaware River and Bay under freshwater to marine salinity gradient to study organic matter... | ecosystem: Environmental > Aquatic > Marine >... | reverse complement strand
GGGGCTGACCAACGGACTTGCAGGCCAGAGCACGAATGTCTTCCATGTGAACAACAGCTGGAAGGTGCTCGGATTCCACCGCTGGATGAATGGCGGCGAGAAGGACGATGTGGTCGTGGTGATGAACTTCTCGTCGACGCCGCGCACCGGCTACCGCGTGGGTTTCCCGCGCGCGGGCCGCTGGAAGGTGCGCTTCAACAGCGACTGGAACGGCTACGACGCTTCCTTCGCAAACACAGGCACCTACGACCTCGACGCGACCACGGCGACGCCGTGGGACGGCCTGCCTGCGAGCGGCATCTTCGACATCGGCGCGTACACCTGCGTGATCTTCTCGCAAGGCGACCCGCCGCCGCCGACGAATCCCGCCGATGTGAACGGCGACGGCCGCGTCGATGCGGCAGACCTCGCCGCGCTGCTCGGAGCATGGGGCACTGCGAACGCAGCAGCCGATGTGAATGGCGACGGCTCCGTGAACGGCGCCGATCTCGCGGCTCTGCTCGGCCAGTGGGGCTGGACAGCCCAGTAACTTTCGCACTGCGCTCGCGCAAAGCGGATAAATGGCGTTTTCCTCTCGTCGTTCGCGGTATCCGCGGTAGATTCTCCGCAGCCCGTTGCGCAGCCCGCGTGACTGGCGTAGCCCGCTTCGCTCGCACGAGCGGGTTTCGAGTGCCTGGAACCTCAACCGGAGTCTAGAGAGATGCTGAATCAGCTGATGTTCGTTGCGGCCGTTGTGGTCGCGGGCGCCGCGCAGGCGCAAATCACCCTCGATGGGGTTGCGGAGAAGTCGTACGGCGCCCCGATCGCCGTGCAGAACACGCAGACGCAGTTCGGCGATGCGATCCAAGGGACCATCGACTACGCGCAGGGCAGCGAGATCGACGCGCTTTACGCCAAGATCGACGCAGGCATCCTGTACATCGTCGTCGCGGGCAACCTCGAGTCGAACTACAACAAGCTCGAGGTCTTCATCGACGGCGTCGAGGGCGGACAGAATCGCCTTCGCGGCAACAATCCCGATGTCGACTTCAACGGCATCAACCGCATGGGCGACGATGGCACCGGCAACGGCCTGACTTTCGACGCTGCGTTCTCGCCTGACCTGTGGGTGAGCCTGACCTGCGGCGGCACGCCGTTTGCCGTGTACATGAACCAGGCCCAGCTCCTGACAAAGGGCGCCGGGACCGGCGGCTATCTCGGAACGGGCGGCGCTGGTGCGGCTGGCTCGGTGATCTTCAAGAGCGGGTTCGGCTTTGGCATCGACAACTCGAACATCGCGGGCGTCCCCGGCGGTACCGATGTCGATGCGGGCACTGGCGCCAGCGTCCGTTCGGGCGTCGAGCTCCGGATCCCGCTCGCGGCGATCCCCGGCTACACCTCGGGCGACATCAAGCTCATGGCCTTCATCAACGGTGGCGGCCATGACTACAGCTCGAACCAGTACATCCCCGGCATCGGCGGCGGTCCGAACCTTGCAGAGCCGCGCCTGATCAACCTGGACATCATCCCGGGCGATCAGTTCGTGACCATCTCGACCACGACCACCAATCCGTGCCCGGCTGATCTCGACGGCAACGGCGATGTCGGCGCGGCCGACCTCGCTGGTCTGCTCGGAGCCTGGGGCGCGACCAGCGGCGCGGCCGACCTGAACGGCGACGGCGATGTCGGCGCAGCCGACCTCGCTGCGCTGCTCGGCGCATGGGGCGCCTGCCCGTAAGCCCGTCGCGGCCAAGAGTTGTGCAAAACCACGCGCGGCCGCACCCGATCGGGTGCGGCCGCGCTGTCTTTTTCTACCATTTGTGGCGGCAGAACGCCGATGCCCCGAACCACGGGCAACCGCGTCTGTAGCACCGTTCCGGCCCGAGCTTTCGGGTCCATTTCCCGCCGCGCCTCGCGGCATCGATCGACGCAATACGGAGTAGCACAGTGATGGCTTCCATTTCCCGCCTCGGAGCAACGCTCCTTCCCTTGTTCGCCTGCGCGGTCGCGTCGGCGGTGCCGCAGTCGGCGCCGCTCCCGCCGTTCGCCGATGTGTCGAAGGAGTACGAGCGGGTCGTCAGCACCCCCGAGGGCAACTCGCTGTTCGGGCTGTATGTGAACCGCAAGGACGAGCAGATGCTCGCCGAGTTCCCGCGCGGCTGGGAGCGGATGCGCTTCCTGATCGCGGCGACGCCCGCGGGCGGCGTGATCTTCAGCGGTCTGCAGGGACCGGAGAAGTATGTCTTCTGGCGCCAGTACGGCAACCGCCTGGCGCTCGTCCAGCCGCAGCTCGATGTGCGTTCGACGGGCGAGCAGACATCCAAGGACTCGGTGAAGCGCATCTTCACTGACAATGTGGTCCTGGAGGTGCCGATCGTCTCGAACGGACCGAACGGGCAGCCCGTGATCGATCTCGACGGCATGCTCATCGGGCAGTCGTCGCAGCTCGCGGGCGTTGGCCTGAACGGCCGCCTGGCCAAGATCGCGAAGGCGAAGAGCTTCCCGCAGAACCTTGAGATCGCCATCGAGGCGCCCGACATGTCGGGCAACTTCAAGATGGTGCACTACTCGATCTCTATGCTGCCCGAGAACCCCGCGTACAAGCCGCGCGTGGCCGATGACCGCGTGGGCTTCTTCCTCACGGGCTACAAGGACCTCGGCCTCTACGGCACCGAGACCAACGCGACCCGCTACATCCACCGCTGGAACCTTGAGAAGCGCGACCCGAAGCTCTCGCTGTCGCCGCCGAAGGAGCCGATCATCTACTACGTCGAGCACACGGTTCCCGTGCGCTACCGCCGCTATGTGCGCGACGGCATCCTGCAGTGGAACGAGGCGTTCCGGAAGATCGGCATCGACAGCGCCATCGAGGTCTACCAGCAGGACGAGGTGACCGGGGCTCACATGGAAAAGGACCCCGAGGATGTGCGCTACAACTTCATCCGCTGGCTGAACAACGATGTGGCGACCGCGATCGGCCCGAGCCGTGCGCACCCGATGACCGGCCAGATCCTCGACGCCGACATCGTGCTTACCGACGGCTGGATCCGCGCGTTCTACTCGTGGTACGACGACCGACCGGTCGAGCAGGCGACCAGCCTGAGCCGTCAGTCCCTCGTGTGGCTCGAGTCGCACCCGCAGTGGGATCCGCGCATCCAGCTGCTGCCGCGCGCCGAGCGCCAGGCAGCGATCGAGGAGCGCATGGCGCGCGCCGCGGCCGGCGACATGGATCCGGCCGACAGCCGCAAGGAGACCGCGGTCGCCGCGACTCCAGAGCTGCGCGGGCTTCTGAAGTGGTACGCAGAGGCGGGCGTCGATCATTCGCAGTGTGGATCGATGTGCTTCGCGGCGCAGGGCATGGCCAGCGACATGGCGATCGCGAACATGTACTTCGATGTGCTCGCGGCCGACGCGCCGAAGGGCGAGACGCTCGACGGCGTGCCTGAGTCGTTCGCCGGCCCGCAGCTCGCGCACCTGGTGGCGCACGAGGTCGGCCACACGCTCGGCCTGCGTCACAACTTCAAGGCGTCGAGCCTCTACACGCTCGATGAGATCAACTCGGCCGAGCTCAAGGGCAAGCCCAACGCCGCCTCGGTGATGGACTACATCGGCACCAACTTCAACCTCGACAAGTCGCGCACGCAGGGCGACTACTGCATGGTCGGCATCGGCCCCTACGACATGTGGGCGATCGAGTACGGCTACACCTTCGACGATCCGAACAAGGTGCTCGCGCGCGTCGGCGACAAGGGCAACGCGTACCTGACCGACGAGGACACGGGCGGCCCCGATCCGCTCGCGCGCCGCTACGACTTCTCGAAGGATCCGCTGGACTTCGCGAAGGCCGAGATGGAGCTCATCAAGCAGCTCCGCGCCGCGATCCTCGAGAAGTATGTCAAGCAGGGCGACAGCTGGGAGCGCGCGCGCAAGGGCTACGCGAAGACCCTCGGCAAGCAGCGCAAGGCGATCGACATGATGGCGCCGTGGGTCGGCGGCACGCATGTCAACCGCGTGAAGAAGGGCGACGCGAACACGGGCGACCCGCTCGTGCCGGTCGCGGTCGACCAGCAGCGCGCGGCGCTCGCGTTCATCATCGCGAACGCGTTCCGCGACGAGGCCTTCGGCCTGACTCCCGAGCTCCTCAACAAGATGACGCTCGAGAAGTGGGAGAACGACCCGCGCACGATGATGGCCGACAGCACCCCGTCGATCAACGACATGATCGCGGGCACGCAGGCCACGGCGCTCACGCTGCTTCTGAACCCCGACACGCTTGGCCGGGTGTACGACAACGAGCAGCGCATTCCCGCGGGCGAGGCGGCGTTCACGCTGCCCGAGCTCATGGGCGCGCTGAGCGGTGAGATCTACAAGGAGATCGCACCGTCGAGCCTCGGCTCCGACGATCCGCGTCGTCCGGTGATCTCGAACTACCGCCGCAACCTGCAGGCCGACTACACCGACCGCCTGATCGCGGTCGCGACCGGCAAGGCGGGCCTCCCCCGCGTGGCGCGCCAGCTCTCGGCGCAGGAGCTGCGCTCGCTCAAGACGCGGCTCGATGCGACGGTGGGCAAGGCGACCGATGGCAACTGCGACCCGTACACGCGGGCGCACCTGTCGGACCTCCAGGCGCGTGTCGACGCGGCCCTCAAGGCCACGATCGAGATGCAGTGAGCAGCATGTGATGTGAATGAGTCCGCCGCCCCGCGGAAGCGGGGCGGCGGTGTTTTTCGCCGAGTCCACGCTCGCGGGGAAATGGTGCCAGGCACGTGCCGTGAGGTGTCAGGCACCAGACGGCACGTGCCTGGCACCGTTTCCATTGGGATGGCGGTGCGTTCGCGCTATCCTCTCGCCATGCGCGCCACGCTGCCGCTTGCCTTCTGCACGATCGTCGTGCTCGCGCTTTCCTGGCAGGTGGTCAGCGGATCCGAACGCGCCCAGCACTCCGGCCCCGTCGACTTCGCCGACGAAGTCCTGCCGATCCTCGCCTCGAACTGCTTCCGCTGCCATGGCGGCGTGCGCGAGAAGGCCGGACTGAACCTCGCCGACCCATTCCGGGTTCGGAGCGTGCTCGCGAGCGGCCACACGCCCATCATGCCCAGCGACCCCGCGCGCAGCGAGCTGTTCACGCGGATCACGACCGACGACCCAGATGAGCGCATGCCGTCGGACGGCACGCCACTCTCGGCACGAGATACCGACACAATCCGTCGCTGGATCGCGCAGGGCGCTTCGTGGGGCACCCACTGGTCGTTCGCTGCGCGGACCGATCCCAAGCCTCCCGCAGCAGGGGATCGCTGGGCGCGCGTTCCGCTCGACCACTTCGTCGCCGCGCGACAGGCGAAGGCACGCGTCCACCCCGCGCCCGAGGCCGACCGAGCCTCGCTCGCACGCCGCGTGGCGCTCGACCTCACGGGTGTCCCCGCCGACGAGGCTGTCCGCGCTGCGTTCCTCGCGGACTCCTCGCCCGATGCCTACGAACGCTTCGTCGATGCTCTTCTCGCAAGCCCCGCCTACGGCGAGCGCTTCGTCCGCGTCTGGCTCGACCTCGGCCGCTACGCCGACACGCAGGGCTACGAGAAGGACAACCACCGCGACATCTGGGCGTGGCGCGATTGGCTGATCGCCGCCCTGAACGCCGACATGCCGTACGACCAGTTCGCGGTGCGACTGCTGGCCGGCGACATGCTGCCCGATGCGACCGACGACGACCGGGTGGCGACGGCGTTCCATCGCAATACGCTCACGAACACAGAAGGCGGCACCGACAACGAGGAGTTCCGCATGGCCGCCGTGTTCGACCGCGTGTCGACCACCTGGCAGGCCTTCATGGGCGTGACCTTCCAGTGCGTGCAGTGCCACGGCCATCCGTACGAGCCGATCTCGCAGCGCGAGTACTACCGGTTCTTCGCCTATCTGAACCAGACCGCCGACGCCGACATCGACGACGACTCGCCGCGCCTCGCGGTCGAGCACGCCGGCATCAAGACCAGCGCGCCCGTGATGCTCGAGCTCGCGGCCGACAAGCAACGCACGACGCATCTGCTCATCCGAGGCGCGCTCAAGAGCCCCGGCGATGTCGTCGAGCCTGGCCTACCCGCCGCGCTCCATCCCACGGGTGAGCAGCCCGCAGACCGCCTCGCGATGGCGCGCTGGATCGCCAGCGGCGACAACCCGCTCTTCGCCCGCGTGGCCGCCAACCGCGCCTGGGAAACGCTGTTCGGACGCGGAATCGTCGAGACCAGCGAGGACTTCGGCGTGATGGGCTCGGGCGCGAGCGATCGCGCGCTGCTCGACCATCTCGCGAGCGTGCTCGTGGCGCGCGGGTTTTCCATGAAGGCGCTGCTCAAGGAGATCGTGATGAGCGCGACCTACCGCCAGTCCGCGGTCGCCTCGCCCGCGACCCTCGCGCGCGATCCCGACAACCGCCTCTTCACGCGCTCGCCGCGGCTGCGCCTCGAGGCCGAGCAGGTGCGTGACCAGGCGCTTGCCGTCAGCGGACTTCTCTCGCGCAAGATCGGCGGACCGTCGGTCTACCCGCCGCAGCCGGAAGGCGTCTGGCAGGTCGTCTACTCGGGCGCCGCGTGGAACACGCCCGAAGGCGAGGACCGCTACCGCCGCGGCATCTACACCTATCTCCGTCGCACGAGCCCGTATCCCTCGTTCATCGCCTTCGACTCGACCAGCCGCGAGACCTGCACGGTGCGGCGCATCCGCACCAACACGCCGCTTGCGGCGCTGGTCACGCTCAACGATCCCGTCTACCTCGAGTGTGCGCAGCACCTCGCGATCAGCGCGCGCGCGCACGCGGACGATGCGTCGGCCGTCCGCTCCATGCTCGAGCGCGCGCTCGGCCGCGCGGCATCGGACGCCGAAGTCGCGCGCCTCGCCGCGCTCGTCGCCAGCGAACGCACGCGCTACGCAGGCCGCGACGAGCTCGCACGCCATCTCGCGGGCAAGGCCGCCGCCGATTCCACCGACCTCGCGCGCGACGCAGCCCTCGTCGCCGCCGCCAACGCCATCCTCAACCTCGACGACTTCCTGACGAAGTCCTGACTCCACGCCATGCACCCGCTCGACCCTCGCATCGCACTCGCAGCCCAGACGCGCCGAACGTTCCTCGGACAGGGCCTCGGCTCGCTCGTGGGCGGCGCGGCGGCGTTCTCGCTCGGGGGAATCGCGCTCGGCGAGCTCCTCGCCAAGGACGCGCACGCGGCCGGCGGAGGGGGGGTCGTCGACCCGCTCATCCCCCGCACGCCGCACTTCACGCCGCGCGCGAAGCGCGTCATCTACATCCATCTCGCCGGCTCGCCGAGCCAGCTCGAGCTCCTCGACTACAAGCCGAAGCTCGCCGAGTTCCACGGCACGCCGTGCCCCGACGAGTACCTGAAGGGCGAGAAGTTCGCGTTCATCAAGGGGCATCCGACCCTTCTCGCACCGCAGCACACCTTCCAGCAGGCAGGCAAGGCGGGGCTGTGGACGAGCGACCTCCTCCCGCATTTCCGCACCATCGAGGACGAGGTCTGCGTCATCAACTCGATGACCACCGACCAGTTCAACCACGCGCCCGCGCAGCTCCTCCTGCACACCGGCGAATCGCGCTTCGGCGCAGCGAGCTTCGGCGCGTGGGTCGGCTACGGGCTCGGCTGCGAGACGCGCGACCTGCCGTCGTTCGTCGTCCTCGTCTCGGGCGACAAGACGCCCGACGCGGGCAAGAGCGTCTGGGGCAGCGGCTTCCTCCCGAGCGTGTACCAGGGCGTCCAGTGCCGCGCGAGCGGCGACCCTGTCCTCTATGTGAAGGACCCCGAGGGCATGCTGCGCGAGACGCGCCGTGCGACGATCGATGCCATCGCAGACCTCGGCCGCGCGGGCTTCGCGCGCCACGGTGACCGCGAGACCGAGGCGCGCATCGCGCAATACGAGCTTGCGTACCGCATGCAGACCGCCGTGCCCGAGGCGATGGACCTCACGCGCGAGAGCGCGGCCACGCTCGAAGAGTACGGCGCTGCGCCAGGCACGCCGAGCCTCGCGAACTCATGCCTGCTCGCGCGGCGCCTCGTCGAGCGCGGCGTGCGCTTCGTGCAGCTCTACGACTGGGGCTGGGACGGCCACGGCACCAGCCCGAGCGACGACCTCATCAACCAGCTCCCCAGGAAGTGCCGCGAGATGGACCAGCCCGTGGCTGCGCTCGTGCGCGACCTCCGCCGCCGCGGCCTGCTCGATGACACGCTCGTCATCTGGGGCGGCGAGTTCGGCCGCACGCCCGTCGCCGAGTTCCGCGACGGAAACAAGGCGTTTCTTGGGCGCGATCATCATCCGCACGCATTCACGATGTGGATGGCGGGCGGCGGCGTGAAGGGCGGCACCGCCTACGGCGCCACCGATGAGCTCGGCTACCGCATCGCGCGCGACCCCGTGCGCGTGAAGGACTTCCAGGCGACGGTGCTGCACCTCCTCGGCCTCGACCACCTGCGGCTCGGCTACATGCACGCGGGGCTCAACCACCGGCTGACGGGCGTGCAGGGGGATGCGAAGGTGATCCCCGGGCTGCTGGCCTGAGCTGGGATCGCGCGCTCACCGCGACCGCGCGCCCTCGACATCGATCGAATACACGCCCGTCTGTGCGGTCACGAACAGCGTGCGGCCTTCCTTGCCGCCGAGCGCGCAGTTCGACGGACGCTCGGAAAAGCGGATCATGCCGAGCGGCTTGCCCTCGGGCGAGAGCACGAAGACGGCGGAACGCGCGGGCACGGTGATGAAGATGTTGCCCTTGGTGTCGACGCTGAGGCCGTCGCCGCCGAGGTTCTCGCGCGTTCCGCTCGGGATCGTGTAGATCGCCTTGCCTGCGCCGAGCTTGCCCGGACCCTCGATCGGATACGCCATCACGTCGTAGGAGAGGTAGGGGAGCACGTAGAGCGTCTTGCTGTCGGGCGAGAGATGCACGCCGTTCGGCGCCACGACCTTGTCGTCGCGCACGACCTGCACGGCCTCGCCGCCCTCGACAGGCACGAAGTACACGGCGTCGGGGGCGCTGCCCGCACGCTTGCGGCCGATCACAGGCGCGGTGAACCAGATTCCGCCCGAGCGATCGAGCACGAGATCGTTGAGCTTGCCGAGCGGGGCGCCGCCTGGACCCTTGTCGCACACCGTGCGGACGGTTCCGGCGGCAAGATCGATGGCGACGATCGACTGCGTGCCCGCCTGGCAGCCGTAGAGCGTGCCGTCCTTCGAGAAGAAGAGCCCGTTCATGCCCTTCGACTCCTTCAGCGCGGTCTTCGTTCCCGCCGGATCAAGCTGCAGGATCTGATTGCTCGGGATGTCGGTGAAGTACATCGTGCCATCGGGCGCGCAGGCGGGGCCTTCGGTGAAGTTGTGGCCCTCGGACCACTTGAAGATCGGCGTGCCCTTCGCGCACACGCCCGCGATGTCCTCGCCGGCGGCGCCGACCTTGACCGGCCACTTGGCGTCGGCAGGCTTGGTTTCGGGCTTGGTTTCAGGCTTGGTTTCGGGCTTGGTTTCCGCTGGCTTCGCTTCCTGCGCGTGCGCGACGGGCATGGCGAGGACGAGCGTGGCGAGCGTGGAGAGCGACAGGAAGCGCATGGCGGAATCCCTTTGAGAAGGGGCGGACGGGCAGGATGGCAGGACAGGTTACTTCGTCGGCTTGGCGGCGGCGGCCACATCGACCAGCATGCCTGGCTGCAGGAACGCAGGCGGATTCTCGAGCGCATAGATCACCTGCATGACACGGGTGTCAATCCGCTCGCCGTTCTCGCCCGTGAGCGTGCGCTTGGGCGCGACATCCGGAACGATCCGCACGAAGCGAAGCGGGACCTGCAGGCGGCTGCCGCCGCGGATCGACGCGACGGCCTTGCCTGCGGAGTCGAAGCGCCAGCTGTCGAGTTCGTCGATGTCGGTGCGGATGTGCAGCGTCGAGATGTCGCCGAGGCGGAGCAGCGCGGTCGAGTTGGGCCCCGCCGCCTTGTACTCGCCCGGCCGCGCATCGAGCTTGAGGATGGTGCCGCCGATCGGCGCGCGCACGATGAGGATTTCCCGCGCGGTCTCGGCCAGCGCGAGGTCGGCTTCGCTGGCCGCGAGTTCGCTGGTGGCGGTCGCGGCGTCGCTCCTCGCCACCGCGAGGTCCTCGGGATAGGTTCCGATCTCCACGCGCGCGAGCTTCGCCTTCGCATCGGCGAGGTTCGCAGTGGCCAGCGCCACCGCGAACTCGAGCGTGGGCTGCTCGTTCGCGGTCGTGCCTCGGTCCGTCACCTTGAGCAGGCGGTCGAGCCGGCCATGGGCATCGTCGAGCGCAGCCTTGCGCGCCTCGACGAGCGCCTTCGCCTCGGCGAGATCCTCCGCACGCGGACGGGCGACGAGCTGCGCCACGCGCGCCTCGGCCGCCGACACGCGGGACTTCGCGGTCGCGACCTTGGCACGCGCCGACGCGAGTCGCGCCTCCGCGTCGCGCGAATCGATCTCGATGAGCGCCTGGCCCTTGGTGACCAGGTCGCCCTCCTTCACAAGCACCTGCGACACGATGCCGCCGACCTGCGTGCCGATGAGGATCGTCTCGCTCGCAGGCTCGATGAGCCCCACGCCCGCGACGCGGTCTGGGAACGGGATCGGCGCCGGCGCGACGGGCGCGGGGCCCGTCTTCGGCGGCGCGTTGAAGCGCGCGACGGCGAGGCCGGTGAGCGCGAAGCCGCCGAGTGCGAGGATCGGGAGTGCGATCAGTCGGATTTTCATTGTGGCTGCTTTCCTGCGCGGGTCTCGATGTTCTTGATGAGGCCGTCGTCCATGTGCGCGATCTGGTCGGCGAGATGGAAGATGCGGTCGTCGTGCGTGACCACCACGACGGCGCGGTCGTGCTGGTGCGAGCGGTCGCGGATGAGCGTCATCACACGGCGGCCGAGCTCTGCGTCGAGCGCGCTGGTCGGTTCGTCGCACACGAGGAGGCGCGGCTCGTGGATCAGCGCGCGGGCGATGGCCACGCGCTGCTGCTGCCCGCCCGAGAGCTTGAGCGGCGCGCTCTTGCCGCGGCCCTCGAGGCCAAGCGTCTCGAGGAGGTCATTGGCCTTGCGAACGGCCGTGCCCACCGACTCGCCCTTGAGCACGAGCGGCACGGAGACATTCTCCGCGACGGTGAGCTGCGGCACCAGGTTGAACTGCTGGAAGATGAAGCCCACATTGTCGCGGCGCCACGCACTGAGGCGGTCGCGGCGCAGCGCGCCGAGGTCCTGCCCGAAGACCTCGAGCTCGCCGGCATCGCGCGAGAGGAGCCCGGCCAGGATCGAGATCAGCGTCGTCTTCCCGCAGCCCGACGGCCCGACCAGCATCGTGAGTTCACCCGCGGGCACATCGAGATCGACTCCGCGCAGCGCGCGCACGGCGCTCTCGCCCTTGCCGAAGGTCTTCGACAGCGCGCGCATGCGGATCGCGAGGTTGGTTCCCGTGGAAGCGCCCGCCATCGTCACGCTCCCTTGAACACATCGGCGGGGTCGAGCCGCACGACCTTCCACATGCTGATCACGCTGGCCACGACGCAGATGATGAGCACCGCGCCCGCGGCCACGAGCGGGATCTGCCAGAGCATCTTGAACGCGAGCTTGCCGCCCGCCGCGTTCAGCCCGAACGCGCTCACGGCGCCGAGCCCGAGACCAAGCCCGAGCACGCCCGCGACGAGCGCCTGCAGCGCCACCATGCCGAGCAACAGGCGGCTCGACGCGCCCATCGCCTTGAAGGCTCCGAAGAAGCGCAGGTTGTCGAGCGTGAAGTTGTAGAACATCTGCCCCGCGATAGCGACGCCTACGAAGAAGCCGAGCGCGATGGCGATGCCGAAGTTGATGGGGATGCCCGTCTCGCGCATCCAGTAGCCGAGCGTGCGCATCGAGTAGTCCCACGGCTCGAGTGCCTCGAGCTCGGTCTCGTCCCGGATGCGCTGGGCGAGGTCGGCGGGCGAGACGCCCTCGCTGCATCCGACCAGCACGCTGCTCATCACGCGGCGCGACGGCGGTGCGTAGGTGATCGCGCGCGAGTACACCGTGTAGATGGTCGGCGGAGCCACGAAGGTCTCTGCGCAGTGCACGAGCCCGACCACGCGGGCGCGGCGCTCGTTGAGCTCGATGATGTCGCCGATGGCGGCGGCGCGGGTGGGTCCCTTGGGATCGAACACCTGGCCCGGCGCGGGGACGGCGCCCGGGGCCAGCTCCGCGGGAAACCGCAGGTTCTGCTGGCTCGAGTCGACCTCGACCATCACGGCATCGGGCAATCGGAGATCCGCAAGCGACCCCTCGACCACCTCGGCGGGCCCGCCCGCGAGCGTGTCGTCGTCGATCCCGATCACATCGCACACCTTGCGCGTTCCGTCGGGCAGCGTCGCCACCAGCAGCCCCTTGTAGAGCGGCGCGGCCCAGGCCACCCCGGTCACGCCGCGCACGCGGTCGAGCGCCGTCGAACGCAGCGGCTTCGGTTCGTCGACATACGACTGCGTCGGGTCGAACACCCAGAGGTCGACATGCCCGACCTCGCCGACGAACGCAAAGGTTCGGCTCATGAGGCCCACGAAGATCGACGCCTGCTGCGCGATCAGCAGCGACGCGAATCCAAGCCCGAGCAGGATGCCGTAGAACTTCGCGCTGTCGCCGAAGAGCATCTTGATGGCGAAGCGGTACATCGCGGGTCAGCCCTTTGCTTCCTTCGCCGCGCGCAGCTCGCGCCGCGCCTCGAACCAGCCATAGACGGCGGGGATCAGGCTGATCACGACGATCGCCAGCACGATCTTCGTGAAGTGCCGCTCGACGAACGGAAGGTTGCCGAAGAAGTAGCCCGCACCCACGAACGCGGCGACCCAGATGAACGCGCCGAGCACGCTCGACGCGAGGAATCGCAGGTAGGGCATCGCGCCCACGCCCGCGACGAACGGCGCGAAGGTGCGCACGATCGGCGCGAAGCGCGCCAGGATGATCGCGCGCGAGCCGTGCCTGTCGAAGAACTGCCGAGTCTTCTCGAGGTACTCGCGCTTGAGCCAGCGGTACCTGCCGCTGAACGCGCGCGGCCCGACGGCGCGGCCCACGCGGTAGTTCACATTGTCGCCGACGAGCGCAGCGCAGAAGATCGTGATCGCGGCCACCCACGGGTCGAGCAGGCCCATGCCCGCGAGCGCGCCCGTCGCGAACAGCAGCGAATCGCCGGGAAGCAGCGGCATGACGACGAGCCCGGTCTCGGCGAACACCACGCCGAACAGCGCCGCATAGGTCCAGTGCCCGAGCGCGCCGAACACCTCGCCGAGCACATCCTTCGTCTCGGTGAAGCAGCGCACGAACTGGTGCAGGAGGTCATCCACCAGAGGCTTCCTCGGGCGACTCCGGCTTCGGCGCGATCACCATCGAGAGCAGCATCGTGCCGCCGATGAGCGCGCCGATCACGCCGAGCGAGAGCAGGATCGGCACATGTCCCTCGAAGAAGTAGGGAAGCACGGTCATCTTGAGGCCGACCCAGACGAGCACGAGCCCGAGCCCGTACTTCAGCAGGTGGAACTTCTGCATCGCCTCGGCCACGACGAAGAACATCGCGCGCAGGCCGAGGATCGCGCAGATGTTCGAGCCGAAGGCCACGAACGGCTCCTGCGAGATCGCAAGCACGGCAGGCACGGAGTCGACCGCGAACGCGATGTCGGTGGTCTCGACCACCACGAGGGTCACGAGCAGGGGCGTCGCGGCCCTGCGGCCGTCGATGCGGGTGAGGAAATGCGTGCCGTCGAACTTCGGCGCGACGGGCAGGATGCCCGCGAGCATGCGGATGAACGGGTTCTTCTCGGGCTCGAGCTTCTTCTCCTCGCTCACGACGAGCTTCACGCCCGTCAGGATCAGGAAGATTCCCATGGCGACCAGCACCCACTGGTACTGCACGAGCGCGGTGCCGACGCCGATGAAGACCGCGCGGAACACGACTGCGCCAACGATGCCCCAGAAGAGCACGCGGTGCTGCTTGTCGTGATCGAGCCCGAAGTACCGGAAGATCACGAGGAAGACGAACAGGTTGTCGACCGAGAGCGAGATCTCCACGATGTAGCCCGTGAGGAACTCGAGGAACAGCGTGTTCGCCGCCTTCTCGGGCGCCATCTCGGCGTACTTGCCCGCGCTCGCCTCGAGCAGGGCGGGATTCGCAGCAAGCTCGTGCAGCGCGAACTCGCGGAAGAGCCATGCCGTGAGCAGTGCGGCGCCGACGCAGACGACCGTCCAGATGAGCGACACGCGGAACTGCTTCCGCTCGTCGTGTGGCTCGCCCGGCGTGCCGCGGGCGATCCGCTCGATGGCGAACATGTCGACCGCGAGCAGCACCGCGACTCCTGCGAGGAACCCGGCGAGGATCGGCCAGTACGCGAGCGGCGAGAAGACGGCGGCGGCGAGGATCAAGGCATCGGTTCCGAGTGCGGAGGGGCAGTGTAGGGCGGGTAAGCGCCCCGTTCATGCGCGGTTTCACAAGGGGAAATGAAGCGGTGGCGCGTCGGCGTCGATCGCGGAGCGTCGGGCATTGCTTGCCCGCGTCCGGAGGGGTCGTGCACGGTCCAGTGCTGTTCTTTGTCTTCACCATGCTCGTGCCGCTCGCCACCGCTGTCGCCGATGCTCCGCGCGACGACGATCCTGCGCTGGCGGGCGTCGGCGACGCGGCCGATGCGGCAGAGATGATTCCCGCCGCGGCCGCCGGGCTGCCGCCTGTGCTGCCCGGGCAGGAGCCGGGTGCGCGTGGCGCGAAGGGCGCCGGGGTCGCCGAGGACCTGCCTGCGCCGCGCGAGTGGTTCGGCCACGCGCCGTGGCCGTCGTGGACCCGCGCGACCGGCGACTGGTCGGGCGCGCGCACCGAGCTCGAGCG
>Ga0208783_10001298_pt1 | contig 14855 bp, 20 predicted proteins | sample DEB19_08_DNA_2_FD_184529 | JGI IMG/M metagenome (GOLD analysis project Ga0208783, IMG submission 184529) | Aqueous microbial communities from the Delaware River and Bay under freshwater to marine salinity gradient to study organic matter... | ecosystem: Environmental > Aquatic > Marine >... | reverse complement strand
TACAATACCACGGCAAAAAACACCCGCAAATCGTACACAATTACATCACATGACATGCAGGAACGAACGGCACACAATCGACACACATTCGAAAGATCGCGAGACAGAGTACACGCGCCGAGTGTGCACGCGACACATGAATTCACAGATTGTGCAGAATTTTCTTGTTTTCTCTGTACAATACCACGGCAAAAAACACCCGCAAATCGTACACAATTACATCACATGACATGCAGGAACGAACGGCACACAATCGACACACATTCGAAAGATCGCGAGACAGAGTACACGCGCCGAGTGTGCACGCGACACATGAATTCACAGATTGTGCAGAATTTTCTTGTTTTCTCTGTACAATACCACGGCAAAAAACACCCGATGCCCCGCCAGACTCACCGCCGGGATTGGGTTCAAGCTAATAGTGCACACTGCTGGCACAAACAAACTTACATGATCTGCAGTGCCGCTGACAAGGGTGCCGGATGCCGCCATCCTCTCAATACCAGTCTGTCTTGGTACTTTGACACAAGATCTTCTGCCGCCTCTTCAACCGGATCTTGCCCTACACCATCATCGCTTTGCATTGAGGCTCTGGGGCTATGCGGCCTTCCTCCAGCATTTGGCCGAGCGGTTTCGTAGTGAGCACACAAAACTTCAAAGACAATGACTCGCTTCAGGACAGATCTGGCAGTATCCCGCAGTCTCACAACCTTGCGCTGAAACAGTGCACTTCCTTTGCATAATTTCGGCTTACCCTCACCACTGCCTTCCCCAGCTGGCTCTGTGAACCTGTGTACCCAGGGATGTTTTGCTGGAAGGCATGCAGCAGTCGCGAATCCACACTGTTCATCGCTGCTTTCCTTTTGTCCAAAGACCTTGAGCGCGGCGTCCTCATCAATGCATCGTTTTTCAAGGATGAATCTCACGATTTGTACCAAGGTTTCCACGGTGGGGTGGTCGTCATCAGCAGGACCACCTTCTTCAATGCCAAAAACAAGATTGTTGTCTGCGCTGCCTCCTTCTTCCACGAACAACCGAGCTGCGCGTCGCAAAAGCTCACTCGATGTCTCCCGCAGTGCTTTGAGCACCTGTTGCACTGTATCAACCCAACTCGCCCGCATCCAGCCTGGCGGAGAGTGGCTGCCCTCTCCCTCTCCCTCTCAGTCTCCTGACACCAGATAATACGAAGTTCGTAGTCCTGGTCAAAAGCTGCAGGAGGTCAGGTTGATGCTGGGTTTTCAGGTTTACAGCATCGTACGAAGCTTCGAACTCTTGGAGAAGCTTCGTACAGCGTACTCTTGGAGAAGCTTCGTACGGCCGTACTTGGAGAACACCTTGACTGCTCGTACGAAGCTTTTCGGAGAACGCTTTGATCGTCTGTTACTAGGTCGTTGAGTAAAACCTTGAACCTTGAACCTTTGACTGCTCGTACGAAGCTTTTCGTACGAGCAGTCAAGGTATTCTCTTGGAGAATACCTTGACTGCACGAGTCAAGGTATTCTCTTGGAGAATACCTTGACTGCACGAGTCAAGGTATTCTCTTGGAGAATACCTTGACTGCACACCGCTGTTTTTAAAATAAGGTCGTACTGGGTAGTCAACGTACTAGCAGGCTAACTGATGAAGCAACCGACAACTGAACAACTGACGGACACACCGCGGTTTTTAAAATAAGGTCGTACTGGGTACTCAACGTACTCAGTTTTTAATAAGGTCGTACTGGGTAGTCAACGTACTAGCAGGCTAACTGATGAAGCAACCGACAACTGAACAACTGACGGACACACCGCGGTTTTTAAAATAAGGTCGTACTGGGTACTCAACGTACGAGCAGGCTAACTGATGAAGCAACCGACAACTTGAACAACTTACAACTGACGGACACACCGCTGTAAAAGGTCAAAACGGAGCTGAGCTGCAACACGCAACAGAGACGATCAAGCAAGAGGGGTGAGTGCTGTTCTGGGCTCCCTGCAGCAGAAGACACACACATAGTGACTGCAGACATGCATGCCTGCGCCAGTGCTTGCGGCAGACACATACATCAGTGATGTGTCCACAGGACACATGTCAAGAGGAGACACATGATGTGTCCTCAGTGCTTCGTGTGTCCTCCTAACTAACTGAGGTGATGTGTCCTGACTGAAAGCGCCATGCTGAAGGACAGAGGGTTGAGGTTTTTAGTGCCTATCGCTGTTGACGTTGACTCTCTTTCAGGAACAGCTCTACATCAAGAGGATACAGATGGACGAGTCTGCAAAACCTGCAAGGCAGAAACTCAAGGCAAGGGTTGTAGACACAAGGTTGCCGCGTACCGTTCCACGACAAGCTCGTACACGATGGGAGGAAGACTCTGAGGATGAAGCTGGCAGTAGCGATGGAGAGGAGATTGAGCAAGAGGAGATGGAGGAGCAACAAGAGGATGATCAGGATTGTGATGATTGTGAATATGATGAATATGGTGTGTGCATTCAGCTCAGCCTATTTGTTCTCCCTGCGCGTGTAGGCAGCACTTTTAGTGCCAGCCGCGACGAAGGGGCGGGGCATCGGGCGTTTTTGGCACTGTAATCCTTGCTTGAGTTATAGACAAAAGATGCATCCAATATTTGTGTGCTTGGAATGCTGCTGCTGCTGCTGCTCCTTCAAGTCGATTTTCATGTGGCGGGTGCGCGCGAAGCGCGCGGAGAATTTTTTTTGGGTTTGTGGGTACTGACAGGTCTGTGTGGTGCAGCCTGCTGTGCACGGACAGCTGTGTGTGTGTGTGTGTGTGTGTGTGTGTGTGTGTGTGTGTGAGTGTGTCAAAGACTCTGAGATCTGATCAGGATATGGTACATGTGCTGTTGTGGAGCAGGCGATGGAGAGGAAACAGGACCACTGGATGGGGATGATGAGGACGAGCCGGACGAGGAGCTTCAAGCAGGCAAGGCGGCTGGAAGCCTCCACGTTGAGCTCTGCGGGGAGGTTGATAGTCTCAGACATGACGGAGAGCTGGATGCTTTTGGGATAAGGACGTCGCTAGCAGAGGACCCCTCAGTGGCTCAGCAGTGTGGCCGCAGTCTGAGTGGTACTCCTGTATCTGTACAGGCCACTCGAGTTGTTGAGCCTGCACTTCCCCTTCGATGTTGTGATAATGTTTCATGCAAGAGGCCACTGCACCTCGATTCGATTCGTGTTGGACACACTATTTCGGAGCGCACGTCTGCTGGAGGTCGAAACTGGGCGCCATACATCGCAATGACTCTCTGCTCTCGGTGCTACAATAGAATAATTTCATCTGGATCCATTGAAATCAAGCCTCGCGGCAGAAAGAGAACAGCTGCACAAGCAGATCTATCCTCGAAGCAAGGTGATGATGACAGTGACGATGATACCAGTCTGACGTGGCATCCACCAACTCCTTGTGCTGGTCAAGGTCAGAGGCATCAGCTCAACAGGCCTACTAGGGCCTGTACAAGCAAGGGTATGTGCCTGCAGTCTGCTGCTCCAACAGCAGCAGAGGTATGTGGGAGCAGCAGCGCAAGACCCACTTTTGACAGCCTCAGGCTCCTGTCTGAATACAACAATGGTGAGTTGCTATTCATGACCTATACTGACTGATGTACATTCGATTTGAATCCATTCGGGATCAATTCGATTCGATCAAATCGAATCAAATCCAATTTGACCTATTATCGACCTATGATCCATTATTGAGTTCAGCATGCGTGGGTGTGTCTGTGCTCAGCTGCATCAATGCGCAGTCATGTGTGGCATGTGTGGTGATGTGTGGCATCGTGCATGTGCGGCATCATGCATTGTGCGGCATCGTGCACTGATGTGACTATGTTTTCTGCCTGCAGAGGATGATGACTGTGAGGTTCATGTTTTGGAGCATGGCAAGCCTGTGGAGCAAGAGCAATTTCAACAACAGATGGATGCTGCTGATGAGCGGGGTCAGCAGGGTGCAAGTGCACCTTCTGCTACAGCTGAGCCAGCAACAAAGCCTGACGGCATGCTTTGCTCCTTCAAGGGCTGCTTGAAGCCTCTTGGCGTCCCTGGCGCTCCTGGGTTTCAGAAGATCTTCCACATCACAACATCAACCAAGGCTGGAGAGCAGGACTGGAGTAACTTGCTTGGTATGACGCTTTGCAAGGCTTGTTATTACAGGTTCTCTAGAAGTGGCTGCCTTGAAGGCGGACCCTCTCGTGTGGACCCGATCTCTCGCACGAGAGGCTCGCACGAGAGGGTTTTAAATCAAGGAAGACTGCCAGTCCGTGGCCGTCCTGGTCTGAGGTCAAGTGCGTTTGCGAGCAGTGCTGCTGGGACCAGCGTGTTTGGAGAAGCAGCAGCTCACTGCACCTATGTGGAGAGAGAAGGTGGTGGACATCAACCTCCCAGCGAGAGTTCAGGCCCTCATGCCGGCGCAAAACTACCATCAAGTGCTCTGAATTTGCCGAGGCCATCGTCCTTCTTGGAAAGCAACGAGTATATTTCCACAGACACAGAGTCAGACAGCCATGGTGATGACAATATGACGGAGGACGCCGGCAGCAATACTGCTGCCCCGCTTCGCACGAAGCCTGATGTACTTGCCGCAAGTAAGAAGCTCATCACTGCCTGCATGTGTACACACACACACACACACATTTTCTTTGTCATTTCAGTTTGGCATAGTTTATATGACTGTATGATAATAACACACACACACAAACCCTAATACTGACAATGACACACTGCAGTCACTGCGGGTGGAATGGAAATTGACGCCTTCGTGGTAAGGAATGCTCGGGTTGGTGTTCTCCAAGAAATGGGATCTCTTCTCTTCCTATCAACCAGGCCTCCAACAGGCATGGCAGACGTGGACTATGACATTGCCCTGTGTGGGGGTTGGGGTATCATTATTGTCTGCAAAGTCCCTCAAGGCACTACCGTGAAAGATTTCGTGCACGAGCTGTGCTTTCTTGTATCCATCAGGTGTGTGCAATGTGGGCAATGTGGGCGTTTGTGTACTGTGTGGTCTATGTGGGCCTTCAGTCGGTGTGTTTGCGAGTTTCTTTCTGTGTGGTGTGGTTATTGTGAATCATTAATGGTGTGCTATGTTATGAATCATGTAGTGCGTGACTGACTGAACTGATCAATGTTGTATGTGAATCAATGTCGTGTGCGAATTCATGTCATGCTATCATCAGGTGCAAGGCTGTTTGCCCACCACAAGACTCTCTCCTGGATGGCAAGAAAAAGGCCTTTGTGTGTCGTCAATCCCGTGAGTATTCATAAACATACAGTGCAGCAACTCTTACAGTATGTGCTGGTTTGGTGTTGGTGCTGACGCAGGTGTGCAGAGAATGACCCCATCTGACAGACGAGGTGACTGATACTCAGGTTGTGTTCCGTCATCAGTTTTGGGAGAGATTCTGGACTTCATGGGGCTGAAGAGAGTGACAATTTGCTTCTTTGGTGAGTCACTTGCATGTTTCCGACGATTACGTGAATTGATTTATTCTTGGACGCTGTTTCATCATGATGTTTGATCATGATGTTCAATGATTGTGTCATTTCGATGGTGATGTTCATTTTGATTACAATTGATCAATCATTGATTGATTGATTATTGTGATGTTCCTTTGCAGATTCATTGTTGCGTGCTTGTTGTTGGATTAGTGTGTGCTTGGCGAATGTGTGAACTGATGCTCAGCGTGTCTCATGTGTCAGGTCTTGGAGTCAGGATTGAAGATGCTCATCTGTACAGCTTTCTTACACTGCAATACGGACTCCGGCAGGAAGACCTTGATGATGAGCAAGGCCCGACTGTCATCAGAATTGACTGGTCGAATACGTACAAGTTCCGCGGGATGTGGAACATTTGCGGGTATGTCAGTTCTAGTCCAGTATTGTTGTGCCATTGTGTTCAAACACATCTGAAATGGTGTTGTGTTTGTGTGTTTGTCTTGAACTGATCATCACTTCGTTCGGTTCACTGCATGTCGCAGGGATGAAAATACCTCCACTTTTCCAGAAGGGGGGGATCTTTGCAGAGGGTATGGGTCTATTGAGATTCCAGCGCTATCTGCTGATTATGATGGTGTTCCCTACTTCAATCTTCTGCCTGCCACTGCCGAGCAACGTCGTATGCTGCCTTTGTTGAATGGACGAGTCCGAAATTTCACCAAGATGAAAATTTATAAACCTCTCACTCACACCAGGCAGGCTGTGTGCCAGTTGAACTTTAATAAGATAGGGACTACTGTGGGTGCACTCAGGTCACAATGGACTTCCTACGAGAACATGGTCGTTGCAGAGCAGCAGCTGCACACCTTGTTTTCAAAGGTGCAGGAAAAGCTGGTTTTGCAAGGTCAGTCACAACCTACTCAGAGCATCAATGTGTGTGATTCTGATTCTGCGCTGACTGACTGACATGATATATGTTGCTGGTTGTGTGAACACAGGCAGAGGAGACAATCCAAAATTTCAGATGCCTTTCAAATACTATGAGGGTCAAAGAGCAGAGGCTGTTTGGGAGGGACTCAATCGTGTCAGCTTAGAGGAGTTGCAACGCCTAGCAGAAACAGCCCGTCAGATGCACTTGTACTTCATGGATAGCATTGTGGGGTGGCAGGAAGTGAATTACAGCAGGTGATTTAACCTTAACGTGTTTTGAATGTGGTGCTTTTAATAGTACGAATAATGCAATGCTTCGAACTACAATGATGCAAGGCTTTCAATGCTGCTAACACAGTACATTCAACACTTCGCTTTCAAAGCGGTTGTGCTTTCAACAATGCTGCCTGTAGTGCATTGCAGTGAATACCTCTCTCACAGTTTGGGTGCATGTGCAGTGTGGTTCAGAGGTCCATGGCGATGGCGAATGCAGGAAAGGAGCTGCTTATTGCATCAGACAACCTTAAAGCTACTACAGAACAACGACACTGTCTCTCTGTTGCATACAACGTCCATTGTGCGTCAGGTCTGGTAGCCTCCATTTGTTCGTGTGTGACCTGTTGATTCTGCAAATGTGTGCTCTGTTGTGTTGAACCAAAGTGCTTGTTGAACCAAAGTGCTTGAAGTTTCAGAGTAGTGTGTGTGCTGCCAAAGTGAGTGGGTGTTCGAAGTGCGTGATGTTCAATGGGCAATTGATGTTTGATGTTTGATGTTTGATGAAGTCCGTGATATTTCAGGTGCGTGATATTCGTTTGAGGTGCGCGTGATATATAAAGTGCAGTGCATGATGTTGTCAGCTGTGTGTTGCGCAACTGAGATAGTGCTTGTGTGTGTGTGATAGTTGATGCTGCTGATTCCATGTTGGTGCTGGCAGGTCCCGTTTTGAGGTGGATGTCGTTCAGAACAAAGAGTGCGAAACAGGGCCGAAATGCTCACCTTCTTCCTGGGGAGAATCCTCCTTGGCATCCGGTACCAAAACCAGCCCCTGCAGGACTAATAGTATGCTTGCCACTGACTATACTGAGCTAGACCCTTATCTCAGCTGCAATAAGGCCACCTTGGTAGCTGCAATATGGTCACCTTATTGCAGCTTGATTCTTGTGCAAGTCACCTTATTGCAGCTCAATTTGTGCACAGGTCACCTTTTCGCAACTTGAAGGAAAACCTTCTTCATCTCTTTCATGTAATTCATGTGTTTCTTCTCTCACTCTTCTTGCTCTCTCTCTCTTTGTTCATTGCACAGGTATCATTCTATTGTGCGAAAGCCAGGAAGATTGTGGAGGAGCAACGGAAGACCAGGTCTGGTGTTGCTGTGTTCTTGGTCAGTGTGACCAGACAGAGTGCCTGCACCACTCCATGATGATGTGGTTTCATGCGCTGATTGACCTGACTTGCACAATACACTGCTTTTGACATGCATCATGGCATGGCTGTGCTTTTTGTGGCAGAGATGAAATCCTGAGAGATATTCGTCGTGATGCTCTCATCGTCAAGGTGCCGCTGGATGGCAAGGATGTCTTTCTATCAGTTTCCAAGCACAAGGACAACTTCAACCCTGTCACAGGCAAGGATGGAGTGTGGGCGACTTCTGTTTCAGAGGCTGCATTACATTTGTATAATTCTGTAGGACCGAGGTGGAAGCAGCATGTCAGTATGACTAGGCAGGCGAGACAACGAGATCGTACTAAGAAGAAGGCCTTTGATGATGCGGGAGCGAAAAGAGATGAAGCATGGCCGTTTTCTGAGCCAGACAGGAACAAACTCCTTCACCTACATGAGCATAGGCTGAATGGAGACAGGTTCATCAAGCCAAAATAAATCTGATTGAATCACATTCAATCAGATTCAATTCTGTTTTGTACATTATGGTTGTGAGACACTGCGTATAGCTGTTTTGTGTATTGTGATTGTTGGATTTATCATGTGCCCTGCAATAAATTAAAGCGTCCAACAAATTAAAGATGGGCCAGCCCCAGACATTAGCATTACTTGAACACTGGTCCCAAACTCCGCCAAATCGATGATTTTCATTGCATAATTAAAGCTTCATGTCATCGCTCTCAATCCCGAGGCCCTCTTAGGAAAATTTTTTCAGTGCTACTGATGGGGGATGGGCGTCATGGTTGCCCCATTCTGATGGCACCAAAAGTGTGTGTGTGCGTGCGTGCGTGTGTGCGTGCGTGCGTGCATGCGTGTGTGTGCGTGCGTTTGTGTGTGTGTGTGTGTGTGTGCGTGCGTGTGCGTGTGTGTGTGCGTGTGTGTGTGCGTGTGTGTGTGCGTGTGTGTGTGTGTGTGTGTGTGTGTGTGTGTGTGTGTGTGTGTGTGTGTGTGTGTGATCCTGGATGTCTGTGGATGGGCCGGATGTTGACACGTTTCATAAACTGAGGGATGTGAGGAAGATCTGTGATCAAAGAGGACCTAGAACAATGGCATAGCCAGGAGGATCTTTTACGTGCGATCCATGCAGCGGATGTGGATACCAAGGTGGTTAGCTTGCGTGTGTGTGTGTGTGTGTGTGTATGTGTGTGTGTGTGTTGTGTGTGTGTGTGCGTGCGGCGGCTGGCAGAGGCAGTATGATCCTCTTTCTCAAAAAAGAATATTCTCCGTACCTCCTCTGCCAGCCGCCGCAGCCTCCTGGGAACCCCACTGAGATCAAGTCCTCAGTTTTGTGCTGGCTACAAGCCAACCACCTTGGTATCCACATCTGCTGCATGGATCGCACATAAAAGATCCTCCTGGCTATGCCATTTTTCCATGTTTCATCCTTTCATGATTTTCACACCCAAAAAGCAGCCGCCGCTGCACGCAGACCCCACATCCTTACTAGTGCAGTTTGCTACGATCTGCAACTTTGCTGCGCGCAGCATCCTTGTCCTCTGCAAGCCAGCGGTGCTCCAGACACATCAAAATCCAGACCCGTCAAATGAATCTCCGGTGGTCAATTTTTTGACAAGACTTGCAGTTACGAGGTGGATTACAGGGAACTGGTAATGAGTCCGTAATGAGTCCGTAATTAAACTAGCGGCGGAGCCGATCGCACTCGGCGGATGCCCGGCCAGCAGAGGGGGGGAGCGGCAGACTCGTAATGGTAAATCTGATCTATCTATCTATCTATGTCAGCTATCTACATCTGATCTATCTATCTAAATCTGATCTATCTATCTATCTACGTCAGTTATAAACAGCATCCGCTGGTCTGGTTTTCTTTTTGAATGGGGATCAGTGATAGGACATTAGATCCTCTGCTGCAATTCAACTGTTTTTCCTAGTATCAGTAAACATTTATTGAATTCAATTGCAAAATAGAATCATCTGTAGAAATTGATTGAGAATCGGATAATAATTGATCAATCATTTGTCAGTCGGTTTTGATGGTGGGTCCCAACGATGCCCCTTCTGAATTGCGTGGTCCAGCACAAGGGTTCCTGTGTCATTCATATCATATCAGCAGCCGGTGAGCATCACTGCCATTGATGTGTGTGATGTTCAAGGTTGGTGATGTTTGATGTGTGTGATTTCCACAGTACTGACCTACACCTTTGCCTTGCTCAGTGCCACGTTTGTGTTGATAGCCCCAGAACTTCCAATCCCAGCCCAACAGAGCTTGCTTGATCTCATCAATTCTTTTCTTGTCTGTCTCGACGTTGTTGCCCAGAATGATAGGAGCTGCAGCCTCAGCATCTGCCTCGTCTCTACCTATCCTGATGTCAACCTGCATCTTGGACTGATCAAGAAGAAGCGCTCTGTACATTCCATGCACTCGCACCTTGAACTCAATCTCACGACGCCTTTTTGACGGTAGAGCCTCAGAATCTGTTACAGTCAACGAACCAAAATTCCATAAGTGCCCCCGTTCCCCACCATTCAAGTCTACAAATCCCAGAAGAGGCCGTTTGACCCGAATGATGACAAAATCATCCTGAACCTTTGTTTTACATCTGAGAGGGTCTTGAAAGGATAAGCGCTTGTTTGATGTCAGTGTAAGTGATTTCATGTCTGCTGCTGCTCTGTACAGCTGACTGTTAGGTCCAGTAACTAGTTCTACACACTTCTCCCCAAAGGCAGCAAACACTATCACCATCCAAAACACATACTTTGGTTTTGCCTGTGCCGGTGGAAAGTCCTTGAGCGTACTCAGGGCAGGGTGGAGAAGAATAGCCTCATTCAAGTTCAAAGCTGGCACCATCAAGGGCATAGACACATAGCAGTCACGACACATAGCAGTCAAATTGACTTTCTGAGGAGGATTGTTGCCAAGGTCAGTGTAAAACATCTTTTCAAAGGGTGCTCCTTGCAAGATCACTTTTGCAACCTCACAGACCTCGATACAGACTGTCTCAATGACAGCATGAACGACTTCAGGCTGAAAGACACTTGCCACAAGTGTTGATTTGTGAGCATGGACAAGATCCAACAGATGCTGAGATGTTGTCATGTCGACCAAGAATTCGGAGCGCTTGATGAATTGCCTTATGATTGTTGGCAGCTTTCTGCAACCAGAAGTGGCCAGGGTGCTCAGTGGCTCTTCGTGCAATAGAAACAGAAGGCATTGTGTGGCACAACCATCATCATCACACATCATCATCATCACAACCATTGTGATGACATCAAAGAAAGACTGTACTCACTTTTGAATGTGTTGGAAGAGTCCATCATGAACAGCATGTACAATCTCTGTGAGAGCAACCTCCTGTAAAGGGTTCCAAGGCCGGAGATTGCGGAGGACCTCGTGTGAGCCTTCCAGAACCAGTTTCAGTCCCAACAAAACAGGTCCAGCATGTTTTGCTCTCTTGCGCGATGCCCCCCCCAAGTCCCCTGCAGCAGCTGGCCGTTTGCCTGTCAACATGACACTCAGACGGTCGATGGCAGCCTGTTGCACCCTCACAAGATCATCTGGTTTGGTGCCATTTGCTAGTACCGTCCCTAGAAGTCCTTCCAAAATAATGGCAGCATTTTCACTCCTGCGTACATACACACGCACGAATGATGATCACGCCAACACACGTACATACACGGACGTACATACATGGACGGACGTACACACACGCATGTGACATACACGCATGAGACGTACAGGCATGAGACAACATACATGCACGAGACATACACGCATGACACGACTGACGTACACGCATGAGACGTACACACACGAATATGAATGATGCACACACGCAAACACACGAATGAAAATCACGAATGGTGACTCACGTTGCAAGAGAGATGCCTTCAGGGTTGTCAGACTGAGAAGAGACCAAATCTGTTCGCACGAGGAATGCACAGAGGATATTTGCCCTCAAGCTAGTACTGGCTTCGTACAATGCAGCCTGGCTCTCATGAAGAGCCTGAACAGCACAACACAACACAACACACAAACACACGAGCGAGTGAGTGAGCACACATCTGTCTCCCATAAATATGCACACGCACGCGCTCGCACGCACGCACGCACACACGCATGCACACCACCAGCATACACACACACACACTCATCGTACGTAAATAAGTGGTGCGTGTGTATGCAAGCCTCACTGCTGTTTGCAAGTGCAAAAGCTTTTCCACGCCTTCCAGCGCAGCACCGTTCTGTCCTGAGATCTGTGCACACAGTGTATATGATTCATGTGCAAGAAGGTATCTGAACAGAGCGTCTCTCTCCCGAGCATCACTGAGGCCGCATTCTCTCAACGAAGTTTGTACAGCGTGTACATCAACCGAAGGCTGCATGGAACTCTTCACTGTGGGGGGCAGGGTTGGAGACAGCGCCATCAGTGTGCAAACGTCGGCTGGATTCCAGATAGAAGAAGAGCTGCTACTGGTTGAAGCAGGCTGCTGCCAAGCTGCACCTAGAGAGTAGTGCAGCGGCTGTCCGTTACGCTCCGAGGTCTCCAACGCCAAGCGTGCGCTGGGGAGTCGCTGCTGTGCTGCTGTCTGGTTGTTCGCATCCACAGAAGAAGGCTCGGACTCTGACACCGCGTTGCGCTCAAGGCGGCGGATGTGCTCTGCTGCCATGGGTAAGGCTTGACCATGCCGAACCGCTTCGGGACCGGAGAGCGAGAACAGGGATGAGAGAGTGCAGCCGTCGAAAGGAGGGTTGAGGGAGTAGGTGTGACGTGCAAAGGGCATGAATCGGCCGAGCCTTTCCAGGAAGACCTTTTCGAGCCAGTCCTCAAGACCCCGCAGGGGCTTGGAGCTATCTCCTTGTGTGTCTATGTAGGGTTGAATAGGTTCGATCCAGGACCTGCAGCAGGCCACGCACGCACGCACGCACACACGCACGCACGCACGCACGCACTCATGAAATGGAGCACAATAGAACAGAACCTCAAACAAGAAGCATGCACGCACAACTACTTGTAGTAGTACGTACGTGATGGAGTGTGCCTTCTTGGAGGCCCCCTTCAGAAAGACCCAAGGCCTCTGGTCCGGTGGCAATCCACAGCAATGAGCCACACCCCATATCAGCTGTATGAGTGCAAATGCAGTGGTGGGTCGAAGTCCTGTAGCATCCGCAGTGTCGAATGCAAGCGTCATCTCTCCTCTGCTTGTTTGGCCTGGTCGTTTCAGAGCTTTGAGTCGAAATCCGTCCACAACAGACTTTATAGCAGTCTCTCCCTCCATTGCAAGGTCGTGAGCAGAGACAGTATCAGTGAAGAATCTGGCCTGGATCTCCTTGTAGTTGCCCTCACTGTCCAAAATAGCTCGTCCTGCAGGAACGCTGCAGAGTCGCAGAGAGAGAGAGAGAGAGAGAGAGAGAATCACTAAACTTCAAGCACGCACTGGCACGCATCACTGATCGATCAGTCATGCACTTCTTCAAGCTCGCACTTCTTGAAGTACGCGCTTGAAGCACAAAACACACACACACACACAAGCCTGACATGCACACAGATTAAGATCACCTGACGACATGGACATCACCCATATAAACCTTGCTCTGATCCGCTGCTGCAGCTCGGTCCACCCCACGGTTAGGATCAGCTCCTTCGGAGCCATTACAAAGAGCCATTCCAAACTTGGCCATGTGCATCTGCAGCAAGACACGTGTGCAGTTATGAATCTTGGATCAATTCAGTACTGATCAATTACGAATCAAGTATCGCACGCAGGTATCGCTCGCTCGCAAGAATCATGATAGCATCATAAGTGCAGCCATGCCGGATATCAACACAAAGAGCTCACCGAGAAGTGCACATAGAACAAGACAACAACTCTTTGCTGTTGGGCAACTGCTGTAGCAACTGTCCTTGTTAGCCACCACAGCTTTCTGTTCATGAACCTGGTACGTTGTCTTTCTTCATCTGCTGCGTCACGGCTGGAGGACGGTGTCTCAACTGCGTGATGTTCTCCTCCTGATGATGCAGCTGGCGTGTGCAGTGTGGTGACCATCAGAGGTGCATCACTGTCAGACGATGATGACGAGGACGAAGATGAGGATCTCATTCGTGCAGTCATGGGTTCATCATCGCCGTCATGAACAGGCTGGGTGAGCACAGGCGGTTCTTCATCAGCCAATGCTTGAGCTGAGTCATCTGGACTTGCGGGGGGGGGGCTGTCCCCTAAACCCTCACCAAGAAAGCCGCTGGATGAAGGGCTGATCCCCCTCGTTAGATTCCAGACCCGTAGAGCATCATCCAAACCCTTCCACTGTAGCGCAAGCGGCCTCCCAGCAGCTCCATCTTGCTGCATGGATCGGCACTCCTCTTCCCATCTATACATGACACGCACGAACAAATCACACACACGAACGAATCCGCACACATTCGAACGAATCACACATTCGAACGAATCACAAACACGAACGAATCCGCACACAAAAAATACACACATTCGCACACAAAAGTACACACATTCGCACACAGAAAACACACAATTTTCTTGTTTTCTGTCTACAATACCACGGCAAAAAACACCCGCAAATCGTACACAATTACATCACATGACATGCAGGAACGAACGGCACACAATCGACACACATTCAAAAGATCGCGAGACAGAGTACACGCGCCGAGTGTGCACGCGACACATGAATTCACAGATTGTGCAGAATTTTCTTGTTTTCTGTCTACAATACCACGGCAAAAAACACCCGCAAATCGTACACAATTACATCACATGACATGCAGGAACGAACGGCACACAATCGACACACATTCGAAAGATCGCGAGACAGAGTACACGCGCCGAGTGTGCACGCGACACATGAATTCACAGATTGTGCAGAATTTTCTTGTTTTCTCTGTACAATACCACGGCAAAAAACACCCGCAAATCGTACACAATTACATCACATGACATGCAGGAACGAACGGCACACAATCGACACACATTCGAAAGATCGCGAGACAGAGTACACGCGCCGAGTGTGCACGCGACACATGAATTCACAGATTGTGCAGAATTTTCTTGTTTTCTCTGTACAATACCACGGCAAAAAACACCCG
>Ga0208783_10001297_pt1 | contig 14857 bp, 13 predicted proteins | sample DEB19_08_DNA_2_FD_184529 | JGI IMG/M metagenome (GOLD analysis project Ga0208783, IMG submission 184529) | Aqueous microbial communities from the Delaware River and Bay under freshwater to marine salinity gradient to study organic matter... | ecosystem: Environmental > Aquatic > Marine >... | reverse complement strand
AATGCGCGACCGTCTCGCCGGCGCTCGCGGCGGGGCTGACCGTCGTCGCGCTGGTCGTCGCCCACCCGCTGCCGACCGCGGCGTAGGCGTTCGCTTCGTCGCGCGGCCGGTTGCTCGCCTCCAGCGTGATCGCCGCGACCAGCGCCGCGTTGTACAGGTAGTGCAGCGAGAACATCGATCGACCTTCGACGAACTCCGTCAGCTCGGCGTAGTACGTCGTCGCGTCGGCGAGCGTGAAGACGTTGGCCGCCGGCGTCTGCTTGGTGCCGTCCGACTTGTACAGATCGACGATGGGGCGCATGGTGACTCCTGTGCTAGTCGTACCGCTCAGCTCTCGTATTCGACGAGTGAAACGGCATAGACGGAAAGCGTGTTAACGCCATCGCGCATTCACGCCTCCCACTCGAGCAGCGAGACGGCCGACACGCTGAGGGTGTTCGCGCCGTCGCCCGCGAAGTACAGGTCGTACTTCTCAAGCGACGCGGCGAGAGTCGCGGTCGCGGTGAACCACCCCGGCGTGGCGCTGTTGACGGTGACGGTCGCCTTGACGGTGTTCGATGAGTCGCGCAGTTCGACCGTGCCCGAGCCGGACGCCATCGAGCCGTAGACGCCCACCTCGACCGGCACCGTCGCGACGCCCTCGGTGGCGCGGTAGGTCAGGTCTAGCTTGACGCCCGGCGTGGCGCCCGACGGTGCGCCGGTCGTGCTGTTGTCGACGAGGTTGATCAGCGTCGCCGAGCTGCGCGTGCGTGACGCCCCGTTGATCAGCGACCAGTGCGCGACGGTCCCGGCGTTGTGACGGTGGATCTCGCTGAGCCCCTGGAGCAGCCGGCCGTGGAACGCGTCGAAGATCGGCGCGCGGGCCTGCGGGATCGTCGCGTCGAACCACTCCGTCGACTCCGCGATCGACTCGCTGCCGAGCTCGTAGACGCAGATCGCGAGAACGCGCGCGTAGTCGATCGCGTCGAGGTAGCCCGTGTAGGCCGTGTCCGCGGTGACCGCGATCGTGTCGCCGACGATCCGCAGCTCGTCGGGGGCGTCGGTGGCCGCGGTCGGCGACAGGCCGTGATAGAACGTCACCGATCCGCCGCCGCCGTCGAGGGTGAGCGTCGCGCGCGGGTCCGTGCCCGTGCCGCCCGTCGCGGTCTTGCCCATGATCGCGAGGATGCGGATCGCCGTGACGCCGTGGCCCGTGCGAAACCGGAACCGGCCGATCGTCGTCGTGCCGCTGTAGCCATAGCTCGCGTTGCCGAGCTTCCACGACTTCGAGTAGACGCAGCGGTGGCGGTAGGCGGTGGCGTGGTTCGCGACGCCGACGAGCCGCGCGTAGAACTGCGCCGACGGGGTGTACGCGTTCAGGGCGTCGCGCTGCCAATGGATCGTCGCCGGCCGCATCGCGAGGCCCGACGCGCCCTGCCCTGCGGTGGTCAGCGGCCCGACGTAGAGCACCGGCATGCCGACGTACTCGGTGTCGGATGCCTCAGATTCGACGACCAGCCACGCGACGCCGCCGAGCGGACCGGGCGCGAGCGAGCAGTGTCCGCACGCGAGGGCCTGTGCGGTCGGCACGCTGAACGTCGTCGAGGACGTCGAGAACGTCGCCGAGACGTACGGATCGACGAGCGTCACGTCCTGGAGCGACGACCCGGCCGGCATGACCCGGCACAGCGAGACGCGGAGCGAGACGGCCGCGCCCGACTTGGAGCGGATCTGCGGGGCCACGTAGAGGTTGAGTGTCTGCGAGGCGCTGAGTTGGCCGACGCCGAGAAACACCGGGACGATCTCGAGCAGCACCCGCGTACCGGACAGCGAGGCGCTGCGCGTCTCGGCGTAGATCGCCGGGTGCTGCGGGGCGCTCTTGTACACGACGAGGTTGTTCGCGAGGCGCGCGCAGTCCCGGGCCGCACCGACGTCGAAGGGTGCGCCGTCGCCGACCTGTTGCGTCGAGTACCGCGCCGGCAGTTCGGTCGCGGCCGACAGCGCGAAGGTCGTCGCCTGACCGGTGCCGCTCGACATCATGCCGTAGGGCTGGCGTGTGTCGACGACGAGCCCGTCGGCGTCGTCGGCCTGGTAGGCGTTCGTGAGCTGCGAGCTGGCCGCGCTGCCGTAGTCGGCCGAGACGATGCGGTACTTCTTCGTCGCGTCCCACGCGGGCGCCGACAGCGTGGCGGTTAGCACGACGCTGTTGCTCGACACCGACGCGATGGTGCGGAGCCAGGTCAGCGCCGTCGTCGGGTCGGGCGGGTCGATCTCGAGGATCCGCACCTCGTCGTTTGCGAAGAACCGCGACGCGTCGATCGCCTGCGAGGCCGTGCTGTACTCGTGCGACTTGCAGGTCAGGGTCTTCGTCGCGTTGTCGTAGCCGGCGTTCGTGGCGGTGTGGTCGACCTGCGCGGCGGGGCAGTACGGCGCCTCACTGACGCGATCGAAGATCATCACCGACACCTCGCCGAACAGCGACCGGGGGCGCGGGGCCTCGCCGTTGAAGCCGATCGTCGAGCCACCCCAATCGTGGCGGTTCGCGACGACAATGCCCGGCCAGCCCGTGATCCCGCGCAGGCCCGTTTCGGGGTTGCGGATGTGGCTGTCGGTGATCGTGACGTAGGTGCCGACGGTCAGCGACTCATAGAGCGCCGGCTGCATCGTCCGCGTGATGATCTTGTGCGGGCGACTGAACATCGGCAGCGTCGCGGAGAACTTCGCGAGCATCCCCTCGAGGTCGCCGATCGCGGACTGCCCGAGCGTGTTTGTCGCCTCGAGCGTGATCGCCCGGTCGCCGTGCATGGCCATGCTGTCGCGGTCGATGATCGGCAGCGACGAGACGAGATCGCCGTCGGCGTTGCGGCCGTACTTGACCACGACCGAGTTGCGGATGAACTCGAACCGCTCCTCGGCGGCCGAGCGTTGCAGGTCGTTGTCCGCCTGCTCGGTCGCGATCGCCTTGTTGGCCTCGGTCAGCGCCACCGTTGCGGCGCCCGACGTCGGCGTGCCCCATGACTTGAGGTGGATCCGCCCGTTGCCCCACGTCAGGAAGCAGAAGCGCAGGATAAAGTCGACGTTGAGCAGGTCGACGAAGCGCGTCGGCTTGTCGACGACGAGCGCGATCGTGGCGTCGGCCGCGGCGACCCCGGCCACGTCGTCGAGGAAGTCGTCGCCGAACAGCGAGTACGGGATCGCGCAGCCCAGCTCGATCGGGAGCGTGTCGTAATCGGCGTGGTTGTGCGCGGCGCCGCCCGTCGACAGGAGGAGCTTCAGGAGGAGCGACGCAAAGTCGGACTCGGCGACGAGGACCTGGGAGATCGTGAGGTTGCGATCGTCATCGAGCGTCACCTCGATCTCTTGGTTCGCGTTGTACGCGACGCCCGGCAGGTAGCGGTTGATCGCCACCGTCGTGGGCAAGATCGTCAGGTAGCCGCTCGCCTTGTCGACGACGGCGTGCCCGAGATCGCCGATCTTGACGATGCCTTCGGCGAGGCCGCCGGCATCGAGCAGCGGCGACGGCATGATGTCGGTTTGCTCCACCCACGACCCGCGCTCGTTCGTCGTCGCGAGCCGGCCGCCGACGAGCGAGGCGAGCGCGCGCAACGGGGGCCCGGCGGTGCGGACGTACTTCGTCGTGGCAATGGTGATCTGGGTAGCAAGCGAGCGATCTTCCCACCCCAGAAAGCGATGGACGGTGCCGAACGGGCACGACAGAACTACCGAACGCTGCACCCCGCCGGCCGTTGCGTCGCTGAACGACAGGACGCCTCGCGGGCCGTCGGGCGTCGAGAATGCTTCGGTGTAGGAGGTCGAGAAATGGATCCGGCTCGCGGCGTACTCCGCCTGGAGCCACGCGTTGATCGCCTGCGCCAGTTCGGCGGCGGTGTACGTTCCGACCTGGATCTCGTTGACGCTAGCGGGTGCGCCGCTGACCACGGTCAGCGGGTTGGCGGTGAGCGATGACGTGTCACGGTTGGTCGTGCAGGTGAACTGGTTGTCCGTGAACGCACCGCCGCTGCCGACCAACCCGAGATAGAAGCCCTCCGCGAGCTTGGCGGCCCACGGGTCGGACATGACCCGCGTCTCGTAGACGCGGCGCAGGGCGTGCTCGAGGTCGATCTGCGTCTCGCCGTTCTCGCCCTCGCGGATGCTCGCGATCGTGCCGGCGAACGCGAGGTGGGCCTCCTCGGGCGCGTCGAGGCCGGTGCCGCCGAGGCCGAGGCGGCGCGAGATCCAGACGCCGACCCAGCGGCCGATCCAGGTGCGCGGCTCGGCTGAGACGAGCGGGGGCAGGCCGACGCCGATCGGGTCGCCCGTGGCGGTCGTGATGTCGCGCACAACATGCGACCGGGCGAACCGGCCGCCGCCATCACACTGGAAGGGTGAGTACTTGCCGCGGGTGAGCGTGCCGAAGGAGGTTGACGTCTTGCTGCCGTAGCCGATCGCCTCGGGGCCCACGTAGACGGTACCGGTCGAGGTGAACGATCCGGCGGCGCGCACGGCCAGCGAGGTGGAGTTCGGCGCAACCGAGGTGGTCAGCGACGTCTCGTCGCCGCCGCTGCGCTTGTGCGTCTCGACCGCGAAGTCGTCGGTCATCTCGTCGGTGGCGTCGAAGTCAGCGACGATGCGGAGCCGGCAGATCGGGGGTTGCCCGAACGGCTCCCACGGGTGCGCCGAGGTCTGCTGATCGAACGTGACTTCCAATCCACCGAAGGCGCGGGTGATGTCGTTGCATCCGCTGATCGATGAGCCTTGCCAGTTCTCCAGCGCGGCGATCGGGTCCGACGTGCACAGGAGCGCGTCGTAACCCTCGATCTGGACCACGTAGTCGACCTGGCAGCCGCCCGCCTGGATCGCGGTCAGGGTGGTACCCATTAGGGGTGATCCTTGCGCGGGGTGGCGATCGCGGGGATGCTCGCGGGATGCGCCTCACCTACGCCGCAGTTCTGTTCCTTGCCCTCGCCGCCTGCGGTGGCGATGGCGGCCTGAGCCTGACCGAGCCGGGGCAGGTGCCGCCATGCGATGTCGCGACCGGGTCCTTCGATTTCGTCGGCGCGTGGCAGGTCGAGGAGTGGGGCTGCTACGGCCGCACTACGGCAAGCGGCGCCCCGGGGAACTGCGACCCGAACACGCTGACGTGGACGAGCACGCCAGAGATCGCGATCACGCAGGCCGGCGTCGACATGCTCCGCATCGTGATCGATGGACTGACGATCGATGCCATGCAGGATGGCGTCAGCCTCGGCGGCTTCGCTTCGGCCGGCAATAGCCTGAGCCTCGCCGGATGCGCCGACGGGTCCGTCTATGTGCTTGCGGCGTACGGGTCCGCCGCTGAGCTTGAGAGCTTCGCCGCCTACGCGTACCGCCGCTGACAGCGCGATCACGTCGGCACCTTGTAGCCGCCGATCGCGACCGACCACAGGCCGTGCCACGGCGCGGCGATCTTCTCCATCGACGTGTCGACGGACGGGGCGTTGAGGTAGAACGACCCGATCGCGGTGTCGTTGGTGCTGTCGCTGTAGACCTTCACCTGCGGGCAGGCGACGTAGTAAGTCGTGTACCGGCCGCCGTGGGTGTCGAGGAACCACGCCTCGAACGACTGGCCGGTGGTCGTCTCGGCGGCCTCGCGTGCCCGGGCGCGGGTAACGTGCGCCCACCGGAACTCGGGGTGTCGGCGGCGCGACTGGTAGACGAGGCCCGTCATCGCGCCGGTCGGCGTGATCGTCGTCGAGCGGTCCAGCTCGGTATGGCCGAGCTCGTTGCCGTAGGTCGAGTCGAACGGGCAGTCCGGCAGCCACACGCCGCGCAGGCACGTCGTCCCGGTGAAGGTCAGCGCAGCCGGCGTGAGGTTGCCTGCGAACCCAAGGAACTGCCGGAGCGGGATCGGGATATCCAGCGTGAACGTCTGCGTCTTATGGGCGATCGTAACCAGCCCGGTGCCGGTGCCGTCGGTCTTGGACATGCTGACCGTGAACGCCCCGTCCGCGCCGCTGGCAGCGTCCAGCTGCGTCTGGATCGTCGACAGGAGCGTCGTCGGGAAGTACGACGCCGCCGCGATCGTGACGGTGTACGGGCCGCCGATCGCCGTGATCGTCAGCGTCAGGTCGACCGCCGACGAGAGAGTCAGCTGCGCTTCGAGGCGTCCGCACGTCATGCCGCCGCTCCTCGTGGGGGCTGGTAGACCGTCGAGGTGCGCGCCATCGCCGCGGCCACCTGCCGTTCCTTGTAGCGCCGCGACCCGTCGTCAAACGCGTCGCCGAGGATGACCGGGCCGCCGTTGTTCGCGCCGGGCCGCCACGCGCCGCCGCCCTCACCGCGGTGGTCCTGCGAGCGTCCGCCGCGACCGCCGGCGGCTGAGGCGGCGACGCCCGAGCCGCTACCGCCGCCGCCCAGCTCCTTGGCGATGCCGGCCAGCGCGAGCGAGCCGGCCACCATCGCGGCACCGGCGGCCATCTCGCCGGGGCCCTCTGGCTTGCCAAGCACCGTCTTTAGGCCGCCGCGCAGGATCGCGATCACGCCATCCGCGCCAAGCTCCTTGGCCTTCGCGCCGATGACCGAGCCGATCGCCTTGCCGATGCGCTTGGCCGACAGCTCCTCGCCGTTGATGATCGCGTCGAGCACGTCGCCCCACACCGACTGAGTGATATCCCCGAGCATCTTCATCGCCGAGGCGTAGGCGTCAAACTCCTCGAGCGGGCCGAAGGTCTTGGCGAGGAAGGACTCCTCGTCGGCCTTGTTCAACTCGGCCGCCCGAGTGACGCCGGCGAACTCCTCTTGCATCTTGGCCAGTGCGTCACGTGCGTCGGCGAAGTCCGACTGCATGCCGGCGTTGCGGGACGCGTCGAGGATCGACTGCGACGCGGCGGCGCCGGCAGCACGCGCGTCCTCGAGGCCGGCGAGGCGTTCGACGGCGCCGGTGACGGTGTCGACCGCGCCGAAGAACAGGCCGGGCCCGAGGTTGTCGTTCGCCGCGCGGCCACGACCGCCGCCGCGCGACCGCGCGACGTCGGCGCGGTTCTTCGACAGCGCGTTCTTGAAGCCGGTGAGGATGCCCTGCGCCGCGTCGACGCCGACCTTGTTGAAGCGGTCCTGCAGCTTCGCCTGCATCGCGTCGACGCTCGCGGCGAGGCCAGCGTCGACGAGCCGCCAGTCCTCGGGCAGGCCGGCGACGATCGCCGCGAACTCCTCGGGCGAGGTCGTCGCGAGCGGACCCCAGCCCTGCATGCCCTTGTTGAGCGCGTTCTTGAACGTCGAGAGCGTCTGGCCAGCGAGCCGGTCAGCGTCGGTCGCACCTTTGAACAGCTTCCGGTCGGCGAACGTGAACCACGAGTCAGCGCCGGTCACCTGCGCGAACGCGCCGCGCGAACGCGTGCCGTCGAGTCGGGCGCCGCCACCGAGCCGAGCGAATGCATCCGCGTAGACGCCTGCCCGCGCGCCTGGGCCGACGTCGGTCGGCAGGTCGCCAAACACAGCCTTGCCCAGCGCGTCGCCGATCGCGACGCCGAGGCCGAGGAACTTGTCAGTCAACCATCCGACGGACGTGCGGAGATTGGTAAGCCCGTCGTCCATGCGCGCCATGGCCCGCGTCGCCGCGTCGCCGGCCTTGTCGAAGTTGCCGCCGACGTCGAGCACCTCGCGGCCGAGGGCATTCATCAGGACCCTGAGATCCTCGGACTGATCGCCGGTGGCCTTGAGGCTCAGCCCGAAGTCGTCGAGGCCCTCGAGCTTGCCCTTCTTGATGACGTCCGTGAACTTCTCGAAGACCTGCTGCGAGTCGAAGCCCTTCTTTTCGAGGGCGCGCATGCCGCCGATCACGTTCTCGATCTGCGCGGTGGTCAGCTTCCACGCGCCCTGGTGGCCGGCCTGCGCGAGCGTCAGGAGTTCGGTGCGCGTGCGGAGGCCGTCGTACGCGTCGGACAGTTCGCCGATGTCGACGCCCGCGGCGCCGGCCATGAGGCGCGACTCCTCGCGGTACGCCTGCAAGCCGTTGCGGGCGACGAGGAGCGCGCCGCCGATGATCGCGGCGCCCTTGCCGAACTCCTCGACCCTCTTCTTGAACTCCTCGCGCTCTTGCTTGTGCGCCTCGACGGCCTGCTTTGCGGCCTTCTTCTGCTCGCCGCTCAGGCCCTTGACCGCCGCGACCGCCTCGTCGACGTTGGCGGTGTACTTGATCGCGACGACGCCCTCTGCGATCGCGCCGAAGATGCCCATTACGCGCCTCCCTTCGTGCGTTCCTCAAGGGCCGCGGCGTCACGCTCCTTGATGCCGGCTCGCAGCGCCGCGAGGCCAGCGAGCATGGCCGGGGACGGGGCGCCGCCGAGCAGGTCACGCAGCGTGCCGTGTTCCCAATGCGGCGTGGCGACCACGACCTCCTGCACCTCGGGGAGCGTCGTCGTGTAGCCCGGGCACACCGACGGGCGCGCGTCGGCCACGATGAGGTGTCGCGGTGCCCAGGGCGTCGCGTGCGGGTGGCGGGGCTCGTAGGGGCATCCCATGGCTTGGCGGGTGGTGACGGGGGCGGTGCGCTTGCAGTCGTCGCAGGACTTGGGGACTCGGCCTTCGTTGCGCGCGTCTTGGTAGCTGGGGAGGACGCGGAGCCCCTCGATCAGTTTCCCGATGGCTTGCGCCGATCGATCACGTGGACCGCGATCTCCTCGATGACCTTCTCGGCGCCAGTGAACATGTCGACGAACGCCTCGGGCTGGATCGGCCCGAGGTCCGCGTACGCCTTGTCGACGGCGCGGGCGTACCGCTTATCCATCGCCTCGATCGGGAACTCGCCGTCGAGGCCCACGACCGCGACGCGGAAGATGAGCTGGGCGTGCTGCGTGTCGGGCAGGTGCGCGGTGTGGCCGTCGATCTTGGCCCACAGCGACGCGGGGATCTGGCGGATACGGAACTTCGTCGGCTTGGCGCCATCGACGAGGATCGGCGCGTAGTCGCCCGTCTCGCGCGCCACGTCGAGCGGCCGGCGCCACTCGCGGATCGGCGCGGCCCACACCTCGGCGCGCAGCTTGAACGCCTCGTCGCTCTCGCCTTCGGCGCGGACTGGCTGCGGGCCGAGGTCGGGCATCGGGCCGAGGCTGATCGCCGAGTCGTGGCGGCTGATGAAGCCGTACGGCTCCGCGACCGAGGTGGATAGCTTGATGCTCACGCGAACCCCCATCGCATCGACGAGAGTGCGAGGTCGCTCGCCGTCTCGGCCGTGTCGGTGCCGGCCTTGAAGTCGACCTGCACGCGGTTGAGCCCGTCAGAGTCGATCTGCGTCGGGCGGTTGCCGGTGAACGCGAGGTTCGGCAGGTAGCAGGCCAGCGCGCTACCGGCGGCGGTCGACAGCCCGGCGAGGAGGTGCCACCGCGCGTTGGTCGCGAAGTTGGTCCACCACGTCGGAGTCGCCGAGGCGCCGCCCGCGTCGAGGATGAGCGAGCAGGTGATCTGGTCGGGGACGCGCGAGGCGCCGACGATCGTCTGGTAGGCGCTGACGCCGTTGTGCCCCATCAGCGGGACGACGCCGGCGGTGACGGAGAGCGAGAACGACCGGACCGCGGCGATCGTCGAGGTCGGGTAGGTCGCGGTCCCGTAGGTGTTGAGCCAGATCTGCCCGCCGCCGACGGGCACGGGCTGCGTGGTCCAGTTGTAGCCGGTGGTGTCGGGGAACGTCGCGCTGATCGGCTCGAACCACGAGACGCCGACCGTGACCTCGATCATCGGCAGCTCACCGGGGTTGTAGCCGCTGATCGTGGCGCCCTTGAAAAAGCACCCGTGCAGGCACCACTGGGTGTCGGCGGTCTTGATGAAGAACCGCTTGGAGGTCATCGCGCACGACGTCTCGAGCGTGTACGCGTTGTAGGCGCTGAACACGACGTCGGGCGTGCCGGACGTGGGCGCCGCGGCGAAGGCCGTCTCGCTGGTCAGCGTCGTCGTGGCGCAGGTGTCGACCACACCCCACTGGCCGCCGCCGCGACCGTCGCCGGCCACGCCGACGCGGAAGAGGCCGCCCGGAGCGAACTGCCCCGAGGACGTGGTGGTGATGGCCGTCGCGGTGCCGACGCCGTTGACGGTGGTGCCGCTCGCCGCGCTGACGATGCCGGCGCCGACGATCCATGCCATCAGCGTCTCGAAGTCGGTGGCCGAGGTCGCGCCCGAGGTCGTCGAGCCGTGGCCGATCATGTACATCTGAAAGGTGAACTCGCCGCCCATCGGGCCGAGGATTCCCGTCGGCACCTCGTTGCGGTACTGCTTGGCCCGCGCCGAGTCGATCATCGCCTGCGTCAGCTTCGACACGTCGGCGCGGCCGTTGTGGGGGATGACGACCTGCGAGGTCGTCGACGTCGAGTTCTCGGCCCAGGTCGACTCGGTGACCATCGAGAGCCAAGTGAGCTGAGAAGAACAGGCGGTCATGGGAGGCTCCTCGTGAACTCGATGACAAGCGTCTTGCGGGCGATGCGCACCGGCGCGCCCGCGGGGTCGTAGTCCTCGGACGTCGCGGCCACGGTCGCGATGTCCTGGTAGGTGCCGATCGAGTTGCCGCGCTGCCCGACGCTGTATTCGAGCTGGCGGAAGTCGGACTCGATCAGGTCGTCCGTCGACGCGAGCGCCCCGCCCTCGTAGGTGGCGCGCGCCCGGTTGTCGACGGGGTACGCGACGAGGACGTCGAACTCGCGGCGGATCCGCTCGTAGGTGCCGGTCGAGCCGATCACCTCCTCGCGGCCCGTCATGGCGCGGACCTGAAAGCGGCGCAGCGAGGCAGCCGGATTCGCGTCGACCCACGTCCGGAAGTCGCCCTCGTCGCGGTGGCGCAGGAACGGGTCGGCCGCGAGCACGTCGGGCGTGATCGCCTCGATCAGCACGGCGATCCGGTCGCGGATGGCGGCAGCGGTCGAGAGCGCCATCACCGCCTCCAAAGCGGCGTGGGCCGGTTCGAGGTGGACGCGCCGCCGCCCGACGTGTCGACGGGGGCGACGGGCGAGCGGATCGCGCCGTTGTAGCGTTGGGCGTAGACCGCGCGGGCCGCCTCGAGTCGGGGCGCGTCGATGGCGCCGGCGAGGAACGCGTCCTCGTTGCGCAGGAGCATCGCGCGGGTGATCACGAGCTCGGCGACCAGCTCGGAGTTCCGCAGCGCCTGATCGGCCTTGGCGTCTTGGTACAGGTCGGCCTTGAGGGCCTGCCACGCGCGGTCGATCACGGCGCGGCCCTGATCCTCGCGGTAGTCGACCGGCAGCCCGTCGAGCCACCCGGGGAAGCGCCGGTCCACATCGAGCGGCGAGACGTTGTGGCGCGCGGGGTAGCGCACGACGTCGAGGTAGCGGTCGTACACCTGCGAGACGCCCGACAGCGTGACGACCCACCGCACCCGGTAGCGCGCGTTCGGGCCGTAGCCGGGCGAGATGTTGTTCAGGTCGGCAATCCACGTCGCGTCGACGGCCTGCGTGCAGCGAGTCGTGGCGACGGTCGACGTGGTGACGAGGTACGCGTTGATCAGCGGGTGGCGCAGGGTCAGCACCGCCCCGGTGATGCCCGCGACTTCGATCTCCTCGCGGTGGCCGGCCGCGGCGGTCAGCAGGTAGCGGCCGTCGACCGCAAAGCCCGTGGCGCTCGTGACGGTGATCGACTGGTCGCCGACGCCCGCCGCGACGGACAGCGTGGTGTTCGGGTTCGTCGCGACGGCTGGCGAGCCGGTCGTCGCGGCCTCGGCGGTGGAGGTGTCGTCGGCGTCGGCCTCGTAGACCGCGCACGAGACGATCGCCGACGGGCGACCGTCCGGGCAGTCGAAGGTGATCGACTGGCCGGTGATGCCGAAGGTGAGTTCTTGCGTGGCGATCACTTGGGCACCTGCCACGGACCGAGGCGTCCTGACGAGGCGTCGCAGATGTCCTCGACCTCGCGCGCCAGCTTCATCGATGCCTCACGCTTGGGCATCATAAAGAACGGGTTGTGCCGCGCCGTCTCGGGGATGTAGCGGAGGTCGAAGTTGAACCAGGCGCAGAGGTAGCGATACGCGAGGTGCGGGATCTCGCACGTCGACGTCATCGCGCGAAAGTCGAACGACCCGTCAGGGTGGCGCATCGGGGCGCCCGCGCCGGCGACGATCCGCGCGATCCGGCCCTTCGCGAGCCGCCACCGCTCGCTGTTGCCGTACTCGGGCGGCAGGTCGAACTGTGGCCCGAGGTCACGAGCCTCGCGCTTGATCTCGATGCCGTCCTCGCGGGCCTTCGCCTCGGCGGCGGCACGGGCGGCCTCGCGCGCGGCGATCCGCGACGCCTCGGACGGCGCCATCCCGACCGGCTCGTCGCGCTTGTAGGCGTCGGCGAGTTGCAGATCGGCCTTCGCGAGCCGCTCGATCCCAGCGGCGTCGGCGGGCATCCCGGCCGCGCCCATGTTGCGCGTGTAGTCGCGGATCGTCCGGTCGCGCAGCTCGTGCGGATCGGTGATCGGACGCAGCGGCGCGATCGGCGGCATCTCCACCGGCGGCGCGGCCGGGTCGTATTCGACCTCTTGGGTCACTTGCCGCCCTTCGCGTTGGCCACCGCCGCGACGGCCGACACCGCCGCGACGAGCTGCTTCTGTGACTCGGCGAGCCCCTCGATGACCTTGTCGTGGGTCTTGACGCTCTCGATCGACGACTTGGCCTGCGCCTCGATCTGCTTGGCCTCGGCGCTCTTGAAGTTCTCGAGGAGCGCGAGATAGTCCTCGGCGCTGCGCTTGCTGCGGGCCTCGTACTCGGCGAGGAAGTGCGGGCACGGCGGGTTGTGCTTGCCGAGCACGTCGTGGGTGCACGGGCCGGTGCGGGCCTTGTCCGAGAGGATGCGGTGCGGCTCGATCGCGCCGAGCGATACCTGCAACGCCGGGCACTCGCCGATCTTGATCCAGCCGAAGTGCCGGGCCTTGCGCGTGATGTTGCGCTGGTAGCGGTCATCGCCGTCGACGTAGTGCGCCGGCGAGTTGTTGATCTTGACGTCGGTGACGATGCCGTCGTGGCGGAGGTACTTCTCCGTCGAGACGATGCCGGCGTCGCGCACGCCGGTCAGGTTGTTGCCGTAGTGCGCGCGGAGCGGGCGGCGGTCGTAGAGCGGCGCGCCAGTCACGGGGTCGCGCGACTGCACGCGCTTGCCGTTCTCCCACTTGAACGCGGCGAATATGCGGTGCTTCGGGTCGTTCGCGATCTCGGCCCAGCAGATGGGGGCGACTTCCTGATCGAGTGCCATGGTCGTGTCTCCTTGGTTGGATGGGGTCGTAGCGGGCCGGGGAATCGGACCCCGTTCTTCGGCTTATGAGGCCGACGTGTTGCCGGTTCACTTGCCCGCAGCAGCCGGCCTTGGCCCGGCGATGACTCGTGCGCTCGTCGCGATCAGGCGACGATCAGGTAGTTCAGGACGTAGATCTTCGCGTTCACCGGCAGGACCGAGAACGTCAGCACCACCGAGGTCGTGCTGCGCGTGGTGACGGCCCACCGGCCGGTGTCGATCGAGTTGTCGTTCGTGCTGAACGGGATGACCCACGGCGCCGACGCGTAGGCGCCGTCGGGGAAGGTGAAGGTGCAGGTCGCGGTGGCCTGCGCGAGGCCGCCGCCGGTCGCGCAGGTGATCGTGATCTGGCCGCGCTGCGCGTTCGAACCGCTGGCGACGGCGACGGTCGAGGCGCCCCAGCCGGCGCCAAGAGCGAAGTCGGCCGCGACGGCGGCGGTGCCGATCGAGCCGTCGAGACGGCCGGCGGCGGTGGACGAAGAACCTTGGGGCTGAGCCATGGTGATTTGCTCTCTTTCTTGGGTCGAAGCGTGGGTAGCTGCGAAGTGCGGCTCAGGTCGCCTTCGCGAGGATGTAGGTACCGGCGCCGTCCTGGATCTCGCCGAAGCCGACCATGGAGTCGAGCACCATGATCGTCGACCGCGAGCCGATGGCCGTCGCCGAGGACGCGTCCGACCGGAGGCGCGGCAGGCGCTTGATCGCCATCGCGTGGGTGGTCGCGCCGCTCGCGTCGTTGTACGCGGTCGACGGGCAGACGCACATCGAGTTGGCGTCGACTGCCGAGTTGGCGGTGATGGTCAGGCCGGTCGTGGTGACCGGGTAGCCGCGGAAGGTCGCGATCTGCCGGTTGCCGCCCATGCCGTTGTCGTTGGCCGGGTTCCACGCGAGGATGCGATCGGCCGCGAAGCTGTAGACCGCGGCGGCGGCGTTGGTCGCGGTGAACGCCTGCTCGATCGCGTTGCCGGCGACGTTGTCGAGGATGTACGCGATCGCGTCGGCGTCGACGCCGCGGGTGCGCAGGCCGGTCTGCGCCGACACCATGATCGCGATCGTCGCGGTGGTGTTCGTGGTGCCGACCGAGTTGGACAGCGACGAGGCGAGCGTCAGGTAGTCCGACTCCCACGCGAGGAGCATCGCGGAGAGCATCGACCCGGAGATCGCGCCCATCACGTCGATGCCGGAGAGCGACTGCTCGGCGACCTGATCGGTGACCGCCATCTGCACGCCAAACTCGGTGGCGGTGACGGTGACCGACGAGGCGGACTGCTGGGTGTTGCCCAGCGCCTGGCCCTCGGTCGCGTTCAGCTCGGTGTCGATCGCGGCGCCGTGGTCGGCGGGCGAGCCCCACCACGCGGTCTGGATCGGGATCTTGGCGGCGGCGGTCGCCTGCGAGCGCAGGTCGAACTGCCGCGCGTAGCGGTAGAGGCCCGACTTCTCGGAGAGGGCCTTGATCAGGACCGGCTGCACCAGCGAGGCGTGGGTCAGCGCGGCGAGTGACGTGGTGTTGGATTCGTTGGACATGGAGCCTCAGGCGATGCGCGTGTTCGGCAGCTCCCGCATGAGTCGGTCCGTGAACGCCTTGTTTCCGATGCGCCGCTCCAGCTCGATGCGCTGGTCGGGCGTCATCGAGA
>Ga0208783_10001296_pt1 | contig 14869 bp, 27 predicted proteins | sample DEB19_08_DNA_2_FD_184529 | JGI IMG/M metagenome (GOLD analysis project Ga0208783, IMG submission 184529) | Aqueous microbial communities from the Delaware River and Bay under freshwater to marine salinity gradient to study organic matter... | ecosystem: Environmental > Aquatic > Marine >... | reverse complement strand
GTGGGTTCTTACTTCTTTTTGCCAAAGACAATGACAAATGACAAAATTAGAATTTTTTGTATTTACGTTATGGGGTGCTGCCTTACTTCTTGTAGCCCTCAATATCGTTTATCACGTTTACTTCAAAATAACCCTTATCTATATGAGATTTTTAGACACGATTCGCTTCACATTAGGGATGTTGTATCTACGGATTCGGTATTTTTTTTCACAAAAGAAAGAGATACTATCACATTCCAAAACGCAACCATATATAGAAGTTCTGACACTCTCAGAATTAGACAATCTTGTCCCCCCTGTACGACCTACCTCAGCAAAACAATCTTGCAACCCTCCCAAACCATCACCAAAGAAAAGGGATTCAAAAGGTCGCTTCGTGAGAAATTAGAAGATGCCATTTTTCCCATAATTTTGGGTATCTTAATTGCCCTTTTAATAAAACGCAAATGAACGAATTAGAAGCACTCCAAAAACATAACATTGGCAAAGCCATTGGGGTTTCAGTACACCCTAAAATCTCCCACTCCATTGCGTTAGCAGGGCTTGCTAAACACTATTTTGGTGGTGGTGTTCCAATGATGCTTGGAGGTCTAATTGGTTATGTAATCGGCTCACAAACCGAAATGCTTGATTCTGACAAGCGTCAAGCCATTCAAGAGATTCTGCAATCCTCTGCACAACTACGTCAACAACAGGAGTCCGGCAACCCCGAAATGGGTGGTATGGATTCTAACGATGGAATTATGTCGGCATCGGACTTGATGAATTTCAAGTACAATAAATACGACTTTTTCGGCAAATGGGGTGATTTTGTGGGGCAGCCTTCTATTAACTTTCACGCTATGATTTATGGCAGACCCAAACAAGGAAAATCAATCCTTTCCGTACAATGGGCAAAGTATCTGTCAGAGAATTTCGGAAAAGTTCTTTACGTTGCATCTGAGGAAGGTTTCTCAGTAACCTTGCAGAAAAAGGTTATGGAGTTTGCGATGGATAATCCAAACTTGGATTTTGCCAACTTCCGTGATTTTGAGCAGATTAAAAATGCCGTAAACAGAGGAGGCTATCGCTTTGTGTTTATTGACTCAGTAAACTATATCAGAATTACACCGGAAGATGTTGAAGATATTAAAGCAGAAAATCCACAAACTGCCTTTATTACGATTCAGCAGGCAACCAAAAACGGAAACTTCCGTGGTTCTCAAGAGTTTGCCCACAACTGCGATATGGTGATTAGGGTAGAAGCAGGAATGGCAAGCCATCAAGGTCGTTTCCAAGAGCCTACCGAAATGGCAGTTTTTGAGCAGCCCGAAAATACACAAAAATCCGCACCTTTAATGGGCGGTGAGCAGTCCGGTCAAATGGATTTATTTTCAGCCAACGATTTTAGTGAATCAAGTTTTTAAGATAACGCTTTGCGTTGTTCTTCTATGGCTTTTCCGATTGTAGCACTTGGCACACTTGCTTTGTCTGCACTATAATAAGAAGTGTCTTTCAGCCTTACAATACCCTTGTTATTTTTTACGTTGTATGGAACACCTATACTTGACCATACTTGAGCAGCACCTAATATAGCAGCGTTCAAATTAGCGGTATTGGCAGTAACTTTACCATTTACGTAATCAGTCAACTTCTTTTTCATATCTACCAATTTGCTACCAATCTTATCTTGGTTTTCTTCATTATACAACGATTTTGTACTCAATCCTGCACTCGCAAAAGTACCTTGTAAAGTTGTAGGAATGATTTGATACCTACCGGTTGCGAATACTAAACCTTTATTCATAGCATCCAATACTTCACCAATAGTCATTTGCGTTAACAACTTTGGCAATCGGCTCTTGGCTTTTGTTATGTTATGCAAATATGAGCCATATCCTGATGCTGTTTTGAAATTGTAATCGTTGTATGATTTTGACTCACCTTTCAATGCAGCATTCATCAAAATGGGGTATTTCTGTTCTTTTGTAAATCCAAAGTATTCCATAATTTTTTTAGTTCCTGATGCTATTGGTTTTCTAAAAATGATTGACAGGGCAAAAAACGTACCTGCTCCTATCAATAGTAATTTTTGATATTCTTTTCTCATTGAAATACGTAAGGTGCTATAAACTCAGCGAATTGTTGTTGTTTCTTTGCTCCTAAGTGTAAACCATCAGAGGCATCAGATGGTAAAACATCATTCCACATTGGTACAACAATCGCATTTTTTAATTGATTGAACATAAGTTGTTGCTGATACCTTTTTTCACCCATATCCCACAAACTTTTTTGCGTATTTGTTCCAAATGGTTTCAATCTTGTGTTATTTACGATAACAACTCTTGAATTGTAACCTGTAATGACAACCGGAATAATTCCATTTTCGTTACAGGTATCAATCATAGATTGCAAGTTTTTAATTACTTGCTCATTTGACACAGGGCTAAACGCATCATTAGCCCCCAAGTAAAAGAAACAAACGTCAGGTTTTTGATGGGTTTTCAAATATGTCAAAAATTTGTTCATCATATATTTTGACGCTCTGCCACCCTCTGAAATGTTTATTTCTTGAAAATTAAACTTCTTCGCTAAATAACTTTGCCAACCTGTACCTTTATATTGTTTTGAATTTTCTAAAGGTTGATTTGTTAATGACGTGTGAGAATCACCAACAAATAGTATTTTTTTACCTTTTGGATTAATCAATTTACTTGCATTTTTACTAAATACTAAAGAAGCAACCAAAAAGCCGCCTCCTACGTACAATACGTATTGCAAGTATTTATTCATAAATTATCTAATAGGCATTATCTTGATAACGTGGAGCAAGTTGGCATTGTCTTGGTTGTTGGCAAAAGTTAATTGGTAATTACTATGGTCTTCATCACCAACGTTTTGCTTGATAGACAATGTTTGTCCGGCTTCAATGTCAATACCCTCAACAGAAACCGCAGGTGCTGAAGAAGGTCTAAAAAAACTAATAGCAAAACAGCCATCGGCTGAAATGTACTGAGATTTTCCGTAAGCGATATTTTCTGTTCTTGTTTTTGCCATAATTATAGAGTTACTAAGAAGTCATCAGGTTTGAAAGCGTACAAAATGTTACTTGAAGGGTTTCCGCCTTTGTGCCACATAACGTAACCGCCTCTTGGAGATTTTGAGAATTGACCATAAGAAAAAACACCACCTTTTGAAAATTTTCTTGGTTCTTTAATATCAACGTAGACACTTTTCAAACTATCATAAGTGTAAGCATTGGCTGTAAAATCTTTGTTTGCCGTTGCTTTGTATTTTCCTTTATTGACCAATTCCAAAAACTTTTTGGCATCGTTGGCAACATTTACGGCTGCTGCTTTTTTGGCAGCCTCTTTTTGAGCAGCAGCCTTTTGAGCAACTAACGTTAATCTGTTATCCACTTTTGACTTGTAATAATCAATGTTTGCAGTTGAAATAATGCCTTTATCCAATCCATAAACGGCAGCGTAGTTTTTATTCGTTTGAGAACCTGCACTTGTTCCCGGATTTCCGTCTTCTTTGATTCCCAATGCTTTTTGAATATCAGAAACCTTACCTGCAAAAGATTTGGGGTTGGTGATTGTACTTGCTTGTTTAATTTCGTTTTTAGTTTTCACAATAGCAGCAGCAGCGGCAGCAGCAGCAGCCTGTTGGGCAGCGATTTTGTCCAATTCTGCTTGGGCTTGTTCTTTAGCGATTTGTTCAGCACTTTTACCTATCGGTGGTTTTTTACCGAACCATCCTTTTGTATAAGCATAATAAGCACCGCCACCAAGTAACGCTGCTCCTATAATTAAATTAGTATTAAGTTTCATATTGTTATCCTATTAGAATTTTGGTTTTCTTTTTACGTTTTCAAGTATTCTGTTATACGATTCGGTAGAAAGTCCACCTGTTCCAAAATCAAAAGTTTTCTTTCCGTCTTTCAGATATTCTAATATATTACGTTTGTAGTAATTCTCAAAATACTGCACAACCTGTGCCACTTGCACTTTTGATGGCAAAGAGGCAAAAACACCAATAACAATGTCTGCATCATCCACAAAATAAGTGTTCAATGAATCGTATATTAATTTGGCTTTTTGTGCTTGAACTTTTGTACTAATCAAGTTTGTATTGACAGGTATTTTCTGTGACATAAATGCGTTGGCACTCCACGGATTATCAGAAGAAGTTGTTGTTTCTGCTGCTCCTTTACGTAGGTTTTCACCACTTGGGATAATGCCTTTGATGAATTTACCACCAAAATATACAACAACACCGGTCACAACCAACCATTGAAGGGGTTTTTGTGCGATGCTATCAGCAATAGAAGTGGGCTGTGATTTGGGAGCAGATGAACTGCCACCCTTGAATGCAGAAGCCAATATAGCGGTTTGTGCGATACTCATTTTTATAGGTTGTTAAGATATTGAACAGCCATTGAATAAATCAATGGTTTATTTTTGGCAAGGTCAGCCAACTTTGCAATGTTTTCGGGAAAGTCCTTGTCGTGCTGCATTAGGAAATTGACTGCTCCAACCATCTTTTCTCTACGTGTGGATAAGTTGTTAACAACTTGCTCATCAATACCATTCATCGGCATCATATCCTCAGAACGTACTCCGTGCATCACAGGAGCAGGTTTTTTGTTGAATAACTGAGAAACGCCACTAATCAAACCCAACAAAACTTGTGGGTCTGAAAACTGCTCTCCCAATCTGTCAACAATAGCACCCATACCTCGTGATTTGTTGGTTTCCTCCTCCATCTTGGCGATGCGGTCTTGCAACTCCTTCATCTCACGATAGTGTTGGTGGTCTTTCTCCATCAATTTCATTTGCTGCTCCACTTGGCTCATCTGACCGAGCAACTGAAACATATTCGGAGCGTTACTTCTTGGGTCATCGGGTGGTAAAAGTGAATTACCACCCATCCCTGTTAACCCATTAACGCCCTGTGGAAGAACCGGAGCAGATACCTCTATATTGTATTTTGCGATTGTGCTGTTATCCCTTGCAACCAAATTGTTCGTGTTAGCCAATTTTTTGTTGAATACACGAATGGTAAAATACCCTTGATTGTCACGGAAAAAACTCCTCAACTTGGTTAACGCTTTGTCAGCATCAATCAAGTCATTTTGAGAAAACACCAAATCGCCATCTTCGTCATAAATACCGAAATAGCGATACTTTTCAGATTCAAACTGCTGAAATACAAATTGTAAAGAGGATATACTCATATTAGTTCTTCTGTTTATTTACGTAATACACCCTAAAAGTCAAAGGTGTGATTGTAGTGGTAAAGCCGGTTGAAGTAAATTCAACGTAGCAATTCTGCCACACTTGGTCATTGAAAAAAGTAAACGTTGGTTTTCCGCCATTGTTAGTTCTTACCAATGTAGTCAATGGAATTTGTGCGATAACCTGTCTTTTCAAGTTACTCACATACAACACACCATTTGGCAAGATACTTTGGTCAACGTTAGTTTGACCGGTAGGCAGTGTACCCAACTCTGTACTTGGAACTATCTCTAAAGCCGTAATCGTACAATTTGCTCCATCAAGCATTGTCTGTGAAGCGAAATAATACGATTGCTGATAATTGCCTGTATTGGGGAAGTTCAAAGTTACCAACGTACTCATTTCACCCTCAATGGCAGTATAGTCCTTACAAAGGTTGTTCGTAAGGAAATAGTTGATGATTGGTGAAATTAAAGCAGCCATTGATTAGTCCTCCCCGATGATTGAATAGTACAAGTTCAAAGAAGCAACCTCATTGGCATTGATGCCGGTGGTTGAAGTCAACTGAACGTAAGAACGAGTCAAGTTCAAAATAAAGGGTTTCACCATCAACACAAAACCTCCGTTCAATGAACGAATGGCGGTGTAGTAAGGCAACTGATAGATTCTTTCTTTGTTGTCGTTGTCAATCAAAGTCACAACCATTTGGTCTGACGTTGTAGAAGCAATAACCGTATTGTTGTTTGGGGTCACAGCCAACTGAGCAGCGGTGAACGCCTCAAAGCCATATACGATAATGTTATTTCTTGAGATGTTGGGTATCTCTAAAAATTGGTACTTCTTACCTGCGGCAGGTGTACCTGTAAATTGTGCCTCAATTAACTGAGAGCGTTTGATGATAAGATTGTTCATGATTTTAAGATTTTTAACAAAACAAATATAAAGAAAAAACCCCTCACTTTCGCAAGGGGTTAAATCTATGGAAAACTAATCAAATAGTGATTAAGATTTGCTGTTTACTACCAAGTAACCACGAGTTTCCAAAGTAGCGTAAACCATTGGGTCAGTTCCAATGGTCGCGATGCTTACAGAAGCACCCAAATCCAAAGAAATGTCCAAAGTTTGACGACCATCAATCAAGGTAGGCTCAGATACGTAGAATCCAAACAAACCATTGTCGTAGCCGTTTACACCACCGGTGTTACCTGTGAAGGTAGCAGCAGGTGAAGCAACAGTACCTGCGGTAGTCAAATTGGTTGACTGAGCAGTAGGTACGCGGTAAAATGCGTTCATTGGGAAAGCAGGCAAAAATTGCTTGCGGTCAATAATGAAAGACAAATTACCATTGTAGATAGCCTTCGCGTTTGCTTGTGTAGAAGTAAACACGGTTGGGTCAGCAAACAAATACTGCTGTGCAATCAACTGCTCAGTAGCAGTAGGAGCGGCAGTAGTGCTTGGGTCAATGTAACGCAAAGACACACGGAAATGTGTGATTACGAATTGGTCGTTCAATTCCAACAACTGCTCAGTTACCAAAGGAGCGGCAACTTGACCACGCTGCAAGTAGAAATTGTAAGTGCTAAGGTTGCTCAACTGAGTTTCAGCACGCAAATAAGATTGAGAAAGATTCTCGTAAGGAATACCCAAACGCTCTTGGATAAACTTCTTTTCAGATACTACGCTATTCATTGTTTTTTATATTAGAGTTTTATACTTATGATTTCGTATTTTTTTAACGATTAATAGTCCATTTCACCTGCGTCAGCACCGGTGAAATCAGTTGAAGGGGCTGTGAAAGTGTCAACAGCACCCATCAAAGGTGCACCTGCACTAATATCTTCGCCCATCAATACGTCACCCATATAACCTTCGCCGAATCCGTTGATGATACCTGCTGATTTCAAGTAAGGGTCAACCAAACCTGCAACTGAAGTTGCAATCATACCTGCACCAAGTCCTGTTCCTACAGAACCCTTAACGATGGTAGGGGTAAAAATACCGATACCCAAGGTGATAAGATTTTTTACGTTGTCAGAAGCAGTAGGAAGTACCATAGGTACAACTTTGTTCTGAACAACTTTTGCAGCGACTGCACCTGCACCCAACGATGCAGCACCAATCAATACTTCTTTAGATAGAATGTTCATAATGTTCAAATTTATGTGTTTTTTTTATTTTTTGCTAATTACGTAGTAAAGTACAACTGCACCAATGATGTAAGGTGCGTATTTTTTAATCATTGCCATATAATCTGTGGGTTGATTTACAAGCGGAGAAACCCCTTTTGAAGGGTCGTAGGTTTGTGAAGTTTGCGTAGCAAAGGTCTGAACTTTTGCAGGGTCAGAAGCAGTTGTGGTTATTCTGTCTTTGATTACGCTGACATTTGTTGGAGGTAAAGCACCGAGCATCATATTATTTTTTCTTAGTTGCGAAATAGTAAACTGCACCACCGATAGCGATGATTGGCAGCAATGAACCGAAATTGAATGAGGTTGAATCGGCAGGGGTAGCAGCAGGAGCAATCACAACTTCTTCCTCAGAGGCAGGAGTTTGTTTTACTACGTCCAAAATGGTAGGGTATAATTCAGCCAAAACTGCACCAACAGAAGCACCGGCAGCAGTACCCGCAGCAGGGATAGCACTACCAACAGCAGTAGCAACCGCAACAATCGCTGCTTGAATTGCTCCTACGTCAGTTGCTCCAATTCCTTGAATACCTTTCTTTTTCAACAATGACTTCAATTTTCCGAGCAATCCCAACTTTTTAGCCGGTTTACTTGCTCCTTCTTTGATGGCATTTGTCAACGCTGAATAATCACCGCCAACCCTTGTCCAATCATTTTTCAATTTGTTGGTATCAACTTTTTGCATTTTGGTAGCAATCCCATCGTAGTTTCCTTTGATAAGACCCAACAAAACGGCTCTACCACCTACAAAGGCAGCAGATTTGAATTTACCTGCAACGTCTTGTGCAGTAGTTTTGATTTGTTGGCGTTTGTCTTTTGAAATGATGGTGACTTTTCCAACTCCTTTTGAGCAACTTGTGCAGTCAGCACCAATTCCTGCCATATATCTAACGTTCATATCTTGTGTATATCTGTATGTTGGTTTCTTTTCGGCATTGAAAATGCCATACACCGCATCAATAATGCACCCATCTTCTGTTACAACGTAAACGTGAGCAGGAATAGGATTGTTATTGTACGATGTGTATACAAATTTATAGGGTATTTTTAGGTTTTCCAATATAGAGGCAGTAAACAAAGAATATGATTTACAATCCCCTACACGTTTTTTCAGTAGTGCGGAAGGTAGTTTGATAATTTGTTCACCCCCATCAGCAACGTAAGTAAAATTACTTTTAATGTAATCAAATATCTTCTTACAGGTTTCTTTGTTGGTGCGACCCTTGAAACCTTTAGAAAATTCTACCATTTGGCTTTTCGCCTTTGGTACTAACTTAACAAGCAGGTCACGAATGTCCTTGTTATCCGCTTGTGACTTATACGTCACGTCTATCCCTTGAAATGAAGGCTGTGTCATTTTAGTACAACGCTATCTGTGGTTGGAATGGTATTGGGGTTGATGGCGAACTTTTCATTGATTGAGAAAAACAACATACGCTTGTTCATATCAACAACAAACACCGGCAAGGTCTTTTTCAGTAATGCTTGAACAAGGGTAACGCCTGTATTCTGTGCATTTATCTGAAAGTCAAGGTCAAAATAACTGATACCGCCTTTAATCTCAAAGGGAATAGAAGCAAAAGAGCCGATAACTTGATTGTTTACGAGCAACTTTCCATCAATACCCCTCATTTTCACTATTGTATTGGTAGGATTCAGCAGTTCCATCTTGATACGTACAATGAAATCATTGATAGAGCCACCCCTAATAAACTTGATGCCGACAGGCTTGTAGATAACGTTTTCTCCAAGTTCATAGAGTTTATACATTCTGTATGCTACGAATGCACCCCCTATCTGCAATATGTTTTTCAATCGCTTATCCATTAGGACAAATATAGAGCAAAAAAAATAAGTTGTTTTGGAGGGGTGTTTTCGTTAGTTTTGAAAAAAATAAGTGCAAAATAATGCAAAACAAATCTGAAAAAACAGGGGCAAAATACAAATATGACAACCGATGTCAGGTATCTTACCCCGATGCGATGTACTTATTAGCAAGAAAATGGGCAACACGAAAGGGTATTTCTATTCAAGACCTGCAACGTAAAGCAATGGAATTTTACTTAAACCACTTAACACACGATGAAATCGTATTCACCAAAGATGCCGACACAGGCAAACGAGCAACTAATTCAAATGATGTCAAACGAACAAATTCTTATCTCAGATAAACTGATGAAATTGGAAGTGGAAAACAAGGAATTGTTTTTACGATACCATAAACTCAGAAGGGCTTTTAATGAACTATTGGAAATTCACGATGACCTTAGAGAAAGGTCGGGTCTGGATTACTCAGACAAATACGATTGGTGTGATAAAGCAGGACTGATTGATGATGTAGAATAAAAAAAGGGGGCTTTTTAGACCCCCTTTCTTATTTGGACACCACTCCAACAATCAAATAATTGAGATGTTATTTTCCCTTACGAGAGGCGATGTTGGCAAACATTGCTTTTCTGCTATCATCTTTCTTGGAAGGTCTTACACAATCTCTCAAGTGTTTACCAGCAAAAGAAGTTTCTTTCTTTTTCAATTCAGAACCATAATTGCTACAAGTTGCTTTTGAAGGTTGACCCTTACGTGCTTTGTATTTGTCAATGGGGGCAGATTTTGACCTCTTGTACGCTGCCTCTGATGTACGCTTTCCTGTGTTTGTGTTAACAAAGTAAGGTTTATCGTTTTTGTCTTTTCTTTTTACGATGCTCATAATTTTATAGATTACAATTTTTTATATCCCATTTGTGCAGCAGCGTAATTGATGTGCTTTGAAGTGGTAACACTCCAATATCCCAATGGTACAACTACTTTGTTTTTGTGGTCAATCTTTGCAACTTTGGTGTTGTAAGAATAGATATAACTATCGTCAGCACTCAGGTTGTCTTTGTATTTAGCGAACTTGTGTTTCATATAGTTCAAATATAGCAAATAGTTTATAGTTGCTCAAATCTATAACGACCACCCTTTTTCTTTACAATAAGGTCTTTCAACAATCCATTCTTATTGTAAACGTTATATTCTGTATCATTTTTCTTTTCCAGATAGAATGTAGTGCTGTAATAGTATTTGTTAATAACGTCAACCATTCTATCCAAAGTTGGAGAAGTTGCCAACAATTTCCCTTTCACCCCCTTAATCCCAACGTTACAAGTATTCAGGGCAATGGCAATCTTTTGCTTTCGGGGAATAAAGGTCTTTTTAGCATACAACTTCTTAAACTCCTTTGATAAGCAGTTACGTTGTTCTGTGGTTGTTGAGCCGATGAATACTGACATTATTATTGTCTTTCAAAAACTACCATTGAACGAGATGAATCGGGATAACGATTAACAACTCTCTTTGCTTCTTCTCTTGTAAGGTTTCTTTCTAAAATTTCACGCCTTCTTGACTTTCTGAAAATTTTAACAACCTTGTATTTGTCATTGTCTATTGCACCTAATAACGTAGCCATATCTTAAAAAAATTGAAAATATCCTTTTGATGATTTTATTGTCACGTTTCCATTTGTAGAAAATGTGATTTTAGTAAACTTAGATTTCAAAATGTCTTTTTTACCATTATTGATGAAATACGAAAGAGGAAATGATGGAGTTCCTTGATTAGGAATTGACTTTTCTCTCCAACTTACAAACGTATATCCTGCTTTTTTTACGAATTTACTTACAAATTCAACATCAAAAAGACCGACATATCCTTTTAATGACCTTTTTTGCTCTGCTGTTAACTTAGCCATAGTTCAAATATACTAAATTACCAAAGAATTTTATCAGCGTAATACCCTGCCGTTCCTTTGCGGTGTCTATCCTTTTCGTGCCTTAATTTGTACAATCGCCTTCTTTCATTGGCAATCTTCAAACCTTCTGTACGTATATATCCGTCATAATCAAGATAGCCGGTAGCCCCTATTTCAGAGATTTTCTTCCCATTCCTGTAAACGTCTAACTTCTTCCTTGAGTTGGACGATGGGGCTATCATCACACCAAGTTTTTGTGCGTTCAGTAGTTGTCTTTTTGTCGGTTTGTATGCCATAAAGTTTTTCCAAAGTTATAGTTTTTGATTTAGGTGGTTTGCGTTTGTAGAATTTCATAATTGTTCTTCTCCGTAAAGTTCGTTAAAGTATTCTTCACCATCCTCAAAATCATTGCCTGTTTTACGTGAATAAAAGTAGTTACATTCACCATCATCAAACGCTTTAGCAATTTCTCTGCGGTTCATTTGTTCAGCAATTTTCAGTTGCTTGGTGGTTATCATTCCTTCGTTGTTGTAGAACTTCTCAAATAACCATTGTATTGATGTTTGTTGATTCATAACAATTTCGTTTGTCCTAATTTATCGGCTTTCACTTCTGATTTTGCAGCAGGTTTGCGTTTATTAAAAAACAATCTCACAATCTGCAAACGTTCATTCTGCTGCCAATCATTGGTGTACATTCCCTTCATCCAATCGTTGGCAATAATCAAATTCATAAAATCATTGGGGCAGTTATCACGAATTGTCTTTAATTCTTCTGCTGTTAGTTCAATTCTGTAGGTCTTGGAACGCTTTTTTGGCAATATGTTTTCCAAGTTCTCTACCTGTTTGTCCTGTGCTAAATTCATATCTTTTAGTTTCATCGTTCTTTATCATATCAACTATAACTTTGTCCTGTATGCGTTGGACTGAGAAATTTTCAACCTTTTCGTATTTGTATTTGTAATTCAAACTTATCAACAAGTTTTCCACTTTTTCAATTTTACTTTTTGGTGTGGTCGGTTTCATAAAAACACCATCTACCCAATAGAATATGAAATCGTTGCCCAAAATCCATTTAATGTCCTGCATCAGATAGTTAATTTCATCAATCAGAAAAAAGAAAATCTGTGCCGTTGGCTCTCTGTATGGTTTGAAATCAATGCACTTGCCTCCACTATAAAAATACTTTACGTGAGAGGTTGCCAACATTCCCACAGAAGTCAAACGTTCCATCTTGGGAAGTTTGAGCAAGTAATTAAAGGTCTTTTTGGTGATTAGCCCATTGTTAAAGAGGCAATATGCGTAAGCACTTGACAAATCAATGTTCAAAGAGGTATCGTATTTTATATTGTCAATTTTTGGGTGTGCATCGTAGTTCTTTTTCTGATAGGTGGATTTCATAATCTCTTGCCCTATCTCTGAGGTCTTGCAGTCCTTTTTTACCATTTGGGAAGCACAGAAAACCCTATTTTGAAAGTTGTTAAGCATCAATTTAATTGTGCCTAATGAGTGTTCTATCGTTGTGGTATAAGTGCCGTGTTTAAGCACATAATCAATGCCCGAAATCTCCAATGAATCTTGAATCCATTTAATCGCATCGGGTGTTCTTTTGAGGGTAAGTCCATCCATCGTTAGGTTGAGTGTGGTGTTATGAAACTGAGAAAGTGATGTATACGTTTTTGTATTTGTTCTTTCCTATGCTATCTTTTGGAGTAACGTTAATAGGCTCTCCTGTATCTGATATGACTTTCGCAGGTATTGTCAATTCCCCTTTAATTTGTGTTAATGTGTTGTTTGAATCAACCCCACGATTGACAATTTCATCAATGCTGATTTTTGGGTTTTGGTCTGTGAGGTCAATTTTGAAAATCTTGTTTTTGAAATCGTAATTGGGTGAGTAATCAAAATAGGTCTTAATTACATTCATCCCCAACGCTGCTCTGATGTCTGTTGTGACAAACTCCTCAAATTGTCTGAGGGCGTTACATACTGACACTCTGCCCCTTGTTTCGTTTCCATCTTCATCAATCAGAATGAACTTGAATTTATCGTATTCCTTTTGAAGTATGATTTCACAAATATCAATCAATGCAGTTCTGCCCTGTTTGTCCTTGAAATACCCCATTTCGGTAAGCAAACGGAATATATCAGAATCGGCTTTACTTGCGTTATCAATGTTCTTTTGAATGTCTGAGAATCTTGGAAAAAGTGGCTTTCCTGTTGCAGGGTCTTTCCATTTTGACAAGTCCATCGTTTGAAGCAAATCACCTTTTGTGAAAATCTTGCTTAACAACTTGGCGTAAATTCTTGGAATGGGTCTGCCTTGATATTTGTAAGTATTGGCTGCTGCTTTCTTGGCTGCCTCAGAACGTTTCTCAAACTGCTCGGCTTGGATTTTTTGACCTTCTGCCGATTTGAGCCGTTTGCCCTTTAAGTAATAGTAAAGGACATTGTTTTTGGCAACCTTTATCTTCAGTTGGTTATTTTTCCTTTTTGCCATTGGTTTGAATTTGCACTACACTAAAAAGAAAGGGGTGACGTTTTACCGCCACCCCAATTTTTTAACCTAACAAAGTGACTTGGTAGATTTTTGTATTACCCTCTTTGCGAAGATAAGTAATTTCCACAGGTGTACCAACGTTGATACCGGCTCTCTTGATTTCATTCACCAATACCACACCGGCATTGATAAATACTTGTTTGTTAATCAAGAAACGTACAGCATCCATTGACTTTTCCTCTCCTGTTACCTTGTCGGTGATGTGCATTGTCTGTGTACCGATAAAGATACCACGGAACGATTCAGAAGGTTTTTCAAGTTCAATGTACTCCGCAGTAAGCGTTAATACTTGGTCTAATTTGTCAAGGTTAGTTGACTTTCCTACCAACTCAGCAAAGTTGGTGATTTCGTTGGCAACCGATACGGCTGCATTTTCTGTTGGGATGATTTGATTTTCCATATTATTTATATAAGGGTTTTTTATTTTTTGAGGGGATTACAAAGGTGTGTATTCGGTTTGATATTCTGTTAGCGATGTGCATATAAAGTGTATAACACGCTGCATATAAAGGTTTCTGCCAACGTTGGTGAATGTCATTCTACAGTGTACCAAAAGACCGCTTTCGTCTTTGGCAACCTCTGTGATTTTTACCGACAAATCGGGTCTGAACTTTGAGCATTTCACAAACGCTTCATAGTGTTCAAGTTTCACCCATTGTTGGGTGATGTGTTTCGTGGGTTCTTTAGTAACCTTTTCCATATTTATTCTTTGCTATATTGTCTATTCTGTCGTTGATGGCAAGTGATGCCATTTGTGATGTGATGCCGTTTGTAACCATTACAAAAACGGCTGCCATTGCGGAGTATTGACCTGCTGCGAATACAAACTCATCTTTGCTCATTGCGTGAATCATTTGTTGTTCGGCTTGGTTTGCCCCGTCTTGTAGTAGTTTGAGTGCTTTATCGTTGCTCATTGTTTATATGTTTCTGTATAGTATTGTTCACCATCTTTGCAGGGTGCGTTGAATGTTTGATGGAAAAACTCTGATTGTATGCCGATTTCAAACGCTTCTATGATTTGTTCCTTTTCTATTTCTTTGGCTTGTTCTCCTAATTCGATAATGTTTGTTCCTCTCCATCTAATGTTTTCATTGTTTCGTAGTTGCTCAATTAACCACTCCACTGCCGTTTGTTGTTTATTGTTTGTCATTTTGTTTTTTTATTCTTCTGTTAAG
>Ga0208783_10001294_pt1 | contig 14883 bp, 12 predicted proteins | sample DEB19_08_DNA_2_FD_184529 | JGI IMG/M metagenome (GOLD analysis project Ga0208783, IMG submission 184529) | Aqueous microbial communities from the Delaware River and Bay under freshwater to marine salinity gradient to study organic matter... | ecosystem: Environmental > Aquatic > Marine >... | reverse complement strand
AGAGATGGACCTCGCGCGCCGACTCGCCCACGGCCGGGCCGCCGAGGTGTTGGGGCAGGCGTTCGTCGCGCACGACGCGCTCGTGCGCACCGCCGGCGTTCCCCGCCGAGCCGCGCTCGCGGCCTCTCGCCTCCCCGGGGCCGCCCACGACGTGATCTCGTCCTTCGCCGCCGGGGTGAACGCCGCGTTCGCGGAGCCGGGCGCCGACGAGCCCGCGACTCGCGTGATCGAGCCATGGACGATCGCGGACACGCTCGCGATCGAGGTACTGCTCGCGTTGGCGACCTCGCTCCGGACCTGGCCGACCAAGCTGGTCGTCGGCCGGTTGGCGGCCACCTGCGGGATCGAGAGGGCGCGGTGGATCGCGGGCGACCTGCCGCCGCGGCTTCCGCTCGACTCCCGCCGCGAGGCGTGGAGCGCGCTCGACCTCGCGATCGCCGACCTCGTGGCCGGGCTGCCGGTCGACGTCGCGACGGACGTCACCGCCTGGGCGGTCGCTTCGCCCGGGGAAGCCACGCTCGACGCGGTGCTCTACGCGTCGCCTGGCCTGCCGGGCACGTTCTACGAGGCGCGACTCTCGGCTCCGGGCTTCGAGGTCGTCGGCTGCGCCCCGCTCGGCGTACCGGCGTTTCACGTCGGACGGACTCGCGACGTGGCGTGGGCGGGCGTGCCGGCCCGGGTCGACGACTGCGACGTCGTCCTCGAGGAACTCGACGGCATCGGCAACCGACGGACGCCATCGGGCTGGGAGAAGCTCGCGACGCGGCACGAGACGATCCGGGTGCGGGACGCCGAGGCGGTCTCGATCGAGGTCGCCGAGACCAGGCGGGGCCCGCTCGTGTCCCACCTCGCGCGGCAGCTCGCGGGGCGAGAGGCCGATCCGCGCGAGCCCGCCGTCGCCTTGCACTGGGGTGCCTGCACGGTGTTCTCGTCGGTGCAGGCCTGGAGCGGACTCGCGCGGGCCGGCGACGTCGCGGGTGCGATGCGCGCGGCCGAGGCCTTCGAGCGCGCGACGCAGCCCGTCCGACTCGTGCTCGCCGATCGATCGGGCCGCGTGGCGACGCGGGTCGCCGGATCCGTGCCGGTGCGCGAGGCGAACTTCCGGCTGCCCTTGCTCGGCTGGACGGGAGAGGGGGCCTGGACCTCGGTTCGATCCGTGGCCGACGGTCCCGCGACCGCGGAAGCGGGGACCCGTTCCGACGTCGTCGCGGCTTGCGGGGACGGGGCGTACGGCGGGCCCGGCGCGTCGACGTCCTGCCCGCGCCTCCGGCGCTTTCCGGAGGTGGCCCGATCCAGCTCGGCCTGCGGATCGGGCACGGCCCTCGACGCGGTCGATCCCGTCCTGCGGGACCTCGTGCCGTGCCTGCGCGCGGCGCTCGCGGCGTCGGAGGAGCCGGGGACCGCCGAGCTCACGGCGGAGTTCGCTTCCTTCGACGGCGAGATCCGGCCCGCCGATCGCGCGGCGGCGGTCGCGATCGCGGCGGTGTACCACTTCCTGCCCCGCGACCTGTTTCCTGCCGCGACGTTCGGCCCGCTGGCGTCGTTCCCGCGACTCGCGCTGCCGGTGGTCGAGAGGATCCTGCTCGCGCCGACGTCGCCCTGGTTCGCCGACCCGGGTGCGCGCGACCGCGCGGTCGCGGCGGCGCTGCTGAGCGCCTCGGCCTGGCTCGGGCAAGCGGAGTCCGCCGGTGGCCGCCGTGCCTGCGAGGCCTTGTTCCGGTCTCCCGGGGACGAGGTGTCGGGCGGCGGTGCCGAGGATCCCTCCGGGCTCCGGGGCCGTCCGTTCCCGGGCTGCGGGACGCCGTCGGTGCTCGCGATGCTCGACTGGCACGGCCAGGCACCGCCGTTCGCGGTGACGCTCGCCCCGGCTCTCCGTGCGGGCTGCTCGCTCTCGGCCGATCACATGCTCCTCGCGTCTCCCGTCGAGCCGGACGGCTCCGGAGGGCATCCCTCCCACGATCGAGCGCCCGGACTCGCCCCGGGACAGGCTCACGCGATCGACCTCGGCTCGCCGGCCGAGGGCGAGATCGTGGACCTCGTGGCGGGCTGAGAAAGGCTCTCCCTTGTCGCTCTCCCGCGCTCTCCTCCTGATCGCGCTCGTCGTGATCTTCCCGCTGCAGTGGTTCGGCGTGCTCGCGTTCGGCGGGCACGCCGGGCACGTCGTGCACGCGGTGTCCGCCGGGCTCGCGATCTTCGGGGCGGCCTTCCTGCTGTCGTGGGCCGCGGAGGCCGGGCAGGTGGACATCCCGCAGGCGCTCGCGCTCGCCTTCCTCGCCCTGGTCGCGGTCCTGCCCGAGTACGCGGTCGACCTCTACTTCGCCTACACCGCCGGGTCGCAGCCCGAGTACGCGCCGTTCGCCACCGCGAACATGACGGGCGCGAACCGGCTGCTGATCGGGCTCGGCTGGCCGGCGGTGGTCGCGGCGCTGTGGCTCGCCCGCCGGGAGCGCTCGATCTCGCTCGACCGCGGCGAGATGCTGGAACTCACCTGCCTCGCCCTCGCGACGCTCTACGCGCTGTTCGTCGCGTGGAAGGGGACGCTCGGGCTGGTCGACGCGATCCTGCTGCTGGCACTCTTCGTCTACTACATGGTCTCGGCGGCACGGAGCGGACACCAGGAGGTCGAGCTCGACGGCGTCCCCGGGGCGCTCGCCGAGCGACTGCCGACCGCCGGTCGCCGTGCGGCCGTGATCGGGCTCTTCCTGCTCGCCGGTGCCACGATCGTCTCCGCGGCCGAGCCCTTCGCCGAGGCGCTGCTCGGCATCGGCCGACAGTTCGGGGTCGAGGAGTTCCTGCTCGTCCAGTGGCTCGCGCCGCTCGCCTCGGAGTCCCCGGAGTTCATCGTCTCGATCATCTTCGCGATGACCGGCAAGGCCGGCGCGGGACTGCGCGCTCTGCTCTCTTCCAAGGTGAACCAGTGGACGCTGCTCGTCGGCATGCTGCCGGTCGCCTACTCGCTCGGCGGCGCCGGGCCGCAACCGCTCCACTTCGATGCGCGCCAGGTCGAGGAAGTCTTCCTCACCGCGGCGCAGTCGCTCTTCGCGCTCGTGGTGCTGTCGAACTTCAAGTTCAACCTCGCGGAGGCCGGCATGCTCGCCGTCCTCTTCCTGGCCCAGCTGTTCTCGCCCGACCCCGAGCAGCGGACCTGGTTCTCGTGGGCCTACGTCGCGGCGTCCGTGCTGCTCCTCGCGTGGAGCTCCGAGCACCGGGAGGGAATGGTCGACATCCTGACCCAGCGACGTCGCGGCGCCGCCGGGCACGGCGGGGCCTGAGGCCGACGAGAGGCCCCCGGCCGAGGACGCTCGGCCATCGCGCCGCGCCCGTCGGACGGATCCGCCTTCAGTCCAGCAGGCCGTCGGCGCGCAGCGCGTCGATCCGCGCCTGGTCGTAGCCCAGCACGTCGCGCAGCACCTCGTCGGTGTGCTGGCCGAGGCAGGGAGCAGCGGACTGCACCTCGACCGGGCTCTCGTGCAGGCGGTACGGGATGCCGGCGTGGCGCCGGACGCCGACCTCGGGATGCGGCAGCTCGACCCAGAAGTCTCGGCCGGACAGGTGCGGGTCGCCGTCGAGGTCGCGCGCGTTCATCACGGTGAACGCGCCCACGCGCACGGCCTGCAGGGCGGCGGTGACTTCCTCGGGCGTGCGCGAGGAGCACCACTCGCCGAGGAGTGCGTCGAGCGCGGCCTCGTTGCGCTTGCGGTCGGCCGCGGCCGCGAAGCGGGCGTCGCCGGCGAGGGCGGGATCGACGACCGAGCAGAGCGCGCGCCACTCGTCCTCGTCGACGACCGCGATCGAGACCCATCGGTCCTCGCCGGCGCAGCGGTAGACCGCGTGGGGCGACCACTGAGGGTCGTGGTTGCCGTGGCGTCCGGGAGTCGCCCCGGCCATCGTCTGCGAGAGGATGCCCTCGGGCAGCAGCGCCATCGTCCCCTCCCACTGCGAGAGGTCGATGTACTGGCCTTCTCCGGTGCGGCGTCGGTGGAAGAGGGCGGCCAGCACCGCGACCGCGCCGTGGAGTCCTCCGGTCGGGTCGCCGTAGGAGATGCCGACGTGCATCGGGCGCCACTCCGGGTAGCCGGTGAGAGACGAGAATCCCGACAGCGGCACCTGCGCGGGGCCGTAGGACACGTACTCGGCCTCGGGCCCGGTCGCGCCGTAGCCCGAGAGCGAGATCATGACGAGGTCGGGGCGAAGCGCGCGGCAGACCTCCCAGCCGAGCCCGAGGCGGTCCATCACGCCGGCCGCGAAGTTCTCGACCACGACGTCGCTCCTGCGCACCAGGTCGCGTGCGACCTCGAGCGCGCGCTCGTCCTTCAGGTTGAGCGCGAGGCTCTTCTTCCCCTGGTTGTACTGGTTGAAGTAGCCCGACCGGTTCGGTCCGGGCTGGAAGTCGGGCCAGGGCGGCAGCATCCGCGTCACGCAGACGCGCGAGGCGGTTTCGACGCGGACCACCTCGGCCCCGAGGTGGGCGAGTTGCAGCGTGCAGAACGGCCCGGCCCAGACCCACGTGAAGTCGGCGACCCGCAGCCCTTCGAGGGGGCGGCGTCGAGCGGCCCGCGGCTTCAAGCGACCACCCCGTCCGCCCGCAGCCGGACGACGTCGCCGTCCGCGTAGCCGAGCTCCGCGAGGACCTCGTCGGTGTGCTCGCCGAGTCGCGGCGCGCGACGACGGATGCGCCACGGGGTCGCCGAGTGGCGGTAGGGCGCACCGGGCATCGTCACCGGGCTCCCGTCGGGATCCGCGACGGTCGCGAAGAAGCCGCGCGCCTTCAGGTGCTTCGAGTCGAGCAGGTCGCCCATGGTCGAGACCGGCGCGAACGGGATCCGCCGCGCCTGGGCCGCGTGGTAGAGGTCCGCGACGGTCCACTCGGAGGCGACCTCGTTCAGGAAGATCGAGAGTGCGTCCCAGTTCGCCGCGCGGGTCATCCGGTTCTCGAACAGCTCCATCTGCGACCACTCCGGCGTGCCGATCATCTCGACGAACCGGTGCCACTGGTGTTCCTCGACGCAGCAGATGAAGATCCAGCCGTCCTTGCACTCGAGGAAGTCGAGCGGCTGGATCGGCTTCTGGCCGAGCCGGGAGGCGACGAGTCCCATGTACGGCAGGAATTCGTAGGTCATCTCGAGGATCGAGGTGATGCACTCCTGGGCCGAGATCTCGACGAGCTGTCCCTCGCCGCTGCCGAGGCGCTCGTAGAGCGCACCGAGCGACGCGACCGCCGCGTTCAGCCCGGCCTGGAATCCCGCCTGCTGGCCGAAGGCCTTGAGCGGCGGCAGGTCGTCGCTGCCGGGCCCGCCGCCGTTCAGGGCCGCGAGGCCGCCCGCGCACCAGAGGTTCAGGTCGTGCGCGTGCAGTTCGCGATGGGGGCCGTCGAGTCCGAACGGGCTGATCGACGTGACGACGAGCCCCGGCCGTCGCGCGCGCAACTCGCCGTCGTCGAGGCCTCGGGCCGCGATCGAGGCGGGCGGCACGTCGTGGACGAGCAGGTCGGCCCGGTCGGCGAGGCGCGCGAGGATCTCCTGCCCGGCGGCCCGGTCGAGGTCGACCGCGATGCCGCGCTTGTTCGTGTTCAGGTACAGGAAGAGGCCGCTCGCGTCGGGGTTCTCCCGGCCGCCCGCGAAGGGCCCGCGACGGCGCGCAGTGTCGCCGCGGGGGTGCTCGATCTTCACCACCTCGGCGCCGAGGTCGGCGAGCTGCTTGGACGCGTAGGCCGCGGCGACGAAGTCGCCGCACTCGACGACGCGGACCCCGCCCAGGGCGTCGCGGCTCGGCGGGTTCGCGGACATCGCGGAACTCAGGCCGCCGTCTCGGCGGGCAGGCTCGCGAGCAGCTCCTCGGCGCGCTCCGGCTCCGGCAGGCGGCCGAGCAGGACGACCAGGTCGGTGTGGGCGAACCGCTTGCCGTCCCACTCCCGGACGGTGCGCCACTCGCCGCCGCCGTCGCCCGGGGCGAGCACGCGGACGACGCCGGCCTCGGTGAGTCCGACGGCGGCCCGCCCGTGCGGGGTCGTCGCGAACTGCACGTAGCCCTGCTTCGAAATCGTGACGAGGTACATCGGTGCCGGTCTACACGGGATCGGCCCGCGCGGGCAAGGCGGGCGCGGACGACGGCCCCGGGCGTCGGCGACGCGCCGCGGTCGCGGGGGGGGGCTCGGGCGGCGAGCGTCGAGCGGCTTGCCCGGGCCCCGCGCCGGCCGCTAGGGCGTCGAGCCGTGGTTCGCGCGGGCCTGACGGGCGGGATCGCCTGCGGCAAGAGCCTCGTTGCAGGCTTCCTGCGGGAGATGGGAGCAGCGGTGGTCGACGACGACGTCGCGGCGCGCGACGCGGTCCGACCGGGCTCGGAGGCTCTCGCGGCCGTCGTGGAGGAGTTCGGCCGCGACGTGCTGCTGCCCGACGGCTCGCTGGACCGACCGAAGCTCGGGCGCGTGGTGTTCGCGGACGACGCGAAGCGACGCAAGCTCATGTCGATCACGTTCCCGGCGATCGGGCGGCTCCTGCTCGAGCGCTTTGCCGCAGCCGAGGCCTTGGGCGCGCCCGTCGTGCTCTACGAGTCGGCGCTGCTCGTCGAGAACGGCCAGGCCGACGCCTGGCGGCCGCTCGTCGTCGTGACGACGACGCCTGCGGTCCAGTTGCGGCGCCTGTGCGAGCGCAACGGGCTCAGCCCCGACGAGGCGCGCGACCGGGTGCGATCCCAGATGCCGCTCGAGGAGAAGGCGAAGCTCGCCGACTTCGTGATCGAGAACGCCGGCCCCCCGGGCGAGACCCGCGCGCGGTGCGCCGAGGTCTGGGCTGAACTCCTCGCGAGATCGACGGGGTAGGCCGGCGCAGCGCGGCCCGTCGCCGGCGAGGGGGGACCCACGAAGAAGGGGCCGGCACCTCGCGGCGCCGGCCCCCCGGGTCCGGACGTGTCGTCGGGAGCGTCCTAGTAGTCGTCGTCCATGTCGCCGTGGTCGTGGCCCTCGTGCCCGTCTCCGCCCGACTTCTTCGCCGGCTTCTCGGCGATCGCGGCCTCGGTCGTGATGATGAGCCCCGCGACGCTCGCCGCGTTCTGGAGCGCGGTGCGCACGACCTTCGTCGGGTCGATCACGCCGGCCGCGACCAGCGGCTCGAAGGTGTCGGTGGCCGCGTTCCAGCCGAAGTCGCCCTTGCCCTCGCGGACGCGGGCCGCGACCACCGGCGCGTTCTGCCCCGCGTTGATCGCGATCTGGCGCAGCGGCTCCTCGAGCGCGCGGCGCACGATGTCGACGCCGTACTGCTGGTCGCCCTCGAGCTTCAGCTTGTCGAGCGACTGCGCCGCGCGAAGGAGAGCCACGCCGCCGCCGGCGACGATGCCTTCCTGGGCCGCCGCGCGGGTCGCGTACATCGCGTCCTCGACGCGGTCCTTCTTCTCCTTCATCGCGACCTCGGTCGCGCCGCCGACCTTGATCACGGCGACCCCGCCCGCGAGCTTCGCGAGCCGCTCCTGCAGCTTCTCGCGGTCGTAGTCCGACGTGGTCTCCTCGATCTGGGCCCGGATCTGCTTGATCCGCCCCTCGATGGCGGCCTTCTTGCCGCCGCCGCCGATGATCGTCGTGTTGTCGCGGTCGAGGACGACGCGCTTGGCGCGCCCGAAGTCGGCGAGGGTGACGGCCTCGAGCTTCTGGCCGAGCTCCTCGGCGATCATGCGGCCGCCGGTCAGGATCGCGATGTCCTCGAGCATGGCCTTGCGGCGGTCGCCGAAGCCGGGCGCCTTGGCGGCCGCGCACTTCAGCACGCCCCGCATGCGGTTCACGACGAGCGTCGCGAGCGCTTCGCCCTCGACGTCCTCGGCGAGGATGAGGATCGGGCGACCGGTCTGCGCGATCTTCTCGAGGGCCGGGAGGAGATCGTGGATGCTCGAGATCTTCTTCTCGTGGATCAGGATGTAGGGATCCTCGATCTCGGCGGTCATCTTCTGCGGGTTGGTCGCGAAGTAGGGCGAGAGATAGCCGCGGTCGAAGCGCATGCCCTCGGCGAGGTCGAGCACGGTCTCGAGCCCCTGGCCCGTCTCGATCGTGATGACCCCGTCCTTGCCGACCTTCTCCATCGCGTCCGCGAGGATCTCGCCGATCTCCTCCTCGCCGTTGGCCGAGATCGTGCCGACCTGCGCGATGTGCTTCCGATCCTTGACCGGCTTGCTCTGCCGCCCGAGGTCCTCGACGACCGCCGCGACGGCCTTCTCGATGCCGCGCTTCAATTGCATCGGGTCGTAGCCCGCGGCGCACAGGCGGAGCCCTTCGTGGGCGATCGCGCGGCCGAGGATGGTCGCGGTGGTCGTGCCGTCGCCGGCCAGGTCCGCGGTCTTGGTCGCCGCCTCGCGCAGGACCTTCGCCCCCATCGCCTCGAACTTGCCCTCGGGTTCGATCTCCTTGACGACCGTGACGCCGTCCTTGGTGACCTGGGGCGCACCCCACGACTTCGCGATGAGGACGGTCCGGCCGCGCGGGCCCAGGGTGACCTTGGCGGCGTCGGCCACCTGGTTCAGGCCGGCCAGCAGGCCCTTGCGGGCCTTCTCGTGGAGGTGAACGCTCTTTGCCGCCATGGTGCCGATCTCCTTCGGAGGTTTGGAATGGAACGGGGACGTGGGCGCGTGCCCGGCCCCCGGGACCTGCGGACGATAACCCCGCTCGCCCGACTTTCAACCGCGGGCCGGCCGTCGCGCCGTTCTTGTCTCCCCGGCGCCCCATCGGTAAGGGTCCGGATGCCGGTCCCGCGGGGCCGGGAGCGCCGCGTCACGGGCGCCCCGGGGTCCGTCGGACATCGATCCAAGGGGAGGTTCGGTCGCCATGGCGACGATGATCACCGACGAATGCATCAACTGCGGCGCCTGCGAGCCGGAGTGCCCCAATACCGCGATCTACCAGGGCGGGGTCGAGTACGACTGGCTCGGGGCCAAGCACGCCGCGGTCGCGAACGAGACGTTCTACATCGTGCCCGAGAAGTGCACCGAGTGCGTCGGCTTCTACGACCACGAGGCCTGCGCCGCGGTGTGCCCGGTCGACTGCTGCGTGCCGAATCCGCAGATCGTCGAGAGCGAGGCGGTGCTCCTGCAGCGTGCCCGCGAGATCCATCCCGACAAGACCTTCGGCGACGACGCGCCGTCCCGCTTCAAGGGCGGAGAGGCTGCGCCCTCCGCGCCGGCCCCGGCCGCGGCTCCCGCGGCAGCAACGGCGGCGGCGCCTGCGGCGGCGCCGGCGGCGAAGGCCGCCCCCGTCGCGGCCGCACCGGTGCCGCGCGGCAAGGTCGAGAAGAAGACCGCCGCTCCCCTCATGAAGCCGGCCGAGCGGACGATTCCCTACGGCGGGCAGCTCCCGATGTCGTACGAGGAGGCGCTGTCGCTCGCCTCCCCCGGCGACTCGAAGGCCGTGCCGGCGCCCTCGCGCCTCCTCGTGACGCTCGCGCAGCCGATGCTGGGGGCGTTGCCCGCTCCCACGAAGGCCCGGCTCGAGGCCGCGATCGACAACAAGGGCGTGTTCACTTCCGCCGGCGCGACCGGCCTGAACATCCTCGCGCACGTGGTCCTCTACCCGCTCGCGTTCCTCGCGTTCGCGGTCCTCGTCCTCGGTCACAGCATCTACTCGGCCGACGTGAAGCGCTGGTTCTTCTGGGGGCTCGCGCTCGCCGTGGCCGAGGCGGTGATCCGGCTCCGCGAGGCGATGATCTTCGCACGCCCGCTCTCCGAGACCGTCATGCGCGGCCACCCGGCAGGCCTCCTGCTCGTCCCGCTCGTGGCGCCGCTGATCAGGCGCGAGGGCGACGAGAGCGACTCCGGCGGCGCCGCGGTCGAGGGATACTACGCGACCTCCGGTTCGTTCGACGACAAGAAGGAGCGCGAACGGCGTTACGGCGAGGTCTTCACCCTCGAGGAGCGTGCCGACGCTTACCTCCTGCACATGGAGCTGCCCCGCCGCATCCCGCCCTCGGGCGTGAAGGAGGAACTCGGGCTCGGCGACGAGATGCCCGACTACGATCTCGACCTCGCCCTGCACGCCGGTCGCTTCGAGGTGCACGGCAAGGTGGTCGATCCCCGCCTGCGCACCGTCGCCGCGAGCGCGCCCGCGTTCCCCGCGGACTTCACGACGCGCATCCCGATCGAGGAGCCGTGCATCGGGTTCGCCTTTCGCCGGGCGAACAAGAACCTCGACGTCGTGATCCTGAAGCAGACGGCGGCGCACCGGATCGCGAGTCCCGCGAATGCCGCCTGAGACCAGGATCCTCGGGCTCGGCTGGCACCTGCCCGAGGAAACGGTCTCGAACGACGACCTGGCCGGCGCGCTCGGGCTCCCGGCCGGCGAGATCGCGTCGCGCACGGGGGTGACCGTGCGACACCGCGCGCCCGACGGCGAGGGGCCGTCGGACCTCGCGCGCCGCGCCGCCCTGGCGGCGCTCGATGCGGCCGGCTGCGCCGTGTCGGACATGGGCCTCGTCGTCTTCGCGACCGCGACGCCCGACGTGACCTTCCCGGGTGCCGCCTGCTTCCTGCAGGAGAAGCTTCACGCGGGCACGCTCGGCGCGATCGACGTGCGCGCCCAGAGCGCGGGCTTCCTGTGCGCCCTCGACCTCGCGATGCAACTCGGCGCGACGCCCTCCCCCTCGGGGGGGCTCGACCCGCGCTACGACCGTGTCCTGGTCGCCGCGGGCGAGGTGCTGACGAGCGGGCTCGAGTACGCGCCGCGAGGCGCGGACATGACGCCGCGCTTCGGCGACGGCGCCGCCGCGGCCGTGGTCGGCCGTGGTTCGGCCGGTGCGCGGGTCGGCGCCGTGCGCTGGTACACCGAGGGCGATCTCGCCGATCGCTTCTGGTGCGAGTACCCGGCGAGTCGGCAGGCCCCGGTGCGCATGACCGTGCGCGACTTCGAGGAAGGACGTCACTACCCGCGTGCCGACCTGGGCGCGCTCGCGGAAATCGCGGTCGACCGCCTCTCCTCCGTCGCGCAGGAGGTGCTCGAGATCGCGGGCTGGGAGCCCGGTTCGCTCGACGCCGCGGTGATCGACTACGTCGAGCCGGAGGTCGCGGTGCGGGCGGCGCACGCGATCGGCGTGCCCGACGGCCGCGCCTCGATTCCGACCGGCGACTTCGGGCACGTCATGGCGGCCGGGCTGCCGATCGGCCTCGCCCGGGTGCTGCCGGGGCTCGCCCCCGGTGCGCGGGTGCTGCTCGCGGCGGCGGGCCCGGGGTTCACCTGGGGTGCCGCCACCCTGGAGGTGTGACGTGGGCACGGCGACTCCGACTCGCTCGAGGATCCTCGCCGTGGGCCGCGCGGTCCCGGACCGGGTCGTCACGAACGAGGACCTGGGCGTCCTCATGGACACCTCCGACGAGTGGATCCAGCAGCGCACCGGCATCCGGCAGCGCCGCCACGTGGGCGCCGACTGCGGCGCGACCGACCTGGGTCGGATCGCCTCGGAGGAGGCACTTCGGTCGGCCGGGCTCGGGATCGAGGCGATCGACCTCGTGATCTTCGCGACGCTGTCGCCGGACATCGACTGGCCGGCGTCCGCGGCGCTGCTCGCCTCGAAGCTCGGCGCGCGCCGCGTCCCGGCCTTCGACGTGAAGAACCAGTGCTCGGGCTTCCTCTACTCGCTCGCCTGCGCGGACGCGGCCATCCGCTCGGGCCGCGCGCGTCACGTGCTGGTCTGCGGCGGAGAGATCCATTCGAGCGGCCTCGACCTGACGACCCGCGGTCGCGAGGTCGGGGTCATCTTCGGCGACGGCGCCGGGGCGGTCGTGCTGGGACCGTCCGAGGATCCGGGCCGCGGCATCTTCTCGGTCCACCTGCACGCCGACGGGAGCAACGCGGAGAAGCTCTGGCTCGAAGCGGCGGCGAGCCGCCGACGGCCGCGACTCCTGCCCGAGGACCTCGGTGGCGACGACCCCAAGGCGTTCCCCCGCATGCGGGGCAAGTACGTCTTCAAGCACGCGGTGACGCGCATGCCCGAGGTCATCCGCGAGGCGCTCGACCACAACGGCTTCACGCTCGGGGACCTCGACGTGCTCGTGCCTCACCAGGCGAACCTGCGCATCAACCAGATGGTCGCGGCCTCGATGGAACTCGACGAGTCGAAGGTCGTGAACAACATCGACCGCTACGGCAACACGACCGCCGCCTCGATCCCGCTGGCACTCCACGAGGCGCTCGCCGACGGCCGCGTCGCCCCGGGCAAGCTCGTCTGCCTCGCTGCCTTCGGGGCCGGATTCACCTGGGCGGCGGCGCTCCTGCGCTGGTGAAGACGGCGAAGCGGGCGTCGAGCGCCGACTTCGTGCTCCGCCCGATGACGCGGGACGACCTGTCCCAGGTCATGAGGATCGAGCGCGCCTCGTTCGACCATCCCTGGCCCCGCAGCTCGTTCGAGCAGGAGCTCGTCACGCCGATCTCCCGCTCGCTCGTCGCGTGCCGGCGCGAGGATCGAGCGCGCGTCGTCGGCTACGTCGTGCGCTGGCACGTCGCCGACGAGATCCACCTCCTGAACCTCGCCACCGCGCCGTCGACGCGGGGGCGGGGGCTCGGCCGCCGGCTCCTGCGCTGGCTGCTCTCGGAGGCTCGGCGGCGCCGCGTGAGCGTCGTCCTGCTCGAGGTCGCCGAGGCGAACGCCACGGCGCGTGCGCTCTACGAGTCGGCGGGCTTCACGATCGTCCGCAAGAGGCGCGACTACTACGGGCCGCGCGAACACGCGCTGGTCGCCCAGTGGGTGCCGACCTGACGCACCGCTTGGATACGGCGTTCTGAAAAACCCGCGTCCGGCGTCGTCGAGTTGAAGCCAGGCGAATTTTCCGTTAGATTCCCGACGGTTCCGGAGGGATCCCAACATCATGTCGTTCAAGGTCGGGGAAAAGGTGGTCTATCCCGCCCACGGGGTGGGGGTCATCGAGAGCATCCAGAGCAAGAGCATCGGAGGCACCGAACGAAAGTTCTACATGCTCCGGTTCCTCGAGAGCGACATGACCATCATGGTCCCGACCGAGAACGTCGACACCGTGGGTCTTCGCCGGATCATCGGCAAGGACATGGTCACGAAGGTCTACAAGATCCTCCGCGACAAGAAGGTCGAGATCGACCAACAGACCTGGAACCGGCGCTACCGGGAGTACACGGAGAAGATCAAGACCGGCTCCGTGCTCGAGATCGCCAAGGTGCTCCGGGACCTGTTCGTGCTGAAGGGCGACAAGGAGCTTTCCTTCGGCGAGCGCAAGATGCTCGACACCGCCCGCAACCTCCTCGTGAAGGAACTCGCCATCGCGCGCGAGCACCCGGAAGAGAAGATCATGGAGGAGCTGCGGACGATCTTCGCTCCCTGAGCGGGATCGTCGTCGTCCAGGCCCCCCGCGCTCCTCGCCGCTTCGCTGGCCGTGCCCGCGGTTCCCGCTCAGTGACCCGGGTTCAGGCTGCCGCTGCGGAAGCCGTCGAGGTCGACGACCACGCGCCGGAAGCCGGCCTCGCGCACGCCGACGGCGATCGCGCGTCGAAGTTCCGGGTCGAAGGCGCGGGCGATCTCGTCGGCGGAGATCTCGAGGCGGGCGACGTCCTCTTCGAAGCGCACGCGGAACTCCCGGAAGCCGAGTGCGCGCAGCGCGTTCTCGGCGCGCTCCACCCGGTGCAGCCGCTCGTGCGTGATCGCCGTGCCGTAGGGGAAGCGCGAGGCGAGGCAGGGCGCCGCCGGCTTGTCGTGCGTGCGAAGTCCCATCGCGCGGGAGAGCTCGCGGATCGCCGCCTTGCCGAGGCTCGCTTCCACGAGCGGGTGTCGGACCGACTGCTCGGCGGCCGCCGCGAGCCCGGGGCGGTGGTCGCCCAGGTCGTCGAGGTTCACGCCGTCGACGACCTGCGCGAACCCCGAGGCGACCGCGTGCTCGCGGCAGATCCGGTAGAGGTTGTCCTTGCAGAACCAGCAGCGATCGATCGGGTTCTTCGCGTAGCCGGCGATCGCCACCTCGTCGGTCGAGACGACGAGGTGGCGGGCGCCCATCTCGGCGGCGAGCTCGCGCGCCTCGGCGAGCTCGTGGGCCGGCATCGAGGCCGAGGTGGTCGTGAGCGCGAGCACGTCGTCGCCGAGTTCCTCGTGCGCGACGCGGAGCACGAAGGTCGAGTCGACGCCGCCCGAGAACGCGACGATCGTGCGGCCGAGCCCGCGGAGGATCTCCCGCATCCGGAGCAGGCGTTCCGCCGGCGTGCCCTCGGTGGTCGCGATCGGCTCTCGTTCGGCCACGTCTCAGATCCCCTCGGCCCGGAACAGGTCGGTCGTCAGGTAGCGCTCGCCCGCGTCGCAGAACAGGGTGAGCACGACGCTGCCGGGCCCGAGCTCGCGCGCGACGGTCGCCGCGGCGAAGCCGTTCGCCCCCGACGAGATGCCGACCAGCATTCCCTCCTCGCGGGCGATGCGCCGGGCGGTCGCCGCGGCGTCCTCGTCGGACACGGCGATCACCCGGTCGAAGGAGCCCGGGGCGAGGTTGCCCGGGACGAAGCCCGCGCCGATGCCCTGGATGCCGTGCCACCCGGGCTCTCCGCCGGACAGCACCGGGGAGCGCGCCGGCTCGACCGCGACGATCGCGCAGCCGGGGCGCTCGCGGCGGAGCACCTCGCCGACGCCGGCGACCGTGCCGCCGGTGCCGACGCCGGCCACGAACGCGTCGATGCGGGGCATCTGCTCGAGGATCTCCCGCGCGGTGCCCTCGCGGTGCGCCGCCGGGTTGTCGGGGTTGTCGAACTGCTGGGGCATGAACGCTCGCGGGAGCTCGCGCGCGATCTCCTCGGCCCGGGCGATCGCGCCGTGCATGCCGCGGGTGTCGGGGGTGAGCACGAGCTCGGCGCCGTAGGCGCGCAGCAGGCTGCGGCGCTCCTCGCTCATCGTGTCGGGCATCGTGAGCACGAGC
>Ga0208783_10001291_pt1 | contig 14907 bp, 8 predicted proteins | sample DEB19_08_DNA_2_FD_184529 | JGI IMG/M metagenome (GOLD analysis project Ga0208783, IMG submission 184529) | Aqueous microbial communities from the Delaware River and Bay under freshwater to marine salinity gradient to study organic matter... | ecosystem: Environmental > Aquatic > Marine > Coastal... | reverse complement strand
TGGCCTGCAGTCTGGTTCGTGGGGTTGGCCAGAGTACGGTTGCCTGCCAGGGTGACGGAGAAGTTGTTGCCTCCGGCAAAGTCCGGCGTGATCGTTGCGCCGTCTGTTAGCGCGACCACGGCGCCCCGCTGGGCAGCGGTGAAGGTCTGGGCGGCGTTCAGGTAGGCGCCGTTCGTGACCGTGGCGGCGTTGCCGGTGATGCTGATGCCCCAGGTGCCGCTGTTGTAGAGAACCTCAAGCCACGTCATCGACGTGGTGTTCAGGGTGTCGGTTGTCTTGAAGTTCGTCTTCCACAGCTCGCCACCATTGACGGTGCCCGAGTCAATCGCAACCGTGGCGCCGCCAACCTCGCTCGACGAGTCCGCGTCCGTCGCACGGGTCAGTGTCCAGGCAGCCGCGCCGCTGCCGACGTTCGTGACGGTGTAGATGCCGTTCTGCAGGGCCGAGGCCTGGTCCTTGACCAGCACGCGGTCGTTGAGAGCAAGGGCAATGCCGTCGATCGAAAGCGCGGCAAGTGTGCCGGTGTTGGTGAGCACGTTGGCCGCAAAGCTCGCGGTCAGCGCGGCGGTGGTGGCAACGCGGACGGACCTCTTGAAGGCAGCGTCGGGGATGTCCGACATCTGCAGCGTCGTCCATGTCGGGGCGGAGGTGCCTGCAGACTTGAGGAACTGACCTGCGGTGCCCGCCGTGACGTGGGCGGTCGTGTTGGCGGCAGTCTGGTAGGGGATGGTGCCGGCTGAGCCGCCTGTGACGTTCCGGGCGTCGCTCAGGCGGCTGTCGTTGCCGACGCAAGCCGTGCTGGCGGTGGTGCCATAGCTGACAGCAGCAGTGATCGCCGCCGAGCCGTTGTACGAGGTGCCCGTCAGGCCGGTGCCGAGCGTGAGCGTGCTCAGCGTGCCGCCCAGGGCCACGCCGCTGATCGTGCTGTTCGCCAGCTTGGCGTTGGCGATGCTGCCCGCCAGCATCGTGTTGGTAACGGTGCTGGTGTCGCCCGTGGTGATGATCGTGCCGCTGACGTCAGGCGCCGTCAGGGTGCGCGATGCGGTCAGGGTGCCAGGAACGATCTCCACGTTCAGCGACGTGGTGCCGCCGGCCCGGCCCCGCAGCAGGATGCCGTCCTGGGTGGCCGCCTGGCGGAAGATCTGGCCGGTGGCGTTGGTGAAGGTGTTGGCGCCGGTGAAGGCGTTGTTGCTTGCGGTGCCGATGCCGTCCGTGATGCCGTAGCCGGACAGGGTGGTTGGCTTGCTGGCGATGTTGGCGAACGTGTAGCCCGTGCAGTTCGTCAGCGTGCCCGAGGTGGGTGTGCCCAGGAGCGGCGTAACCAGCGTCGGGCTGGTTGCCAGCACCACACTGCCCGAGCCAGTGGTGGTGTTGCTGCTCGCGGCTGTCAGGCGACCCTTGGCGTCAACGGTGAAGTTGCCGATGGTGTAGCTGGCCGCGGTGACGGCCGTGTTCGGCAGGTCGTGGACGTGGTCGGCCCTGGCGTAGCTGGTGGAGGTGCCGATCGCAGCGGTGCCGACGTTGCCCGGCGTGGTGCTGCTGGCGAGGCTGGTGTCCACCACCTGGTAGAACGTCGCAGCTGTAGTGCCGAGCGTGTCAGTGCTCTTCAGGTCGGTGTCAAAGACTTTGCCGCCATTGACGGTGCCGGAATCGACGTTGACGAAGGCACCAGCCAGCTCGCTGATGGCGTCTGCATCAACCGATCGTGCCCAGGCGCCCGCCGCGACCACGTAGATGCCGTTCTGGGAGGCGGTTGTCTGGTCCTTCACCAGCACGCGGTCGCCAGCCACCAGAGTGACGCCGTCGATCGACTGGACGCCACTCAGGGTGATGTTCGCGGTCGTAGCGGCGCGGACCGAGCGCTTTGTCCAGGCGTCCGGCAGCTTCTCCAGCGTCAGATCCGGGATGTCGGCTGCTGCCAGGGTGGCGCCAACGGTGGTGCGACCCTTGCTGTCCACCGTCACCTTCGTGTAGGTGCCGGCCGTGACGCCGCTGTTTGCAAGGGTGGCGGCGAAGCTGAGGTCAGCCGAACCGTTGAAGGTGCCAGAGGTGCCGGTGACGTCACCGGTCAGCGAGATCGTGCGCCCGGTCTGGAGCGTGCTGGCGGTCGAAGCGTTACCCGTGAGCGCGGCTGTGATGGTGCCGGCGGTGAAGTTGCCGCTGGCGTCGCGGGCCACAATCGCGCTCGCGGTGTTCGCACTGGTGGCCGTGGTGGCGCTGTTGCTGACCTTGCCCGCGGTGCTGATGGTGGCAAGCTTCGTGTCGGCAATGGCCGCCGAGGCGTTGATGTCCGCGTTGACGATCGTGCCGTCCGCGATCATCGTGCTCGTCACCGTGCCCGTGTCACCGGTGGTGATCACCGTGCCCGTAATGTTGGGCAGCGTGATCGTCCGGTCCGCAGTCGGATTGACCACAGCCACGGTGGTCTCAAAGCCGTCATCGGTAGAACCCTCGAAGACAAGGCTGCCGGTGCTGCCGATCTCAAGGGCGCCGGTGACGATGCCGCCAGCCTTGGCAAGCTTCTCGTCGTCCAGCTCCTGAAGTGCGACCTGAACGTTGTTGGCTGCGAGGTTGCCGTAAGGCGTGAAGTCGATATTCGCCGCAATCTGACCGGCGATGGCGTTAGACACGTCCACCAGGTCGTAGGTGGCACCGTTCGACACGATCATGTCCGGCGGCGCCAGCGCTACCACCGGAGCGGGCGCCACGCCAGTACCAGAGTCGGAGACGACGACGTAGTAGCGGCTGTTTGTTGCAGACGCGGCTGGCAGCACAGCGCCAACAACAAAGCCTGCCGCCGATCCCTGTGTCGTGACCGACTTCATCCGGTTGGTTCCGGCGTTGTAGGTGCCGGCGTAAACCAGGTCACCGGAGATGACGGTGATCGGCTTCCAGGTGTTGCCGTCGTAGAGGTAGAGGTCGCCGTTGCTGGCGTCGAAGAACTGCTGGCCGGTGAACTCCGGGGTCGGGAACGTGACGATGCCGGTGGTACTGCCGGCGCCGCCAAACTTCACCGTGGAGTAGTCGGCCAGCTTGGCGCCAGTGATCGACTTTGTGGCGATCACATCGGCGCTGAGAGTGCCGCTTGTGAGCTTGGCTGCCGAGTGGTTCGGGATGTCTGCTTCAACGAGCGACTGGCCGCCGGTGACGTGGCCTTGCGCGTTGTAGGTGATCTTCGGGAACGTGCCCGGCGCAACGCTGCTGGAGTGGTTGAGCTGACCATCCACCGCCACGCTCAGGCCGGTGCCGGGATAGATCGCACCAACGCTGGCAGCACCCGCCAGGGGCAGGTCGCCAGACTGGATGGTGCGGCCCGCCGATATGAGGCCTTTGGAGGTGTACTGAACCAGGTGATAGGTCGCCGCGTTGGCCGTGACCGTGTTGGCGATCTGGATGGTGTCGCCAGTCATCGACAGGCCGTTACCGTTCACCTGCACGGCACCCTTGGCGCCCGTGGTGGCAGTCGGTAGGTCGCCGGCCGCGATCGTGCGGTAGCTGACCGCGCCAGCAGCAGCCGTGGGGCCGGCAAGGAACTGAGCAGCAGCGCTGGTGTTGTCCAGCGTGGTGTCGATCGTGACGGTGTCGCCAACGGTGGAGACCGTCACGTTCACGATGCCGGCCGAGCCGCCGACGACGGTGTTGATCGAGCCGGCGGCTTTGATTGACTGCCAAGAAGAGCCGTTCCAGCAGTAGACCTTCAGGTCATCGGTATCGAGCGCCAGCTGGCCGGTGAACGCGCCTGAGGCCGGCAGCGTGGTAACCAGGTCAACGGTGGACTCGTTGCCGAGCTTGGCGGCCGTCACCGCGTCATCGGCTAACTGAGTGGTGCCAACCGCGCCAGTAACGATGGCCGATCCAGGCACCTGACCGGCGCCGAACAGGATCTTTGCGCCGGGGATACTTGCGTCGGCGATCAGCGTTACAGCCTTCCCAGTGAAGTCAGTGACGGTGATCTTCTTCGTCTCACTGGCCGAGACATCTACGACCGGCAGCAGGTCGCCAGACGCGAGATCCGCGCTGGCTAGTGCGGCGAGTTCTGAAATCTTCAGGTCAGCCATCGCGCGCTTCCTGCCTTGCTGGGTTGGACCGTTAGGGTGAGTTTAGCGCCGCCGTCGCTGGTGCTCACGACGGATCGTCCTGCATCAGGCTGGCAGTGGCGTCCTGATCAAGCCTGATCTGGCCGCTATTCTCCTGGAGAATCCGGCTCATCGCGCCAGTTTCAATCTTCAGCTTGACAGGGCCTGTAGTGATGAAATCGGCCGTCATTTCGACGATTGTGCCGGGCAGAAACTGAACGGCAGAAGCGGTGATGACGCCGCTGATGTTGTAGTAAACCTGATCGTTGGTCTCGCCTGCCACGCCTCCAGGGTTGTAGCCGGCGACCTTTAGGAATAGCTGAGCATCGAACTCACTGCCGACCTCGGTGCGCAGCGCCAGTTGGAGCAGGTACTGGGCAGCCTCGTATTCGCCGCCACCACAGCAGTCCTTGTAGTCCCACTGGCAGCTGATGCGGCCGGAGCCCGACATCAGTGAGGACCACTGCGACCGAAACTGATCCGAGAGCGCCGTGATGTCGATCGCCTCGCGCTGGGTGTTCAGCTCGTAGCCGGTGATAGCACCCAGGATCCGGGAAGTGGCATTGGCAATGACGACCCTGATTGGAATGTTCGTAGCGATAGCGTCCAGCGCAATGGCGTTTGCGCTGAGCCCGTTCACGGCGTTGGCGAAGCTGGAGTAGAGCCTGACGCCGCCAATCTCATCGACGTTGACGTACCACTTGCCGTTGGATTGCTTCGTCGCGTTTGACCAGCCAGTTGTGCTTACCCATGCCAGGGTTGCCCCGTTTGTGCTGGTGATCTCGATCTGGTCGCCGGTGATTAAGAAATTGGGGTCAAAGTCAAACGAAAACCGCTTCCGCGTGGCGTTGACGTCAGAAGGGTTCACGACAGACTCAAGGGCGCCCTGGTTGGACTTGCGCTTCAGCGCAACCCTGCCGAACGTGCCGAGGTAGACAGCCATCAGACGCTCGCCGTAGTGAGGGCGCCAGTTGCCTGGAAGGCGATCTGCGCTGAGACGATCTCGCCCACCGCTGCCCCGATGTTGGCGCTAGTGATGTAGGCGCTAAGCGTGATGTCGTTCAGGTCGCTGCCGTCCGCCAGGCGCAGGGTGAGTGCCACGGTGTCGCCATCGCTGACGCCAGACTCGCCCGTCTTCACCAGCTTCGTGAGCAGCTTGCTCGCGTCGATGCTGCTGTCGTCGGCTTTGTAGTAGATCAGGTTGGCCGAGCCCGTGAATGACTGCACGCCAGGCGTGAAAGTCCGCACGGCGTCTCCGACGCTGGTGGTCTCCAGCAGCTCCAGATCGGCCTGCAGCTGCCAGCTGGTTACCTTGACCAGTCCAACGCCAGCGAGCAGCAGGCGGCCGTCGCGTCCGGTGTAAGCCTTTGCCATCGCTCAGCCTCCTGTGGTCAGTCTAGAGAACGCCGACCAGCCGGACCCGGATGTTGCTGCGCCCTGGTCGGACGCTGCTGATCGAGGGCGGCTCGGCGTAGCGCCACTGATTGCCGGTGGTGCTGGCCGTGAGTGAGCTGGCGGCGCCTTGCCAGCCAGTGGTTACTGCGCTGGGCAGCGCGAACGTGTCGTAGGTGCCCTTGACCTCATCAAAGTGCGTCACGAAGCCATCGGCCACGGTGTCCGGTGCGTTGTCGTAGCCCAGGTTGATCTCCATGCCGGTCCTCTTGCTGCCGTAGAGGATGCGAACCTCGGCGCCGGACTGCGCCTTGAAAGTCTTGACGGGGTAGGTCCCAGCATTGAACTCGCGCGAGCTGGGAGTAGCAGTAGGAAACGGCATCACTCAGCACCCTCGCCAATGATCTCAAAGGTAGACCCGGAGATCACGTCGGCGGCGATCAGGCTGCGCGATTGCGAGTCCACTGGGAAGTTGCTGGCTTTGATCGTGACGATGCCGTCTTCGTTCAGCTCGATTGCTTCGACCTGATAGACCTGATTTGTGACCTGGGCATTTTTGACTGAGAACACGGTGCCGCGCAAGTTCTGCGCCACACCACCGGAGATCACCAGGGTTCCCTCGCTTGTCACGGTCTGCGTGCGGTCCCAGTAGAAGACGGAGTAGCTGCCATCTGCCAGGGGGCTCACGCTCACCACAACGCCAGCGTCGGTCACGATGCCGTTGTTGGTGGGGCTGTAGGGGCTCTCCTCCACCGCCACCATGATGAAGTCGCCAGGGGCCAGCGACAGGCCAAACGGCAGGGTCTGGAAGCTGACCGTATGGGTGACGTGCTTGCGGATGGCGAGAAAGTATTTCGCCGCCTTGATCGCGTGCTCGCGGCTGGTGATGTGGGGCAGGTTGAACTCTTCAATGGGCAAAGCGTCGGCACCGGCTCCGGCGTAGCGCACTACTGCAGTCTCGGGCTGGGGCAGCTTGTTAAGCGGAGCCCGGCGGTAGATGACCGCAGCCTGGAAGGACTTGCGTTCCTCCAGCTCCAACCACTCGATGGCCAGGCTGCCCTCGATGATGTTGCCATCGGTGAACATGGCGCTGATCTTGGGCGCCACGTTGTCGATCACGCCGGCGGTGTTGACCGGCAGGGCTGGATTGACACTGAGCTTGCCGTTCTTGATCGCCACGAAGCACAGCATCGAGGGGCATTTCTCCGCGAGCCAGCTGCGCAGGTTGATTGCGTCCGCGATCACGTCATCAAAGAACAGGCCGTTCGCACGCAGGTAGCGGCCGGTAGCGGCCAGCTGGTCGCGATCCAGCAGGGACGGGGAAATGAGACTGCCCGCCCCGGTGTCGGTGTTCGTCGCCAGATACCACACCAGGTCCGTGAACAGGTTGCTGGGCCCGGTGCCGCCATCGGTCAGTAGCTCCACCTCCAAGCCGTTGCGCATGTAGCAGCGCAGCTGATCGAGGCTGGTGAAGTTGTTGCCTGACTGCAGCTTGAGGCCCACCATGGCGCAGCCGTCGTATTCGACCAGGCGGTCCTCGGCCAGGCTCTCGTTGACATAGACGACCTCATGCTCCGGGTTGCTGTCGCAGCTGCGATTGATGATGTCGCCGTAGTGGGAGACCTCTGCGATGGCGCTGTAGGTCTCCCAGACGCGGGTCTCCGATTTGGGCTTGTCGAACTCGACGTAAACGGTGGGGCCGAAGGCTTCGTACTCAAAGCGCCACTGCTCGCTGAAGCCGTCCCTGGCGTACTTGAAGAATGTGGTGCCACTGGGCCAGGTGCCGGTGAGCGATGCCACCTCGGTCTTGATCACCTCCCACCACATGTTCCGAGGGGTGCCGTCAATAGTCTCCTTTCGTGCCCTCAGGGTCACGTTCATGGAGATGGTGCGGGTCGGGGCATCGCGGTCGTAGTTCCAGCCGGTGAGGACGTGCGTGTACCCCTCGGGCAGGTTGTTGAAGTAGGGGTCGAGACTGGCCGCGATCGACATGATGTTGCTGATCTTGCGCCAGTCGCCGGCCCGGTTGTCCACGTTGGAGTAGATCCCGCGCAGGTAGACAGGGCCGCCAGCGGCGACAGTATCGGCCGGGCGCCACTCGCCGTAGACCAGGTTGTTCAGTAGCTCGGGTTTCGCCACCATCTGGTGGTGCGTGAACACGTCCCGGGGCTTGATGAACTTGCCCCGGCCGCCCACTGTGAACGTGCCCATGTAGGTGTCGAAGGACGACTCCTGATAGGGCGTGATGGCACCGTTCAGCTCAAACACGGTGTCCTCGCCGCCGCTCTGCTGCGCGAAGACGGCGCTGTTGAACGGGCGCAGCCGGAACTCAAACATCCCTTTTGCGGGGTGCCGGACGCGGATAAAGCTGAAGATGTCCTGTGGCACACTGCCCGTCACCGCGAACAGCGTCAGGTTCACGAAGCCTTCGTTCTTGTTGTAGTCCCGATAGGGCTCACTGTTCGCCGGGCGTACGTCGAGGGCGAAGAATGACGTGCGGCGGCCGTAACTGGTGTTTTTGCCCTCGCGGACCTGGATGTCCTTCTTGTTGTACTGGGACAGCTCGTAGGGGCTTGGGACGCTATTGAAGTTGGTGATGCCATTGAACCGCGTCCAGACCTGCGACTTGATGCCAAGCTCGGTTACATCACACGGGCGCGTGTTGCGGATGTTGGCGAACTCGACGCTAAGGATGGGATACCAGGTCTCGTCAACGTCAGACCCGTAAGCGATCGCCTTCTGTTCTTCGATCAACTTGCGCGAGACGATGCCGATCTTGTCCTGCGCTGTGCTCCACGTCTCAACGCACTTCAGCTTGACGACCACCTGTTCCTCGCCAGGGTTAAAGGCCCGGTTGGGACGTTCGATCACCTGCCAGACAGTGCGGCCAATCATGAACATCGAGCCCACAGCCAGCTGGCGGTCAAACTGCACAGCCTCGGCATCAGTGGCTGAGCGCACGTCGTCTAAGCGCACCTTCGTGGCGGTTCCAAACGCCTCAAAAGGCTCAACCTTCTGCCGGCCGTAGCCGACGTAGATCTCAATGATGTCGCCCTTCGTTACGCGGCGTTCTTCCGTTACATCGCCAATCCACCTCTCGTAGCCGTAGGTGTCTTTGCCGCTCACGGGATCGGGAATTGTGTAGCCGTTGTGCGAGACCACGCCGACGTGTCGGCCGTAGTTGCGGCCGGTGCCAGGCATCCCAGACTCAACCCTGGAAACCGACGACCTGCCTCCGCCGTACCGCTGGGAGTCACGCAGGTAGGGGTCCACAAACTTTTTCTGGTTCGTGGTCTGCTGGTCCCGGCTGTCGCTGTCCTGACTGTTGAGAACCGGGATGATCTCCCAGTTCGGCCGGTAGGGCGTGCCGTTGGGGATGCCGGCGTAGACGCCAAAGCGCGACTGGTTGCTGGGGGTGAAGGCACCACAAAAGCCATTGTCGTTGACGCCGACGCTGGTGGGGCAGGTGAAAGCGTCCTCGGTGTAGGGCGGGGCCGCAGGGATGCCGAGCGTGCCGTAGCGCAGGTTTGCGCCCCTGAGCCGGCTGTTTGGGCCGGTGACCTCATAGCCGCCGTTCCAGTAGAACTGGAACTTGTCATCGAAGATGCCATCCAGGGCATTGTTGCCCAGAAACAGGCCAGCACGGTCGGGCTTGGCCATGGAGCCCTGGCCGGCGACCGCGATCATCTCCAAGACCTGGAAGCTGCCCCAGCTCTTGAGACGTGACCACACCAGCGACGGCGAGATCACCAGGCCACCGGTGCTGTAGCCCTCGGGCTGGTCTTCGCGCTTCGTGAACGCGATCGGGACGACGTTGCCGTAACTGGCCAGGTCCTGGATCGACTCGAAGCCCTGGGTGGGCGAGTAGTTGGCCAGACCTTGGATGCTGCCCAGCTGCTTCTGCCTCGGACTCCTTGCGCTGTCGAGCTTCGGCTTGGGGGTCAGCAGGTAGGACGCAGCCGAGAGGGCAACGCCAATGACCAGGCTGATAACGATCGAGACCACATCCATGCGGATGTCCAGGATGTGCTCGTAGCCAGCCGGCCGAGCGTAGGCACGGCGTTCAATCTGCTGGACGAACTCCCTGTACTCTTCCTCGGTGCAGCCGAGTGCTTCGATCAGCTGCTTCTCGTACGGAAGCAGGGGCATGGTGGAAACATGGCGGTAGGGCACCATGCGACCTTCTGCAGATGACGGTTGATGTAGAGGAGACCGTTCTGCCATGTCACCGCGAACGCTGCCGCCTCCTGTGGGAGGAGCGCCACGTCGCCATCATAGACGGGCTGCGGGATCCGCTCACCCCAACGCAACAGGTCTCGGGCGATCGTGATCCGACTTGCAGAGTACCAGTCGGGCCTGAACTGCGGCGTGGGGATCCCAAGCCGCCCGAGAACGACGTAAACCAGGTGAATGCAGTCAATCGCTCCGTCACTTCCATCACTCCCAAGCCTGTAAGGCGTTCCAATCAGGTCAATCACTGCAGCCGCACATTGGAAGTTACGGGCAGGTTTCCGACCAGCTGCTTCGTCAGCTTCTTGCGCGGCACGTCAGCACCCACTGCATCGAGCACCGAGGCCATGCGAATCTCAATCCCGGTGTCCGACCAGTTGCCGCTCACGATCTGCGCCGTGTAGGTGCTCAGTAGGGTGGGGCTGTTGCGGTCGTCCGGGTTGATGAGCATGACCTGGCAGGTGACGAGCCACTGGTCGCGGATGGCGGTCTCCGCCCAGCCACGCGCCAGGGCGTTGTTTGGGAAGGCCAGGCTGGCGGGCTGGTTGTCGCCAGACTTGGTGACCGTGGCGCCGCTGAACGCAAACGGTAGGAAGCCGAAGGTGTTGCCGCCGTAGCTGACGTTCTCCCCGATCCAGTAGTTCTGGAACCGGAGCGTCTGGCTGCCGACCAGGGTGAGGTACTGCCCGAAGGCTTGCGTGGTGCTCATCGCATGCCGACCCTATTGCGAACCGCGGTGGACTGCTGAAGGCTACGCAGGGCGCGCTGCTCGCCACGCTGGGCGCCTTGAGCGGCGGCCTGGCGGAGACCCTGTTGGAACTGCTCGGCGGTGACGTACTCGACGTTGTTGATGCGCTCGACGGAGTAGCGCACGTCGATCGGTCCGGCAGCGCCACCCTCGGCGCCAGCAGCGCCTGCAGCCATCTCGCCGCCCGGAGCCATGGTGCCGGTGGCGCCGATCGGGCGGTAGCGGTTCAGCGCGTCGTTGCGCTGCTTCATCTTCACCGGGATGGTGCGGCCGTCAGGAAGAGGCACGTAGGCTTCGGGGCCGCGTTCGCCGTAGAGCGCCAGCTCGGGGGAGCGGGCGATTCCGCCTTGCGCGTAGCGCTTCAGCGGCACGACGTTGTTGGTCATCACGCCGCCGTTGGCGAACTTCCTCAAAGGCGCAGCGCTGTTCGGCCCGGTAGCACCACCAGTTGCAGCGACGCCAAGGTTCAGGCCGGGAAAGATGCCCTTGATCGCGCTAAAAATTGCAAACTTGATTAGCATCGCGCCGAGATCTTTCAACACCGAAGCCGCAAACTCCTTGAATGCTGCCTTGCCGGTAGATGCAAACTCGACGATCGCGTTTGTTAGGCCATCGATTCCGTTGACTGCGATACTGGCCAAGTTTGCACCAAGGTTGGTAGCTGAGTCGTATGCCTGCTTGAACGTCTGCTTGAATTGCTTGCCGAACTGTTTCTGCGCATCAGCGGCTGCCGCCTGCTTCTTGGCGTTATCCTCTATTGCCTTAGAAAGCTGAGGATAAAGTTTTACCAGCGCTTCAATCGCCTCGCGCAGACGATTTGCCTCAGCCGTGTTGCCTTGACCCGCTTCCTCGAGAATTTGCAGCGCCTGGCCTGCAGCGGAGACCTGCTCGGTTACCAGGCGAGCAGCTTCTGCTTTCTTGATCTGAGCCTCAATGAACTCCGGCCGCATGCCCGACTCTTCGAGCTTATTGCGGTATTCAAGCGCAAAGTTTGCGGCTTGCTGCGCATCAATTTGCTCGCGGAGTTGCTGGGTATAGTCAGAAACAAAACCGCTACCAATCGCCGTGCGAAGCTTGTCGACTTGGTCCGCTGTCATCTTTTGCACTTGCTGAGCAGTGCTGAGATCAACTCCTTCAGCGCCAGCCTTGCCTGCAGCCGCCACGGCGCGGCGCTGTTGCGCGCCCTGCCCAGAAGCAGTGCCGGCGGAGCCTTCAAACTTGCCGTGGATGATTTTGTAAACCTTTCCGTCCGGCGTCATGAACGCGGCTGCATCGCCGTACGAGCCAGGCGTGCTGCCCATCCACTTGGCGCCGCCTGTCAGAGTTAAAGCCGCACCTGCTCCGAAGGCGTAATCTCGACCAGCGTGGCCACCATAGGCTCGAGGAGCGCCATACTCGCCACCTGGCACCGTGACGCCACTGGATAACGGCATCCCGTTAACTCGAACATAGGCATCAAGTGCGTTGCGCGAGTAATACCCACCATCGCTTCGCTTGATGTCAAAGTGCGGGCCGTATTGATTCGCTCCACGGGGGCCGATGCCGCCTTGGATATAGCGTCCAGCGACCGTGCCACCACCGCCGCCGCCAGCCGTAACTGACGCCATCGCCTGCGCCGAGCGCTGCTGTTGCTGAGCATTGCGCACTGCAATTTCAGCATCAAGCGTCCGCGTGCGAAGATCGGCAATTTGTCCCAAGAAGCCAGCAATCATTCCAGCAGCTGACTTGCCAGCTCCAGTAAAGCCTTTGACCCAGTTATCAAGCTCAATGTTTTGCAGTTCGCGCTGATATTCGTGCCGCTTGCGGATGAGATCCATTGCACTGCGATGGACCGCATTTTGAAGATCGATTTCGGCGCGAGCCGTGGATTCGTTCAAGCGCTGCTGCTCAGCGGCGAGACGCTCGGCATCGGCCTTGGCCTTGTCCGCCGCCTTCTTCTTGTCGCTCTCGATCTTCTCCTGCAGCTTTTCCCATTCCGTCAGCGCGGACGACGTTTGCGCTTGCCCCGCTTGGCCGCCGGCTGAGTCGTACCGGCCGTACATGCCCGTGGCGCCGGCATCTGGGGCTGGAGCTCCGCCAGTCAGGGCGCGGATGCCAACGCTGGCGCCATAACGGGCGACCGGGTTGCCAAGCGAAAGAATGGAAGCACCGGTATCAACGGCGTTGTCGTAAAGGCGCTTTCGAAGCGGAGCGGGAATGCTGTTGATCAGCTGGACAATCTGCCGATAGACGCCGCCGAAGACGTTGTCCGCGACCGAAGCAATAATGCCAAACGGTGCAGCGAATGCGTTGCCAATAGCCGTGCCGATCTTGCTGGCAATGCCTACAAGCGAATTCCAGTCACTCTTGATCTTGTCGATAGAGATGCTGACAATCGCGACCGCGTTGTCCCAGGCGTTCTTAAAGTCCGAGCTGATGATGCTGCCGACGTTATTGACCCAGGTGCGGAAGGCTTCGTTGTTGTCGTAGAGCGCCTTCGTCAGGAGGCCGAGCGCTGTGACGCCAGCCGCAATCCAGCCGATGCCGGGCACGGCGGCAATGGCGATCCCCAAGCTCTCGACCGCGAGAGTGGCAACGCCTGCGGCTCCTCCGAAACCAGCCACAAAAGCGGTGGCCGCGCTAAGGGCAGTGCCGAGCTGTGCCACGCCAACAGCCACGCCAGCAATCGCGCCAAACCCAAGCAGCGTCTTCAGAACGTTGCCAATCAGCGGGCCATTGTCGACCAGTACCTTGATCGCAGCACTCAGCCCCTGAGCGAAACCGACCAAGGCTGGGGTCGCATCACGCAGCGCCTGTGCCAGGGAGTCTTGGATCTGAGCTCCAAGCGGCAGAATTGCCTCGCCGATTGCTCGCTTGGTGTCATTCCAAGTGTTGGTCAGACGGGCGCCAGCATCCGCACTGGACTTAGCAACTTTCAACGCAGAGTCGCCGTACCTATTCCCAAGCTCGACAACAAATTTCATCACGGTGTCGAGGCCCACCGTACCCTGTTCAAGCGCTTTGGATAGCTCTGGACCGGTCTTGCCGGCTGCCTTGGCGATCATCGTGAACGCACCGGGCAAGCGTTCAGCAATCTGGTTAATTTCTTCGGCGCTCAGCTTGCCTTTGGAGAAGATCTGCGTGAACGCCGTCATGGCTCCGTTGACCTGCTCTACGCCCCCGCCGGTGGCCTTGATCGCAGCAGTCACATTGCGGAAGACCACCTCGGAGTCGGCGACCTTGCCACCAGCGCCGATCACGGCCGCCGAGAGCCGTGTCATGTTCTGCGTGGCTTCAAGCTGCGGGACGTTAAAGTCCCGCGACACTGAAGCCGAGGCGGCCAGCGCACGCTGGTACTCCTCCTGGGTCTTGGTGACGCCCTTCAGCGCGATCTCGAGCTTGCTGATGTCGGCGGCGTAGGTCGCAAACTGATTGACTTGCTGGCGAGCCATGCCGACTTGGGCGCCAATAGCGCCACCGGCGAGTGCTCCCTGAGGGCCAAAAAAGGCGCCGACACCGGCACCAATCAGACCTTCTGGTCCGCCAAACACGCCAGAGGCAGCCACCGCGCCAGCGGTCTGCGCAAACTGTAGCGCCTTGCCACCGCGCTGCTGTGCGCCAGTTGCTTTATCAAGCTGTGCTTGATACTTATTGATTGTGCCAGTTAGTTTTTGATATTCACGGTCAGTTATTGTCAGCTGAGCGCGTACATCTTTCAGCGCATTGATCGATCGCCGCAAATCATTTTCCGTGCGATCCGCAGCGCCGCCCAGCTGCATGGCGGCATTCTTGAGCTTCTGAAGGTCAGCGGAAGCCGGAGCTGCAGTCGTCTGCAGTTGCCGAACAGCGTTCTTCAGGCTTTCAACCTGGTCGAGCCCCGCAATCTGAGCTGAAATTCGGATCCGAAGATCTTCATTCGCCATTTTTGTTCAGCTCCTGAAGGGCGGCCGCTTCCATGACCTGTATCCCCTCCAGCATCGCCTTCGGGTCCTCCACCGAGTATAGGTCGCACATCCACCGCAGCACCTCGTACTTCAGGCCGGTGAAGCCACCCATGACCACGTCCCACTGGGTCTGCAAACGGAGGAACATCATCACGGTGTCCCAGTTCTCGTCCCAGACCTCAAAGTCATCAGACTCCTCCTCTTCAGGCTCCGGGAGGACAATACCCATCAGGGCAGCGTCCTCGCTGGTGCCATCGGAGACCTTCTCCCCAGCGGCAGCCCAATACCGGGCCGCCTCTTCTAGTTTTTTACCGCGCCGCCCTCGAGGCTCTTCAGGTACGCAGCGATGACGCCGCGGGTCCAGCAGGGGTCCTCGAGCTGCTCACGGAGAGCCGAGAGGGAGAAGGGCAGGTCCTTGCCGGACTCGTCCTGCATGCCCTCCCAGCCTGCCATCACTGCCTGGATCAGGTCTGTGTCGCCCTTGTCGACAAGCTTCTGGAAATCAGAGCGGCCGATCCGTTTGAACACAGCGTCGAAG
>Ga0208783_10001290_pt1 | contig 14907 bp, 9 predicted proteins | sample DEB19_08_DNA_2_FD_184529 | JGI IMG/M metagenome (GOLD analysis project Ga0208783, IMG submission 184529) | Aqueous microbial communities from the Delaware River and Bay under freshwater to marine salinity gradient to study organic matter... | ecosystem: Environmental > Aquatic > Marine > Coastal... | reverse complement strand
CGTGCTGCGTGATGGGATCGAACTTGTGATCGTGGCAGCGGGCGCAGTTGAAGGTCTGGCCCAGCCACACCGCAGCGGTTGTCTCCACACGATCGGCCGTGTATTCGGCAAGAAATTCCTCCGCGATGATGCCGCCCTCCTCGTTGAGCATGTGATTGCGATGAAACCCCGTGGCGATCTTTTGCTCTAGCGTGGCCCCGGGCAGCAAATCCCCTGCGATCTGCTCGATGGTGAACTGGTCGAAGGGCATGTTCGCATTGAAGGCCTTGATGACCCAGTCCCGCCACGGCCACAGCTCGCGATCACGATCCACTTGGTAGCCGTTCGTGTCCGCAAACCTCGCCGCATCCAGCCAACCGACCGCCATGTGCTCGCCGTAGTGCGGTGATTGCAGCAGCCGGTCAATGAAGTCATTCAGGTCAGCCTCGTCGGATGGCTTCGGCGGAAGTCCGGTGAGATCCAAAGCCAGCCTTCTCATCAAAGTTTCCCTCGAAGCCTTCGGCGCAGGCTGAAGCCCTTGCTTCTTCAACTCTGCTCGGACAAAATCATCAATCGAGTTGCCGGACTTCGGCTTCACCGGTGGCACAAAAGCCCAATGCGGCTCATACTTTGCTCCTTCGGCGATCCATTGCTTTAGCGTGTCTTTTTGCCTAGCTGAGAGCTTCTTGTGCGACTCCGCCGGTGGCATCAGATCATCCGCATCGGTGGTGGTGATGCGCTCGATCAGCGTCTGCGGCCCGAGTTTGATCAGTTCCTCGCGGACATCGAGCCGCAGGTCTCCCTTGCGGTTGTTTTTGTCCGGTCCGTGACAGTAAAAGCAGTTGTCACTCAGGATCGGGCGGATGTCGCGATTGAACGACAGCTCCGCCCCGCCTGCCAGCGTGGTGAGTGAGAGCAAACAAAGACGGAAAAGCATCGTCACTCATACGTCGCCCGGCAGCCGACTCATGCCACCAAATCCCGGATGACATGCCCGTGCACATCCGTGAGCCGACGATCGATGCCATTGTGCCGCACGGTGAGCTTCTCGTGATCAATGCCGAGGAGGTGCATCATCGTGGCGTGAATGTCGTAGCAAGTCGTCGGGTTGGCGCGGTCGAGAGGCTTGTAGCCCCATGGGTCGCTTTCACCGGCCGTGACACCGCCCTTGATGCCGCCACCGCAGAGCCAGTTGGTGAAGACATATGGATTATGGTCGCGCCCCTTGCCACCCTGTGTGCTGGGCATGCGTCCGAACTCCGTGGTCCACAAAATGATCGTCTCGTCGAGTAGCCCACGCTGCTTCAGATCGAGAATCAGTGCCGAAACCGCCTTCGCCATGCCCCAAGCGAGCGGACCGTGGTCACGCTCGACATCTTCGTGACTATCCCAATTGCGGCGTGGGAAGCCATTGTCGTTGCCGCTCCAGATCTGCACAAAACGAACTCCACGTTCGAGCAAGCGCCGCGCCGTGAGGCACTTGCGGCCCATATAGTCGGCTTCTTCCTCGGCGTTAATCTCCGTGGGCCACACTTTGCGGTGATTCTGGATGCCGTACATGGTTTGGATGTGCTCTGGCTCTTTGGAGAGATCGAGAGCTTCTGGCGCTGCGAGCTGCATCTTCGCGGCAAGCTCATAGCTCTGAATGCGGCTTTCGAGCCGTGAATCCTCTTCACGTATCTGAGCGTGTTTGCGGTTCAACCGCTCCAATAAGTCGAAACCTCCCCGATCCGATCTCGTGCTGATGTAGCTGCCATTTTTGTGCGGAAATAAATCGGTAATAGGCACCTCCGCGCCGGGATAAATGATCGTCCCGGCATGCTGCGAAGGCAAAAACGCCGAATCCCAGTTCTTTGGCCCATTCGAGGCAAATCCGCGATGATCCGGTAGCACTACAAAGGTCGGCAGATTGTCGCTAAGTGAACCCAGCGCGTAACTGACCCAGCAGCCCATGCCTGGAAAGCCTGGCAAATTGAAGCCCGTGGCCTGCAACAGCGTGCCCTGCGAGTGCACGCCCGTTTTGCCGACCATGTTGTGCACGAATGCGAGGTCATCCGCGCAGGCTCCGAGCGGCGCAACGGCGTCGCTGAGCATCTTCCCGCACTGGCCATAGGGTTTAAAGTCCCACACCGGCTTCTTCCATGGCCCGAGCCCGTTTTGGAAGGCCTCCACGGCCTCGCCGAAGTTCGACTCCTCGCCGTGATGCTTCACCAGCGCCGGTTTGAAGTCGAAGAGATCAATGTGGCTCGCCGCTCCGCCCATGAACAGCTGCACCACGCGTTTCGCCTTTGGCGCAATGACTTGCGAGCGATGCTGTGACTCAGCCGCCTGCATCGAGGCGAAAGCAATCGATCCGAATCCTTGTCCGGTGGTTTGAAGAATCTGGCGACGGGTAAGCATGGCTAGTCGATGAAACTGAATTCGTTGAGGTTCAAAATCACGCGGCAGGCGTTTTCGAGGCCTTCGCGCCTCGCGTAATCTTCCAGCGCGGCGAGTTCTTCCGCCATGGGTTCACGAGCGAGAGCTAGCTGGAAGGCACGCTTCACGTTGCCGGCATGCGCGGCGAAGTGCTTGGCCATCGTCACCGTGAGGCCGTTGTTCATCATCGCGAGTGCCTGCAACGGGCTGAGCGACTCATTGCGCTTATCCACACGCATCGATGGGTCCGCGCAGTCGAGCACGGTCATGAACGGCTGCTGCTGGCTTCGCACAATGAAGCGATAGATGCTACGCCGATGGCTCTTTGGATCTTCGGGATCGTGCAGATGGTATTCGTAGTGCGGCGAGTGCTGTGGCTTGTCGATGACGAAGTCCTGAAAGCTCGGACCACCCATCGTTAGGTCGAGTTTGCCACTCACGGCGAGGATGGAATCACGAATGGCCTCCGCGTCGAGTTTGCGGCGGGTTTGGCGTGAGAGGAACACGTTGTTGGCGTCTTCTGTTTGCAGTTCGGGCTTTAGCCCTCCCGCTGAATCTAAAGGATGGCCTGAAGGCCGAACTACGAACTCAGAACTCTGCTGATAGGTCTTCGACATCACGATGAGCTTGTGCAGCTGCTTCAAACTGCCGCCGAGGTCATCGCGAAAGGTTACCGCCAGCCAGTCGAGTAGTTCCGGATGACTCGGTTTGGCGCCCATGCGGCCGAAGTCGTTCGCCGTTTCCACAAGGCCGCGTCCAAAATGATGCTGCCAAACGCGGTTCACCATGCTGCGCCAGGTGAGTGCGTTGTTCGGATGCGTGATCCACTTGGCCAAAGCAGACCGTCTGGCGGCTTCATCCTGAGCATGAAGTTCAAAAGGAACGCCGAACAGGCTGATGAATGCCTCAATAGTGTTCGGACTCACTTTTTGGGCTGGTTGTTTCATATCACCACGCTTGAGCACTTGGATGGTGCGCGGTGTGCCATGCGTGCCTTTGAAGGCGCCGGTGCCGTAGTGAACAGCTCCGGCATACACTTTCTGCGGCGCGGGCAGTGCAGGAAGGGAATCGCGTTCTTTGCGCAGCAGGATGAGTTGCCTCTTCGTGGCTTCATCCGCTTGAGCGAGCATCAGCGCATCACGCTGACGGATGAGCTGCTTTTTGTCCTCCTCGCTGCGGCTTTCCGGCGCGATACCGTCGGTGAGATTCATTTTGCGCCAGCGTGGCGGAGCCTCGATGCTGTCGAGCGAGGTCACGGGCTTGCCTGCGGCCAGATTCGGGCCGGTTTTGCTCTCATAGACCTCCATTTCGGCGAGCGCGAAAATATAGTCGCCCTTGCGCGGCGCGAGCTTCACGGCGGTGATGCGCACAAATCGGCCTGTAACGCCATCATCGCCCGCGGTGCCGGTTTCGAAGGGTTTGAGACCGGGATTCGGGAAATCGTGCATGAAGGTGGCGTCGTGCTTCCGCCACACAAGCGAGACACCGGTTTTGAACTCCGGATCGTCGCTGACTTCGATCTTGAATCGCACGGGGAAGCCGAAACCGCCGCCGATCTTGCCGTAGTCGTCGTAGCAGGGCTTCAGCACGATACGCTCGACCTGCACGCTCTTGCCGAGATCGACCTGCACCCACTTCGTGGCGTCTTGAGTCGGCGAAATGGCGCTGTGCCAGCCGAAGTCGGGTTTCGCATTGGGATTTGCGCTTTTTTCAGCCGCGCCGTCGATCCGCTGGCTGAGTGCGGCATAGGCTTTCCCGGCTTTTTGCTTCAATGGAGCTTCCAAGGCAGCGATTTGATCCGCTAGTCGCTTCTTCTGCTTCTGCAGCACTGCGAACTTTCGCATCGACGCGTCATCCGGATAGTATTCGACCTCGGTGCGGTCGATGCCGGCGAAAACGGCGTGCAGTGAATAGTAGTCCTCCTGCGAGATGGGATCGAATTTATGGTTGTGGCACTGGGCGCACTGCACCGTAAGGCTGCACACGGTGCCAATGGCGTTTTGCACCATGTCATCTCGGTCGAGGTGACGGGCAATCTTGCCATCGAGCTTGGTTTCCGGTACCTCTGCATGACCGATGTAGTCCCACGGTCCCGCCGCGATGAAACCCAGCGCCGTGATGCCATCCACCGTTCCCGGATACAACGCATCGCCGGCGATCTGCTCCTCGATGAATCGGGCGTAGGGTTTGTCGTTGTTCAGCGCTCGGATGACATAATCCCGATACGGCCAAGCATTTGGGCGTGGCTTATCCTTGTCGTAGCCATGCGTTTCGCCGTAATGCACGGCATCCAGCCAATGCCTCGCCCAGCGCTCACCATGACGCGGTGAAGTGAGGAGGTAATCGACGAGTCTTTCATAGCGTTCATCTGACAGGTCTGACCATTTCGCCAAATCCTCCGGTGTGGGTGGAAGTCCGGTCAGATCAAAAAACAGCCGCCGGATGAGGGTGCGGGCATCGGCGCGCGGAGCGGGTGTGAGGCCTTTCTCCTTTAGCTTTGCTTGAATGAAGGCATCCACGCTGTGTCCCGGCGATTTTGAGAGCGGTTTGAAGGCCCACCAGTCCGTTTTGTCCTCCAGCCTCGCGACATCAACACCGTCCGGCCAATTCGCACCTTCATCAATCCAGCGTTTCAAGGTTTCGAGCTCCGCTGAACTCAGTTTCGACTTCGGTGGCATGGGAGTGTCTTTCTCCAAGCCGCTCACAAAGCGAAACAACGTGCTTTCGGCACTTAGGCCCGGTTTGATGTGCTTCAGCGCCACCGACTTGATGTCGAGCCGGTAGTCGTTCTTCTGCTTTTCGGCCCCATGGCACTCATAGCAGTGCTTTTCAAAGATCGGCCGCACTTCACGCACAAAATCCACCGCGAGAATGGGTGTGCTGGTGAGAATGAAAAACAAAGACGGACGCATGTCTATACATACGGGGGCAAGCCGCCTCTTTCATGCCACGCGAACGCGGGACAGGTTCATACCAAACCTTCCTTCAGCGCCTTGGCCACCGCGCCTGTGCGGGTATTCACTTCCAGCTTCTCGTAGATGCGGCGGAGGTAGGTATCGACGGTGTGGATGCTCAGTGTGAGGCGGTCGGCGATTTCCTTTTTGATGAGGCCGGTCACCATGAGCTGGAGGATTTCTTTTTCGCGATCACTAAGGCCGTAGTCACTTTGCTTTGGCGCGAGCTTCGAAAACATGTCGAGCACGCGGCGGGCGATGCGGGAGGTCATCGGCGAGCCGCCAGCAAGTGCATCGCGCACGGCCTGCGTGATCTCCGCCGCGCTGCTGGTCTTCAAAAGGTAGCCAGCGGCTCCGGCGCAGATCGCGGAGAAGACTTTGTCGTCATCCTCGAAAACGGTGAGGATGACGACGAGGGCCTTCGGTGAGCGTTCTTTGATGAGGCGGATGCCTTCGAGCCCGCTCATGCCAGGCAATCCCACATCCAGAAGGATGAGGTCCGGAGCCTCATCCTGCGCGAGTGCAGCGAGAGTTTTCTCACAGGAGTCAAAATCGCGCGTGCATTGCAGGTCACCCTCTGCATTCAACACGCGAATAAGTGTGCGACGAAAAGCTGCGTGGTCTTCGATGATCCAGATGGTTTTCATGCAAAAGGAGCCTGTAGCGTGATGCGCGTGCCTTTTCCGCGTTCGCTGTCGACTTGCAGAGTCCCACCAATCACGCCCGCGCGATGGCGTAGATTGGCGAGTCCTTGACCGGTCTTTACGGTGGCGGCATCAAAGCCGCAGCCATGGTCCTCGATGCGCAGATGAAAGCATTCTGCCTTCCAACTGACCTCGACATGCACCTGCGTAGCCGATGCGTGGCGTTGGATGTTGTGCAACGCTTCGCGAAAAAAGAGAAAGACCTGCCGGTGAAAATCCAGCGAGGCAGTGGGTGTGTCTTGCATGTCCTCGTCGCACTCGAAGCTCCAACGGGTGCCTTTCAATAAAGTCTCTGCGCTTTGACGCATGGCGTCCATCAGGCTGGAAAGCGTGGGCGCATCGCCCTCGCGCACGAGCCAGATGATGCCCTGCATCGAATCGGCGGCCTCTCCAGCGAGGCGATGAATCTCATCCAAGGATTCCGAAGCCTTGCCTTCCCGTAGTGCCAGCTCCGACATCAGGCGGATGCTGCCCAGATGACTGCCGATCTCGTCATGCAGATCCCGCGAGATACGCTGGCGTAGTGTCTCCATCTCGCGTTCGCGCACACGTCGCGAATGCAAAAAAGCGACCACAGCCAAGGAAGCCGCCGCCAGAAAAATGAGGCCCACGAGCCACACGGCACGGGATTGCGCCACACCGAACGCGATGGCTTGAGCACTGGTGAGTGTGCCAAGTGCCGCTGTGAGTTCACGACGTTTCGAGAGTCCTTCCAGCCATTCGGATTCGTCGACCAGAACGCCCGAACTGCTGAGGCCGTCCACGAGGTGCTCGCCCTTCCAGGCGATCGTAGTCGTTTCATCCGAACTTGTGACCGCACTGTCGAGCGCGAGGTTTTTTCCTCCAGCGAAAGCTTGAAGCTCAGCGAGAGCGAAGACGTAATCACCGCTGCGTTCCCACAGCCGCGTGGCCGTGATGCGGATGGTCTGAGTCTGCAAGCCAGGAGTCGGTAGGGTCACAGGTGTATCACCTGGATTCGGGAAATCCGCGCTGGCGCAATCGAAGACAACCTGATCATCGGCCTCGACCTTGAAGCGCCGAGGAAACCCGAAACCAAAGCGGTCCGGGTAATCGGCAGGATGTGCGGGAATGAGACGGATCTCTTCCACCACTTGTTTGCCTCCCAGATCGACCTGCACCCACTTCAATGCATCCGGCACGAGCGATATCGCGCTGTGCCAGCCATTTGTGTGCCTCTCCGCCGTCTTCACGGGCAATCCTAGGGCATGTGTGCCATCCACTAGGTGGCGTGGTGACCAAGTCGGTAGTGTTTCCACCGCTTTCACTGCTTCGACGCGACAGCCAAGCGCCACATTCCGCCCGCCGCTGAAGACCAGCAACTCGCCCAGTGCGAATATGAAACGTGACCTCATGCCAGGCTGTGGCGTGAGCTTGGTGGCTGTGAATCGAACGAAACGTGCCTTCAAGCCCCGCGTCTGCATGGACCAAGGAGCGAGAGTGGATGGAACATCTTCGTGCGTCTGATCCAGCAAGGTCGTGGATTCCGCAAACAGTTCATCATTGGAGGCATCCACACGAAAGCGTTTCGGGAAACCATAGGCTTCCGCGCCTCCGAGCAACGCCGGGATGATCACTACCTTCTCCAGCATCACTTCCGTGCCCAAATCCACCTGCACCCAGCGCACTGACTCCGCCGAGCCGGCGAATCCGCTGTGGAAGCCCGCCCGCTCGTGCCCTTGCGGTCGTGGTGAATGAGGCAGGTTGTCCAAGGTCTCCACCAGTGCTTCCTGCCGTTTTTCCATCTCGCGAATGGAAGGATCCAGCCAAGACAGTGCATCTCCCGCCCAGAGCATGGAAGGAAGCAGCCACAGCAAAAAGCCAATGCGACGAATCACTTGAGCCAATAACGCTCAAAAAGCCTCGAACTCAATTCACGTCATGACGTGACACATGGTCCAAACATCTGCCGGACAGAGTGGGTAGGCTCATTTCAGGTCCTGCTTCTGCCTGCATGAGCCATAAATCCAACGTGAGCACCCGTTGCATGATATTCAGGCGCCGCGCTTCTTTGCAGAATTACCAAATCCTCGCTGCGGGGCACAAGGAGGAAAGCCACGTTCGAAAGAATTCGTGCTGTGTCTTTTGCAAATTCCAGCTTTGCCATTTGTCTGGCGGTCGCTACTCTCGCCGACCTGTGACACCCACACGCATGTATCTTAGTCTTTGGTTCGGCATCCTTTTGAGCACGCAAGTCGGCTGCTCGTCCTCAAAAGACACCGGTGCTTACTCCAATGAAACTCGTCGTGTTCTGCCTTTGATCGAAAACAATGGTATCTCCAAGAATGCGCCGAATTCGATCACGAAGCAGTTTAACCAGCCGTCATCGTTGCCTCCCACGCCTCCGGCCGGAGTTCGCGTGTCATACTCCTCGGTCAAGACCGACCAAAAGATCCTGGCGATGACCTTCGATGACGGTCCTCACCCTTCGCTGACCCCGAAACTGCTCGACTTGTTGAAGGAGCGGAACATCAAATGCACCTTCTTCCTCATCGGCAAGCAGGTGAAGATGTATCCGGATATCGTCCGCCGAATGATTGCCGAAGGCCACGAGATCGGAAACCACACCTGGACGCATTGCAGCCTCACTAGCCGCTCCGATAATCAGATCCGCAAGGAACTCCAGCAGTCCGCTGATGCCGTCAAAGAAATCGCCGGCGTCATGCCGCAGCTTATTCGTCCGCCGTATGGTGCCATCAATCAGCGAATCAAGGATATGATGTTCACTGAGTTCGGCTACTCCACGATCATGTGGTCGGTCGATCCACAGGACTGGCGTCGGCCTGGCGTGGCCGCGGTCACCAGCCGTCTCGTGAATGGTGCCCATCCCGGTGCCATCATGCTCGCCCATGACATTCATCCGCCCACGCTCACCGCCATGCCTGCAATGTTCGACCAACTGATCGCGAAGGGCTACCAGTTCGTCACCGTGAGCCAACTTCTCCATTTGGAGAAAGCCAATATGCCTGTCGGCGTTGTGGTGGAACCGAGTTCCACCAACCACAAAGACACCAAGGCTTTCGCGAAGTAATCGGAATGGCTATTTTTTCTTCGCCTTCGGCTCGGCGGGAGCTTTCGGGTATCGCGTGACCTTGATGTCATTCTTTTGGGACACACCTGGAGTGCTGCGACCGGCGCGGATGAGTTTCTCAAACGCTGACTGCATGGCTTTGACACGCTCGGGGTGCAGTGGGGCCACGTTCATCGATTCAGCGAGGTCTTCGTCCAAGTTGTAGAGCTCAGGCTCGGCATGGGCGATGTATTTCCAAGGGCCATCGCGGAAGCTGGGTGTGCCGCTGCAAGCCGTGTTGACGGCATGGGTGCGGACGGGGCGGTCTTCGCCTTTCAGAAGGGGCATGAGGCTGAAGCTGTCTTCGCCTGCGTTGTCAGGCAGCTTGACACCCCAGATGTCGGCCATGGTGGCGAGGGTGTCGGATTGCAGCACGAGATGCTTGCATACGCTGCCTGCTTTAACGACTCCCGGCCACTTCACGACGAAAGGCACACGATGCCCGCCTTCATAGACGGACGTTTTATAGTCACGCAACGGGCCGCTGGGATAGTGGCCTTGCTTTTCCATATCCTTCACGCCGATGTAAGACGCGCATCCGTTGTCGCTGCTGAAAAGTACGAAGGTGTCATTTTCGACGCCACCGGCTTTGAGCGCCTCCAGCACGCGACCGAGCACGTGATCTGTTTCCATCACGAGATCGGCGTAATCGCTGTTCAAGCCGCTTTTACCCTTCCACTCGGCATTCACAGATAGCGGTGTATGAGGCGAGGTCAGTGGTAAATACAGCAAGAAGGGTTTCTTGGCTGTTGATTGTGTTTGGATGAACTTTTCGGCGCGAGTCGCCAATGCAGGTAAAATGTCTTCCAACTGCCAGTCTGGCAATGCGGGGCCTTGAAGGCTTGCCTGATTCTTCACCAGCTTTGACGCAGGTAGCAGTTCGCTCGGAATGCCCACGGTGCGATCGCCATCAATGAAGCAATATGGCGGCCAGTTTGGCACGTCAGTGCCAAAAGACTCGTCAAAGCCGCGCTCCGTTGGCCCGCCCGGGATGCGCTGCGAAAAGACGACCTTCCACGTCTCGCGATACGCATCGGTGATCGTCACCGAAACTTGCCCGCCGCCACCCGCTTTGCCACCGAAACCACCAAAGTGCGCTTTTTGCTCCGGCATGATCGGCCAGTCGCGTCCGAGATGCCATTTACCGATACAGGCTGTCACGTAGCCCTGTTCCTTGGCGAGTGAGGCGATGGTGACGCGCTCCTTCGCGATCAATGGTTTCCCCCACACGCCGACGATGCCGGATTGCAGCGTCGTGCGCCAATGGTAGCGACCAGTCAGTAGCGTGTAGCGTGACGGCGAGCAGCAACCCGAACTCGAGTGCCCGTCCGTGAAGCGCATGCCCTCCGCCGTGAGCCGGTTCATGTTCGGTGTTGGAATCTTGCCGCGTTCCGGGTTGTTCGTTTGCATGTCGCCATAGCCGAGGTCGTCCGCGAGGATGATGACGAAATTCGGCTTTGCCGCGAAGAGCAGGGAAGGCAAAACAAGGTAAAGAAGCAGGGTTCTCATGGATTGGCTGAACGAACCTCATGCGACGAACTAGCAAATTTAGCGCATCTCAAAATCGCAGCATCTCACCCACAGGCAGCGGTTTCTTCTGGCGGATCGATTCTTCGGCGACGAGGCACAGTCCGGCGCTCCAGAGTCCGTCGAGGCCGGTGGCGATGGGCCTTTTGCCGCAGCGCACCATGTCGATGCATTGCGCGATCTCTTCGCGCAGTTCGAAGACCTCACCGCTTTGCTTGGTGAGCTTGAGATCCTCGACTTTTTCACCATCGAAGACTTTGAGAAACGCGGTGGGATCCAATGTGCGATCGAGCGCGCCGCTCCAGCCGGCCCAGAGCGCTCCCTTGGTGCCGCTAACCTTCACGGTTTGATGATGCTCAAAGGCGGCGAGTGTTTGCGAAACGACGGCGTAGCTGCCGTTGGCGTATTTGAACATGGCGCTGAAGTTGTCGTAGAGCGTCGGGCGCTGCGGGTCGCGTGAGTTCCCGTAGGCGTAGAGCTCGACGGGATCGCCGCTGCATTCGAGATACCAGCGGGCGAGGTCGAAGAAGTGAATTGGCTCCTCTAACACCCACGAGCCGACGCGGTTCTGATCGTAGCGCCATCCGCTCGCGCCGGTGCGGTAGGGTTTGCGTGACAACTCCACGAGTACGTATTGCGGATCGCCGATGGCACCCGCCGCGATGATGTCCTTGATGCGGCCCCACTGCGAGGAAAGGCGCAATTCATGCCCCACGGCCAGATGCACACCGTGATCGCGTGCGCCGGCCACGATGGCTTTGCAATCCTCGAGTGTGATGGCCATCGGCTTCTCCAAAAGCACATGTTTGCCCTTCTGCATCGCCGTGAGCGCGATTTCACGATGCGTGTGGCTCGGCGTGGCGATGTCGATGATGTCAAAATTGGCCTTTGCGATCATTTCGAGGCTGTCGGCGAAGATCTGAGCCTCGGGATACAGTTTGCGAGCCTCCTCCCGTGAAGCCTCCGAAGGCGCGGAGATGGCGACCAAAGTCGCCTCCGGGTTTCCAGCGATGGATTGAGCATGAAATTTGCCCCAGGCGCCGAATCCGGCGAGAGCGAAGCGAACGAGTGGCATAAGGTGTAGAATGAACGATTTGTATCAGAGACGCTCTGCGGTGGTCAATGGCGTGACGGGATCAGGCACGCGGCGGTTTTGTAGCTCGTTGATGCGGCAAGTGGGCAGCTTGGGCAGGACGTATTTCGCGAAGAGGTCGCACTCTTCGAGGTGCGGGTAGCCGCTGAGGACGAAGGCACGCATGCCCATGTCCATGTAGCGGTTCAGTTTGGCGAGCACTTGATCTGGATCACCGACGATGGCGCTGGCGCAGCCGCTGCGGGCGAGGCCGACACCGCTCCAGAGATGGTCTTCGATGTAGAGGTCTTTGCTTTGAGCACGAAGCTCGTCCTGGCGCTTCACGCCGGCGCTTTGGCTGTCCTGTGAACGTGCTTTGATCTCCGCGCCTTTGGCGGCGTCGAGCTTCGAGATGAGGCGGTCGGCGGCGGCGCGCGCTTCGGCTTCGGTTTCACGCACGATGACATGGCTGCGGAAGCCGAAGTCGATCTTGCGGCCATACGCAGCGGCTTTTTCGGACATCACACGTATCGTTTCGGCGATGCGGTCCTCCGTTTCCGGCCACATGAGGAAGACGTCGCAATGCTTCGCGCACAAATCCTGCGCCGCAGGCGAGATGCCGCCGAAATACATCAGCGGGCCGCCATTCTGCTGGTAGGTCTTCGCGGGCTCGGTGCTGGGCAGCGAGATGTTGTAGTGTTTTCCTTTGAACTGATAAGGACCGTTCGTGCGCCACAATCCTTGCAGGATCTGGATGATCTCACCGGACCGATCATAGCGCGTTTGATTGTCCTCTTGGATGCCAGGCATATCGGAGGAGATGATGTTGATGGTCAGTCGGCCTTTCAGGATGTGATCGAGTGTGGCGAGGGCCCTCGCGAGCATGGGTGGCCAGACTTCGCCCATGCGCACAGCCACGAGGAGGTTGATCTGCTGGGTTTGCGGGGCCAAAGCCGAGGCAAAAGCCATCGCGTCCTGCCCGGCGATCCAGCCGGAGGGGAGCAGGATGTTTTGATAACCGAGCGCATCCGCCCTGCGCACGATCTCGCCGCAATGCTCGTAGCTGCTGCGGATGCTGCCATCCGGTATGCCGAGAAACTCATAGTCATCGGAGCAAATGGCGGAAAACCAGGCGACTTCGCACTGGCGGCCTTCGGTGCGGATTGGGATGGGGGGCATGGTGGTGGTGAGGTGATGGAAGAAACGCTGGCTTGAGCCTGATATTGATGCCTTGTTCGAGGCGGAGTTTGCGAGAAAAAAGCTACTTCTTGCCAACTGGGCGCGGATGCCTTCGGACGAATTACTCTGGCAGTTCCTCGCCTCTCGTTTCGGGAAGGAACAGCAGCACGATCAATCCGATCACGAACAGGCCGGAGAGCATCGTGATGGCGAACGGCAGATCATCCGGATAGGCAGCTTTGATTTTGCCAGAGGTGAAAAGAATCGGCGCGGCCAGCAGGCGGCCAGTGTTGAAGCAAAAACTCGAACCCGTGGCCCTCAGGTGATCAGGGAACAGCTCAGGGAAATACACCGCAAAGCCCGCGTGGATACTCAGCGTGCAAAAGCCCATTAGCGGCAGCGCGAGCAGCATCTGCCACTGCGTCTGCGGCAGATAGCACACGGCAGGCACCACAAGCAGTGAGAGCCCTTGCATCAGGAAAAACGTGCGCCGTCGCCCGATGCGCTCGCAGATCGGCCCGAAGGCCAGCATGCCGAGACCGCCACCGGTCGCCTGCACGATGCCGTAAGCGAACCTTGACTCGCTATCGATCATGTCCTTGGCCATGCCAAGCTTCGTGAGCAGATGCGACATGAGATCCTGACCTGCCACTGTCACGCCCCAAAAAGTGCCGAGGCCCACCGCAGCGAGCGTCATCCCGCACAGTGCTCGCAGACGCCACTTGGGATTGCCGAACAACTCACGAAAACTGCCGACTCGCCCGGCCATCGTCTTCTGCGCCGTTTGCAGACGTTCGGGTTCTTTGATCGAAGCCCGCACCCACAGCGTGAGCACTGCCGGGATCACACCGATCAGATAAGCCATGCGCCAGTTCGCGCCGACCCACATGCCGGTGACGCCCGCCAGCCAGGTGGCCAGCACGCTCGTCGCATGAAAAATGCCGCTGGCACGCGCCCTCGCTTCTTTGGGAAAAACTTCTGCCACGAGCGCGGCCGCCACTGCCCACTCGCCACCCACGCCCATCGCCACCAGAAACCGCAGCGCACACACCTCCCAAAGGCTCGATGCAAAATACGTCAGGCCGGAGAACACCGAATAGAACAAGATCGTCAGGATCATCGTCGGGTTTCGCCCCCAACGATCCGCCAGCATGCCAAACAGCCAGCCACCGAGCGTGCCACCCACCAAAAACACGCCGAGCACGATGTCGCCCCATGCCTTCACATCCGGCGAATCGCCCGGCATGCCGAGGATCTCCGACAGCATCGACTTCCGCGTGAGATTGAAAATCTGCCCCTCAAACGCATCGAATACCCAACCCAACGACGCGACCACGAGCACCAGCCACTGATAGCGGGTGACGGAGGAATACCATGGGTTTGGAGTGGAGGTCATGGCGGCGTGATGCAGGCTAGTGTAACAATAAACCTGATATCTCAATGCTGAATAGGTGATGCAGTCTTTCACTTCACCAGTTGGATGCGCACATCATTAAAAAGCGCGCCTAGGTTGCTTCTTAAAAAGAATGTTTGAAATGACCGGCGACCCTGCTGCCGAGAATCAGACAGAAACGGTGAGAACCGGTCTGAACTGTATAAGGTGAAAAGAAAGCCCTGTTTCGTATCGTGGGCGGCGCTGTTTTTTCAGTTTTCTTGCAGGCAAATCGTCACTGAACTCCACTGAAAGTGTTATCGTGAAGGCTCACCTTCCACTCATCTTTTGCAGGCTGGGGATCGTCTTCGAGCTCGGGATGACCTTGAAGGCCGACGAGGCGGATGGCGCGGCCGTAGGGTTTGAATTTGTCGGTCGAAACTGTTTTTGCGTGCATGAGGAAACGGTTGTGATGGATATCCACGGTGGTGGTGACACCGGGGCAGGCTCCAACGTAGATGTCGTGCTTGGGGTACAGGCCGCTGGTGGTGAGAAGGTCGCTGCCATCGCCGACTCTCACGTCTGGATGGGCTCGGAAGACGTTGTCGTGCACA
>Ga0208783_10001288_pt1 | contig 14922 bp, 12 predicted proteins | sample DEB19_08_DNA_2_FD_184529 | JGI IMG/M metagenome (GOLD analysis project Ga0208783, IMG submission 184529) | Aqueous microbial communities from the Delaware River and Bay under freshwater to marine salinity gradient to study organic matter... | ecosystem: Environmental > Aquatic > Marine >... | reverse complement strand
CTGCAGGTGGTAGCCGCGCGCGCCTTGCATCGGGATCTTGACGCCCGCGAGCCTTCCGAGCGCATCGCTCCAGACGCCTGCGCACAGGATGACCGCGTCGGCGCTCAGGACATCGCCGCCGTCGAGTTCGACCGCCGTGATCGCGCCTGACTTCGTCTGGCGGAACGCTCGCACCTCGGCGTCGAAGCGCACCTTCACGCCGTGCTTGGGCAGCGCGCGCAGGAGGCCCGCGATCAGGTCGTTGGGCGCGCAATGGGCGCTGTCCTTCATGTGGATCGCGCCGGCGACCTCGGCCGCGAAGCACGGATCGCGGCGGCGAAGCTCGTCGCCCTCGATGCGATCCCACTTGTAGCCGAACTTCTCGAGGCTGCGCGCCTCGGCCTCGGCCTTCGCCATGTTCTCCGGCTTCATCACCACATCGAGCCAGCCGTCGCGCGCGTAGTCGCAGAAGATCTGCTCCTCGGCCATCATCTGCTCGAGCACATCGAGCGTCTGCCAGCCCATCGCGCACAGGGTCTCCATGCAGCGGTCGAGGTAGCGCTGGTTGCAGTGCAGGTGGAAGTTCCACAGCCACGACACGAGCTCGCGGTCGAGACGCGGCTTGATGTAGAGCGGAGCCGTGCGCGAGAACATCCACTTGAGGCCGCGCCACGAGACGCCCGGGCGCGTGAGCGGATAGTGGCCGATCGAGAGGAGCCCCGCGTTGCCGCCGCTCGCACCGTCCGACATCGCGCGCGGCATCTCGCGGTCGAGGAGCGTGACCGCCCAGCCCTTTTTCGCGAGGTGCCACGCGGTCGACGCTCCCACGATGCCCGCGCCCACGACGACGGCGTGGCGCTTGAGTCCCTGCGTGAGTGATCCGCCGAAGGCGCTGAACGACATGGCGGGGAGAATAGCGGCGGAAAAGAGAACGAGGCGTGGTCCCGCGCGCGGAACCACGCCCCGTCGATTGCGTTCAGGCGCGCCAGTTTAGGCCTTCTTGACGGAGGACTCGTAGCTCTTGAGCGTCTCCTCCATCTCCTTCTTCATCGCACCTTCGGGAGCGAATTCGATCGCCTTCTTCTGGAGCTCGACCGCGCGCGCGACATCGCCCTTCAGGAAGACCACGCGCGCCATCGTGTCGAGGTACGCGCCGTTCTTGCCATCGGCCTTCACGCAGGCCTCCGCGGCCTTCATCGCGAGGTCGAGGTTCGGGTTCTTCACGCCGCCCTCAGGGTCGACGATCGTCCACGCGAGCTGGTTCATCGCCATCGCCTCGCCCTTCTTGGCCTGGAAGATCTCGTCGCCGAGCTTCCACGCCTCGGCGGCGCGGTCGCCAGGGCCGGCGAGCACCTGGAAGAGCTGCATGCGCAGCGCATCGTTCGGGTTCTTGGCGAGTGCGGACTTCATGAGCTCGATGACCTCGGCGTATTCACCGGATGCCATCGCCTTGCGCATCGCGCCCGAGATCGCGCGCATCTCCTCCTCGGCGGCGCGCTCGGCCTCGAAGGCCTTCTTCGCGGCGTCCGCGTCGTAGGTGCCCGCAAGGATCTCCGCGAGCGGCTTGTCCATCGTCATCGGGTGGCCGATCCAGGCGACCTTCGAATCCTTGTCGACGATGAACGAGCAGGGGATCCCGCCCTGTCCGGCGGCCTGCATCCACGGCTTCGACATCTTCTCCTTGTCGCCAGCGAACACGACTCGGTAGGACATCGTGTCGCCCTTGCCGTCGACGAAGGTCTTGACCTTCTCGATCATGGCGGCCTGGTCCTTGCCGCGCTCGCTGGCGGCGACGCTGACCACGATCACCTCCGGGTGCTTCTTCTGGATCTCGGACAGGTGCGGCATCGCGGCGATGCACGGGCCGCACCAGGTTGCCCAGAACTCGATCACATGGACCTTGCCCTTGGCGATGCCGTCGATCTTGTAGCCCTTGATCCACTCGTCGTACTGGAGTGCAGGCGCTGCGTCGCCGATGCCGAGCTTCTTGACCGGTGCGGCGGACGCGGCTTGCGCGGCGGCGGCCGGCTTGATGGGGGTGGCGGGAACAGCCTTATCGGCGGGCTTGTCCTGCGGGAGGGCGAGCAGCGCGGAGGCGACGATGGTTGCGAGAGCGATCATGGGGTTCCTTTCGAGGTCCCCATGCTACCGACGACCCGCCCTAGCGAAGCGCCGCGTCGACGGTATTTCGCAGAAGCATGGCGACGGTCATGGGGCCGACGCCTCCCGGGACGGGAGAGATAAACCCAGCCACCGCGCGGACTTCGTCGAAGGCGACATCGCCGACGGTCATCGACTTGCCGTCGGGGCCAGCGACGCGGTTGATGCCGACATCGATGACGACCGCGCCGGGCTTGACCATGTCGGCCTTGATGAGGCCGGGCACGCCCGCGGCAGCCACGAGGACATCGGCCGAGCGGGTGAGGTCGGCGATCCCGCGGGTGTGCTTGTTGGTCGAGATGACGGTCGCCTCGGCGCGCATGAGGAGCACGGCGATCGGCTTGCCGACGATGTTCGACGCGCCGACGATCACGCAGCGCGAGCCGCGGAGCTCGACGCCCGTCGACTCGATCATCTCGACCGACGCGAGCGCCGTGCAGGGCACGAGGCTGCGGCGGCCGTAGACGACATTGCCGATGTTCGCAGGGTTGACGCCCTCGACATCCTTCTCGGGCGCGATGAGCGACTGGATGCGCTCGACATCCACGCCCGCGGGGAGCGGCAGATGCAGCATGATCGCGCGGACATCGTCCTCTGTGTTCAGGAGGAGTATGCGTCCCGCGATCTCGTCATACCCCGCGCCATCGGGCAAGCGGTGCAGGCGGTAGTCGATGCCGACGGCGGTGCAGGTCTTCGCCTGGTTCTCCGCGTAGATGCCGGCGGCGCGGTCGCTGCCCACGAGCACGGCGTCGAGGCGCACGGGGCGGCCAGCGGCCTTGATGCGCGCGACGAGCGACTCGCGCACGGTCGCGCTGAGCAGCTTGCCGTCGATCAGTTGCGCGCTCATCGCGCGCCTCCGCGCGGGGCGCCGAAGGGTGGAAGCGCAAGCTTTGCGAGCGCTTCCTCATAGCGGCGCACGGTCGCCTCGACGATGTCGGAAGGCAATGGCGGCCCCGGCGGCTCCTTGTTCCACTGCTTCTCCGCCACGAGCTTCAGCAGATAGTTGCGCACGAACTGCTTGTCGTAGCTCTGCTGGTCGCGGCCGGGCGCGTAGTCGTTTGCAGGCCAGTAGCGCGATGAATCGGGCGTCAGCACCTCGTCGACGAGGATGAGCTCGTCGGTGGGCTTGCCGTCGGCGCCGAGCGCGAAGCCGAACTCGAACTTGGTGTCGGCGAGGATCACGCCGCGCTCGAGCGCGTATTCGGCGGCGGCCGAGTAGATCGCGAGCGTGAGGTCGCGCAGGCGGGTCATGAGCGGCGCCCCGACGAACTCGCATGCGCGCTCGAACGAGATGTTCTCGTCGTGGCCTTCCTCGGCCTTGGTGGCGGGGGTGAAGATCGGCTGGGGCAGGCGGCTGCACTGGACGAGCCCCTTCGGAAGGGGAATCCCGCAGACGGTGCCGCTCTCGCGGTACTCGTTCCAGCCGCTGCCGGCGAGGTAGCCGCGGGCGACGCATTCGATGGGGACGACCCGCGCGGCGCGGCAGAGCATCGAGCGGCCCGCGAGCATGCGGCGGTCGGCGTCGGAGATGCCCGCGACGCCCGAGAGATCGGTGCCGAGCACATGGTCGCCGACGATCCCCCGCGAGCGGAGGAACGCGAACCAGCCCAGGCTCATCGTGGTGAGCAGGCAGCCCTTGCCCGCGACGGGCGTGGGCATGACGACATCGAAGGCGCTCAGGCGGTCGGTGGCGACGATCAAGAGCGGCGCTGCGGGGTCGGCCGAGGTGCGGTAGACATCGCGCACCTTTCCTTCGCGGCGGCCGGGGAGCGGCAGTTCCGTGCGGAACACGGGCACGGAAACCCTCGCGGGCGGCGGGCTTGTCGACTGGGAAACCATCGTCGGCAGAGTACACTCCGCCGCGCGGCGGCGTGGTTGCGGTTCGGAAGGGCACTGCGTCGACGGCCGGCGAACCGAGTGGTTCGGCGGCGGACGGCATTTTTCGAGCGTGCACCGTGCTGCGATTCCGCATTCATGACCCGAAGGGCCCCGATGGGACCGGCTCCGCTGGAGCGTGGGTCCTGCGTTCGGCATACCTCGTCGGGCCCGATGGGCGCCCGACCGCCGGCAAGATCGGCATGAAGGGCGCGACGATCGTGTGCGCGCCCGAGCGCGACCAGCCCGTCGGTCTCGCGCTGCTCGTCGACACGGGCGCTGCGGGTCGCATGGTGCTGCAGACATGCTTCCTGCCGCAACAAGATGAGCCGTATGAGCTCTTCGTTGAGGTCGCGCGCTGGCTCATCAAGCAGTTCATCCTGCAGAGCGAGTCGTGGCAGATGTGGAACCCGCTCCTGAGCGGCGAGGCGCTCAACCAGTGGGACTCCGCGCGCGAGGCGTTCCGCGTCGCGCTGCGCGAGCCCGATCCCGTCGAGGCAGAGGCGTGCGCGCGCACGGCGATCTCGAAGGGCGTGGCCGCGGCCGAGCGGCTGGCCGAGCGGCACTCGCACTTCCTGCTCGTGCGCCGCTTCGCGCGCAAGGCGATCGACAACGGCGCCTGCGGGCTGTGCGTCGACCCGACCACGGTCGCGCCGCGCGGTATGGCCGCGACGGTGGCGAAGCAGTTCGGCGTGCTCGCGCTGCGCACGCCGTGGCGCGCGATCGAGGCCAAGCCGGGCAAGCCGGATTTCTCGGCGATCGACGCGTGGGTGCAGTGGGCGCACGCCGAGAAGAAGCCGCTTGTCCTCGGACCGATCATCGACTTCGGGCCGTCGGACCGCGGAGGCCCGTGCGCGATTCCCGACCATGTCATGTCGCATCACGGCGATGCGAAGAAGTTCCGCGAGTTGATCTGGAACCACGCGCGCCTGGTCGCCGCGCGCTACGCGGCGGTGACGCCGTTCTTCGTGGTCGCCAGCGGCGCGAACCTGCCCTCGTGGCGCGCCGACGGCATCGAGCGCATGCTCGAGCTCCTTCGCACGGCCAATGCGGCGGTGCGCGATGCGCGCCGCGATGCGAAGACGATCGTCGAGCTGCAGTCGCCTGGCGCAGAGCACTGGTGCGGCGCGAAGGGCGCTGCATGGCCGACTTCGTTCCTGCAGCGCGTGGTCGGCGAGAACCTCGGGTTCTTCGCCGCGGGCGTGCGCGTGGTCGAGGCGCTCGGGCAGGATCCTGTGCGCGAGTTCCTGACGGTCGCAGACCTGCTTGACGGCTACCTTGGCCGGGACCTTCCCATCTTCGTGTCAGGCTTCGGCGTCCCGAGCTCCGGCGATGGTGGCGACGGCGGATGCTGGCACGGCGCGTGGACGCCCGAGTCACAGGCGCGCTGGGGCGGCGAAATGCTGAAGATCGCGCTCGCGCGCAAGTGGATCGAGGGCGCGTGGTGGTCGCGCCTGCAGGACACCGCGACCGCGACCGACGGTCTGCTCGACGCGCAAGGCCGTGCGAAGCCCGTGCTCGACGAACTGCTCGGCCTGCGGCATCGGCTGACGCACGGCGATGCGCGCGGCACCGATCCCGATGACGATGTGCACCCCGAGACACGCGGGGCGAAGGCATGACGCAACGCCACGCGCACCTCGGCGCGCTGGTCGCGGGCGCATCCTGCGTCATCGCCGCGGCGTGGTCCCTCGCGACCCTCGGCGATGGCGTGCGCGCGCGCGTCGAGATCCCACGGCAGAGGGTGAACCTCGCGACCGCGTCCGCCGACGAGATCGCGCTGCTGCCAGGCGTCGGTCCCTCGCTCGCAGGGCGGATCGTCGCGGAACGCGCGCGTGGCGGCGGATTCGCATCGGTCGATGAACTCGCGCGCGTCGCTGGCGTGGGCGAAGCCACGCTCGAGGCACTGCGCATCGAGGTCCAGGCGGAGGCGCGCGTCGAACGATGAGCGCATTGCGCGCTGCGCTCGCTCCGATCATCGACGGCGCCATTGCGCCGTTCGTTCGCCACGCCATCGAGCGTCGGGGCACCACCGCCGCGGACGGATCTGCGGGCAGCCTCGCGTCATTGGTGGCGTGCGCGGCGGGGGACCAGTGCGACCCGCGCGGGTCCGTGCTGCTCGTGGTCGCGCACCTCGATGAGGCCGATGACGCCGTCGAGGAGTTGCGCTCGCTTGGTGTCGATGCGGTGCCGTTTCCTGCCATCGAGGTGCTTCCCGGCGAGACGAGTCCGAGCGCGGACCTCACCATCGCGCGCCTTGCGGTGGTGCGGCGGCTCGCCGAAGGTGCGCCGCCACGCGTGATCGTCGCGCCGATCGCGGCGCTCATGCAATCGGTGCCTGATCCGAAGCGGATGGGCAGCCTCGTGCGCGACCTCTCCGTCGGTGGCCGCGTGCAGCCGACGGAACTCGTCGCGTGGCTTGTCGAGGGCGGCTATCGCCGCGTTGAATCCGTCGAGTCGCCCGGCGAGGTGGCCGTGCGTGGCGGCATCGTCGACATCTGCCCGCCCGGCGGCGGTGCGCCTGTGCGCCTCGATTTCTTCGGCGATGAGATCGAGCGCATCTTCGAGATCGACATCGCCACGCAGGCCTCCGACCGCAGGGTCGAGCGCATCGAGCTTGTCGCGGTCGCGCTCGACGCCGTGCTCGGCGATGCGAAGACGGGCGCCGGCACGCAGCATTTCGCGGAGTGCCTGCCAAGCGCGACCGTGACCGTGCTCGCCGAGATGTCGGAGATCATCGAGCAGGCGCGTGCGTACTGGGACCGCGTGCGCGACAGCCGCGGCGTGTTCGGTCCGCCCGCCACGCTTTCCGCGCTCGCGAAGCGATCGGTCGCCACGCTCGAGCTTCATGCGTTCGGCAGTGCCGGCGGCGCCGCCGACAAGCTCGGCGCGCGCGTGCCGCCGGCGTTCCATGAGGATGCGACGCTCGCGGCAGGCGAGGTCGCGGCGCTCGCGGCGGGCCGCACGACGGTCGTCATCTGCGAGAACGACGGCGAGCGCGCGCGCATGGCCGAGCTCCTCGCGAAGCACATGCAGGTGTCGGCGCTCGCGCTGCCCGTCGGGCACCTTGCCCGCGGCTTCCTGCTCGATGCGGCGCAGGTGTCCGCGCTCGTCGTCCCCGCGAGCGAGGTACTCCACCGCGCGCCCGTCCGCCGCCGCGGGCGCACGCTCGCCGGCGGCCGCGCGAAGGACGCCTTCCTTTCCTTCGAGGCGGGCGACTATGTCGTCCACCGCGACCACGGCATCGCGAGGTTCGTCGGCCTGCAGCTCATCGCGCCCGATGGCGCGCCGAAGGATGCGCCGCCACAGGAGTTCCTCACCCTCGAGTTCGACCAGGGCGCGAAGATCCATGTGCCTGCGACCCGCATCGAGCTCGTCCAGCGGTATGTCGGCGCGGGCAGCGCGCGCCCGAAGCTCTCGACGCTTGGCGGCCGCCGCTGGAGGCGCGCGAAGGAGGAGGCCGAGGAATCCGCGCGCGATTTCGCGGGCGAGATGCTGCGCGTGCAGGCCGCGCGCGCGGCGACGAAGGGCATCGCCTTCCCCGCCGACACCGAGTGGCAGCGCGAGTTCGAGGCGCAGTTCCCGTACGACGAGACCGAGGACCAGATCACGGCGATCGCCGCGACGAAGCGCGACATGGAGCGCGCGCGGCCGATGGATCGCCTGGTCTGCGGCGATGTCGGCTTCGGCAAGACCGAGGTTGCCATCCGCGCGGCGTTCAAGGCGGTCGAGGCGGGCGCGCAGGTCGCGGTGCTCGTGCCGACCACCGTCCTCTGCGAGCAGCACGAGCGCAGCTTCCGCGACCGCTTCCGCGGCTACCCGTTCCGCGTCGAGAGCGTGAGCCGCTTCAAGACCGACGCCGAGCAGAAGGCCACGCTCGAGGCGCTCGCGGAAGGCAAGGTCGATGTCATCATCGGCACGCATCGAGTCCTCTCGAAGGATGTGAACTTCAGGAACCTCGGCCTCGTCGTCGTCGACGAGGAGCAGCGCTTCGGCGTCGAGCACAAGCAGCGCCTGCTCGAGTTCCGCGTGACCGCCGATGTGCTGACGCTCTCCGCGACGCCGATCCCGCGCACGCTGCACATGGCGATGCTCGGGCTGCGCGACATCAGCTCGCTCACCACCGCGCCCGCCGACCGTCGCGCGATCGTCACCGAGGTCATCCCCTACAACGAGCGCCGGATCCAGCAGGCGATCCTTCGCGAGCTCGCGCGCGAAGGGCAGATCTTCTTCGTCCACAACCGGATCCACGACCTCTTCAGCGTGGCCGATGAACTCCAGCGACTTGCGCCCGGCGCGCGCATCGCCGTCGGGCACGGGCAGATGCCGCCGAAGGAGCTCGAGGACGCGATGCTCCGCTTCATGCGCCGCGACGCCGACATCCTCGTGTCGACGACGATCATCGAGTCGGGCATCGACATTCCCACCGCGAACACGATGATCATCAACAACGCGCACATGTTCGGGCTCGCGGAGCTCCACCAGCTGCGCGGGCGCGTGGGGCGCTGGAAGCACCGCGCGTATTGCTACCTGGTGCTGCCGAAGGACCGCCCCGTCCGCGACGAGGCGATGAAGCGCCTGCATGCGGTCGAGGAGTTCTCCATGCTCGGAGCCGGCTTCCGCATCGCCATGCGCGACCTCGAGCTGCGCGGAGCGGGCAACCTGCTTGGCGAGGAGCAGAGCGGCCACATCGCCGCCGTCGGATATGAGATGTACTGCCAGCTGCTCGAGCAGGCGGTGGCGGGGCTGCGCAACGAGGTCAAGGTCACGCCGCTCGACACCATCGTCGACATCGGTCTCTCGGGCAGCATCCCGAAGGGCTGGATCCCGAGCGACGCCCGTCGCATGGAGGCGTACCGCCGCATCGGGCAGGCCGACACCATCGCGGCGCTTGGCAAGGTCATCGCCGACCTCGAGAGCGCCTACGGCGAGGCGCCCGTCTCGACCAAGACGCTGTTCGAACTCGCCGATCTCCGGCTGCGGGCCGCGACCCTCGGGATCCGGACGATCGTGCGTGCCGAGCCCGATGTCATCCTTCGGACCTCGCGCCCGCGCGAGCTCGAGCGGCTCCTGGCAGGCATCCAGGGCACGGTCAAGGTGGTGGGGCAGCCGGATGAATCGGGGCTGACCGATGTCTACCTCCGGCCCCCGAAGGCCTTCCTGGATCCGAAGTCGCTGGCGGCGGTGCTGCGGAAGCGGCTCGCCGTTTGATTCGGCATTCTCCCTAGACACAGCGCGACAGGTTCCCGTTACGATCGCTCCGCTCGGAGGGCGGGGTGCATGGAGCGCCCGATCCGACCAACACGCAGCACCGATCGATCCACGGATGGAACACATGCCTGCCACCACTACTGCGCGTCGGGAAGTCCTCCCGCAGACCCGTCGGTCCGTCACCCACAAGTTTGCAATCAACGGGCACGAGGGCTATCTGACGATCGGCCTTTTCGAGGACGGCCGTCCGGGCGAGATCTTCATCAAGATGTCGAAGGAAGGTTCGACGCTGTCGGGCCTGATCCAGGGCTTCTGTCGTGCTTTCAGCCTGTGCCTGCAGCACGGGCTGCCCCTGCACGATGCCTGCGACCGCTTCAGGGGCATGCGCTTCGAACCGATGGGTGGGACCTCGAATCCGGAGATCCCCGAGTGCTCGAGCATCCTCGACTATGTCGCGCGCTACCTCGACCGCGAGTATGGCGCGCCACGCTGAGAGGCCTCGAAGGTGAACCGAAAAACGCAGCGCGCTGGCCTTCGCCAGCGCGCTGTTCATTTCGGATCAGGCCCGCGGGACCGGCCGGAGGATCACTCCTTCGACTTACGGCGCGGCTTCGACGCCATCTCGGCGCGATCCTCGGCCTCGGACGCCTGGATGGCGGCCTCAGCGGCCTCAGCGGCCTTCTTGGCCTCATCCATCGACTCGAGGGTGCGGTCGGCTGCGACCTCGATGGTGATGTCGGCCTTGAGGTCGCGATCGAACTGGATCGTGCAGCCGTACGAACCGACGCGGCGGAACGGATTGGCGAGGCGCACCGCGCGCATATCGACGGCGTAGCCGGCGGCGACGAGCGCATCGGCGATGTCGCGCTGGGTGATCGAGCCATAGAGCACGCCCTGGTCGTTGCAGCTGCGGACGAGCTTGATGCTCACCCCGCCGAGCTTCGCGATGGTCTCCTCGCGCAGCTGGCGCTGCGCAGCGAGCTCGGCGAGCGCCTTCGCGCGCGCGGCCTTGAGCGACTCGATCTTGGCTTCGGTCGGGTGCTCGGCGAGCGCGTGCGGAAGGAGGTAGTTGCGGGCGAAGCCTGCGCGCACCTTGACGATGTCGCCAACGATGCCGAGGTTCTCCACATTGCGGGTCAAAAGCAGTTCGACTGGTCGTGCCATGTGTCGCTGTCCTGGGGCAAGTGGCCCCGTGAGTTAGGACGCGGTCGACCAACGCGGTCGAGTGCGCCCAACGAGTGGCGAGCCGCGCAGTATGGGAGAAACCGGCTCAAAAGGGAAGGGGCTCGGCGGTGGCTGTCGGTCATGGAAAGCCTGCCGACGCAGAGCGTTGGGTCGCAACGACCGAGAATCTCGCGAAATCGGAGGTGGTGGATGCCCTGTCAACTCGATACCCTGATAGAATCCGAACATCGCGGCCGCGCTACCGTGCTCCGCGTTCGAAGTCGTGGAAGTCGTCAATGGGTTCGAAGAGATCAGCGCCGCGTTGGTGATCCATCGCCGCGCGCCGCCCGAGCGAGAACAAGTCCTCGCCGGGTCGGGCAAACAGCACAGGAACGAAAGGAACGAACGATGCCGAGCTACAACAAGGTCCTCCTCATGGGCAACCTCACCCGCGATGTGCAGCTCAAGAGCCTGCCGTCGGGCCAGCCCGTCGCCGAGATCGGGATCGCGATCAACCGCAAGTTCAAGACGAAGGACGGTCAGGACCGCGAGGAAGTGACCTATGTCGACTGCGAGTGCTGGGGTCCCCGCGCCGAGGTCATCAACAAGTACTTCTCGAAGGGCAAGCCGATCTTCATCGAGGGTCGCCTCAAGCTCGACTCGTGGGAGGACAAGGACGGCCAGAAGCGCTCCAAGATGCGCGTGGTCATCGACGACTTCCAGTTCGTCGAGGGTCGTGGTGGCGGCGGCGGCGGTGCCGGTGCTGCTGACGATGGCGGCTACGCGCCGTCGCGCTCGTCGGGCGGCGGTAGCCGCGGCGGCCACTCCGGCATCCAGGAAGAAGAGATCCCGTTCTGAGCCTCGCTCCGATCGCCTGACGATTTAACCCATGCAACCGCCCGCGTCCAGCGCGGGCGGTTGTCGTTCTCCGCGAAGGGCCTGGCCGGACCGGCTTCCTCCGCCGGCCTCGAGGCGGAGCGCGTCGCATGAGAAAAACGGTCCGCGCGCTTGACCCTCGAGCCGATCTGGTGTACTACTGTACTAGTACACCATGCAGCTCCCTTTCCTCGTCAATCCGAACGCCGCCGTCCCGATCTTCCGCCAGATCGCCGATGGCCTGCGTGCCGCAATCGGACGGGGGAGCCTGGCTCCCGGCGACCTGCTTCCGAGCGTGCGCCAGATCGCAGAGGAACTCGCCGTGAATCCGAACACGGTCCACAAGGCCGTGGCGGAGCTCGAACGCGAAGGCCTCGTCGAGGCGGAGCGCGGACGCGGCATGGTGGTGCGGGCAGGCACGCGTTCGATGGCACGTGCGTCGGGTGACGAGGCCGTCCTTGCCCACCTGATCGAGGCGGCGCGTCTGGCCGACTCGGCAGGGATGTCCGCCGACAGATTCGACCTACTGGTCCGTCGGGCACAGCGTGCCGCGGCGGCCGTTCAGTCCGGAGGTGCTCCATGAGTTCATCGGATGCTCAGCGTGAGGTGGGTGGCCATCGTGGGATCGGACTGCACTGCCGCGGGCTCAAGCTGCGCTTCGGTCGCGTGCAGGCGCTCGACGGCCTCGATCTCGACATTGCGGCAGGCGAGTCGGTCGGGATCGTCGGACGAAACGGGGCCGGCAAGAGCACCTTGTTCCGCTGCATCGTGGGCACCGAGCTGCCCGACGCGGGATCGGTGTGGTGCATGCCGGGTCTCAGCCGCGTCGAGTTCCTCTCTCGTGCGGGCTTCGTGCCCGACACGCTCTCCGCGTACGACTGGATGACCGCTGGGCAGGCGATTGACTTCGTCGCAGCCCTTCAGCCGCGCTTTGACGCGGCCTGGAGCGCCGAACTCACGGAGTTACTCGCGATCGATCGGTCGGCGAAGGTGCGTACGCTCTCGCGCGGCATGCAGGCACGGCTCGCCTTCGTACTCGGGCTCTCGCATCGGCCCGAACTCGTGCTGCTCGACGAACCGCTGCTCGGGGTCGATGCAGTGACCCACGACGTGGTGCTCGAGACGCTCGCCCGCATGCGGTCCGACATCGGTGCCACCATGGTCATCGCGTCCCACCAGCTCGGCGACATCGCGAGGCTGACCGATCGGGTTGCGTTCATCGATCGTGGTCGCGTGATCGAGTCGATCGCAACCGACGAACTCGTCTCGAACACCGTGCGCCTGCAGGTGCGCGGGCTGCCGCGGGAGTGGATACCTGGCACTGGTGTGATCCACGCACGGTGGCAGGGCGAGGTCGCCGTACTGACCGTCTGCGACGATATCCACGCCATCGAGCGGCGCATTCTGGGGGCGTATCCCGATGTCGGCATCGAGCGCGTTGCGCTTTCAATCAACGAAGCATGCGCGGACCGGCTCCGCGCGATGGAGGTTCAGCCATGACTTCATCGACGGCAACTTCCGCTGCCCGGCCGCGCTCGTCGCCCGGCGTCGCGCTGTTCATGAAGGACATCCGCCTTGCAGGCGGCATCGTGGCCGCGGCGCTGGTCGTGCTCGCGTCTGTGACGCTCCTCGAAAGAATGCTCCCGGTCCTTTTTCCGGAGGCTATGCAGAGACTCCGGCTGGACGGCGTCTCGTCGGCGGCGTGCACGGTGGCGTTCCTCCTGATGCCTGCATTGGTGGCGGTGGCGCTCTCCTTCGGTGACAACCGCCGGCGCGGTGAACTGTTGACGGCCATGCTTCCACTGACGGTGGGCGCACGTTGGCGCTCGAAGCTGCTGGTATTGGCGATGGCCTACGCGCTGTTCGCCGTCCTGGCCGGCCTGTCGTGGTCGACGCACTCCGCAATCGCCCTCGGCGTGCCGGAATCAGCGCCATGGCTGTCCGCCATTTCCGCGCTTGGCGTCGTCTGGGGATTCGGCGCGATGGGATTCACGCGAGATGCAGGCAGGGCCTCGATTCTGGCCCCGTTGCTCCCGTTGCTCTCCATTGGGGTGCTGCTGCTCGCCTGGATGGGTCTGGGCGCGCCGTGCCGAACCCTGTTGTGGTCGGCGCTCGGCTTCGACCCCACGGTGTCCACCTCGATGACATTGCGGGATGACGGGGGGGAGTTGGCGATCGACCGGCTCGCTGTACTGGCGCTGCGTCCCTTGTCGAACTTGCTCTTCGTTTCGCTCTTGATCGCAGGATTCTGGACGGCTTGGCGCGCGCGGGGATTCATCGTCGGGCGGCAGTCGGCTTCGCGGAGCCCCGGGCGGGGCATTGCAGGCCTCGCGCTGCTGGTGGCGTTGCTTGGTATCGCGTCTACGGCTGTGGCGACCGTTGCGGCGCAGTTCAGGATGGGATTCGACATGCTCGCCAATCGAAACCTGCAAACAGGCTATGCGCGGGCGATGGCGATGCCCCCGGAGAAGATCGCGCGAGCGAGCGTCGAGTTCTCCGCGAACCTTGAGTGCGTGGATCAGCTGTGGGGGCGCCCCTTCGCGTGGAGCGATCGCTTTGTCGCCAAGGGAGGCGTCCTTCGGACCGATGAGGTTTCCTGGCAGTCGAGCACGCAATTCGCTGAACCAGACTGGCATGTACGGCATGGCATGATGGTCGCGTTCCGCACCAGGTTGCTTCTGCCGCCTGACCGGAATGAGCTACTGGCCGCCATCGAGCGGCTGGCGACCGACGACACCGGGCTCAACTTCACCCAGCGGCTTGATCTTGCCATGCTGGCCGACGAATTCACGTTTGATGTCCCGCTCGTGCTGATCGCGACCCGCGCGCTGGCCGAGCAGCGAGATGCGTGCGAGGTGCTTGCGGCGATGGAGGCCCTCGCGGTGCGAGGAGGGGTCATGCGGGGGTTTTCGCTTGCGACATGCGAGTGCAGGGTCCGTGCATACGAGCGGCTGCGGTCGATCCGCGGCGAAGTCTCGCAGGGAACGGCTGGAACGCGATGGGCCGGGCGCCTCGAGGAGGAGTCCGTGGATCGGGCGCTGGCCGTACTGCGCGAGCCGATGTCGTTCCTTCGGGCGCCGCTGGACGAGAGGCTCGCGCTCGAGACGCGCAGCGCAGGCCACGTGTTTGCCGAGCGGCGCCGGCGCTTGCTCGAGTGCCTCGACTGCGACATCTCGACGCTGATCGATGCCGAGGGCCTTCGCAAGGAGTGAGGGCGAGGGTCGGCGCACGACGAAAAACACACCCGCCCGCGCAAGCGCGGGCGGGTGATTGATTCGCCAGGTTCCGACTTACTCCGCGTCGGCGGTCTCGACAGCCTCCGCGGCCGGCTCGGCTGCGACGGGCTGCATCTTTCGCAGCGCGATCTCGTCGGCGAGCTTCTGGCGGCCTTCCATCGCGGCCATCTGCTCGGGGGTGACATGGTCGGCGCGCGTGATCATCGAGCGCAGGAGCTTCTCGCTGAGTCGCGCGTCGCGCTCGATGGCGGCGAGCTTCTGCGCGTCGCACTTGAAGTACACGAGGAAGTACACGCCGCGCTTGTTGCCCTTGATGTCGTAGGCGAGACGGCGCTCGTCCCACTTGCACATGCTGATGAGCTCGGCGCTGCCCTTCGAGAGGATCTCGAGGATGTGGTCGGCGGCGCTCTGAAGGTCGGCC
>Ga0208783_10001280_pt1 | contig 14972 bp, 13 predicted proteins | sample DEB19_08_DNA_2_FD_184529 | JGI IMG/M metagenome (GOLD analysis project Ga0208783, IMG submission 184529) | Aqueous microbial communities from the Delaware River and Bay under freshwater to marine salinity gradient to study organic matter... | ecosystem: Environmental > Aquatic > Marine >... | reverse complement strand
TCGTCATGCCCGACACGTTACGGCGGGGGGCGCCGGGGTCGCCCACCGGGGACGGCCCGGATCAGGGGGCGACGGTCGTCGACGGCGGCGGGGCCGTCGTGGGCGGCACCGTCGAAGCCGGGGGTGCGGTGGTCGACGGTGTCGGCGGCATCGTGGTCGAGGCGGTCGCCACCGTGGTCGTGGTCGCCGAGGCCGAGGTCGGCGTGGTCCTACCGGTCGGTGCCGTCGAGGTCTGGGTCGTGTACGAGCGTGGTGCGGGTACGGCATCGAGGCCGGGAACGAGCTCGTGGCGTCCCGGGGCCAGTGACCACGGGATCGGCGAGTCGGAGTCGGCCCGGTCGGTGAGATTCCAGCGGGTGTCGAGCAGCCGGTAGACGACCCGGGCGAGGTACGCGGCGCCCGCCGTGGTGAAGTGCACGCCGTCGCCGATGCGGGCCACGATCTCGGTGCCCTCCTCGTCGACGATGACGTCGCTGTAACCGCCGTCCGAGTCGGAGAACAGGTCGTAAGTGTCGATGTACGTCACGTCGGGTGCGTACCGTTGCGCCACCTCGCGCATGACCCGGCTGATCTCGGCCGCACCCTTGTCCTGGCGCTGAGTCCCGAGGGTGGGCGGGCCGAGCCAGAAGACGCTGCGGTTCGAGCTCCCCACGAGGATGCGCATCATGTCGTCGACCTGAGCCGCGTAGCGCTCCTCCCAATCGGGGATCCCGTCGCCGTCCCCGTCGACCGAGTTGACGATGGGGGTGTCGTTGGCCCCCACGATGAAGACGACCTGCTCGGGTCGGTAGGCGAGCATCTCCTCGACCGCCCGCTCGCGCCAGTCGCGTACGTCGTCGCTCCAGAGCCCGCTCGACACCTTGTAGTCGACCCGGGTGTCAACGATTCCCGTCTCACCTGCGCCGTCGCCGAGGGCCGGTCCGAGGGCGCCGGCCAGCGAGTCGCCGCCGACCCACAGGCGCAGGGGGTCGTCGTTGGTGAGGGCCCGAACCGGTTCGGCGGGCGGTGCGCCGAGGGTGGGGAGGGTGCGGAACTCGTTGCCGGGTCCGAGTGCGTCGGCGCCCGACGGTGAGCCGAGCTTCCCGCCGAGAACCGCCCAGGCCCCGACCGCGGCGATCACCGCCAGCGTCCCGAGCAGGAACTCGAGGCGGTGGTTGCGGCGGCGGCGGGCGACGAGGCGCTGGCTTCGGTTCGGGTGCTCGGCGTCTATCGAGCCGGATGCGGGAGGAGACATCGGAGGAATCGAGCGTACCCGCCTCCCCTGCGCACTTTGCGTCGCGCCGCGACGGCTCAGGCGTCGGACGGTTCCGCACTCGCTCGGGCTCGGTAGAGGTCGGCGTAGGCGCCGCCCCGGGCGAGCAGTTCGGTGTGGTTCCCCTGCTCGATGATCCGTCCGTCGGCGACGACGACGATCCGGTCGGCGTCGGCGATGGTCGAGAGTCGGTGAGCGATCACGAGCGCCGTGCGGTCGCGTAGCAGCGCGTCGAACGCGCGCTGGATCGCGGCCTCCGATTCGGAGTCGAGGTGGGACGTCGCCTCGTCGAGGATCACGACGCGTGGGTTCTTGAGCAACAGGCGGGCGATCGCGAGTCGCTGTTTCTCACCGCCCGACATGCGGTAGCCGCGCTCGCCGACGACCGTGGCGAGACCGTCGGGCAGCGACTCGACCAGGTCGCGAATGCGGGCGGCCCCGCACGCCTCGAGCAACTCGGCGTCGGTGGCATCGGGGCGGGCGTAGCGGAGGTTGGCCCCGATCGAGTCGTGAAAGAGGTGCGGATCCTGGGGCACGATCCCGATCGCATCGTGGACCGAATCCTGGGTCAGGTCGCGGACGTCGTGGCCGTCGAGGCGGACGGCACCCTCCTCGACGTCGGCCAGGCGGGCGACGAGGTTGGCGATCGTGGTTTTGCCCGCGCCCGAGTGGCCGACGAGCGCCACCGTCTCGCCGGGGGCCACGACGAGCGAACAGTCGCGGAGGATCCAGTCGCTGGGTTCGTCGGCGCCGGGCGTTCCCGGTGCCTCGAGCGAGGCCAGAGCGACGGCCCGGCCCGGCGGGTGGCGGAACCACACGTGGTCGAGTTCGACCCGGCCGTCGGGATCCCGCAGGACGGTCGCGTCGGGGCGGTCGGTGACCAGGGCGGGGAAGTCGAGCACCTCGAACACCCGCTCGAACGACACCATCGCGCTCAGCACGTCGACGCGGGAGTTCGTGAGTTGGGCCAGCGGTTGGTAGAGCTGCTGCACGTAGAGCACGAAGGCGGCCACGGTGCCGACCTCGAGCGAGCCCGACACCGCGAGGTTGCCGCCGACGAAGTAGACGATCGCGGTGCCGGCCGCGGTGACGAGGCCGAGCGTGATGAGCAGCACCCGCGTGTACATCGCGCTACGGATGCCGACGTCGCGCACCCGGCCGGCCCGGTCGGCGAACTGGGCCTGCTCGGTGGTGGCCCGTCCGAAGAGTTTCACGAGTAGGGCGCCGGCCACGTTGAAGCGCTCGGCGGTCAGGGTGTTCATCTCGGCGTTGAGCTGCATGCCCTCGCGTACGACGGTTTGGATGCGCGGGCCCATTCGGCGCGCGGGGAGCACGAAGAGCGGGAGGGCGAGCAGCGTGAGCAGGGTGATCTGCCAGTCGAGCGAGAACATCACGATCAGGGTGATGACGATCTGGATGAAGTTCTGTACGACCGTGCCGAGCGTGCTCGTGACCGCCTGCTGGGCCCCCACGACGTCGCTGTTGAGCCGCGACTGGAGGGCGCCGGTCTGGGTTCGGGTGAAGAACGCCAGCGGCATGCGCTGCACGTGATCGAAGAGCGCCGTGCGCAGGTCGAAGATGAGTCCCTCGCCGATACGGGCCGAGTAGAAGCGCTGTACGAGCGAGAGCCCGGCGTTGGCGAGGGCGAGGCCGACGGCCGCGAGCGACACCGTGAGCACCAGACTGCGGTTCTTATCGGGGATGGCGGTGTCGAGCAGCGCCTTGAGCAGCAGCGGCGAGACGGCGGTGGCGGCCGAGGCGAGGACGACCGTGACGATGAAGACGGTGAGAGCGAACCGATAGGGCCGGATGTAGCCGAAGACCCGGCGGACGACGGCTCGGTCGAGGCGGCGGCGGGCGATCTCCTCGTCGCGCCGGAAACCCATGACCGTTCGGTGATCCATCATCGTGCGAGGAGGGTAGCGACCGGCTCGGACTCCTAGGCTCGGATCTCATGGACACCGCGACCACCGCAACCGATCCCGAGGTCCGACGCGAGCTCGTCGAGACCGTCCGCCGATTCATCGCCCGCGAGGTCGCGCCGGTGGCCTCCGAGATGGAGCGCGCCGACGCGTACCCCGACGTCATCGTCGAGCAGATGAAGGAGTTGGGTCTCTTCGGGATCACGATCCCCGAGGAGTACGGCGGCCTCGGCCTCGACCTCCTCACCTACATCGGGGTGATCGAGGAACTCGCCTACGGGTGGATGTCGCTCTCCGGTGTGGTCAACACCCACACCATCGCGGCGCACCTGATCATGGGCCACGGCACCGAGGAGCAGAAGCACCGGTGGCTGCCCCGCATGGCGACCGGTGAACTGCGCGGCTGTCTCTCGCTCTCCGAACCCGATGCCGGGAGCGACACCCGCAACCTCTCGTGCCGAGCGGTGCGCGACGGTGACGAATACGTCGTGACCGGAACCAAGACGTGGGTGACCAACGGGGAGCGGGCGGGCATCGTGGCCTTGGCCGCCCGCACCGACGAGGGCATCTCGTGTCTGATCGTCGAGAAGGAGCCCGGCCCTGCGACCGGCGGAATCACCGTGAGTCGCAACATCGGCAAGCTCGGCTACAAGGGCATCGAGACCGTCGAGATGCGCTACGACGAGCACCGGGTGCCCACCGACGCGTTGCTCGGCGACCCCGGTCGCGGGCTCGGGTACATCCTCGGGGCGCTCGAGGTGGGCCGCATCAACATCGCCGCCCGGGCGGTGGGGGTGGCCCGGGCCGCCTTCGATGCCGCGCTCACCTACGCGCAGCAGCGGGAGACGATGGGCAAGCCGATCGCCGAGCACCAGGCGATACAGATGAAGTTGGCCGATATGGCGACGCGACTCGAGGCGGCCCGGCTGCTCACCCGCTCGGCGGCCGAGCGCAAGCAGGCGGGGGAGCGGGCCGACGTCGAGGCGGGCATGGCGAAACTCTTCGCGAGCGAGGCCGCCTTCGAGATCGCCACCGAGGCGATGCGGATCCACGGCGGGATGGGGTACACGACCGAGTTGCCGGTCGAGCGCTACTACCGCGACGCGCCGCTGATGATCATCGGTGAGGGCACCAACGAGATCCAACGGCTCGTCATCGCCCGCGGTCTACTGGCCCGGGCGGCCGGTCGCTAGCCTCTGCCGCCATGACGGTTCACGAGCGCCCCTTCGGTCGGTACTTCGAGGACTTCGAACCCGGTGACGTCTACCGGCACTGGCCGGGCAAGACGATCACCGAGTACGACGACCACCTGTTCTGCATGATCACGATGAACCACCACCCGCTCCACACCGATGCGTGGTACGCAGAGCGGGCGACGCAGTTCGGCAAGAACGTCGTGGTCGGCAACCTCGTCTACTCGCTCGTGCTCGGCATGTCGGTGCCCGATGTGAGCGGTGCGGCAATCGCCAATCTCGAGGTCGAGTCGCTCCAGCACAAGATGCCGACCTTCCACGGCGACACCATCTACGCCGAGACCAAGGTGCTCGACAAGAAGGAGTCGCAGAGCAAGCCCGACCGCGGGATCGTGGCGGTCGAGACCCGCGGCTACAACCAGCGGGGCGAGGAGGTCTGCTACTTCCGGCGCCGGGTGATGGTGCCCAAGCGCGAGGCGGCCAAGCCCCGCGAGCGACCGTACACCTCGCCCGAGTAGGGCGGGCCGACCGCCGGACTGCGATATCCGCGTCCGGCCGGGGGGCCGGGGTTACGTTTTCCCCAGCCCCGACCGGGAGGTCCCGATGTCCAGTGTTCCGCCGCCCCCGCCGCCGGGCGCATCGCCCGTCCCGGGCGGTGCCGATGCCGGTGCTGCGCTCTCCTACGGGTTCAAGAAGTTCCAGGGCAGTGCCGGGGTCCTGATCATCGCCATGATCATCCCGGTGATCGCGAGCGTCGCGGTGACCGTCGTCGGGGGCATCGTCTTCCCGCGGGGTCTCGGCAACTTCGCGTTCCAGATCCTCGGCTGGGTGGCGAGCACGATGGGCGCCATCGGGGTGTGGCGGGTCGCACTCATGATCACGGCGGGCGAGACCCCCGACCTCGGTCGTGCATACCAATACGACCGCTGGGGCGAGTGGCTCGCGTTCTCGTTCGTCTACGGCCTCGTCATCGGCCTCGGGTTCGTCCTGTGCATCATCCCCGGACTCCTGGCCATGGCGTTCCTGGGTCTCGCCCCGCTGTTCTTCATCGACGGGCGGCGCGCCGTCGGCGACGCGCTGACGGCCTCCCGCGAGGCGGCGAGCAGCCAGAAGTTGGCCCTGCCGGTCTTCCTGGTGACCCTCGTCGGCCCGCTCGGCCTCCTGCTCTGTGGGGTCGGGGTCTTCCTCACGGTGCCCGTGTCGTACGTCGGGCTCGCCTACCTGTACCGCAACGCGACGGGGCAGCGGGTCGCTCCGTAACGCGGAGTCCCCGGGCTGCCGTCAGGTCAGCACGCGGGTGGCGAAGCTCCTCGTTCCCGAAATCAGGAACGTCGTGGTGAACCCGATCAGGGCGAGGTAGACGACGCCGGCGTTCATGTGCGGGATGCCGTTGGTGAGCGAGAGCCGCATGCCCTCGCTCATGTAGATGAGCGGGTTCACGAGCACGGCCCACTTCAGCCACGGGAGCGGTGACAGGTTCTCCCAGGGGTAGTAGACGCCCCCGAGGAAGGTCATCGGGATCACGAGCAGGCTGAAGATCAGCGGTACCGATCGCGGCTCGAAGCGGGTACCGATCACGAGCCCGAGCGACGCGCTCATCAGGGCCGAGAGCGGCAGGATCGTGATCAGCAGCGGCCAGTGAACGTCGATGTCGACCGGCGTGGCGGGGACGAACGCCGCAAGCGGGAAGACGACGAGCGAGGCGAGCAGGGCCTGGACCGTGCCCGAGGCGACCTTCTCGAGCGCGACCGCCCAGACCGGGAGCGGGGCGAGGACGCGGTCCTCGATCTCACGCGTGTAACCGAAGTCCTGCACGAGAGGCAGGGCGACGGCCTGGATGCCCTGGAAGACGAGGACACTGGCGATGACGCCGCCGACGAGGAGCGTCGAGAACTGCGATGCACCTCGGGCACCCCCGACCGACTGGCCGATCTTCGGAAAGACGTACGCGAACACGAAGATGAGGAGGAACGGCTGCATCACGGTGCGCCCGACGAACATCCAGATCTCCTTGCGGAGCACCGCGAGATCGCGCAGCAGCAGCGCGAGAAAGGCTTGGGCCGGTGACGCCGGCGGTCGGATGATGGTCTCGGTGGTCACTCGCGCAACTCCCGTCCGGTCAGCGAGATGAAGACGGTTTCGAGCGTGGTTTCTCTGATGCCGACGTCGCGCACCTCGGCTCCGGCCCGATCGGCGCGGCCGATCAGCTCGGGCAGCGGCGGACCGTCGGCGCCGAGGTAGAGGTGCACGGTTCCGTCGATGACCTCGCCGCCTGCCACTCCGGGGAGCGCGGTCAACTCGCCCACCAGCGCGTCGAGGTCGCCGGTGGCGTGGATGCGGACCTCGCTCGTGGTTCCGACGGATCGCTTGAGCTCGGACGGGCTTCCGAGCGCGAGGAGGCGCCCGTGGTCGACGATCGCGACCCGGTTGCAGAGTTGGTCGGCTTCCTCCATGTAGTGGGTGGTGAGCACGATCGTTTGACCGCGATCGTGGAGTTCGCCGATCACGTCCCACAGGGCCAGGCGACTCTGCGGGTCGAGGCCCGAGGTCGGCTCGTCGAGGAAGAGCACGTCGGGGTCGTGCATGATCGCCCGGGCGACCATCAGGCGCTGGGCCATTCCCCCCGAGAGGGCGACGACCTCGGCCCGGGCCCGGTCGGTGAGGCGGAAGCGCTCGAGCAACTCGTCGGCGCGGCGCTTCGCTTCTCGGGCGCTGTAGCCGAAGTAGCGCGCGTGGAAGACGAGGTTCTCGGTCACGTCGAGCGCACGGTCGAGCGTGTTCGTCTGGGAGACGACGCCGATCACCCGCTTGGCGGCAGTGGGGTCGGCAACCACGTCGATCCCGCCGACCCGGGCCCGACCCGAGGTGGGAATCACGCGGGTGGTGAGCATTCCGACGGTCGTCGTCTTGCCGGCGCCGTTGGGGCCGAGGAGACCGAAGATCTCGCCTCGACCGACCTCGAGGTCGAGGCCGTCCACGGCCCGAACCTCGCTGCCTCGGCCGGCGAAGACCTTGGTCAGCGTCTCGGTCTCGATCACGGCCTCCACCGGGCGATCTGATCCGCTGCCGCGCGGGCGCGTCAAGTCGGCCGGGAGTGCGCTCGCTCGGCCCCCGGTAACCTCCCGCCATGGCCCCGGCGGTTCGAGTGGTGCTGAACGGGGTACGCGGCTCGACCCCGTGCTCGGGTGCCGAGTACGCGCGCTTCGGCGGCAGTTCGTCGTGTGCCGCGATCGAGGTCGACGGAGCGCCTCCGATCATCCTCGACCTCGGTACCGGCCTGCGCGGGTACGGCACCCGCTGGGAGGCTCGGTCGAGCGAGCCGTTCCACGGTCACGTGCTGCTCACCCACCTCCACTGGGATCACGTGCAGGGCCTCCCGTTCTTCACCCCGCTCCACGGTCCCGGCGCCACGCTCGAGGTCTTCGGTCCGCAGGTCGGGTCGGATGCGCTCGGCGAGACCTTCGACCGGCTGATGAGTCCGCCCTTCTTCCCGATCCGGGCCGGTGATCTTCCGGCCGACGTCACCTTTCGCGGTCTCGGTGACGACGACTTCGCTGTCGGCACGGCCAAGGTCCGCTCGCGGTGGGTTCGTCACACCGACGCGACGTTGGGTTTCCGGGTCGAGATTGCGGGCCGGACCGTCGTCTACCTGCCCGATCACGGTCCCGGGTGCAGCGACGACCACGACGATCACATTCCTGATGCCGTGCTCGAGCTCTGCGACGGCGCCGATGTGCTGATCCACGACGCTCAGCACACGACGGAGGAGTTCGGGCCCAAGCGCCACTGGGGGCACAGCACGGTCGACTACGCGGTCCACGTCGGTCGCGAAGCGGGCGTGCGTCACGTCGTGCTCTTCCACCACGACCCGTCGCACACCGACGACGACCTCGACCGGATCGAACGCGACGCGTGCGATCTCGGCGCCCGCATCGGCGTCGCCGAGGTGTCGGCGGCCCGTGAGGGAAGCGAGATCGTGCTCGGGGAAACGGCGGCATCGTGACGGCTCCGCTCTCGGGTCAGGCGCCCGACCCGGCCGCCTTCCGGACGGTGCTCGGTCACTACGCGACCGGCATTGCGATCGTGACCGCACTCGACGGCGACGAGCCGGTGGGGATCGCGTGCAACTCGTTCACGTCGGTTTCGCTCGAGCCGCCGCTGGTGCTCTTCTGTGCGGCGAAGTCGTCGTCGACCTGGCCCCGACTCCGCTCGTCGGGTCGCTGGGCGGCAAATGTGCTCGACGGTGACGGCGAGCCGATAAGTCGGCTCTTCGCGCAGCCGGGTGCCGACCGGTTCGGCTCACTCGAGTGGTCGCGGGGTCGGACCGGCTCGCCGATTCTGCGCGACGCGCTCGCCTTCGTCGACTGCGAGACGGTGGCCGAGCACGACGCGGGCGACCACGTCATCGTGGTCGGGCAGGTGGTCGAGCTCGGCTGCCGATCGGCGGGTACGCCGCTGCTCTTCTACCGGGGCGGCTACGGCCACTTCGAGATCTGACCGGCGGCCGTGATCGGCGCCGACGTCGCGGCCGCGGGTCGGCTCGTGGTGGCCGCGGCGCTGGCCGCCGCAGCGACGACGAAACTCCTCGACCGTCGGGTGGTCGCGCTGCGCACGGTGGCCCTGCTCGGACCGGTCGGACGTCCGGTGGCGGCCGTGCTCCCCGTGGTCGAACTCGTCCTCGCGGTCGCGCTGCTCTCGTGGTGGTCGCCGGTGCCGGGATTCGTCGCTCTCGTTCTCCTCGTGGTCTTCACGGCGGCGCTCGGACGCGCTGCGCACGTGCGGGTGCCGTGCCCGTGTTTCGGCGGAGCGGCGAGCACGCCGCCGGGCCCACGAGACGTCGTCCGCAACGCGTTGCTCGCAGTGGCGGCCCTGGCGGCCCTCGGCAGCCCGGCCGGGGCCGACGTCCTCGGCACGGGTTTGTTGGTGCTGGTGTGGGGCGGGGCGGTCGTCGGGTCGGCGCGGCCGGTTCGTCGCGCGGTCGGGTGAGGGCTCAGCCGGCCGATCGGTGGTGTCCGAGTCGTTCGACGCCGACCGCGCCGAGCGCGACCCCACTGGCCGCGCCGAGGATGGCGACGACTGCGGCCACCATGGCGATGAGCCAGCCGAGGAGTGGGATGGCGAGCATCGTCACCCAGGCCACCCCGCAGGCGGAGGCGATCGCCGTCTGCTGGCGACGGATCTCGGAGGCGTCGGCTTCCTCGGCGGGCCCGAGGCGGGGGGCGACGAAGTGGTGCCAGGCGATACGAACGGGATCGGCGCCGGGGCCCGCAACGGCCACCAGGGCGGCGAGCAGACCGACGACGGGGACGAGGGCCGGGATCCGGAACACGAAACCCGTGAGGATCAGCACCCCGGTGAGGGCCTGGCTCAGCCGGTCGACCCGGGGGTCGGGGGGTGGGCCGGGGGACATGGGGGAACGCTACCGGCGGCGGAAAGCGGCCCGGCCTTCCGAATCAGGTGGTTGTCCGACTACTCTCCGTAGTTACTTCGACGGCGAGGGAGTGTGCGGCCATGGCGCAAGACGAGCGACGGTCCCCGCCCCACGGCGTGAAGCGGAACCGGCAGGCGGCCGAGCCGCTCCGGCCGCTCGAACCCGATCTCGCGACCCTCGGTGGCGACACCGTCCGCACCGGCGATCTCGACGTCGCCCGCATCCGCGAGCACAGCCGCCGTCGGCGCCTGTGGCGGGCGTTCGCGTGGTTGCTCCCGCTGGCCGCGTTCGCCTACCTGCGCATCTTCGACGGTCGGCCGCTCCAGCCGGGCCTGCCCCACCTCTCGTTCAACGACTGGCTGAGTATTGCCTTCATCGTCGCTGTCCTGTCGGGGACGGTGGCCATGTTCTTCGGTGGGGGCCGCTCGCCCGCGGTGCGCTTCGATCCGAGCGAGATCACGGTCGGACTCGACGACGTCGTCGGCCTCGGCCCGGTGAAGGACGAGGTCATCAAGTCGCTCAACCTCTTCCTCGGCTACCAGACTTTCCGCGACACGATGGGTGGTAACCCGCGCCGGGGTGTGCTGTTCGAGGGACCGCCCGGAACCGGTAAGACGCACATGGCCAAGGCGATGGCCCGCGAGGCCGACGTGCCGTTCCTGTTCGTGTCGTCGACGGCGTTCCAGTCGCACTTCTACGGAATGACCGGTCGCAAGATCCGGAGTTTCTTCAAGCAGCTCCGCAAGGCAGCGCGCGACGAGGGTGGTGCGATCGGCTTCATCGAGGAGATCGACGCCATCGCCTCCGCGCGCAGCGGAATGCGCTCGGCGCCGTGGCTCGCCGCCGAGACAGCCGGCGGTCCGGTCGTCTCCCGGTCCTCGATGAACGAGGGTGTGGCTGGAGTCGTCAACGAGCTTCTCATCCAACTTCAGTCGTTCGATCAGCCGACCACCGGCCAGCGGGTCACCGGCGCGGTCGTCGACCAGGTGAACCGCTGGCTTCCGGCACACCGCAAGATCAGGAAGACAAAGCCGCTCCCTTGCAACATCCTCGTGATAGCGGCCACCAATAGGGCCGCAGACCTCGACCCGGCGCTATTGCGCCCGGGTCGGTTCGACCGGTCGATCCACTTCGACTTGCCGAGTCGAGGCGGTCGCCGCGAGATCATCGACTACTACCTCGACCGCAAGGCGCACGTGCCCGAACTCGACAAGGAGGAACGGCGCGATCAGCTCGCAGCGATGACCTTCGGCTACACGCCGGTGATGATCGAGCATCTCTTCGACGAGTCGCTCGTCTGGGCGCTGCGTTCGGGTCGTGCGTCCATGGAGTGGGTCGACGTCCAGCAGGCGAAGCTCACGGAGGAGATCGGCCTCAAGCAACCCGTCGAGTACGCGGAGGAGGAGCGGCGCACGATCGCGACCCACGAAGCCGGTCACGCGACGATCGCCTATCTCGTCGGTCAGAACCGCAAGCTCGAGGTCCTCTCGATCATCAAGCGACGCGACGCACTCGGACTCCTCGCCCACACCGACTCGGAGGAGCGGTACACCCGTACCCGCTCCGAGTTGGTCGGCATGCTCAAGATCGCCTTCGGGGGCATGAGTGCCGAGGAGCTCTTCTTCGGTGAATCGGGGACCGGACCGTCGGGCGACCTCGTGCACGCGACCAAGATTGCCGCGCAGATGGTCGGTTCGTTCGGTATGGCCGGCTCCCTCGTCTCGTTCGAGGCGATCGAGGCCGGGCCGATCACCCAGGGCATCGTCGGCAAGGTGCTCGCCGACGAGCAGGGACGGTCGTCGGTCGAGCGGATCCTCGGCGAGGCGAAGGCCGACACTCGGCGGATGCTCGACGAGAACCGACACCTCGTGGTCGCCCTGCGCGACCGACTCCTCGATGCCGACGAGCTCATCGGCGAGGAGATCGTGTGGGTGCTGCGCGAGGCCGAGGCTCGGCACCGTGGGGTTGTCCCCGAGCCCTGATCGGTCATCGGACGCGGAGTCGGCCGGACGCCGGTTGGTAACCTGACGCTTGCCCCCGAGCCTTCCGTGGCCGCCCGAGCGCCGCCGCCGGGGAGCGGGGAACCGGGGAGAACGTGGCAGTAGCGCAGAGCGCGACCGAGCGGGCCCGAGAGCGCGCCGCTCGGCGCGAGGGCTGGCGCCTCATGCGGCGGGCGGTGCGGCCGTACGCGCGGGTGGTTCTCCTCGGGATACTGGCCGGCTTGCTCTGGGCCGCGGCCCGCGTGGCGATCCCGAGCCTGGCCGGAGTGGCCATCGATCGGGGCATCGCCGAGGACGACTGGTCGGTGACCCTGGTCTGGACCGGGGTGATCCTCGCCGCCGGTCTCGTGCAGGCCGTGTGCACCGGGCTCCGCCGGTACGCGGCGTTCGGTCTGGCCCTCCGGGTCGAGACCGACCTGCGCATGGAACTCGTCGCTCACCTCCAGCGGCTCCACTTCGCCTTCCACGACGAGGCCCAGACCGGTCGGCTCATGGCGCACGCCAACACCGACATTCAGCAGATCAACAACGTCGTGATCCTGATCCCGCTCACGATCGCCAGCACGATCCAGATGGCGGCGGTGATCGTGATCCTCGTACTCCAGAGTCCCGGGCTCGCCTTCTTCGCCCTCGGTGCGCTGCCCCTGCTCAACGTGGCCGCCACCTGGTTCAACCACCGCATGTATCCGGTCGGAGTCGCCCTTCAGCAGGAGCTCTCCGAACTCTCGGGGGTGGTCGAGGAGAGCGTTACCGGGATCCGGGTCGTGAAGGGCTTCGGAGCCGAGCGTCTGCAGCGGCGGCGGTTGGCCGACGAGGCGACCGGGGTCTACGAGCGTTCGATGGATCAGGCCCGTCTGCGGGCGTGGTTCATGCCGCTGGTCGACTTCCTCCCGGCGCTCGGGCTCGTCGGCATCCTCTGGTTCGGCGGTCACCAGGTGCTCGACGGGAAGTTGTCGGTGGGAGACATCGTCGCGGCGAACCTCTACGTGCTGATGCTCACGTGGCCCCTGCGGATGATCGGCATGCTCGTCGGTCAGATGCCCCGGGCCGCGGCGGCGGCGGGCCGCATCCACGAGGTGCTCGCCACCGATCCCGAGATCGACCACGCCGCGAGCGATCACGCCCCGCCGCTGCCGGCCGGACCGGGCGCGGTGTCGTTCGAGGCAGTCGCCTTCGCCTACCCGAGCGGTGGAACCGTCCTGAACCGACTCTCGCTCGAGATACGCGGCGGTGAGGCGGTGGCCCTCGTCGGAGCCACCGCCTCGGGCAAGTCGACGGTGGCCCGGCTCATCCCCCGCTTCTATGACGTCGGTGCCGGACGCGTCCGCATCGACGGGGTCGACGTGCGCGAGGCACCCCTGCGCGACGTGCGCCGGGCCGTCGGTATCGTCTTCGAGGACACGTTCCTGTTCTCCGACAGCGTGCGGGCCAACATCGCCTTCGCCGATCCCGACGCGCCCCTCGAGGCGATCGTGCGGGCGGCCCGACTCGCCGGGGCGCACGAGTTCGTCTCCGACCTGCCGGAGGGTTACGACACGGTCATCGGCGAGCACGGATACTCGCTCTCGGGTGGCCAGCGCCAGCGCATCGCTATCGCGCGGGCGGTGCTCGCCGATCCGCGAGTGTTGATCCTCGACGACGCGACATCGGCGGTCGACCCGGCCAAGGAGCACGAGATCCGGGCTGCGCTCGCCGAGGTGATGGAGGGCCGGACGACGATCATCATCGCCCACCGACCGGCCACGATCGCCCTCGCCGATCGCGTCGTTCTCCTCGACGGGGGCCGCGTGGTCGCGGACGGTACGCACGACGGTCTCCTCGCCACTTCCGAGCGTTACCGCGAGGTGCTGGCCCGGGCGGCGCTCGGCCTCGACGACGGTGTCGTCGACGACGAGGAAGTGGTTCCCGGGACCGAGCGGGAGACCCGGTAGTGGGTTGGTTCGAGGCGGTTCCCGAGGAAGATTTGAGCCGGGCCGAGGCGGCGCACGTGATGCGGCGCCTGCTGAGAATGCTGCGGCCCGAGCGTCCGCTCATTGCGCTCACCACCCTGGTGTTGCTCGCGCAGGCATTGGCCCTGCTCGCGGGCCCGTGGCTCGTGCGCTACGGGATCGATCGCGGCTTGCCTGATCCGCTCACCGGCTCGGCCGGCGACGCGGGGGCGCTGAACCGGGCGGTCGTCCTCTACCTCGGGGCGGCGGTCCTCGGACTCGTGCTCGGCCGTATCGCGATCATCCTCGTGGCGCGGGTCGGGGAGGGGTTCCTCCGTCGATTGCGCAGCGGCCTGTTCGATCACATGACCGGGCTCTCGCTCGACTACTTCGAGCGGGAGAAGGCGGGACGCATCGTCGCCCGGATGACGTCCGACATCGACGCGCTGCAGGAGTTGGTCTCGCAGGGTCTCGTGCTCCTCGTCCAGAACGTGTTCCTGTTCGTCGGAGCGGTGATCCTGCTGCTCGTCCTCTCGTGGCAGCTCGCCCTCGCCGTGCTCCTCATCGTTCCCCCGCTCGTGGCGGCGAGTCGCTGGTTCCGGCGGGTGTCGAACAAGGGTTACCTCGAGGTGCGCGACCGGATCTCGGCCAACCTCTCGACTCTCCAGGAGAGCCTCGAGGGGGTGCGGGTCGTGCAGGCGTTCGGTCAGGAGCACGCCTTCACGAGCCGCTTCGCGGAGACCAACGAGGAGCAGTACCGGGCCAACATGTTCACGACCCGGATCTCGGCTCGGTACTTCCCGATCGTCGAGTACGCGGGCATCGCGGGCACGGCCATCATCCTCGGATTCGGCGGGTGGCTCGAGACACGTGAAGCGCTCACCATCGGGACGATCAGCGCCTTCGTCCTCTACCTCAACAATCTCTTCGAGCCGATCAATCAACTCAGTCAGCTCTACAACGTCGTGCAGTCGGCGGGCGCGGCGATGACCAAGGTCTTCGGCGTGCTCGACACGCGAGCCTCGGTGTCCGAGCGGCCGGGGGCGGTCGATCTGCCTTCGGGCGGAGCAGTCGAGATCGACGCGGTCACGTTCGCTTACGGCTCCGGCCCGGCGGTATTGCACGATGTCTCGCTCACCGTGGCGCCGGGGGAGCGGATCGCCCTCGTGGGTCCGACCGGGGCGGGCAAGTCGACGCTGGCGAAGCTCGTCGCCCGGTTCTACGACCCGGGGGCGGGATCGGTCCG